>Ga0315273_10008221_pt1 | contig 13143 bp, 7 predicted proteins | sample YL17G02_0_MG_FD_205753 | JGI IMG/M metagenome (GOLD analysis project Ga0315273, IMG submission 205753) | Sediment microbial communities from Yellowstone Lake, YNP, Wyoming, USA - YL17G02_0 | ecosystem: Environmental > Aquatic > Freshwater > Lake > Sediment | place: USA: Wyoming | collected...
CAAGCACGTGCTTCTTACCATTCCGCAATCCGCAATCCGCAATCCGCAATTGGAAACCTGCCGCATGCCAGACAATTACGCTGGGTCGATGTAGACCGATTTGATGCTGGTGTAAAACTCCAGGGCGGCGCGACCCTGCTCGCGAGAGTGCGAAGAGGATTCCTTCATTCCCCCGAAGGGAACCTGGGGTTCGATTCCCGCGGTTTCGCTGTTTACCTTTACCACCCCGGCCTCGATGCGCGCGACAAATTCCTGGACTGCATTCAGATCGCGCGTGAAGACGCCGGCCGAGAGCCCGTAGCGGGTGTCGTTGGCGAGTTGGATGGCCTCGTCGAAATCACGGGCCCGCATCAGCGCCAGCACCGGGCCGAAGATCTCTTCCTGGGTCAAATAGCTGCCCGGCGCCACGTCGCCAAAAATCGTCGGCTCGAGGAAGTATCCGTGATCGAATGCTGCGCCTTTGGGCACGCCGCCGCCGCAGAGCAGCCGGGCGCTTTCCTTTCCCTTTGCGATCGCCTCCAATATGCTGCGCCGCTGCTCGTCGGAGACAACCGGAGGCAGGAAGGAGGACTCCTCTTTTCCCGGGCCGATCTTGAGCGCCCTGGTCTTCTCGACCAGCCTCCGGCTGAACTCATCATAAACCGAATCGAGAATGATGGCGCGCGACGTAGCGGTGCACTTCTGACCGGCGTAGCCGAACGCGCCGCGCAACGTCATTGTCGCCGCCCGGTCGAGGTCGCAGTCGGGCAGGACGACGACAGGATTTTTCCCTCCCATCTCCAGCTGGTATTTCACTCCCCGTTCGGCCGCCCAGCACGCGATGCGCCGCCCGACTCCGTTCGAGCCGGTGAAAGTCACCCCATGAACTCCGGGATGCTTGACGAGCTCTTCACCCAGGGCCCGGCCTCCGCCGGTGATGAGATTGAGCACGCCGCGCGGAATACCGGATTGTTCGAAGATTCCCGCGATCAGCGTGGCGCAGTGCGGAGTGGCGCTGGCGGGCTTGAGCACTACGGTGTTGCCGTACACGAGGGCGGGGGCGATTTTCCAGATCGGGATTGCGACAGGGAAGTTCCAGGGTGTGATGACGCTGACTACCCCGAGCGGGACCCGGTTGGTATATATGAACGTGCGCGGATTGGTCGAGGGAATCACGTCTCCCATGCTCCGGACCCCTTCGGCGGCGTAAAAGCGCAGCAGGGCGACGCCGCGCGCCGTTTCGCCGCGCGCTTCGCCGACGGTTTTCCCGTTTTCGCGAACCATCGCCTGGGCGACTTCCTCCAGCCTCGACTCCAGGGCATCGGCTGCTTTGCGCAGGAATTCGCCGCGCGCCCATCCCGACAGCGCCCTCCATTGCGGCAGGGCAGCATGGGCGGCATCGATGGCCTGGCGCGCATCGTCCGGTTCCGATGCCGCAAACTCGCCGATCACGTCGCGCACGTCCGCCGGATTGATTGAAGGAAAGACCGCCTTGCCTGCCGCTCCCACCCACTTCCCGTCAATGAAATTGCCGAATTTCTCACCCATAATTCCTCGTCTCCAGTCTGTGTCTCGCCCGCCCGGCAGAAGACCACCATATCATACGTCCCGAAAATCGACCCGCGAAGATCTCCAAGACCTCAAAGAAAAACCAAAACATGCCTGGATGAAGGATTCTTGAAGATCCTAGTGTAGTGCGTCACAGATTCTTTATCGTAAGGCGGTCTGTTGTTTTCACGCCGAGCATACTGCACCAAGCCCGTAGGGGCGCGGCGCGCCGTGCCCCTACTTCCCTCCAGCCCGCTTTCTGTCAATTCGGCTCAGGATTTGATGGGCAGGCACACTGTTCATATGTAAGCATCTGATTGACGCACTACACTAGCCGTCTTAGCGGTTTGCATTTCCGGTGGCCTACCTGACGGGAATTATCCTGTTCCCAGTTCACGAAGGTACTGCTCGCAGCGAACCACGTCCGCCTTGTTTTTGATCCCCTTTTCCTCGCGCCAGTCGGCGAGGGGACAGGCCAGGATGCCACCGGATTTTGAGGCCAGGGCCCGGATCAGCTCGTTGGGGAAACCCAGCTCCCCTCGCGGCCGGTCGTAACACCCTTCGCTTTCGCGCCAGTAGCTCTCGTGCAGCCGCTTCAGCTCGGCGAGCATGGTTTGGTTCCAGAGCAGGAATAGCCCGATGTTGGTCTCCCCGAACTCGGGGACATGCATATGCTCGAGATGCGTCTCGTGAGCCGCGCTGATCCGGGCGCGCGCATCGCGATAAAGCGGCGCATAGGGCCGCTCCATCACCGTGCTCGGAAGAATCATTTCAAAGTCGGGGAAAAGAGCGGCCAGGTCGAGGGCGAGACGGACCGTATCCGTCTGGATGACCGGCTGTGTCCCCCATACGACGAGCGTGCGCCCGCAAAAATCCCTCAAATGCGCTCCGGCGCAGAGAATCGCATCCCCCGTGCCGAGCGCGCGAGCCTGAAGGACGAACCGGACATCCTCCCCTTTCAACGCCGCGCTTACGCCCTGCTCCGTATCCGGAGACACGATCACTATGGGCGGAAGCCGCAGGCTGAAAGCCCCCCGGATCGATCGCAGCACGCGCACCACTGCCGGAACTCCGAGGACCGGCGCCAGCGGTTTGGGTGCCTGAAGCCCGCTTTTTCTGGCACGCTTGCCTTTGCCTGCCGCCAGGATGACGACCTGAATCTCCTGAGGCGGAAGCCCCGGTTCGATCCGGCGGATCAGCGCGCGGATTGCGGCGGCTTCCTGTGTCGCGGAGCGCCAGTTTTCATTGAACCGGACCACGGCCCGGCGTGCCGCCGGTCTCGTGCCGAGCGCGCCCAGACCATTACCCGCGGTGGAGATCATTACCGCGCCTGCGCGCCCCTCGGGTGCAAAGAACCGTTCCTGCACCCTGCGGACAAGCTCCGGGACATGCTCCGCCGCTGCCAGAGCCAGGACGTTGCCGCCGAACCCCCCGCCCATGAGGCGAGCACCGTAGACCCTGGAATCGGAGAGGACGGTTTCAACCAGGCGCTCTACCGACGGGGTGCTGACTCCATAGAGGTCCCTCAAACTGCAGTGCGATTCGTTGAGCAACTCGCCGATGCGCCTCATCACTTCTTCCACTTCTTCCGGAGCAGGTCCCAGCCGCCGGACGGGACCGCTTCCGCCGCTCCCGGCCTCACGCATCCCGGACACGGGTTCTCCCGGAATGTCGAGGCCGCTCATCGATCGCAGCAACCGGCCGGCTTCGGCGACGCGCCGCACTTCACCCAGGTGATGCAGGGCCCGGTCGCGGATCGGGAGCGGCTGGTGCAGGCGTTCGCGAACCAGCGCGTCGAATGCTTCGGCGCAGGCTCCGAAAGCTGCGGGGTATCGAGAGCGCATTTCCGCGAGGCTCATGGTTTCGGGAAGCCCCGAGAGAATTTCGCCAAGTTCGAGCTGGCCGGCCGGAGATCTTTCTGCCGAGGCTGCCAGGGCCGCATGCCAGGAACTGTACAGCGCCGGCCTGCTGACGGCCCAGTCTTCGATGATGGCCGGGATGAGAATGCGGGCAACCGCCGCGCGCTCGTTGTACTCGATCATCACTTCCCGACTCTTGTCCGCCGGATGCGCGTAAAACGTGGCTATCCGGAACAGGGTCTGATCCATGGGAAGGAGATCCGGTTCGCTTTTTTGGTATGCGATGTGGACCAGGTGACCCTGCCGCGACAGGCACATGGTCAGATGGTCCATGGTTCCGCCGCGCGTTCCGATGAACCACTCGGCTTTTGCGGAATCGCGCGCCAGCTCCAGCAGGTCGCAGTGGAGCCGATTGGCATGGCGGATTGCGGCGCCGGCGAGAACGGTCAGCGCGGATGAAGACGACGCCCCCCCCGCCGAGGGAATCGAGGAATCCACGAGGAAATCGAAACCGTTCCGGATCCGATCCCCGTGCTTTATTCGGGCGAAGAAGGTTGCGCCGCGGACATAATTTCCCCAATGAGCCGCGCGCGGCGGCCTCAGGTAGAGGAAGTGCGTCCACTCGTGGCCGTCGTCGCACACTCCGGACCCGGCGGGCGCATCCTCGAGGGCGAAGTCCAGGGAATCACAGTCCGGAAGAGTCGTGATGCCGCGCACCCTCCCATCCGCCGATGGGCGGAAGAAGAGAATCATCTCATGCTCGCGGCTGCCGAAAGTGAGCGAAGCGGTGGGCAGGTAGCTGACGTAATCCACGTGCTCGCCAAGCAGGTTGATGCGCGCCGGCGCGCGCAGGATGTGGACCGGGCCGTCGCCGTAGGTTTCCAGGAAGAGGGCGCACTGGCGGCGCAGCGCTTCCAGCTTCCTGCGCAGCAGGTCGCCTCCTCCATAGGTTTCTTCAAGCTGTCCGGTCAGCAGAGCATGCGCGGATTCATCCTGCGAACAGCCGCGCTCGAGCAGGCGGGTGAGGAATTGAAGCAGTGCTGAAGCAATCGTCACTTGTGTCCACCACCGCGGCTGCCGTCAAGCGGATGAATGTCGAAAAGTCTCAATCATCCTGGCGTTTTTTCTGTTCGAGCAGGCGTGCGAACATTTCGCGCAAGTCCCGTCCGCCTTTCAGCGTCACCACCACGGTGACGAAGGCGAATGCGAGCCCCGCGATCAGAACGGCGGCGGTCCAGAAGATCTGCCAGAGATACATGGTTCCTCGCATCAGTGCGCCTGGGCGGCGGCGATATTCTTCCCGCCGGCCAGCGAGCCGAAGATCAGCCCGAGGGCGGCGAGGCCGAATGCAGCGAAGCCGGTCACATTCTCGTTCCAGTGCAGGAAGAAATACGGGATGATGGCGCCGGCAGCACCCATGAGCATCGCGGCATAACCGCCGGTGACATTTGCTCTCTTCCAGTAGAGGCCGCCGATCACGCAGACGAAGGCGCCGGCCAGGAATATGGTTGCGGTGATATTCAGATAGAGGTAAACGGCGCCCGGGAGCTGGTAATACAGGCCCCAGAACATGACGAACAGGCTGACGAACACGTTGGCGACCCGGTTCAGGAAAATCTGCCCTTTCGAGCTTAGCGGACCCTTGCCGGCTGCGCGCCGCAGCGGAAGGAGGATGTCCTGGGAGATGATCGAACTCCAGCCCAGCAGATAGGAGCTGTTCACGGACATAGTCGCCGCGAGCATTCCCGCCACCACGATCCCGCGCACTCCGGGTCCGAGGATCTGCGCCAGCATGGCCGGCATAGCCTCGAGCGGCTGGAGCGCTCTGCCGTTGACCATCGCCGCAGGGGACCCGTCGCTCCCGATGGCCCCGGTGCCGAACAGGGTTAACGCCGCAATTCCCCACAGCATGGGCATCATCCCCCGTCCAAGGAAGATGAATCCTGTCCAGGTCATCACCTTTTTCGAAATCTCCGGACTCTTGGTCGAGAAGATGCGCATCGCGGTGGTTTGCCAGCAGGTATGAATGGCGAACCAGAGCAGAACCTGCCAGACCAGGAAAGTAAGTCCGAGACGCGGATTGATCAGGGGATCGAATCCGGCGGGCCCCATCACGGTGGCAACCTTGTCGATGATGTTTCCCCAGCCGGCGTGATAAACCGCGTAGATCGTGACAAGGATCGTCGCGATGGAGAGCAGGACGTATTGGATGAAGTCGGTAATTACAACCGAAACCATTCCGCCGAGAACGGTGTAAATCAACTCCAGCATCAGGATTACGGTCATGACCGCAACCAGGTGGCGCGCATTGATCCCGCTGACGATGGTCAGGAACTGACCCTCGACTCTCAGGAAAATACCCATGTTCAAGATGCCGCCCAACGCGACCAGGCATCCGGTCACCACGCGCAGGCCGCGGCTGTACTTCACCTCGAAATACTCCGGCACCGTCATCAGCTTCAGTTCGCGGAAGCGCCCTATGATCAGCCCGGTTCTCCCGACGACGATCATGACCAGGCCGGAGATGGCTGCGGCCGCGAAGGCGGCAAACCCGGCCTTGTAGCCGAACTCGGCGTAATACATGAAGGTGATCGTGCCGATTTCCGTGGCGGCAAGGGTGGCGATGCCGGCGTAAAGCCCGAGTTCCCGGCCGGCGACGAGGAAGTGCGACACGTTGCCGACATAGCGGCGGCCCAGAATGCCGACCGTCAGGGAACCCACGAGATATGCTGCAACAATAATCCAGTCCACAAGGGCGAAGTTCACGTTATCGCTTCCACCTTTGGTTGTATGTGTTTAATGGACGCCCACCACGTTCGGTGTGCGAAACGCCGAGTGTATAGCACTCCCCGCCCCCGGCCGAATGAAAAAATCGCAGCTTTTAAGTAGGAATGGAAGATAGGCGGGTAAAAGCGATCAAACCACGGATGAACAGATGAACACGGATGCGCCAGGCGTCGCATAGCCGCAAGCAAAAATAAAGGCTCACCGCAGAGGAGGCACAGATAAAACAATAAGACCTGCAAGCCTGTTCTATCAATACGGCGAACGACCCAGATGGGCATGGGCAGTTCCGCCGATGGCGCTGCTTCAGGGCTGTCGGGCCGAAAGCGCGACCATATTCCGAAACACCGTCGGGTCGCTGCAGGATGAAAAGCATTGAAGTAGGGGGGGGATGCATTTATCTTCGAAGAGGAAGCTCTACCTCATAACGCCCCAACCTTGGGAGGTTACCTCATGATACTCAAGCGCGCCTCATCGGCGACCAGGCTCCGGAGATCACGATTGTCCACCTGCCTCGTTATGCTGGCGGCGGCAACTGTCAGCGTTGCGAGCGCTCCGGCTCAGCATTCCGCCGCAGGCGCGCGCGTCTGGGAGGCGCCTCTGGTGATTCCGACCTACGAGTTGGGGCCGCCGAATCCGAATCCGGTCTTCCCGGAATGGCAGGGCCGGGGCCGCAGGCCGATCTATCCCTACCCCGCGCTCGACAACCTGACCGAGCGCCGGATCGACAAGAGCTACAAGGCTGTCTATCTCGAGAATGAATACCTCCGGGTCACCGTGCTGCCGGAGCTTGGCGGCCACCTGTATGCCATATACGACAAGGCGGCCGGCCGCGATGTTCTTTACACCAACCACGTGGTCAAGTACGGCCTGGTGGCCATTCGCGGGGCCTGGGTTTCGGGAGGGATCGAATGGAATTTTCCCGACGGACACACGGCGACGACCGTTTCCCCCATCGACTATGCGACGCGGATGGAGCCGGACGGTAGCGCCGTGGTCGCAGTCGGGGACACCGAGCGCATCCAGCGCATGCAGTGGGTCGTCAATATCCGGCTGCGCCCCGGCCGCAAGATGGTCGAGACGGAAGTCACACTCAACAACAGGTGCAATACCCAGGGCCGTTACTGGTACTGGGCCACGGCCGCGGCGCCGGCGACAGAAGACCTGCGCTTCGTCTATCCGATGCGCGAGACCTATCCGCACACCTTCTGGCCGGTCTTCTCCTTCCCGATCGAGAAGGGGATCGACCTCAGCACCTATCGTGAGGTCCCCAATGCGCTCTCGCTTTTCGCCCGGAACTCTCGGCGCGACTTCTTCGGCGTCTATTATGAAAAATCGGACTGGGGCATCGTCCACGTGGCGGACCATCGGGACCTGGCCGGGAAGAAAACCTGGACCTGGGGGACGGAGCCGGGCGGCTCGATCTGGGTCGACAAGCTGACCGAGAAGGACGGTCAATACGTTGAATTCCAGGCCGGGCGATTTGAGACACAGATGGAGCACGAGTTCATCGCCCCTCACCGTGTGGAGCACTTTGTGGAATATTGGTGTCCGCTCGAAAAATTGGGCGGCGCCTGGGATGAAGCGAATAGGGACGCGGCGTTGCGGCTCGAGGTGTCCGAGCGCAGGGCGCGCCTGACGCTCAACGTCACCGCGGCCTTTGAGGATGCGGAGTTGAACCTCGAAAGGCAAGGCGACCTTCCCAACAAACAGCGCGTCTCCCTTACGCCGGCCCGCCCCTTTTCCATGGTGTACGACCTGGCGCTGAAAACTGCCGGCAAGCCGGTCAGCGTTCTCCTCAAAGCCAGGGATGGGCGGGAAATCCTCTCCTATCGCACCGATGCGCCCCGGGACGGCAATCCGGATTTCAAGCCGGCTCGGAGGCCGGAGGGTGATCCCGCGCTCGCCGGGAGTGCAGAGCAGGTTTATCGGGAGGGCATCGCCGCGGACAAGAAGAGCAACGAGCGCGCGGCGCGGGCGGCCTATCAGGAGGCATTGAAGCGGGATCCCGGATTTTCCCCCGCGCTGACGGCGCTGGGGCTTTCCTACTACCGGAGCGGCGAAAACGAGACAGCCGAGAAGTACCTGGCGGCGGCATTGAATCGGGACAAGGACTCGCCCGATGCCCGCTATTATCTCGGACTGGCTCTGCGGGCGCTGGGCCGATTGCGCGAAGCGGCGGATCAATTGACATGGAATGTGCGCTCGGGTCAGCGGGAGGCTATGGCCCGGTATGTCCTTGGTGAGATGGCCCTCGCGGCAGGGCATGTCGATGAGGCCATTGCGCAGCTCGCTCCCGCCGCGCGGCTGGGATCCGATCTCAAGGCGCTGACCGTTTATGCGCTCGCGGAACGCCTGGCGGGACGCGCCGCCGACGCGCGCAGGGATATTGAAAAGGTCCTGGAGCAGATACCGCTCGACTACTTCGCTTTGCGCGAGAGATATGCGATCTCCCAAGCGGCAGGCAAAGAGGATGCCATCCGCCGTTCGGGAGATGAACTGTGGAGATTGTTGGCGCGAGAACCGGACGCGGTTCTGGAACTGGTGTTCGATTACGCCGCTGCGGGGCAATGGGCGGAGTGCCGGAGCGTTCTCGAAGAAGCCGTGCAGCGGGCATCCGCGTCACATCAACCGGTGTACCCGATGCTCCACTATACGCTCGGCTACATCCTCAACCTGGGCGGCGAGAAAGCTGCCGCGGGCGAGCAGTACGCGCTCGGGTCAAAAGGGAACCCGGATCAGGTCTTTCCCCATCGCGCCGGCGAGATCGCGATCCTCCGGGCCGCGCTGGAGGCGAATCCGAATGACGGCCGCGCCGCCCTTTATCTGGGGAATGTTTATGCCGCGCTGAATCGGGGAGAAGAGGCTCTGGAGGCGTTCCGGAACGCGGCGCTGCTGGATAAAAGCAGTCCCCTTGCCCAGCGCAACCTGGCGCTGGCGCTGTGGCAGGTGGCCGGAGAAAAGGGTGCGGCCGTTCAGGCATACCAACGCGCCATCAGCCTGGCGCCCGAGGAATACCACCGCTATCTGGAGTTGAGCGACCTCCTGAGGTCGATGGATGCGACACCGCGCTGCATTCTTCTGCTGGAGGGGGCTCCAGCGCAGGTGCGGGGCCGCTCAGCCGTCGTCGAAGCCACCGCCGCGGCCTATGTGGATGCGGGACGCTTTGCGGACGCGGCGCGGCTGCTTCAGGGGGCGAAGATTGTTTCCGGCGAGGGCGAGTTCGGCGCATTGGCGATCTACCGGCGCGCCTGTCTCGGCCTCGCCCGGCAGTATCAGAAGGAGGGGAAACACGAGGAAGCGGCAGGTCAGTTTCTGAAGGCGACCGAGTATCCCCCCAACCTGGGTGTCGGTCGATCCACTACGTCGTCACAAGCCCGCGAACTGGTCGCGGCGGCGCGTGAGCTCGAGGCTGCAGGCTTAAAAGACGGCGCGGAGAGCTTGTGGCGCCGGGCGGCAGCCGAGCCTCTCAAGTCGCCGGTCGAGCCGACCGAGCCGTGGTCCGAGCACTACTACTTCAAGGCGCTGGCGCTCGACCACACCGGGCAGAAGGAAGAAGCCCGGGTGGTGTATGGCCGCCTGGCGGCGCTGGCAGACGAGCAGCAGACCAGGATCTCCGAACCGACGCCGCCGGAGGGAGCCTTGCGCTATCTGCTGGCCGGCGTCGGATTGAAAGCGCTGGGGCAGATGGAGCCGGCACGCGCGGCCCTCGAGCGCGCGCTCGAACTGGATCCTGCCAGCGAGCTGGCCAAATCCGAGCTGGCGCCCTTTGAAATGCGCGCAAAACCGGTTCGCGCGCCCAGGCCGCCGGTCAAGCGGAAGCCATTATCCAAATCGTAACCGCAGATAAACGCGGCGCGGCCAGCCGCAACCAAAGAGAGGTTCAAGCCGGATTTACCCAAGCGGCTTGCCGCGCTGCGTGAAAAAGGCGGCTTGAAGATTTCTTTCCGATTCGAAAAGAATCTGACTGTTAGCAGTGCAGATAATAAAATCGGACGCGGATTCACGCGGATCAACTAATGCATAGGGATGGGACGAGCTTTTGGGCCCGCCGCATGGGCCAGCGCTGCGCCCAAAAGCTCGTTTGATCCGCGTAAATCCGCGTCCCAATGCTCTCTGCGTTTCTGCGGTGAGCGTTTTTGGTTGCGGCTATGCCGCGCCAGGTTTATCCATGTGAATCCGTGGTTGATTGTTGTTGCAGCAAACATGTGTTTCATGGGCTGAGCATTTCGTTGTTCTACCGGAGCGATGATGGGTTTATAAAGGATCATGCGGATTTGGTTGCGGAAGGGCGTGGTGAATCCATTCAGGAGACTGATGCCGGCGGGGAGCATTCTTCTCACGGTTGTCATCATCGGAGTCTCCGGGTACATGCTGATCGAAAAGTGGACCGCTCTGGACGCCATCTACATGGTGGTCACCACCCTTTTAACCATCGGCTTCCAGGAAGTCCACCCGCTCTCCAACGCCGGCAGGGTCCTCACCATTTTCATTTCAGTGGGCGGAGTCGGGACGGCGCTGTACGCGGCCGGCCAGGTGATGGAAATAATTGTTGAAGGCGAAATCCTCGGATACCGAAAGAGAAAGAAGATGGACAAACGGATCTTGAACATGCGGGATCATTACATCATCTGCGGTTTTGGACGGGTCGGGCACCAGGTTTCGGCCGATTTCAGTGCTGCGAACATTCCTTTTGTCGTCATCGACAGCAAACGGGAAACGATTCAAGAGCTCGAACCCCGGGGAATTCCTCATCTGGTGGCGGATGCCACCTCCGACGAAATCCTGGTAGAGGCGGGAATCCGCAGGGCCAAGGGTTTGGTGGCCTGTTCGGACTCGGACGTCGCCAACGTCTACGTCACCCTCTCCGCAAGGGACCTGAATCCCGGTCTCTATATTGTCGCCCGTGCCGCTCAGCGCGAGACGGAAAAGAAACTGAAAACGGCAGGCGCCAATCGCGTGATTTCGCCGTACTTCATATCGGGCCGCAGGATGGCGGCACTCGCTTCAAAGCCGGTCACCAGCGATTTCCTGGATCTGGTGACCCACGGCGGCGACCTGGAGTTCCGCCTGCACGAAATCGCCGTTCCTGCCGGTTCTGCAATCGTCCGCAAGAATCTGGCCGAAGCCAGCATCCGGGACAAATCCGGAGCTGTCGTTCTGGCCATTCAGAAAACCGGCGGCTCTTTTGAGCTTCAGCCGCACGCTTCATCCGTAATCAACGAAGGAGACACTCTGGTGGTAATCGGCACCCAGGAACAGATCGATGCTCTGGAAACGATGGTGAAATAAGAAAACCTCATCATTCGCGCTAATTTCTCAACCATGCCCGAATTCATCGTTGAAAGCGGAGGTACACGATGAAATTGAACGAACATCCCACAGCGAAGAAGTATTTCGAGCGGAAAGCGGAGCCTATAGGTCAAACGCTCCCGGAAAAGCTCGATCCGGAATGGGTCCGGAAGATCGTGATGGATGCCGGAGCAGATGATGTCGGCGTCGCTTCGATCGACAATCCGGAGCTGGCGGAATACCGTTCGAGGATCCTCACCCTGTTCCCCCAGGCCAAAACCTGCGTCAGCGTAATCTGCCGGATGAATCCTTACAACGTCCGCAGTCCCTACCGCCAGCAGTACGAGCTGGAGTACCACCACATGTATGAGGAGGTGGACAAGGTTGCGCGCCGCGCGGTGGTGAAGATGATCGATCGTGGGGTGCTGGCGATGAACACCACCAGTTCCTATCCCATGAACATGGAAAACTGGCCGGGCAACGGGATGTGGTGGGTCGCACACAAGCCCGTCGCCATCGCCGCAGGAAAAGGGCGCATGGGGCTCAGCCACCTGGTTGTCCACCCCCGATTCGGCGCCAGCCTCGCGCTGACATCCATCCTGATTGCCCGTGAGCTGACGGCGTACGACCAGCCGCTCGATTACGACCCCTGCGTCAAGTGCATGCTGTGTGTGACCACCTGCCCCGTCGGCGCACTGAACGCCGACGGTCACTACAACTCCATCGCATGCTGCACGCACAGCTACCGCGACAAGTACGGGGGATTCACCAACTGGGTGGAAAACATCGTCAGCAGCAAGGATATTCTTTCATACCGCCGGAAGGTCAGCGACCAGGAAACCGTCCTGATGTGGCAGGGGATGACGGTCGGGACCTCCTTTAAATGCACCAACTGCATGGCGGTGTGCCCCGGCGGCGAGGACCTGATCGGCCCTTACGTGGAGGGCCAGAAAGAATTCGCGACCGCGGTGGCGAAGCCGCTCCAGGATCGCAAAGAAACGGTTTATGTCGTAAAAGGATCCGACGCCGATGCGCATGTGCGCAAGCGCTTCCCCCATAAACCTGTTAAATATGTCGAGAACGGCGTGCGCGCCCCTTCCGCCGCGGCGTTTCTGGACAATCTGCACATCCTCTTTCAGCGCGAGGCTTCCACGGGGCTGGATGCGACCTTTCATTTCAGGTTCACGGGAGAAGAGAACTTCGAGGGGACGGTGGTTATCCGCAATAAGGCATTGGAAGCAAAGCGCGCGTTGTCGGGTGCCGCCGACGTGAGCATTACGGCAGACAGCCGCACGTGGGTGAAGGTGGTCGCGAAAGAGAAGAACATGCTGGGAGCCTTGCTCACACGAAAAATCCGCATCAGCGGATCGCTCGCACGGTTCAAGGCTTTCACCCGATGTTTCCCGGCCTAGGAGCCCGTCCGAGAATTAGGAGGGATCGCTTGCATGGGGCTTGCGAGGCGAGCTCAAGGCGCAAGGAGGAGGCGATGTTGGTGCACATCGTCGACGACGAGCAACGCAGAGATCGCCCGCAATCCCCATGCGCCCTTCGGGTTCCGGGCGGCGCGGGGGCATCTGCGGCGTTGGCGCTCCTCGACGATGACCACCGACATCGCCTGCGTCGCGCCGCCTTGCTTCTGCCCCCGCCAGGAGCGCCGCAGGCGCGACGGTGCCCGGAACGC
>Ga0315273_10008223_pt1 | contig 13143 bp, 14 predicted proteins | sample YL17G02_0_MG_FD_205753 | JGI IMG/M metagenome (GOLD analysis project Ga0315273, IMG submission 205753) | Sediment microbial communities from Yellowstone Lake, YNP, Wyoming, USA - YL17G02_0 | ecosystem: Environmental > Aquatic > Freshwater > Lake > Sediment | place: USA: Wyoming | collected...
CGCCCTGGATGATGCTGCCCATCGCCGTGCTGATCAACGTCGGCATGTGGATGGAGCGATTCGTCATCATCGTCACGTCGCTTTCCCGCGACTTCCTGCCGTCGAGCTGGGGATCGTTCACCCCCACGTGGGTCGACCTGCTCATGCTGGCCGGGAGTTTTGGGCTGTTCTTCACCCTGTTCCTCTTGTTCTGCCGCTACCTGCCGATGGTCGCCATGGCCGAGGTGAAGGCGGTTCTGGCCGGCAGGCATGAGGCGGGGGGCCAACCATGACCGAAACCCGATCGACAACCGAAAACGCCGGCTCCCCGCCGATCCTGGCCGGGCTCCTGGCCGAGTTCGACGGCCCGGACGCGCTCCTGGCGGCGGCCGAGAAGGTCCGCCAGGCGGGCTATTGCCGCTGGGACGCGCACAGCCCCTACCCGGTCCACGGCCTGGATCGGGCCATGGGCATCCGGCCGACCCTGCTCCCCTGGCTGGTCCTGGGCGCGGGGATTGCCGGGGCGGCCGTGGCCTTGCACTTGCAGTGGTGGACCAACGCCGTCGACTACCCCCTGATCACGAGCGCCAAGCCCCGGTTCAGCCTGCCGGCGAACATCCCCGTGGCGTTCGAGCTGATCGTCCTCCTGAGCGCCCTGGCGGCGTTCGCCGGCTGCCTGGCGCTCAACCGGCTGCCGCAGTTCTGGCACCCGGTGTTCACCGCAAGGCGTTTCCGCCGGGCCACCAGCGACGGGTTCTTCCTCTCCGTCGAGGCGGCCGATCCGCGGTTCGATCCGTCGCGCACCCGGGCGCTCCTGGAGTCGCTCGGGGCCAGCGCGATCGAGCCTTGCCACGAGCCGGCCGAGGGGCGGCGCATCCCCAGGGCCTTGTACCGGCTGGCGATGATCGCCCTGGCGCTGGCCGTGCTGCCGCCGCTGTGGATCGCCCGGGTGAGGCACTCCAAGTCGGAGCGTCCCCGGATTCACCCCATCCAGGACATGGATTTCCAGCCGCGCTACCAGAGCCAGGCCGCCAGCCCCCTGTTTGCCGACGGCCGGGCCATGCGGCCGGCGCTGCCGGGCACGATTGCCGACGGCCAGCTCGACGCCGACGAGCACCTCCACCGCGGCCGGGCCGGCAACGCCTGGGCCACGACCTTCCCCGTCCCCGTCCACATCACCCGGGAGAACCTCGACCGCGGACGCCGGCGCTACAACATCTTCTGCGCCCCATGCCACGGATTGACCGGCGGCCCGGCCCCCGACGACCTGAAACGGCAGGGAAAGCCCGACAAGCTCCTTTACGGCATGGTGGCCCTGCGCGCGGCGGAGCGGATCGAAGGGGAGCAGCCGGGCTACACGGGCTGGGTTATGCCCCGCTCGCTCCACGAGCCGAGCGTCGTCGGCCAGCCCGTGGGCCAACTGTTCAACACGATCACCCACGGCCTGAACACCATGCCCGCCTACGAAGCCCAGGTCCCCGTGGAGGACCGCTGGCGGATCGTGCTTTACGTCCGGGCGCTTCAGCGGAGCCAGAACGCCCGGCTCGAGGACGTGCCCGAGGACCGCAGGACCGACCTGAAATGACCCCGACGATGAAACCGAGCACGACGCCAGACGTGCGAGCAGACCAGATGAGCCTTTCCGGGCTCATGCCCGAGGGACGCAGGGTCCTCGCCGTCGTCGGCGCCGGCGCGCTGGCGCTCGGGCTCGCGCTGGGGGCGCTTCACGGCGACGGCCACCGCTACTTCCTCCACGCCTACCTGACCGGCTTCAGCTTCCTGCTGAGCATCACGCTCGGGTCGCTGGTCCTGGTGACGGCCCTGCACGCCACGCGCGCGGGATGGGGAGTGAGTGTCCGCCGCATCCTCGAGATCCTCGCCGCCAATCTCTTCGTGCCGGCCCTGATGTTCCTGCCGATCCTCGTGCTGCTGGCCTGGGGCCACGCGGGCCTCTATCCGTGGAACAATCCCCAGAACGTCGCCAAGGAGCCGCTGCTGGCGGCCAAGGCCGGATACCTGAGCGCTCTGCCTTTCCTGCTGCGCGCGGTGGCCTACTTCGCCGCGTGGTGGGCCGTGGCCCGGTTCTATCTGCGGCATTCGCTCGAGCAGGACGCCTCCGGCGACCCGGCCTTGACCGTGCGCATGGAGCGGTGGAGCGGCCCGGCGCTGGTGGCCCTGGGCCTCACCGGCACCTGGGCCGCCTTCGATTGGCTCATGTCGCTCGAGCCGCTGTGGCACAGCACCATCTTCGGGCTCTATTACCTTTCCGGCGGCGTGGTGGGGGCGCTGGCCACGTTGATCCTCCTGGCCATGGGCCTCCAGCGTGCCGACCGGCTTCGATCGGCGATCACCGTCGAGCACTATCACGACCTGGGCAAGCTGCTCTTCGCCGCGCTGGTCTTCTGGGGCTACATGGCGTTCTCCCAGTACCTGCTGATCTGGTACGCGAACCTCCCCGAGGAGACGGCGTGGTATCGCCCGCGCCTGGCAGGGCCGTGGGGCTGGGTCGCCCTGGCCGTGCTCCTGGGGCACCTGCTGGTCCCGTTCTTCGGGCTGTTGTCGCGCCACGCCAAGCGGAGCCGAAGGGCCCTGGCGTTTTGGGCCGCCTGGCTCCTGGCGTTTCATTGGCTCGACCTGGCCTGGATCGTGATGCCCAGCGCCCATGGCCGGGGCTTCCCGGTGGGGCTGGTGGACCTCTGCGTTCTGGTCGGGCTGGGCTCTTTCTACCTGGCCTGGGCGTGGAGGATTGCGCACGGAATGTCCCTGGTGCCGATGCAGGACCCCAGGTTGCCCGAGGCGATGGAGTTTGAGAACATGTAGGGGTCGCGACAACATGGACACGCAACGAGACGACGTCCGGACCTCGACGGTGGCGATGGTCGGCCTGCTGGGGATCATCGCCGTGGTGGCGATGGTGCTGCTTCTGGACCTGATCGCCGTGGTGATGGTCGAGCGGGAGGTCCGGCTGCACGAGTCCGAGCCGGCGAAGACCGAGCGAGACCGGGCCCAGGCCCGGCAGGAGGCCCGGCTGGCCGAGTACCGCTGGGTCAGTCGCGATGCCAAGGTCGCGGTTGTGGCCGTGCCGATCGATCGGGCGGCGGAGCTGGTCCTGCGGGACCTGGCCGCCCCGAAGGAGGAGGGTCATGGAAAAACGCCGTAGCGGGCCAGCTCGCCCGGCAAATGCCTGGTGGGGCGGGGCGATCTGGCTGGCCGCTTGCGGCTTAGCAGGCGCCCAAGCCTACCCCGCCGACGGCACCGCCGACCCGCTCCCCGACGCGCTTCAGGGCGTCGGCCAAACCGAGTGCCTCGGCGTGCAGGTGCCGCTGGACCTGGCGCTGGTCGCGTCCGACGGCCGCCCGGTGACCCTGGCCGATTGCTTCGACGGCAAGCTCCCGGTGATCCTGACGCTGAACTACTCGAACTGCCCTCGCCTGTGCAGCCTCCAGCTCAACGGGCTGTTTGCGGGCCTGGAGAACCTCGACTACGACCTGGGCGCCAAGTACCGGATGATCACGGTGAGCATCGATCCGGAAGAGCCGCCGGCCCGGGCCGAGGCCACCAAGCAGAAGTACCTGGCCGCCTATGGCCGGCGCGGAGCCGAGCAGGCCTGGCACTGCCTGGTGGGCCGGGAGGCGGAGATCCGCAAGCTGGCCGACGTGGTGGGCTTTGCCTACGTCTGCGTGCCCGACACCAGGCCGAAGCAGTACGCCCACGCCGCCGTGACCGTCTTCTGCACGCCCGAGGGCAAGGTGTCGCGATACCTTTACGGCATCGAGTTCGCTCCCAAGGACTTGCGCCTGGCCCTGCTGGAGGCGGGAGAAGGGAAGATCGGCACGCCCATGGAGCAGGTCCTCCTGTTTTGCTTTGCCTACGATCCCCAGTCGGGCAGCTACACGCTCCAGGCCTTCCGGATCATGCAGGGCGGGGCCCTGCTCACGCTGATGATCCTCGGCGGCGTGCTGGCGGCGTTCTGGCGGCGGGAATGGAAGCGGTCCCATCGTCGAGCCGGGAAAGGGGCGGGGCCATGACCCTGTTCGACGCGATCGCAGTGCCCGGCCCGTGCGGAGATCCCCTGCTGGGGCAAGCCGGGGGGACGTTCTGGCTGCCGCCGCGGGCCTCGACCACGGCCCCGATCGTCGACGCCGCCTTCTACTTCGTGCTCTGGGTGGCGGCCTTCTTCTTCGTGCTGATCGTCACCGTGATGGCGGTCTTCGTGCTTCGCTACCGGCGGCGGCCGGGCACCGGCCCGCTGCCCAGCCCCAGCCACAACACGGCGCTGGAGATCCTCTGGAGCGTTATCCCGCTGGGCCTGGTGATGGCCATGTTCTATCTGGGCCTGAAGGGCTACGCCGACATGCGGGTGATACCGCCCAACGCCTACGAGATCCGCGTCGACGCCCAGAAGTGGAAATGGACGTTCAAGTACGCCAACGGATACGAGGACGACAACCTCCACGTGCCGTTCGACGAGCCGGTCAAGCTCGTCATGGCCTCGAAGGACGTGATCCACAGCCTGTTCATCCCCGCGTTTCGGCTGAAGCAGGACGTGGTTCCGGGCCGGTTCACGGCGACCTGGTTCCGCGCGACCCGGCCGGGCGAGTACGACCTGGAATGTACCGAATACTGTGGCACCGGCCACTCCGACATGGTGGCCAAGGTGATCGTCCACGAGCCCGGCGAGTTCGAGGCCTGGCTCGCCGAGGCGGCCAAGAAGGCGCAAGACCTCCCTCCGCTCGAGCTGGGCCAGCGACTGTTCGTCCGCCGCGGCTGCTCCGTGTGCCATGGCACCGACGGCGTGACCGTGAAGACGGGCCCGAACCTCAAGGGCATCGTCGGGCGGGAGCGGCGTTTCGCCGACGGATCGAGCCGAACGGCCGACGAAGAGTACCTCCGCGAGTCGATCGTCAATCCTTCGGCCAGGATCGTCGACGGGTTTCGCGACCAAATGCCCACCTTCCAGGGGCAGCTCAGCGACAAGCAGATCGACGCCTTGATCGTGTACCTCAAGTCGCTCAGCCACCAGCCACCCAGCCACCCAGCCAACAAGGTCGAGCAATGACGATGGCGCCACCCACCGGTCCGGCTGGGGAGCCGGCCAACGGGCCTCCGGCCGGGGCCGACAACTACCTGAGCCACACGCGGGGCTTCTGGTCCTGGGCGCTCACGCTGGACCACAAGCGGATCGGGGTGATGTACCTGGTGGGGATCCTCGCCTCGCTCGTGCTGGGGGGGCTGTTTGCCCTGGTGCTCCGCACGGAGCTGGCCACGCCCGGGCCGACCATTATGGGCTTCCCCCCAACACTGGCTGACCAGCAGCCAGTGCCACCCCCGACACTGGCTGGCAAGCAGCCAGTGCCACCCGAGGCCACGGACCAGGGAAAGAACCTCTACAACCACGTCTTCACGCTCCACGGCGCGGTGATGATCTTCCTGGTGATCATCCCGGGCATCCCGGCGATCCTCGGCAACTTCGTCCTCCCCTTGATGCTGGGGGCCAAGGACGTGGCCTTCCCCCGGCTCAACCTGGCGAGCTTCTACCTGTGGCTTACCGGGGCGATTTTCTTCGTGGTCACGCTGCACACCGGCGGGCTGGACACCGGCTGGACCTTTTACACCCCCTACAGCACCGGCGCCGGCCATTCCGCCGCCACGAGCACGAGCATCGTCATGGCCGTGCTGGGGGCCTTCATCCTGGGTTTCAGCTCGATGTTCACCGGGATCAACTTCATCGTCACCGTCCACAAGCTCCGTCCCCCGGGGATGACCTGGTTCCGCATGCCGCTGTTCGTGTGGGGGAGCTACGCGACGGCGGTCATCCAGGTGCTGGCCACGCCGGTGCTGGGAATCACGCTGCTCTTGTTGGTCGCGGAGCGGGTGTGGAAGCTCGGCATCTTCGACCCCAAGCTCAGCGGCGACCCCGTCCTGTTCCAGCACTTCTTCTGGTTCTACTCCCATCCGGCCGTGTACATCATGATCCTGCCGGGCATGGGGATCATCAGCGAGATCGTCTCGGTCTTCAGCCGGAAGCACATCTTCGGCTACCGCTTCATCGCCTACAGCAGCGTGGCCATTGCGCTTCTGGGGTTTCTCGTCTGGGGGCACCACATGTTCGTCAGCGGGATGTCGCTCCGCGCGGCGACCATTTTCAGCGCCCTGACGTTCGCCGTGGCCATCCCCTCGGCGATCAAGGTGTTCAACTGGCTGGCCACGATGTACAAGGGGTCGATCGGCCTGGCCACGCCCATGTGCTACGCCCTGGTGTTCATCTTCCTGTTCGGCATCGGCGGCCTGACCGGCCTGTTCCTGGGAACCCTGGCGGTCGACGTCCACGTGACCGACACCTACTTCGTCGTGGCCCACTTCCACTACGTGATGTTCGGCGGGACGCTCGTGGCGATGCTCGCCGGGCTCTACTACTGGTGGCCCAAGATCACCGGCCGGATGTACAACGACCGGCTGGGACGGCTCTCGGCGATGGTCCTGTTCGTCGGCTTCAACCTGACCTTCTTCCCGCAGTTCATCCTCGGCACCCGGGGCATGCCGCGCCGGTACTTCGACTACACGAAGCTCCTGGGCACGCACCCCGAGTTCTCCATGCTCCACCTGCTGTCGACGATCGGGGCGTTTTGCACGGCGGTCGGGTTCGTGCTGGTTTTCTACTGCCTGATCGAGTCGCTCGTGCGGGGCCGGCGGGCACCGGCCAACCCCTGGGGCGGAGCGACGCTCGAATGGCAGTGCTCCTCCCCGCCGCCGCACGACAACTTCCCCGACCCGCCCGAGGTCGGCGATCCCTACGACTACTCCGACCTGGAGTACGACCCCAACCGAGGCGGGTTCGTCCGCCGCGCGGTTCCCCCCACGAGGCCGTGAGAGGAGCGCCATGTCGACGCACGCCGAGCCCCGGCCCGAGCATCCGCCGCACCTGGCCCATCACTTCCGCACGCCCAGAGAGCAGTTTGAGGCCGGGAAGCTGGGGATGTGGGTCTTCCTGCTCACGGAGATCCTTTTCTTCGGCGGGCTGTTCTGCGCGTACGCCGTCTACCGGGCGATCCACCCCGAGATCTTCCTCTACGCCCACCAGTTCCTCGACAAGAACCTGGGCGCGATCAACACGGTGGTGCTCCTGGCGAGCAGCCTGACCATGGCCTGGGCCGTGCGGTGCGCCCAGTTGAACCAGCGCCGCGGGCTGGTCCTGTGCCTGGGGCTGACGCTCGCCTGCGCCGCGGTGTTCCTGGGGATCAAGGCCGTCGAGTACCGCCACAAGTGGCAGCACGGGCTGAAATGGGCGGGCCAGTACGACGAGGCAAAGGTGGCCCAGATGCTCGCCGAGCTGGGCGAGCCCCCGCCCGGGCACGCACTCCCCGAAAGCCCGCCCCCGCCCCGCGACGTCGGCCTGTTCTTCAGCATCTACTTCGCCATGACCGGCCTGCACGCCGTGCACGTGATCGCCGGGATGGGGCTGATCGGCTGGGTGCTCGCTCGGGCCGTGCGGGGCCATTTTTCCAGCGACTACTTCCGGCCCGTCGATTACGTGGCCCTCTACTGGCACCTGGTCGACTTGATCTGGATCTACCTGTTCCCGCTGTTGTATCTGATCCACTGAGGGGGGAGCCATGGAACCGACCGCAGCGCACGCCCTCCCGGCCGATTCGCCGCGCCCCGCCCGAGCCGACCCCGGCCCGAACCACGTCGTGCCGGCCTTTGTCCTGGCGGCCGTGTTCGCGGCGCTGGTCTTCCTCACCGTGGTGACCGTGGCCGCGACCTGGCTCGACCTCGGCTCGTGGAACCTGATGATCGCCCTGGCGATCGCCACGGCGAAGGGCGCCCTGGTGGCGCTGTACTTCATGCACCTCCGGTACGACAGCCCGTTGTACGCCCTGGTGCTGGCGGCGGCGCTGGTCTTCCTGGCGGTGTTCCTGGGGTTGACGCTCTTGGACGCCGGGACGTACCAGCCCGACGTCCAGCAGTGGCGAGCCGCGCCCCAAGAGGGTTTCTACTCGGCCCCGCCGCTGTCCTGAAGGGGGCGGGTGCCATGCACCTCGTTCCGAAGCTCCGGCTTCGGAACGGATCGCCGCGAGGGGCGTTCCCAAGCCGGAGCTTGGGAACGAGACAAGCCCCAGCATCGCGGAGAGCACACCAACGCTGGGGCTGCGCCCCAGCCTACGGCTACTACGCGCCGAGCTCGGTCCGAAGCTGCGCTAGCGCGGCGGCCAGATCGTCCAGATCGCTCCGGAGCTGGCCCACTTCCGCCCGAAGCTCCTCGACCTGGCGCCGAAGCAGCTCGATGGCCGCAGGAGGTGCCCCGCCGGAAGCGGCAGCGGAGCCATGCGCTGCCGCGGGCAGGAGGGTCGATGCCGGCATGACGTCCGGCTCCTCGTCGGCGGGTGCCAGGACCGCAGCCCCGCCGGCGGCAATCTGCGCCTTCAGGCTCTCCAGCTCCCTGGGCTTGTACAGGGCGTGGGTCACGACGTGGCCGCGCCCCTCGGGCGTGAGCGGAATCACCAGACCCTTGGCCTTCAGCGAGGCGAGCACCGGGCGCAACGCGCCCAGGTCGGCGATGGGCTCCATGCGGGCGGCCCGGCCGCGGAGCTCCCCCTCGGTCTGAGCCCCGCGCAGCAGAAGCTCGGCCATCACCGCCAGCTCGACCTTGTCGACCCCCAGCCACTCGTACAGGTAGTGCCGGTACTTGACCACGCGCCCGTAGCCCTGGATCATCCCCACCGCCCCCAGTCCCCGCAGGCGCTCGAGCGACTCCTCGACGTCGTCGGGCTGGACGTCCATGACCGGGAACCGATTGTTCTTCTGATTGGCGGCGGAGACGATGGCGTTGACCGACATCGGGTAGGCGTTCGGGGTGGTCTTGGCCTTCTCGACCAGCACGCCGAGCACGCGGCGGTCGATGGGCCCCAGCGCCTGCCACCTCGGCCCCGACGGCCCCGACGGCCCCGGCGGCCCCTGGGCCTGGGAACTCGGCTCGTCCATGGGAAGTGTCTCCTTGTCGGATTCCGTTTCGACCGTAGCTCCCCCGGCCGGTGAGGGATGCGGGCTAGCGGTGCCCCAGCGCGTCCATCACGCGGTCGGTAATGGCCCGGATGAGGGCCTCGACGTCGGGTGTGGCCGGCAGCGCGGAGCCGCCGGCCGAGCCGGGGTTGGCCGAGGGCTTGTAGCTGGGGGCCTGGAAGGCCTCCGGGTGAACGCCCGTTTCTTTCCAACTGCTGCGGAACACGTCGTTGGCGCAGACGTCGCAGTTGCGGATCTCGTTGCGCGGGTCCTGGTAGCCCCACTGCTGCTTCAGGTCCAGAAGTGCCCGGGCCTCCGGCTCCGAGAAGTAGCTCACCCGGCCAAGGCTCCGGGCCAGCATGAGCATGCGGCAGTAGGCGTCGAGAATCTCGGTCCACCAGTAGGCCTTCTCGACCGTCTCGCCGAAGCTCACCGTGCCGTGGTTGGCCAGGATGATGATGCTCGTCTTGTGGACGAACGGCAGGATCGTCGAGGCGAAGTCCTCGCCGCCGGGGATGGCGTACCGGGTGATCGGCACGTCGCCGAGGAAGATCTCCACCTCCGGCAGGACGCACTGGGGGATGGGCTCCCGGGCAATGCCGAACGCCGTGGCGTGCGGCGGGTGGCAGTGGACCACCGCCTTGATCTCCGGCCGCTCCTTCATGATCTGCAGGTGCAGCTTGATCTCGCTCGTGCGCTTGCGGTGCCCGGAAACCTGGTTCCCCTCCATGTCGACGACGCACAGGTCGTCGGGCTTCAGGAACCCCTTGCAGACCAGCGTCGGCGTGCAGACGACCTCCTTCTCGCTCACCCGGTAGCTGATGTTCCCGTCGTTGGCCGCGGCGAACCCCTTCTGGTAGATCCGCCGCCCGATCTCGCAGATTTCCTGCTTCACTTTGTGGACGTTGAGCATGGGGTGGTTCTCGCAAAGGGCCCGATGGCTCGGGCGTTAGGCCCCGCTCTCGGCGGGCCGTAGGGTGACGTGGTCGAGGATCGCCGAGCAGTAGGCGTCGATCGGCTTGACCTCGGGGTAAAAGGGCTGGGCCGCCTCGCGGCCCTCGGTGATCGCGATCCGGTGTCCGACCCCGGCGCCCAGCTCGTCGTACACCACCAGCTCCTCGGCCGGCGGCCCTCCCTCCCCCGAAAGGTCGGATTCCGACAGCGGGATGGCGATCTTGAACCGGGCCCCCGCAAGCGTCGGGTGCCGGCGATTCAGCGTGACCGTGCCGATGACTTCGCCGATTCGCATGGGAGGGCTCCGGGGGGGTTGGCTGTTCTCTTGGGTACGTTGGAGATCGCAAAACGCTTGCTAAGCCGCAAGCGGCTTCAGGAGAGACGTTGTTGAAATACCTCCGGACACGGGCGCACGCCGCCGCGGACAAACGACACGATCATCTGCCGCGTGGGAACGAAGCCCTGGGCCGACGGATCGACCACCAGGAGATTCGCGCCCACGGCCTCGAAGTCGGACTCCAGTCCCCCGGCCGCCGTCGCCCGCACCGCGCGCACGCCCTTCAGGCGGTTCGCCAGGCATAGCGCCGCGGCGGCGTGCCTGGTCAGAAGGACGCCGAGGGTCCGGTCCGCTCGAAGCTCGGCGGCCAACTGGTCCGTGGCGGCGATCAGGCAGTCGGTGCGCCGCGCGTCGACGGCGAAGCCCTCGCCGCCGAGCGCCCGGAGCAAAGGGTCGGGGTTGTATCGCGAGCCTGCGGTGACCACGACCGCCCGGACGCTTCCGGCGGCAGGTGCCACGGGCGGCGTGCCGAAGGCCAAACTCAGCTTGTTGCGGTGGAGCACGTCGCGCACCGAGGGCGTGACCACGGCGCCGGGCGGCACGACCAGCCGGCGCACCCCCTCGAGCTTCGCCGGCAGCTCCGCCAGGCTGACGACCCGGCGCTCGATGACCAGGTCCCCGTTGGCCGGGATGCCGCCGGCTGGGGTGCCGCCGGCAGCCTGGCTGCCGGTGCCCGGTGCCAGGCCCATCTCGGCCAGCACCTCCAGCACGATCCGCTCGATTTGGCTCGGTTGCTCGACCATCAGTCGCGAATTCCAATTACCAACCAGCGTGCGGGGGTGGCGTCGCTTTTCAGGAGCTGCCGGGTCCCTTTCCCGTCGCTGGAGATGATCACCTCTTGTCCGATGCCGGCCCCCAGGGCATCGACCACGAGCACGGGGTCGCCGTCGGGGGAGCGCCCGTCGGGGCCGATCGGCTGCACCAAGAGCAGCTTCCACCCTTCAAGCGAAGGGTGCTTGACCGTCGCCGTCGCCGTTCCGATGACTCGCCCTGCAAGCATGGTGTTCTAGCTTTCACCGATCGGGCGGGACAAGCCCCGCCGCTACGCGGCTGTCCTAATCCCTAATCCCTAATCCCTAATCCCTAATCCCTAATCCCTAATCCCTAATCCCTAATCCCCAATCCCTACTTTCCCAGGATCCTCAGGTTGTCGATCATCGAGCAGCGTCGCTCGCGGGTGAAAGTGAGCGGGGTGGTCACGCCTTCGCCCGTCGGGCCGGCAATGGAGAACGAGCAGTAGCCCTCTCCGCCGAGCCCCAGGCCGGCGATGCTCGGACCGTTCTTGATAAACAGCGTGGTTTCCAGGGCCTTGCCCATCCTGGTCATGTGGGTGACGTTGTTCGAGTGGATGATCGACGTGTGCTTGAAGCCGTGCTCGCTGATCCGCGCTTTCTCGATCGCCTCGTCGACGTCGCGGCAGCGGACAAAGGGCACAAACGGCATCATCTGCTCGACGGGGACGAACGGGTTCGAGTCGTCGGTCTCGCCGAAGAGCAACTCGACGCCCTGGGGGATGGTCTTGCCGATGCCCCGGGCCAGCACGGCCGGGTCCTGGCCGAGAAAGTCGCGGTGGGGCACGTCGTGCTTGTGCTCCCCTTCGCCGGCCGTGGTGATGGCCGCCCTGGTCAGGGCGTCGACCTCGCGGGCGCTGAGCCGCACGGCGCCGGCCCGCTCCATGGCGGCCATCACGGCGTCGAACACCGCGGCGACGGCGAAGACCTGCTTCTCGCCGATGCACAGGAGGTTGTTGTCGTAAGCCCCGCCGCGAATGATCGATCGGGCGGCGCGATTCAGGTCGGCGGTCTCGTCGACGACCACGGGCGGGTTGCCCGGCCCGGCGACGATCGCCCGCTTGGCCTGCTGCATGGCCGCCCGAGCCACCCCCGGCCCGCCCGTGACGCACAGCAGGGCGATGTCCCGGTGCTTGAAGATCCGGTTGGCCGTTTCCAGGGTCGGCTCGACGAGGATCGTCATGAGGTTGTCCAGGCCGAGGTCGCGGGAGATGGCCTCGTTGAACCGCCGGATCCCCTCGGCGGCGATCCGCTTGCCGGTCGGATGCGGGTTGAAGACCACGGTGTTGCCCGAGGCGATCATGCTGATCGCGTTGCAGGCGGCGGTCGGGAGCGAGTGGGTAACCGGAGTGATCGCACCAATAACGCCGAACGGGGCGTGCTCGATCACCGCCAGCCCGTGGTCCCCGCTGAACACCTGGCTCTCGAGGAATTCCACGCCGGGAATGACCGTGCCCACGGTCGTCAGCTTCTCGATCTTGTGGTCGAGCCGGCCGATCTTCGTCTCCTGCATCTCCAGGGTGCCCAGCTCGACCGCCTGCTCGACGCAGATGCGGCGGACGTGGCCGATGATCCGCCGGCGGTCTTCCAGCGTGCGGCGCGAAAGCTGCTCGTAGGCGTCTTTCGCGGCGGCCACCGCCTCGTCGGGATCGGTGAACAGCCCGTAGCGACCCTCCGCCCTGGGCGGGCCGGCCGCCACCGCGGCACCGTCGCCTCCCAGGCGCTTGAGCACTTCCTGGACCACGTTACGAATCGTCGCCTCGTTCAGTTGCATGGCTGTCAGCCCTAGGGATTAGGGATTAGGGATTGGGGATTGGGGATTAGAGATTGGGGTGCGGGGTTCGGGGAATCCTTGCGTTCCGGTACGTGGTCGACGCTTGCCATGGCTGGGCGGCGCGCGACGCGCCCTCCACTCGCTCACCTCTAATCCCTAATCCCTAATCCCTAATCCCTGTTCTTCCTTCCTGCTTATCGTACACGCACACCTGGTCCACGTGGATCGAATCGACGATGCCGATGATCACCGTGTCGACCGGGAGGTTCTTGGTTTCGGGGGTGAGCCGGGCGCTCGAGCCCTGGGTC
>Ga0315273_10008224_pt1 | contig 13142 bp, 9 predicted proteins | sample YL17G02_0_MG_FD_205753 | JGI IMG/M metagenome (GOLD analysis project Ga0315273, IMG submission 205753) | Sediment microbial communities from Yellowstone Lake, YNP, Wyoming, USA - YL17G02_0 | ecosystem: Environmental > Aquatic > Freshwater > Lake > Sediment | place: USA: Wyoming | collected...
AGATGGCTTCCAGTCAACAGGATACTACGAAGTCAACTTTGATGCAACTAACTTACCTGCAGGTATTTACCTTTATAAACTACAAGTCGGAGAATACTCCTCTGTTAAGAGGATGACTCTCGTTAAGTAGTTCTTTTTATAACCATATAATTCTTTTTTAGGGGGATTAATCTTAATGATGAAGATCATTACCCGGTTAGTATTTACTTTTTTTGTACTGATTCTTTTAGCTACAACAACACTTTCACAGTCAAATAACCTTTTTGTTATTGACGGATTTGGCGACCATACGCTTCCCGGCTGGTATTGGGGCGGAAACATTACCATGAAATACTCGCATTCACAGGATAACCTTGAAAACGGTTATGGTATAGTTTCTTCTTCAGCCATTACTGCAAACTCATTTGCAGGGCTCATCAGGAAGGAATCAAAACTGCAGGTTTCTGAAGATAATATTCTTTCATTAATGCTCCAGGGCGTAAGCAACGATGTAACCTTGACAATCCAGGTGCTTTATGACAGGAATAACGACGGAAAGTATGATGAAACAAAGGATACAAGACTTGAATCAAAGCCCCAGACACTTAACTTCTCAGGATGGAAAGAAGTTCATTTCAACATCAACCAAAACGAGTTCAAGATAATAACCAAGCTGAAAGATGAAGATTTTTCAGTTCTTGAAAACGAAGCACAGGGTATCCAGTTATCATATATTACCGGGAAAGATTTTAAAGCCGGCACTTTTGAAACCGGCGTTGCTATGATTTCCGAACGCTATAACAAGGAAGTTAAGCAGGAAATAGCACAGAACGAAACATCTTCGGATGAATCATATTATTTAACCAAAAACTACCCTAATCCTTTTAACCCTGAAACCAAGATAACTTATACTTTAAAAAGCTCGACCAGCGTGAAATTAACAGTTTACGACAGGCTGGGCAGGGAAGTTATAGTATTGGTTGACGGCCAGGAAAATGAAGGCGAGCATACAGTAACATTCAATGCATCAAACCTTCCGTCAGGCGTTTACTTCTACAGGATCAAAACACCCGAAAAAGTTGAAGTCCACAAGATGGTTTTCGCAAAGTAAAGCCCCTCCTTTCCTCCCCGAAGGGGAGGCAAAAAGATTTTAATCCTGCCCCGGGGTTCATCGGGGCGGGATTTTTTTATGTCCTTTTAGCTTATTCCCCCTCACGGAGGGGGCCAGGGGGAGGGAAGATTATAGTACGGCAGGATTTTCTGCAGGAATCTTCGGACCTTCGCGGGAATCTAATCATACTCTTAAATAAATTTCAAATTATTTATTCAGTCTTTCTGTTGTTTATCCAAAACCCCCGTCTAAATTAATTTTGAATATTACAGAATATATATTCTGATTACAATTTATTTAATCCTAAAGATGCTTCTCCTCCCTTTTGTTAAAGAGTGGATTAAGCAGGCTGTCTCAAAATAAGTGGGTTGGAGATTTCTGTCCTACAAAAACCTTAATTTTTTAATAAAACTGACAGGCAGGAATGCCTGTCCTACCGGAATATTTTGTTTTGAGATAGTTTGATAATGGGGGTTTGAAAATCAATGGCTTAATTAAAATATTTTTTATCTGTGGTCATCTTTTATAATCTGTGTCATCTGTGTGCTGCTTTAAAATTTTTACTTTTTACTTTTCACTTTTGCTTTTTCACCATTACTAATTATTATATGTTTTGTTATCTTTGAAGCTATGAAATTTCCAATATTTACAGTAGATGCATTCACTGAAAAGCCTTTCAGCGGTAACCCCGCTGCAGTTTGTTTACCTGAGGAAACCCTGTTTGATTCCGTTATGCAAAACATTGCTTTCGAGCTTAATCTGGCGGAAACCGCTTTTGTTGTAAAGGAAGATGATGCATGGCGTCTGCGATGGTTTACGCCGGCATCGGAAGTTGATCTGTGCGGGCACGCAACGCTATCCGCTGCGCATATTATGTGGGAAGAAGGAATTGTCCCCGCTGATAAACCGATTCACTTCAATACTAAAAGCGGGCTCCTTATTGCTTTTAAAAAAGATGGTGAGATAGAAATGGATTTTCCTGCTATTCCCGAAAAGGAAGTCTCATACCCTGAAGACCTTATCCATGCGCTTGGCGGTGTTGAGCCGAAATATGTTGGCATGACTAAATGGAATTACCTGGTTGAGTTTCCCAGCGAAGCAACTGTCCGTGCAGTGCAGCCGGTATATGATAAGCTTTTAGGGCTTCCCGGCTGGGGAACAATTATCACTGCGAAATCGGAACATGATGAATATGATTTTATTTCGCGTTTCTTTGCTCCTGAAAAAGGTATTATGGAAGACCCTGTAACCGGTTCTGCACACTGCGCACTTGGTCCGTACTGGCAGAGAAAGCTTGGCAAAAAAGAATTTAAAGCATACCAGGCATCAGAACGCGGCGGTATAGTCGGCGTTAGAGTAGAAGGTAACAGGGTATTTCTTTCCGGCAAAGCAGTAACGGTGATAAGAGGTTCAATAAGTATTTAGTGCGGAGTGCCCTGAGCGAAGCCGAAGGGTAGGGAACGCATATCCGCGATGATTACTAATCAGATTTGTTTTACAGATTATTCATTTTCCTTTATTCTCCATTTAACTTTATTATGCGTTTCTGATATTATTTTTCTAATGCATCCGGTTTTATGGATGCATTTTTTATAAGAATATTTTCTAAAAATTATATTATTACACAATTTGATGATTTAATATTGTATTATTTTCCAAATCACTATTTTTTTCTTGACACTTCAAACATTTTTTCATAACTTTGTAAAAGGGTAAACCACAGACTTTTTTAATTCAAACCGAAAGGATGAAATTTTAAAAAAAATGATAAATAAATCAATAATAGCATACCAAATGTTCACTGATTCAGTGATCATCGCTCCGTTAACAGGAGTCGTATGTCCGTGGTTTAACCGGAGGTGTTTAAGATAACAGTAATTTATAACCAGAAAGAGTTTAAACCGCGGACCTAAAAAATCTGCGGTTTTTTTTAGCCCCTCCTGTCCTCCCCGAAGGGGAGGAAAAGAGAAATTCTGAACAATTCAGATATCTTAGGAGGTGTTATAAAACAATAATCTTACAATAAAATCTGTTTTCTCCCCTTCGGGGAGATAAAAGAGGGGCTGACATGAAAAGTTTTAAAAAATTATTCGAAATACTAGATAAATGGAAGTGGCAGTACATTACAGCTTCAGTACTGCTGGTTATTTCCATGGGCTTCAGAATGCTTGAGCCAAGAATATTGCAGATAACTGTTGATAAAATAATATCATTCTTTGTAAGTAAAGGCGCAGGCAAAACGGCAGGCGATGATTTTGTAACACGCTTCCTGTATTCATTTCTGCCGGAGATAAAAATTGAAAATGTATCGGTAATATTATTAACGCTAGGCGCAATGTTCATTGCAATATCACTGCTCAGAAGCTCAACAGGCTTCGGCTCAAGCGCAATTACAGCCGCATCGACAGAAAAAGCAATGAAGAAGCTTCGCGACAGGCTGTTTGGCCATCTGCAGCATCTGCCGATGGATTATTTCGGCAAAACCCCGACTGGTGAGCTTATCCAGCGCTGCACGGGTGACGTTGAAACAGTCCGTAAGTTCGCTTCGATGCAGGTTGTGGAAACTATAAGGATGAGCGCAATATTTGTTGGCGCAACATCAATGATGCTGATGATTAACACCACCTATGCGCTGATAGCTATCAGTTTGTTTCCGATAGTGCTTGCAGGTTCGTTTTACTTCTTCAAAAAAGAAGGCGAGATATGGAGAAAGCATGAACATGAACAGGATAAGCTGACAGCAATGGTACAGGAAAATCTTTCCGGCATCCGTGTTGTTAAAGCATTTGCCAAAGAAGAATTCGAGATGGAAAAGTTTACCAGGCAGAATGAGCTAAAGCGCAAATGGGGCATTAAGCTGATGAAGCTGCACTCAATTTACTGGCCGGGTTCGGATGTTATGGTTTACCTGCAGCTTGCAATCTCGATATTTTCAGGTGTGTACTTTGTGTTAAACGGCAGCATTACCGCCGGTGAATATGTTGCGTTCTTTTCATATGCATCATTTGTTACCTGGCCGCTCCGAAGGCTTGCACAGCTTGTAAGCGAAATGGGAATGACCTCGGTTGCAATAGACAGAATTTATTCGATACTTGATACCAGGCAGGAAGATTATTCAGGCTTTGGCAACATGGGGCGCGGACTGGCAGGAATGATAGAGTTCGATAATGTGAGCTTTAAATATTCCGAAGATGATACGCATAATGTGCTGAACGGTGTAAGCTTTTCAATAACACCGGGAGAAAAAATTGCTTTGCTTGGTCCGACCGGTTCGGGAAAATCAACTATAATTTCATTATTGATGAGATTTTACGAACCGCATAAAGGTGAGATAAGAATTGACGCCAAAAACATAAATGAATATTCCCGCGGGTTTTTGCGCAGCAGGATAGGTGTTGTACTTCAAAAACCATTCCTGTTTTCAACATCCATCAAGGAAAACATAGCATATTCAAGTCCGGGGACTGATATTGATGATGTTGTTGAGTCTGCCAAGATAGCCAACATTCACGATATCATTTCGGATGCATTTCCGAATTCATATGATACTGTTGTCGGCGAAAAAGGAGTAACGCTCTCCGGTGGCCAGAAACAGCGTGTAACGCTGGCGAGGACACTGATTAAAGATCCGGATATTCTTGTCATGGATGATTCAACCTCCGCTGTTGATACTGAAACGGAGTTTGAGATACAGAAATCACTGCGGGATGTTACCGGCGGAAAGACCATCATAATTATTGCCCACAGGATAACATCTGTTCAGGATTGCGACAGGATTATTGTTCTTGATAAGGGCAGAGTTATCGAGCAGGGCACTCATGAAGAGCTTGTTGAGAACAACGGGTTCTATAAGAAAATACTTGATATCCAGGTATCGATAGAAGATGAAATTGAAAAAGATGTAATGGAAGTGAAAAGCGGCAAAGCCGTCCTGAGCGAAGCGAAGGATCCTAAAGTAAAAAATAAAATTGATGAAGCATTAGTGTAAATCGGGGGAGAAATAAGGGGTTGAAGATGTTCCCTCCCCCTATCCCCCTCTGTGAGGGGGAATATTAATAACTGAAAAATGTCAAAACTAAAAGATAAGCAATTTAAAACTAAAGGCGCGCTGTATCCTTTCCTCAGGCGGCTGATAAAATATGCCTTCAACTATCCCAAATGGGTAACGGGTTTCATTTCTTTTGTTCTTCTTGTTGCGCTGGTTGAAGCTGTTTACCCGCTGGTGTGGAAAAGCCTGATAGATAACGTTATTGTTCCTTCTGTTGAATCGTTTAAAAACACCGGTTCTTATCATGTTGATGATTCGGTAATTTTAAATTACGGGTTAATATTCCTAGGGCTTGGCTTAACTCTGGCAGGCGGCGTGTTTGGCTTCATCAATTTTGCGGGAAGGATACAGGAATATGTAATGTATGATATCCGCCAGCAGCTGTTCAAAAAATTGCAGGACCTCTCGTTCTCATTTTACGATAGATCAGCAGTGGGCTGGCTGCTTTCCAGGATATCATCCGATACTCCCAAAGTAACCGAGCTTATTTCATGGACAATGATAGAAGCTATTTGGGGAACGGGCATGATAATTTTCTGCGTTACTGCTATGTTCATTTACAGCTGGAAGCTGGCGCTGATTGTTACTATTGCCATCCCGGTTCTGATACTTGTATCTGTCCGGCTGAGAATGCTGATATTAAGATATTCGAGAGAGGCAAGAAAATACAACAGCGAAATTACTGCGCGGTTCAATGAGCATATTAACGGTGTAGAGGTTAATAAAAGTCTTGTACAGGAAAAACGCGTTAGTGATGATTTCAAGTTCTTAAGCGAAAAAATGAGATATTCATCATATAAAGCCTCGTTCTTTTCGGCAATATTCATGCCGCTGATAATCTTCGGCGGCTCGACCACTGCAGCGCTGGTTGTTTATTACGGCGGTTTAATGTCAGTTGTCATTCCCGCTGAAATAACGATCGGGACACTTGCTGCGTTCTTCGGTTATGCAACTATGATATTCGAACCGATACTTGATATATCACGCTTTTATTCACAGGCACAGAACAGTATATCTGCCGGTGAAAGGATATTTTCACTTATTGATACTAAAGCAACAATTGTTGATAAGTCAGATATAACTGCATATGACAGGATCAATGGAGGTATCAGTTTTGAAAACGTTTCATTTCATTACGATACAGGAAAGACTGTATTAAACAATCTGAATCTCAATATCAATGCGGGCGAATCCATTGCACTCGTTGGCGAAACAGGGGGCGGAAAATCTACTATCATCAGCCTAATCTGCAGGTTCTACGAACCGACTGGCGGTGCTATAAAGATTGATAATGCTGATTACAAAGATAAAACTTTACACAGTTTAAGAAGCCAGCTTGGTGTTGTGCTTCAGACGCCGCATCTGTTTTCAGGCACTGTGCGTGAAAATATAAAATACGGCCGGGAAGAAGCTGAAGAAATTGAAGTGATAAATGCATTAACTATAATTGGCGCAGAAGATTTCATAAACAGGTTAGATGAACAGGTTGGGGAAGGCGGCGAGAATCTTTCGATGGGCGAAAAACAGCTTGTATCATTTGCCCGAGCTATACTTGCCGATCCAAGGATATTTATCATGGATGAGGCAACTTCATCTGTTGATACAATAACCGAAGCAAGGATTCAGCGCGGAATAGCCGGCATAATGGAAGGCAGAACATCTATTATTATAGCGCACAGGCTATCTACAATAAAACATTGTGACAGAATTATTGTGATTAACAAAGGAATGATATTAGAAGATGGCAGTCACCATGAACTGATGAAAGCTAAGGGTACGTATTTCAGCCTGTATACAAGGCAGCTTCGCGCACAAAGAGAAAAAGAAGCGCTTGATGCAGCGTAATCAATTAATAATTAGTAATGAGTAATTAACAATTAAAATAAATTATTCACCTCAAAACAGTCTCTCCCTTTTTAAGGGAGAGATTAAGAGGGGTCGGGAAAAAGCATATGAATAAAGATTACTACTATAACGAATCAATAGCCAGGTTTTACGATAAAGTTTATGATAAACTGGAATTTTTAAAACCTGCTCAGAATTTTTATGCAGAAGAAATCACCGCAGCAAAAGGTCCGGTACTTGAAGCAGGTGTTGGCTCAGGCAGGATATTTGTTCCTGCGCTTAATGCCGGCGCGGATATTTACGGAATAGATATCAGCAAAAACATGCTTAATCAGTTAATAAAGAAATTAGATACAAAAGACATGTACCGGGTTTCTATTAATGATATCAGGAATTTCAGGCTCAATAAAAAATTTGACCTTGTTATATCACCGTTCAGGGTATTTCAGCATTTATTGACTATCGAGGACCAGCTTAAAGCTCTGAATTGTATTTATGAACATTTGAATCCGGGCGGCAGACTTATATTCGATGTGTTTAATCCCGACTTAAGCAGGTTAACAAAAGATGTAGAAAACCTGCTTGAGTTTGAAGGTGAATATGAACCGGGCAAAAAGCTTAAACGATTTGTTTCTGTTAAAAATGATGTAATTAATCAAATAATAAATGTAACTTTCAGCTTTGTGTGGGATGAGAACGGCAAAGAGAATCATAATGAATTTTATTCTCCGATGCGGTATTATTTCAGGTATGAGCTTGAAAATTTAATTGGCAGAACAAAATTCAAACTCAAAAAAATATATGGTGATTTTGAAAGAAATAAACTGAATAATAATTCAAAAGAATTTGTTGTTGTTAGTGTAAAATGACAAGAATTGAATCAATATCATTAACACAATTAACCGATGACCAATGGCAGAAATATTGTGAGGCTTCAAAGGAAATCCGAAGGGTGTATTATCCTGAGTTAATAAGGAAACATAACACATGGCAGGAATTCAAAAAAGAATATCTTGAGCGGATAGAATTTAATAAGCAAAACTTTTATAATGAACAGGTTTTTTTTGAAAACGGAATAGTCGCCGGCTGGGTTGATTATTATGTCGATTCTAATGCATGTTATTTTGGTTTTAATTACATGTTTGATGTAATTCCGGGCAGTTTAATAAGCTTAATGCTGAATAGTGTATATAATATTGTATGTGAAAAAAATCTAAAATCCGCTAATTATTGGTCATTTGATTCAAGACGGATTGATGTAATGAAAAACATTAATGCTGAAATATCAGAAGAATTTGAGACGTATAAACTGGATAGAAAAGATATGAGTATTGAAATGTACTACAGTATAATAGAAAATGCAAAACTGCCCGGAGATTTTGATTTGAAACTGTATAATGAATTACCTGAGAATTTAACTGATAAATTCATTGAATTTGAAAATAATTTAATTGAAGAAATCAATAAACTGAATCCATCAGAATTAAAAATACCTTTAATGAAAATAACTGATTTTTCAAGGCAAGCTTTATACAATAAAAATATCGGCGTTGAAACACTTCAATATATTCTTTTAAACGAACAGGGAGATATCGCAGCAAATTGTTCTGTGCTGATTGATTCAAAAAACAAAGATACAATCAGGCATATGGGAGGACTAACAGCTGTCAGTAAAACTCACAGGGGCAATGGCTTTGGAAAATTCCTTAAAGCTAAATTGTATAAATTGCTGCTGGATGAAAATAAAGACTTTAAATATATTTTGACTGATACAATGCCATGGAATTCTTATATGTTCAGAATAAATAATGAATTCGGCTTTAAACCGTTTAAACATGGTTATACATTTAAGCTATCTAAAGAATTTTTAGAAAATTATTTAAATAAATGAGAAAAAAATTAGAACAATACGGCTGGAATGATTTCTTCGAAGCTCAATTCCAGTCATATAACTCAATTGAATTTATTCCGGCACGAGTTTCAGTCGAGCACAGGAAATACTACGAGGTTTACACTTCTCAAGGTGAGCTTACGGTTTCAAAATCAGGTAAGCTGTTTCACAATATTACCGATTATCCTGCTGTAGGTGACTGGCTTGCTGTAAAGATTATTCCCGGTGAAGATAAGGCAATTATAGAAGCTATTCTACCCCGTAAAACAAAATTTTCAAGAAAGAAAGCCGGCACAACTACCGAGGAACAGATTGTTGCTGCAAATGTTGATATTGTTTTTCTGGTAAGCTCATTAAACCAGGACCTAAATTTAAGAAGGATTGAACGCTATTTAACACTGGCATGGGATAACGGTGTAATGCCTGTAATTGTTCTGAATAAAACAGATTTATGTGATGATGTTGAACAGGCAATTGCAGAAGTTGACGGCATTGCGTTCAGTACACCTATTCACGCGGTCAGCGCTCTGAATAATGATCATATAGATGAGCTTCTGATATACTTTGAAGGAAACAAAACCATTGCAGTTATTGGTTCTTCAGGAGTAGGGAAGTCAACCATTATAAATGATATCTGCAGCGATGATACAATGAATGTTAGTGATATCGGGCTTTACAAAGATAAGGGAAGGCATACAACAACACACCGTGAGCTTACTTTGGTGCCGGGCGGGGGATTGATTATAGATACTCCCGGTATGCGCGAAATCCAGCTTTGGGAAGGCGCAGAAGGATTAAGCGAACAGTTTGATGATATTGAACAGCTTTCGCTTGAATGCAAGTTTACGGACTGCAAGCATGATGACGAGCCAGGCTGCGCAATAAATGAAGCTCTGAATACAGGTGTAATTACACAGGAGAGGCTTAAATCTTATAAAAAACTTCTGAATGAAGTGAAATATTTCGAGCGTAAACAGGATATCAGAGCAAAACTTACCGAAAAAAAGAAATGGAAAAAGATTTCTGTAGAAGCAAAGAAAATTGGGAAAGAAAAGTATTAGGGATGAACAAAATCCGTCAGACCGCTCCAAGCGGTCAGACGGATAAAATTTGGTGGTGACTACTTTTCTATTCTCTTCGATTTATCATTATGCCCATCATCGTATAACCCTGTCAGTCCTGTCACTTTTCCGCTTTCATCTTTCTCGAATTTTACCCTGAAATACTGAATATCCCTGAACATAAATGTGTCGTCTCCCATTGGCGTCATTTCGAATTTATCCCTTGGTTTGCGCTGGTAATACAGCCTTCCGTTATTGTAAGTTATAAACCTGTCTGCGTATGTACCGGAATAACTTTTTAAAATATCTTCAGTTATTTCAGGGGAGTTAATTACACCCTGCAGTGAACTCAGATACCACTCAAGCTGTTTCTTTTCCTGCTCGTCTTTTTTTGATGAAATAATTTTATTCAGCGCCAGTATCTGCGCCTGGTCAAGCGCTTTATCTGCTGATATAACAACATCAGGCTGTACGCCGGTGCCCTCCCAGTTGGTTTTTGTATACGGATTAATTGCCCGTCCTGTAGGTATAAAAACACCAAACCAGTCATTAATAGGAACCATTCCGCCAGGATTTGCGCCTCCGCCGGTAACTTCGCCGATTATTGTTGCGCGTTTAAGGTTTTTTAAATTATACGCAAATTCTTCTGCACCTGAAAAAGTGAAACCGCTTGTCAAAACATATACAGGAATATCGGGCATCTTTTCGCCGTCCAGCCTGCTTAATGTCCAGTACTCTTCTGTTTCATCATTGGGACGTGTATATATATCATTAAGGTGAACAGAAGTTTTACCAAAAAGGTAACTGCATATAAGCTGTACTCCATCCGGCGAGCCGCCTCCGTTTTTGCGGATATCAAAAATAATTGCGTCTGTATGCGATAAAAATTCCATTACTGATGCAACTGTTTCCTTTGAGTATTCCGCAGGTGCAAATTGGCGGAAATCTACATAGCCAATATTTCCCGATAAACGCTCTACCTTTTTGAACCCGTAATTATCTTTCTTCAGGTTTTCCAAATTCTGCTTTTCCAGTTCATCATTATGTCCGTCTTTTTCAGCTTCCTTCATTCTTTTTATTTCTTCGGGATTGTATCGTACCCTTATGTGCTTATCTTTGCTTACCGATTGCAGGTCGGCGGTTAAAGTATCACAAAATGCAAAGGGGTCTGTTATAGCGTAATATCCCCCGGCAGCAAGCTTTGTCTTAATATGCTCACCCATTTTTTTTGCAGCATCGGGAAATACATAATTTTCATTAAGAAGCTTTGCTGTTTTATTAATTGTTTTATCTATTGTGGTTTTATCAATAGTAGGATTCATCTGGGATAATAATACAGCGGGAAACAAAATGAGCAATAAAGTGATTACCAGTATTGCTTTTCTGATAATTAATAATTTTTTCATATAATTCTTTTATTTAAGTTTTTCTTTAACTCTTGTAAACATGTCTTTTTTCTCAAGGGCAGTTTCAATATTTCCTATCACCTGTAAAACATCGTAGCCTGTTTCGGCAAAAAGTTCATTGATAGCTGAATTAAAACCTTCCCATACCGGCTTAAGATCATCGTAAAGCTGCAAAGCTTTGGGTGTTAATGCCAGCAGCTTTACCCTGGTATCGGTTTTATGTTTAATAACTTTTACCAGTTTCTTTTCAACCAGTATATTTGCTATTTGTGTTACCGCCGGCTGAGTGAAACCTAGCTCTGCAGTTAATTCGGTAATCGATAGCGGTGATCTTTTGTGCAGCAGGCTGAACATAACAAACCATCGCGGCTCGAATTCTATATTTTTATATTTATAGATTTTATTTGCATCCTGCAGAAATTTATCGGTTAATAGCCTTAACCTGGTTCCAAAAGCGATTTTCCCAAGCTGTTTAGTATAATCCATTATTTATATTATTGCTTATATAAGCTCTTATGCTTATATTTACAAATATAACATAAGAAATAATATTAATCAACCTGTTTTAAATAAGACTTATTGATATATAAAAAGGTTGCATTTAGGGGTAAAAAATTGCCTCTGGCGAAAAATAACATGTATTGGTTATATATTTATATTTATTGTAATGTTTATTATAGCTACTTTTGTAATTAGAGCCATTTTAATAATTAATTTATACTTCTTTAGATGAAATTCAGCGAAATAGAATATAAAAGACCTGATATCGCTGCCCTCCAGGCAAAGTTCAGTTCAATGATCGATAGCTTCATTAATGCTGCAAGCTTTAATGAACAGGATAGGGTTTTAAAGGAAATCAATACCCTTAGAATGGAATATCAGACACAGGAAAATATTGCACACATAAAATATTCAATTGATACCTTCAATAAGGAATATGAAGAAGAACAGAATTTCTTCGATGAAAATGGTCCAAAGTATGAAGGAATAGTACACCGTTATTACGATTCAATTGTTAAATCAAAGTTCCGCAAGCACCTTGAAGAAAAGTGGGGTAAACAACTTTTTGCTGTTGCAGATGTTACCTTGAGAACTTACAGCCCCGAAATAGAAGAGGACCTGAAAGCTGAAAACGAGCTGAGAACGGAATATACAAAACTGATTGCTTCAGCTAAGATATTCTTTGACGGTGAAGAAAAAAATCTTTCTGCAATTGGACCTTATATGCAGGATACTGACCGTGAGATCCGCAAAACAGCAAATGAAGCAAAGTGGATATTTTTCCGTGAAAATGCCGAAGAATTTGATATGCTTTATGATAAGCTTGTTAAAGTACGCCACAAGATGGCAAAAAAGCTTGGTTATGATAATTTTACTCAGATGGGCTATGACAGGATGGGAAGGACAGACTACAACCAGGAAATGGTTGCTATGTTCAGGAAATATGTCCTCAACTACATTGTTCCCGTAACATTAAAGTTAAAGAAGAAACAACAGGATAGGCTTGGAATTAAAGATTTCAAATATTACGACCAGCCGATAGATTATACGACCGGCAATGCTAAGCCGCACGGCAACCCCGAGTGGATAGTCGGATGTGCTGTAAATATGTACAATGAGCTTTCACCGGAAACAGGCGAGTTCTTTAACTACATGCTTGAAAACGAGCTTATGGATCTGGTCAACAAAATAGGTAAGGATACAGGTGGATACTGCACTTTCCTAGAAAAATATAAAAGCCCGTTCATATTTTCAAACTTCAACGGCACAATGGGTGATATCGAAGTATTAACTCATGAAG
>Ga0315273_10008225_pt1 | contig 13142 bp, 11 predicted proteins | sample YL17G02_0_MG_FD_205753 | JGI IMG/M metagenome (GOLD analysis project Ga0315273, IMG submission 205753) | Sediment microbial communities from Yellowstone Lake, YNP, Wyoming, USA - YL17G02_0 | ecosystem: Environmental > Aquatic > Freshwater > Lake > Sediment | place: USA: Wyoming | collected...
CAATACGCGCATTATTGGACAGGTTTGCACTCACTCGAATTTATCTTGGACAGCACTGACAGCAAGACGCTGTGGCGTTGGAGTGAGGGAGCATCCTTCCAGCAATTTAATAGCACTCTTCATACTGAAATATGCATGGAAGGAGCGAGAATTACAAGATTCATCGACTTCGGCTGTCGGGAAAGGAAGGAACTCCCGTTCTCTCCCGGATGCCGTAGTATGTACTAGCCCCTCCGGCACCTCCAACTCCTGCCGCTTAGCCCTCGAATGTGCTGCTGAAGAAACCGCTCGACGGCCAGGATCCGTGCAGATCCCCTGCAGGCCGCGCCGAAATCGGTTGATTTCGATGGGGATTTTGAGGATCCGGCGCCTTGCTTCGGGGGAAGACTCGGAGGAGATCTCGGCGAGATCCCTGAACATCCGGCGTCATTCATTCTTATCAATCCGTTGCCTTTCCAGCCTGTCGATTTCCCGATCCAATCAGCCAATGCGGGTATCAAGCTTGCCTGCCTGCTTCTTCAGCCTGCCGGGCGCTGATTTGCTCATCCAGCTCCAGAAGAATCTACCGGAGGGCCTTAGTCATTGAGGATGCCGAAGAGCGAGAACATCAAGCTAAGCACTGGAAGTGTGTCGAGAAGGACGCCCTCATTCGTGATGATCTTCAGGTATTGAAAGGCCTTGCCACATGCCGGAAAAATTGGCGCTGAGAAAGCAACTGTCCCTTATTTGTACCCTTCGGACCACCGACTGGACCGGTCATACCGAAAACTCACCCATGCAAGTGAATTTGTCATCTTTCCACCTTACATTGATGTCCAGACTTACTTCAAACAGGGAACCTATGCACTCGCCACACTCATTTGCCCGCCTCTTCAGCACCATGGCATTGTTGTTAGCCGGGTGTGCCGCTACCAGAGATGCCAGTCCGGGACAGGCGCGCGTCGTATTTTTCGGAGATTCAATTACCGAAGCGGGCGTCGGGCCGGGAGGCTACGTAGCGCTGATCAAAGATTCACTCCAGCGCCGGGGTAGTGGGGCCAACATCATTGGCGCAGGGGTGAGCGGAAACAAGGTTGAACAACTATTGGCCAGGATTGACAAAGATGTGATTGCGTTGAAGCCGACAACGGTGGTGGTATATATCGGGATCAATGACGTCTGGCACTGGACCATCGGCCTGCCGGGAGCGAAGGGTTCTACGAAGGAGGAATTTGAGATCGGGCTCAGTCAGGTCGTTGCGAGAATCCAGGCGGCAGACGCACGGGTTGTGGTCTGCACACCCAGCGTCATCGGTGAAAAGGCTGCCGGCACCAATCCCGAAGATACCATGCTGGATGAGTACAGTGACATCTCACGGCGGTTGGCCAGAGAGTCAGGATCTGAATTGTGTGACCTACGGAAGGCATTCGTCCAATACATCTCGAAGCACAACCCGGAGAACAGAGAGAAGGGAATCCTGACAACCGATCGGGTGCACCTGAATGATGCAGGCAACCACTTCGTTGCCAATGAAATTCTTCGTACGCTTGACAGGGCAGCGATGCTGGATGTCCACTGACATTCGCCTGGTAACGAATTCTCATCCGTTGTGTCTTTCCGTTCTATCTCTTCTTGATTGTACTTAACCCGGTCTCTCGCGCAGCCTTCGATCCTCAGCTGATTCGCTCTCTTTGCGTAGGAGGAGAAACCGCACTGCTCCGATCCGTCGTGTCTGAAGGCTACTGTTCTATCACTGCGCGTGTTCGCAACGATCACAAAGACTGCCACAAGTCAGATTCTGGAAATCACGGTGAGGACTCCACGATGAACACAATTCGGACTTCCGTGCGATTGTCGCGACCAAAGAGCGCTTTCTGCCTTGTCAGCTTCATCCTTTCAGCCCTTCCGATGACCGGCTGCCGCCAGGCTGAGCCTGAAACATACGACCTTCGGGTGCCTGCGATGGCGGTGAAGTTCGATAATGACGGTGCGATACGACAGATTGGCTTCACCGGCCCGGCGCAGGTGAGGCAGGTCAGGGCTTTTACGCGGCTTCGCGACTGCGAGCCTGAGGGAAGTGTGGAGGTCGCCCGTAGCGATTCCCGACTCAGCTTTCAACGGAGATGGATCTCAAAAGCCACGGGCAATTCGGCCCTTGTGACCGACCGGTTCAGCCGGGGCAACGGCAGCGTACGCTGGGAAGTGGAGGTTGCCGGACTCGGGGGGCCCTGGAGCACTCCGATAGAAACGCATCTGGTCTATCCCGACAGCGTTTCGGCGAGGTTCTGGACTGCCTGGGGAGACCCGAGGCTGGGTGACATACGCAGCCGATCCCCGGAACAACTGGCCTCCCTCGGCATACTTCCATCGGATGTTACGGGCAACTGGAGCGATCCGCTCCTCCCTATTCCGTTCGTGAACGACACCATCTGGTACGGTGCCCCTCCCTACAGCTACGAGAATCCACGCATAGGCTTCATTCCGTTCCAGGGAAATCTGCTGGGGATACCGCTGGTTACCATCTCTGAAGAGCAAGGGGACAGGGGACTGAGCCTGATCCTTTCACCGGCTGATACCCTGCTCGACTTGCACCTCAGGGTACGCTCATCGGGCGAGATGGTCTTCAGCAGGGAATATCACCGTATCTCCTCGGCCGCGCCGATCCACTTCCGCATGGACCTCGTAGCCCACGAATCAGGCTGGCGGGGCGGTCTGCGGTGGATGACGATGAACTACCCCGGCTACTTCGATCCGAACGTCCCGCAGGCGCACGAGATTGCCGGAACCGGCGCCTATTCATCCCTCGAAAAGCCTTTCGACGTTCAGAAGATGCGGAAGATGGCGTTCGGGGTGAACTGGAAGGCGAGCTTCGACTTCCCCTACATGGGGATGTTCCTCCCCCCCGTGACGAGCGACACCACCCGCTGGACCAGGTATGGCGGTGGGAATACCTCAGTCAGGGCAATGCGCACGTACGGTGCGAGCATGAAACGGCAGGGGTTCCACGTCCTGAGTTACTTCAATGTGACCGAATTCGGCGCCGAGGTGACCGATCCGGCGCCACCCCGCAAGGCAGCCAGAGACGAAGATCTCTGGAAGAGCGCCGATGATTTCCTCTACTACAAACTCGCAGATGCGATCCTGCACGTGCCGGCGGGAGTCACTCAGGACATGCTCGCGTTATATCCCCGGTCCAGGTCCGGCGGTCCTTACTACACCTGGGGAAACGGTATCATCATGGATCCGGGGGAGCCGGTCTACCAGGCGTTCCTGCTCGAACAGGCGGAGAAGCATATCACGATGATCCCGGATGCCGAGGGGATCTGCATCGACAGGATGGACTGGCTCCGGATGTACAATGAGGAGCGTGACGACAGCCTGAGCTGGTTCGGAAACCGGCCGACCCGGTCGTTGATCGTGTCATGGAAAAGCCTTCTGGACAGACTTGGGCCAATGATGCATAGATCGGGGCAAGTGATTTACGTCAACAACCACGACAAGCGGATCGACCTGCTCCGGCAGACCGACGGGTTCTTCGATGAGTTCACCTACGCAGGATCTCCTCTGAACCTCACGGCCCTTATGGGAGTTCGGAGGCCTGTGCTCGGCTGGACCTCCGAAGAGAAGAACCTCCGGCCGGATCCGGATGCTTTCTTCCAGCGCTACCTCCACCTCGGGATATTCCCGATGGCTCCCTTCCCGGCCAACGACCATTCACTCCGGCCTAGCGCATGGGTCGACAGGCAGTATCTGGATTACGGTCCGCTGCTCAGCCTGATGAAAGGGAAGAAGTGGGTCCTCCAGCCTCATTGCATCGAGGCTGACGGCCGGGAGGCGAAGGTGAATCTTTTCGAGGTGCCGGGAGGGTGGGTCGTTCCAGTAACCTTCGGGCCCCCCAATGGCGTGGTCACGATCATTCTCCGGAATGTGCATGGCAAGACAGGCGGCCTGAAGGCCTCTGCCCTGTACCCCGGGAACGAAACGATGGTCCCTGTTGTACTTACAACCTCCGGTGATGTGGTACGGATGGTGGTCGGCACAAGGCGGGGATGTGCGCTCGTCAAGATAGAGAAGGGTCTTCGATGAGGACCCTTGTACAGGTGACGCATAATTACTCTGGCGACGTAGAAACATTCCAGGTGGTACCGCAGAAGGCGACAACTCCATTTCACAAGCCTGGGGCACAATGAAACAGAAGATCTACCTGAGCTTCATCTGCACCGTGGCGATGTTTGGGGGTCTGATGTTCGGCTTCGACATCGCCATCATTTCCGGCGCAAATACCTCGTTGCAATCGTACTTCAATCTGGATGAACTCGAACTTGGCTGGGGGACCGGCTCGCTCGTGCTTGGCGCGATGATCGGCGCGTTGGGATTTGGGGGGTTGACGGACAGGTTTGGCAGAAAGAAGGTCCTGATTTATGTGGCCCTGCTTTTTGCCCTCTCGTGTATGGGAAGCGCCCTTTCTCAGACCTTTGTCGCCTTTGTCCTGAGCAGGATCCTGGGCGGACTCTCCGTTGGAGCGGCATCCGTGCTCTCGCCGATGTATGTAGCGGAAGTCGCCCCCAAGAAGATCAGAGGTACGCTCGTCTCAATATACCAGCTCACGATCGTCATCGGGATTCTCATTTCATATCTGATAAACTACGGTCTGTATGGTGTGGAGAATGACTGGCGGTGGATGTTTGCGACAGGCACCGTCCCCTCGGTGCTCTTCTTCCTGGGGCTCTTTGCTATCCCTGAAAGCCCCCGGTGGCTATACCTGAAAGGCGACAAGGAAGAGAGCAGAGCAATCTTTACTCGAATTGCCGGCGCTGCCGATGCTGATCTCGAAATTGAGGAGATAGCGAAAACCCTGGAAGCTCAGAAGAGCACCACGAAGCTCAGAGAGTTGCTCTCTCCGTCAGCACGGAAAGCCGCATTCGTTGGATTGCTCATTGCCGGTCTTGTACAATTAGACGGTATGAATGCGGTCGTCAACTATGCACCCAAGATCTTCCAGGGAGCTGGTTTTGAAATACAGAATGCCCTTCTGAACACGTCGTTTATCGGGTTCATCAATTTTGTCTTCACATTCGTTGCGATCGTCGTCATTGATAAGGTAGGACGAAAGACATTGTATCTGGTCGGATCATTGGGGATGTCTATCTCACTGCTTTGCCTGGCAACGACCTACTTTTTGCATCTTGAAGGGGTCCTGACAATGGTCTTTGTCCTGGCGTTTGTGGCGTTCTTTGCCGCCTGTATAGGCCCGGTGTTCTGGACTCTGGTAGCAGAGATCTTTCCGAACCGGATCAGAGGAAAAGCCGTCGCCCTTGCGTCATCCGTCCAGTGGAGCGTTTATTTCCTCGTAGCGCTGTTCTTCCCCCGCTTCCTGGAATTGGTCGGTGGAGGATTTGCCTTCCTGTTCTTTGCGGTCATGGATATGCTACAATTCATCGTTGTGAGGCACTATCTGCCCGAAACGAGGGGGAAAAGCCTGGAAGAGATTGAAATGCATTGGAATGAAGCACCCACTGTAGGCCAGGAACACTAGGGGCAAGAGCGGGACTATGAACTCACGAGAACGGCTGTTGCGAACGATCAACGGTGAAGTCACCGACCGGGTTCCGGTAACGTTGTTCATACAGGACCACGGACATTTCATTCATCAGCTCCATCCCGGCATTGATCCCCTGGATTATGAGCAGCTGACCTGCAAAGTCATTGACTATCAGAGAAGCCTCGGATGCGACGTCTTTGCACGGATGATCTTTGACCTCTACCATCCGCTGGGCATCTGCCTTGGTGGTGTTGACGACGGGCACGAGACCGACACGTGGAAGGTGAAAACCGAGTTGACAGAGGAAGGAAACAATCTCGTCCGGTCGTCCGTCATAGCAACTCCGGATGGGGAGTTGTCGCAGGTGTTCGTACGAACGGCTCTGAACAAGGGGACCTACGTGTACTGCTGTACGAAGAAGCCGATCTCTTCTGAGAGAGATCTGGATATTGCCATGACGTATGAACCGAACATGTCGGCGGAGTATGGCGAGATGGTTAAGGAGAAGATCCACCGGATACGGGACCACCTGGGAACCGATGGGATCTTGGGAACATGGGTGGCAGGCGGCCCCTTCAACAATGCTTCCATGCTCATGGACCACACCCAGCTGTACATGCTCTTTCTCTCCGAGCCGGAGTTCTTTGACAAGCTCATGCAGTTTACGACCAACCGTACCCTTGATTATACACAAGCCTTCATCAATGCCGGTGCTGATGTAATGCTTGTCGGGGGGAACGTACCGGGTGGCTTTCTGGGAGCCAAAACGTACGAACAGTATATTCTCGCATACGAAAAGCGGTACATCGGTTTCATTCAGGAGCAGGGGTGCCCTGCCGTGTACCACAACTGCGGAGACCTCATGTCGCTGGTGGCTACCTACAAGAAGCTGGGTGCCCGGGTCGTTGAGCCATTTTCTCCTTTTCCTCTTGGTGATGCCGATCTCAGGAGAGCGGTCGATATCGTCCGGGGAGATTACGTTATCATTGGAGGCGTGGACCAGGTCAACGTGCTGCAGAAGGGAACCGTGGAACAGGTTCGGCAGGCGACCCTTGAAACCATGGAAACGGGAAAGAGGAACGGCCCCTTCATCATTCAAAGCGCGGATTTCCTTGAGTACAACACACCGATTGAGAACGTCGAGGAATTCGTTACGACCGCGATGGCAACTGCGATGTATTAGGAAAGCCTGACGGGTTCAATTGTTATTGGTGTGCCTCGTCGAAACTTCATCCACGGACAGACTAGTGAATTCACCTTGAAATCGATACTTTTATTCTGTGTCAACCGTACCGCGAAACCAGCCAGGACGACACTCGCATGGGACCAGGATTAAGCTTCGATAAGATCGCCATCTACGGATTTGTCCTCAGCTTCTGCGCGATCGGTGTCGGGCTTGTCTACGGAGCCATCGTCACCTTCCAGGATGGCGATACGACGAACGCGTTTCTGATGCTGATCGCGGCCCTGGCGTTCGGGGGGTTCGGCCTGGGTGTCTTCGCCCTCACGACCGTCGGATACCGGGGCCAGGCTCGCGAAGCGGCCCTGCGCGCAGCTCACCCCGATGAACCCTGGAAGTGGCGCGACGACTGGGCAACCGGGCGCGTCCGCAGCCTGGAGAAAGGCACCGCCTGGTTCTTGTGGGGATTCGCCACCCTCTGGAACCTCATCTCGACTCCTCTGTTGATCTTCCTCCCCGCGGAGATAATCAAGAAAGAGAACTATGCTGCGTTGCTGGGTCTGCTGTTTCCTCTCGTCGGAATCGGACTCATCGTGGCCGCCGTGCGCAAGACGATCCAGCGCAGGAGGTACGGCGACTGCCTGTTCCTCATGGATCGCGTGCCAGGGATCCTCGGGGGAGAAGTGGGCGGGACCATCCTGATCCCGCGCGGCCTGCCTGCCGCCGAGACCCTTACTATGCGGCTCTCATGCATCCATAGGGAAAGGCGGGGATCCGGTAAGCAGAGTTCCACAAACGAAGATGTGCTCTGGCAGACAGAGCAATCCGTTGTCCGGCTGTCGCCCCCGGGGGAGGATAAGGCACAGGGCGCGTCGGCGAGGTTCCGCATTCCATACGACGCCAGCCCGACTGGCGAGATGGACGAGAACAATTCGGTCTTCTGGAAGCTCGAGGCGGACGCTGCTGTCCCGGGCGTCGACTTCTCCACGGGCTTTGAGATCCCCGTTTTCAAAACCCTGGCTTCCTCCCCGCAGGTCACCGAAGAGCGACTCTGCTCCGAGGATGTGTCTGCAGCCGCGCCAGCCATCCAACCCGGTAACCACACGGGTATCACGGTAGTCCCGAGCGCAGGGGGCGGCACGGAGTTCGTTCTCAAACCCTGCGGGGGTCTGTCGGGCATGCTTGCTGCGATGGCCATTTTTTTCGTTTTTGCGGGGATTGCCGTACTCCTCTCATACGCCGGGGCGCCATTCATATTTCCGCTCGTTTTCGGAATGGTCGCATTACTCATTGTTTTCCTCCTTGTCTTCGGCGCCTTCGGCGAGAGCCGCATCGTGGTGGAACAAGGACTTGTCTGCGTCCGCAACTCGGTGTTTGGCATTATGATGGGCAGGCGCGTGCCCTGTTCAAGCATCACAAAGATCAGCGTAAAGGGTGAGGCGCAGGCAGGGAAACGCGGTTATTACTCGGTCACCTTCACCCAGGGGGATGGGAAGTCGATCTCTCCGCTCCAGTTCCTGCGCGAAAGGCGGCAGGCCGACTGGCTTGCCGAGGAGGTGCGCAAAGCCATGGAGCCCTGGCGGAGCGAGAAACGGCCCGAAGAAACCGTTCCCGGTCGACCGATCCCCGGTATCCCATGACGTGCCCTATTGATCCTGGAGCCAATTGACCATCATCGGCCGAATGTCCGCTTCATCCCCTCAACAGCCTTGTCCCCCTGCAACAATCCATTCGGACCAGAACTCCGGCGTGAATCATCCAAATCGTGCTTTTGTGAGACAGCATCGGAATTCACCGGGCAGAGATCGGCCCGCGAATCGCGCCTCGTGCAAAATACAGCTCGCACCTCCAATGGCCATGCCTGCCGGATCGTGTATTCCCCGGCAAACGGAGAACAGTCAATATGAAACGATGTGGATGTTGTGATCAGAAATGCAAAGGTTTCCCGGGATTTGAACGATCCCACAGAAGCATGTCTGCGATATCATGGACGCGCTGGTTACATTGACAAACAATGACGGAGGTTCGCACATGAAAAAGATCATTCTTTGCCTTTTCGTAACGGGATTCTCCTGTGCCACTATGCAATCCCAGACAACGAAATCAAACGAGTCAATGCTGAATATTGGCCTCGGCAGTCTTCCGGTCATGATGGACATAGAAACCCGGTTGATATCGCCGGAGAACCCAACTGGAGAAAGAGGGAAGGGGGGGATGGCAATTCCTGATCTCACTAATCCGGATTTGCCGTTTTCAAAATCTGCCGTGCATCTTGGTCAGGGATGGAAGGTGCGTCCATTTGTGAAGCCGAAAGCAGGAGAGGTAATCACCATCATGGATGTGGATGGTCCCGGGGTGATTCAGCATATCTGGATGGCCACGGAAACCAATTGGGCCGGCAATGGGCGTGCATGTGTATTGCGGTTTTACTGGGATGACGAAAAAGAACCATCAGTCGAAGTTCCGATGACTGATTTCTTTGCAGTAGGCCACGACATGTTTGCACGAGTCAATTCTCTGGCTGTTATCGTAAATCCGATGTCCGCACTAAACTGCTACTGGTCTATGCCATTTCGTAAGCATGCAAGAATCACGTTCACGAATGAGGGTGACAAAGGTCTGGGATTGATGACCTACCAGATTACGTATGCAAAAGGCGGCATCCCCGAGAACACAGGTTATTTCCATGCGCAGTGGAGAAGAGCCACGGTTGATACCTCACACCCTGAGTATATTATCCTCGATAACGTCAAAGGAAAAGGTAAGTACGTTGGAACGTTCCTGGCATGGACTCAGCTGCATTCCGGTTGGTTCGGCGAAGGTGAGGTGAAGTTCTTTGTTGACGGGGATGGAAGATTTCCGACGATCTGCGGGACAGGGACTGAAGACTATTTTGGTGGAAGCTATGGATTTCCGGAAGTCTACACGACAGCGTATGTTGGCAATACACTGGACAACAAGGGTGCAGCTGACGGCGGTCCCCGGAAATGGAGTTTGTACAGATGGCACATCATGGATCCAGTCTGTTTCAAGAAAGAGTTGCGGATGACAGTTCAGGCGCTGGGCTGGTACACTGGAAAACCCGGAGGGTACAGACCTCTGGCAGATGATATAGCCTCGGTTGCATACTGGTACCAGGTGGAGCCCCACAATGCCTTTCCCAGGCTCCTTGAGGTTAAACACAGGTGGCCAAGGTAAGAAATGACACGCCCGCGCTATTCTATGAGTTGGACGCGGATCTTCATGCCAAGGGCGTTGGCGTACTTCTCGAGAGTAGAGAGGCGGATATCTTCAGCGTGGTTCTCAATTCTGGAGATGGCAGACTTCTTCGTGCGGAGCTTTCGAGCGATTGTCTCTTGTGTCACCCCAGCTGCCTCACGGGCCTGGCGCAACATGACACTGAATTCAAACGCTCGATACCCAGGCTCGAAGTTCTTCCCAAACTTCGGACTCTTCTGCTTTCTGTGCTCGATGTATTTTTCGAGGTCGCTCATGCTCATTTCCTTCGTAAATAGTCTACTCGTCGTGCCTCGGCGAGATCGATCTCCCGAGGAGGAGTCTTCTGCTGTTTCTTTGAGAAAGCATTTGTCAGGATCAGCAACACTGGGCCATCAAAGAATCCAAGGAACCGGAAGGCGTTGCCGCCCAGTTGGGCGCGGATTTCCCACAGATGTTCTGTTCCGACGAGCTTCTTCAGGTACTGCTCGGGAACGCGGTCGAGTCGTTCCACCAGACGCAATACCCAGGCGACCTTTTGAGCCTGTTTGTCGGAGAGAGAATCGAGGAAGTCCTCGATTGGACATCTCTTGTTCTCAGTCCGATAGAACTCAATCGATCGCATGTTGTTAAGTTAACGTATTTGTGAACAACTGTCAATTTCTGTTGCGCGGGAGCGGACTTGCTCTTCTTCAAAAGTTTATCCGGACCAGGACTCTATCATGAATCATCCGATAAGGGAGAGGTTTCGTAAGCCGAGACGAGACAAAATCGGAACACACCGTGCGGAGACCGGCCCGCAAATCATACCTCATGCGAATGATTTTGCTATTGGTTCTCCAGTGAGTGTGCCCAGATTGTTCGCGGTTTGTGAAATTCGATGCACTTCATGTAATTCAAATTTGGAAAACTGCTCTGAAATCGCCGTTTAGGGGGAATGCAGCAATTTTTGGGACCAAGAGGCCCGGGGTTCAAATCCCCGCGCCCCGACGAAAAAGGGCAATTCTGAGGTGAGAGAGAGGCGGGTGTGACAGATTTGTGACGGAAAAAATTACCGCTCCGTCTAGTTCGTGGGCTAGAATTTGTTGATAGTAAAGCATTTTCGCTACGCGGAGGTCTGCACTTGTCCCGGGACCAAGAGGTCGCGGATTCAGACTTTCGCGGCCAAATCGTTCTGAGGTTTAGAAGAGTCAATCGTACACGAGCTGGATGATCAACGAGTGCGCAGTGTAGGTCACTCAACAGAAAGCCCCCGCCAAAAATGACTGGGGCTTTCTGTTACCTGAAACCCGTCACAAATATCCTGAGCGCTGCACAAAGTCCCAACATTGTTGGACCTTGTCCACTGCTTGTTAGCGGAGCAACAGGAGCCGTTTGGTTTCCACAAAGTCCCCCGCTCTCAAGCGGTAGAAGTACACTCCGCTCGACAACCCGCTCCCGTCAAACCTCACTTCGTGGTATCCCGCCTCCACCTCCCCATTGACGAGCTGTGCGACTTGCTGGCCAAGAGTGTTGAAGACCGTCAAGGTCACCTGTGACCTCGCAGGGAGCCCGTAGCGGATCGTGGTGGAGGGGTTGAAAGGGTTGGGGTAGTTTTGATCCAACGAGACCTCCTGAGGCAATTACCCAAAAAGACACAAGTTTCCTCGTCTGAACGACACTCTGCTCGTGAACTCCTGATGTCCTTATTTCATCAGGAGCATTTTCCGGGCCGCGACATATTCTCCTGCAACGATGCGGCAGACATACACCCCGCTGGTGAGTCCCGACGCGTCCCATTCCACCTCATAACTCCCGGGGGCTTTTCTCTCGTTCACTAACAACGCAACCTCGCGCCCGAGAAGATCATACACGGCGAGCCTCACCCGACTGGACCCCAGATCCGAGACACCAAACCCTATCTTTGTACTCGGATTGAATGGATTCGGATAGTTTTGCGAGAGCATATAAGTATCTGGAACCCCGAGGGGTTCGTCCGCAACACGAGTAAAAACAACTGCAGTCGCACGGCCGACCCGGGAGAGGTAGCCTGGCGGTGCGCCACCGTCGTACCACATTTGGACAGTATCTCCTCTACTCACCACGCTTCCGAGTTCAACCCACCTTTGATCCCAAGTTCCGGGAGCACCTTCTGTGAGAATAGGATTGTTGGCATATTTCACCCAGGTCTTCCCCGAATCAATAGAAGTGGCCTGACCAATCCTGGGGTAGTTGTCACCCGGTACAGTCTCCGCACCATACCAGAGATAGTACATGCCGCCGTGGATCAGAACTGCCGGCAAATAGATATTGCCATCCCAGGCCCCTGCCGCCCCTATATTCATAACAGGATTGCGTAGAGTGTCTTTTTGCCAGGTAATTCCATCAAGAGAAGTCGCCCGACCGATGCGACAGAGGTTGACGTTAAGGGGGGAACCGGTATAAAACATCGTGTACCCTCCGCCACTCTTGATGACTGAGCAGTATGCTACGTCTCCGGATTCCCAGGTGCCGGGACCGGCGCTCAACACCGGATTTCCGGTGAATTTCGTCCAATTCCTACCGTCCGGCGAAGTCGCATAGCCGATTCTGGTGTCATTCACCCCCAGTGTCCCCCCAGGGCTTTGCGATCCCGTGTACCACATTTTGTACTGTCCGTTCTCTCGTATCACGCAGGGGGCGGCCAGGTAACCGGCATCCCAGGTACCGGCTGTGGGCGAAAGCACCCGACTGACGCTTTTCGTCCAGGTAATTCCGTCGTTCGAAACTGCAAATCCGACGCCGCCACCCGGCGCTGACCCGGTGTACCACATCTCATACCTTGCTGAATCGGCATCGAATATGACCCGGGGTACCTGGATATCACTATCCCAGAGCCCGGTGCCCCCGCCGGAGAGCAGGGGATTGCGGCTGTCCTTCGTCCATCCTAATTGACCGTATGCCTGGTTGATCCCCATGGCCAAGAAGGCCAGGAACAGGACAAGTGTTAATATGCTCTTCTTCATGGGTTGTCCTCCTTTGCAGTGTGTCGTTGATGAGATGTTGGTTCGGGAAAGATGATTGGTGATTGCCACGAATCACCTTTCGATCCCGGACATTCAGAGCTATCCCGATGGGTTCAAATCTACAAGAGGAAAGCGCCCGGCACCATGCACCTGCGTTACATTGTCAGGTACCAGCGTTACATAATGGGAAAATGGATAGTGGAGGAGGGCGAAAGCAGCAAGAGTCCGTGAGACCTAACCG
>Ga0315273_10008226_pt1 | contig 13141 bp, 3 predicted proteins | sample YL17G02_0_MG_FD_205753 | JGI IMG/M metagenome (GOLD analysis project Ga0315273, IMG submission 205753) | Sediment microbial communities from Yellowstone Lake, YNP, Wyoming, USA - YL17G02_0 | ecosystem: Environmental > Aquatic > Freshwater > Lake > Sediment | place: USA: Wyoming | collected...
ACAAGGACTTTTATCTTTGCTTCCTGGCCTGGGAATACCTTGTTCAATGACGCCGTTAACTGTACATCAAAAACCTCTATCCTGTGGAAGAGCTGCGACCTGACCATCAGATCATGCGCAACCCAGGGGAATTCATTGTGGACCAGAGGATCTACGCCAAACCTCCTCAGGTATTGTGCAGCTGAGTGCAGTTCCGCAGGATACCCCATCTCGCTGAACTTCTTTACCATCGGAAGAGTTCCTGCCTGCTCTCCGAGCGCGGCCTTCACACCCTTGAAAGCTCTAAGCGCTATAAGGCCAGTAAAAAGATTCCGCTCGTTCTCATTAGGTATCTTTCTCATTCGGTCTAGGAGCGCGTCGAACTCTTTCGGCTTGTTCACAGGCACTTCTGAGGCAACAAGGCTGAAATGTTCGGATGGTATTGTGCTAACATCTACACGGCGATCCATAAGCAGGAATACCAGCTCCCGGGCACTGGCTGTCTTTAGGAAATTCTGAATGTGCCTCTGTTCAACAGGAAGATTTGCCTCATTAGCAGCCCTTTGCTGAAGCGCCTTATAACTGGCAGCGGCCCGGCTGCGTTCACCTTCCTCACTGATGGTCTCGATACTGCGCTGTACCCGATCGAGCTTTGCTGCATATTCCTTGGGAAATGCAGCCTCTTTTCTTGCTGCAACTGCCTCATCCCTTGCCTTAGTCATGTCCTTGTTAGCTTTTTCAAGATCCAACAATAATTTTTCTCCTCTTGAAAGATGCTTCGGTTCTTCGCCTTTGCTTTCCTTTAGCTTCCTGCGCAGACTGTACTCTTCCGCACGACGCCTTACTGATCCTGGTTCGAGACCCATTTCTGCAAGCTGGCTCTCTATGCCCCTAACAACACCTTCAGCTTTGAGAAGCCCGGCCTCTAATTGTTGTAATCCCTTTCTTGGCTCTGGAACGAATTCCATTCCTTTGGGATACCTTGGATCCTGGTTCATATCCGTATCAAACTGTTTCTTGTACTCGGCAGCTATTTCTCCTGCACGGTCTTTGTTCCCAGATTCGATTGCCTGCTTGTACTCGTTAAAGATGCTTTTGCCTTTTTCAATTCCAAGGGTCTCGCGCATTGAATCCATGCGCCTGCCCTGCTCAGCAAAAGAATCGAGCTCACGGTTCATGTGTTCTATCGTGTCTTTACCAACAATGGAGACATCCCGTTCGCCAATGAATTTTTGCAGCCCATCGTAAGCTTTCTGATCGAATCCCTGCTTGAGTGTTTCGACCCAGGTCTTGACTTCACGCATCTTCTGAAGATTGGCCTCTCTCGCCTGGCTGAGTTCCTGTGGAATTTTTACCCCTGGAACATTGACCTCCGCAACACTACCATCTGGCAGCGTAACTTTTACTGCCGCGTCCTGGAGCGCAAGATTGACTCTTCCCTTGCCAACGAAACCTTCAAGGAAACCCGGGCTATTGGCAACCTGCTCGAGGAACGTTGGGGCTGTGGCAGGATTACCATCTTTTTTAAATTCATTTCGCAATCCTGGAACCAGATCAATGTATGTCCTTGCCTGTCCATAGACATCTGCCACTGCCATGCCCTTGGCATTGACCACCATATCAATCAGCGTCTGCCTATGCTCAGGGCTTGAAAGATCTGCAGAACTGAACTTCGACTCTATGTACTGCCTGACTTCTGGCGAAAGTTTTTCCAAAGGCAACCTGCCCGCTTGGACAAGCGAAAGTTCGGCGTAGGTTCTGTTTAGGAGATTAATATCCGCTTTAAATGCATCTCCAACAAGAAGGGTAAACTTGCCATTTCTCATGTCTCCGATCTTTGTGAGCTCGATATACTCCATTACGACCTGTGCTTGAAGATCACTAAGTCCCAATGCTCTCCGATTTTCCCAGACATATGATTTCGACCTGTTCTCATGATTTGCAGCAAGCTTTTTTTCTGGACTCGTCCTAACGTCCCGTTCATTTTGGAAGTATCCTATATCATGTAGCGTGACAGCGAAACGTAAGAGTGGGTCGTTGCCCAAAGCCTTTCGCACGAACTCGTAAAGCTCACCCAAATGGCGCTCATTGTGGTAAGTGATCAGGCTCCCGTTACCTTCCTGAACAACTTTACTTACTTCTTGGGCTAGTGCTTCAACAGCTTTGGCTTGTGGTGTACCTGGTAATTCTTTGGGTAAACCTTTTTCGAAGTGTGGGCTGAACTCTGCAGCAGGCTCCGCACGGGGCACCCACTCAGGCGGCTTTGGTTCTGCTTTGGCTGCCTTAAGAAGATTGTCAAGACTTTGATAATCCGCTTCAGCCTCTTTCAATTTGGCATACGTGTCTTCGAGGTGATCTGAGGCTTTCCGTCTGGCCTGGGAAGTGTCTGCTTCGTCCAATGCCGTGAGAGCTTTATCTTTATTAGATTTCGCTTTATCCCTTTCTTCGCGCGCTTTCTCAACATCAGCTTCCAGTTTCTTTATGAACCTCTCGCGTCCCAGCGCTTTCCGCTCAACTTCAAAGAGCGTTTCTTCGGGTGTCATTTTCGCACGATCTCTTAATGCCCTGTCGTATTTTTTCTCGGCCGCATTTTTTTCAGCTTCCGGGGCGGCTTGGAGCTTATTATATGCATCGGAAACTGCTTCATTTGCCTTTTCGATTGCTGTCTTTGGTTTCTGCGCAACCAGGGGTGTTGGGGCTTCTTGTTTGGGGGCTTCCTCAGTGGCCCTTAATTTATAGCGACGATCTCTGACAAAAGCAACTGCACCTTCACGAGGTTGTTCAAGAACGTAGTATTTTGATCCGCGAACCGTTATTGAGGGTTGACCTGGTTTAACGCCTTGATCAACGCCTTTCTGTTCTTTCAAAAGATATCTGGTTTGCCCGACGTCCCAGTTGCTTTGCTTAAAAGTTGCATCCATTTCTTGCCTTAGAACCCGTGCAGCCCTTACTTCCTTTACGGCCTCGCGTATTGCCTTTGCCCCACCAATGATAACGATATCGAATCCAAAGGCACTACCCCGTGCACCTCCCTCCCTCGCCATTCCAACGATTCCTTCAACTGCGCCTCGTGCTGCAGCACCGACAGTTCCTGCTGATATTACACCTGGAGGCGTTGCCTCTTGGATTCTCTTCAGGGCGTCCTGGGCAGCTCCCAAGTCCCGTTCTGTTTTCTGGTATTCAGTGTTTACCTCATTCAATCTAAGTCCGGCCTGTTCTTTCCTGGATTCCGCCAGGGATTTGTTTTTCTCTGCCTCAGGTATTCCTCTTCCCGACTTTTCAGCTTCAGCTAAATTCCTTTCCGCTTGTTGGAATCCTTTTTCCGCTTGGTTGAATGTACCACGGGCTGCATCCAATTCAGGTCTGAGTCCATCGATCTCTTTTTGCAGGCGGGGTATTCTGGCCTCCAGCTCGCTTCTGTATACCGGGCCTTCCTGGGCACCAACCGGACGTTCCTGCTCTATCGAAGGAGCAGGACGCGCCTTCATCTCGCCAGCCACGGCTCCTGGCCTTGCTGCTTCAGCTCTCACTTCAGCAGGGCGTGCTTCTTGGACCCTAATTTCGAAATATTTTTCAGCTACATCAAGAGAATACATGCGGGATTTGCCTCTAATGTCATCCATCCTTTTAACTTCAGGAGTGGGTTGGATTGAAGGATCTTTTTTGTATTGTTTGTCGTACTGATCCAACTCGCCTGCAAGCCGTTTTACTTCTGCTTCTTTTGTTCTTCTCGCTTCTCTTATCTGTTCTTTGACGAGTGCCTTGGCGATATCTTTTCTGCTCCAATCTGGATTTGCTTGCTTTATTTCTAGCATTCTCTTTACTTCGGAGGTCGGTGCAGCTCCAGGATCATGGTTTTTTAGATCGTTCGCTAACCGTTCCACAGCCGCAGCCCGGGCTTTGCTTGCTTCCACTGCTGCCTTCAGTCCCCCGATTCCCAAGGCGCTATAATAATTCGCCCCTAAAGGTTCGGCTCCCATGGTAGCTCCGGGTACTGCTGCACGTGCTCCTCCAGCGAAAGCTTCTGCAACTCCTGGAGCTGCTGCCCGTGCAACGCCCGGCGCTTCAGGTCTGACTGCTGCTTTCGGGACCTCAGGAACTGTGATCGCACCTTCAATCTGTTTCGAATTTTTCCTGATGAAATCTATTACATGCTGCCTAGAGGGCTGGTCAGGAATATGGCCCAGAACATCTCTAAGCCTTCTTAGATCCCTTCTCCCTCTTGTGATTCTTTCAAGTTCTACCCTTCTTTCAGGAGCCCTTATCTCATCCCGCAATTTGAGGACTTCCGGAGGAGCCCCCTGAAGGGCTTTTGACTGAACATCTAGAGAACCTGCATTTAACATCCTGACAAAGTTTTCTCCAACCTCTCTTGTGTTAGCATCCAGGTCGCGAACCCCGAACCTGTCTGCGAGCATCCTTGCCTGGACATCTGCTGGGGTTTCTCCAGCTCTTACTTCGTAAGCCTTTACTTCCACCATGAACCCTGTACCTGCAAGTGAGGCACTGATATCAGCCTGAAGTGCTGCCCTTTTTGCCTCTGCTTTTGTCTCTGATGAGAAAAAGGAATTGTTGCCCAGGTTTCTACCGCCAGCTGCTCCCCCAATCCTTGCGGCACCCGCATCAACAACGATCTGTTCGAGAGCATTCATCGCAGGATGTCCGACAAATGTATTTCCTTCTGCCATTCCGATGCTGCTCGCGAAAAGTCCGCCCTTTCTTGGTACAAGCCTTGCGAATTGTTCTATTGGTATCCTGCCTGTCTTGGCCCAGCGGATAAGTTCGGCAGCCTCATGTTCATTAACTGGTGGATATCTACTACTAATTCCTTTTTCCCCGAGTCCTAGTATATACTCCGCGAGGGCGCGTTCGACCTGCGGAATAGCTTCTGGCCTTAAACGAAGGTTAACCTCAAATGCAGTACCTGCTGGTAAAGCTTCATTTGAAGGTACAGGTGGCAGCTCCTGCGGTCTATCTGAAAAATCAGGGCGGGGCTTCAGCACCCCCTCTTCATGAAGGCCCAGAGCCTTTCCTACAACTTCAGCATGAGGCGATGCTGACTGTTCAGCTTGTTTGTACATGTCGCTTAACTTTACTCTGCTTAATTGAGATATTGCGCTGAAATCAGCTGTGAATGCAACTGCTACGTCTAAACCATGCTCTATATTTGCTTCCATCCATCTTTTTACAGTCGTATACTTGTCCCCAATTTTTATTACATACGGAATCTTTTCTAGGTCACTTATATTATCACGACCGACTCGTTCAGCTTCCTTATCAGCTTCAATAATTTTTCTCTTTACTTCCGCCTTTGCCTGATCAAATGCGGCTTTTAAATCAGCTTTGACTTGTTCTGGATTTTTTCCCAAACCTTCTGCAGCAACGATCATTCCCCTTTCATCGCATTTTCCGTTTCCAAGAAGAGCGTCAGCAATTTGTCCATACCCTTTTTCTATCATGACCTTTCTCGCTTCTTTTATTATTTCTAGGAAAACCTTTTTGCTAAGAACATCAGCTACTTCCGAGGCCATCCTGTCTATGTTGTTAAGTCCGGACTTATCGAGTGCGATTGTCAGCACATCGAGATCCACGCCAAGAGCCCGAGCTTCCTGCTGCAAGGCTGCACGGACAGCATCGAATGTGAGCTCATTGTTCCAGCGATCGCGGTTTTGGGATACCTCTGGACCGGATTTCGATTTGACAACATCTTCGCCAGAGACGAATGTCTCTCCATCCTTTATTTTTCTTCTTGCCTCTTGGATTACTTCCGGGCTTGCTTCTTTAGGCTTGGCCCAAGGCTGGGTTACCTCGCGAACGTCAGTTCTAGATCTGGCTTCCCTAACTGCTTCCGGTATTCCGACTTCTGGCTTTGGAGCTAATGTTTCAAATTTGCGTACTCCGCCAGCCTCAGCAAGGATACGTCTTTGTTCTCCAAGGTAATTGGTGAAATTTTGATATGTTGCTCCCTTAACTTGGGCAGAAAGATATTCATTCATACTGGCAGAGAATTCTTCGACATTTCTAAAAGCAAATAGCGAATTTGCCTTGTTGAACTGGTCAAAAAGCGCCTGTCTCTGGGCATCCGTAGCCGATTCAAAGCGTTTTAATTCTGCAGCACTCTCGAACCTATCTGCGATCTTCCCATAAAGTTGGGCATCAGATTCCAATCTGCTCGCTCTTTCAAGCATTCCATCGTAAGTTTCTTTTTTCAGGGACGTTTTTGATAATTCGGCATTTTCTTTTGTGCTTGCCGCCTCTTTGCGCCATTCTTGAGCATGATCCCGCCGTTTCTTAGCAAAATCCATCAATTCATCAGGAGTTCTCAGTTCGAGAGCTTTTGGTTCCAGCCTTTCTTCTGCGTTCCTCTCAACCCGTTCCACCCATTTCTGATGTTCAGAAATTTCAATCGGCCCTCTTCTTTTTCCGAGTAATTCTTGTGCCTCAATTACCTTTTGTTCTGCTGCCCTTCCGATATCCGCTGCGCTTGGGGCAACTGCCTTTGGCGCACCGGCCTCTTTTGCAGCCCTCGCGTTCTCCGCAGCGTTCTCAGCAAAAGCCTCGGGTCTGAAGGTGATGACCTCTCGCTTGACAACCTCCCTCATCGTGATAATATCTTCTCGGAATCCATCAAACCCCCGCTTATCGGAATAACCGTCTTTTTGCGCGAGCTCGTAGGCTTTCCGCATGAGTTCGGGGGTTGGACGATCTATTTGCGCATAATCCTTTACCACCCTTTTATTGTACTGGGTGAAAAAGGCATCCCTTTCTTCGGATTTCCATCCATTCTTCTGGGCTACATCCCAGACCTCAGTAGGGCCTTTGCCCGCTGCCTCGCTGTATGCTATCTCCAGAGCGCCAGCTTTTCTCATGGCAGTTCTCATGGCCATCCTTGAACGCATGGCAGCTGCTGGTCCCATGCCTGCTTGTATCCCAGCAGTCAGGGCCTGGATCCCCCAGGCGAGGTAATCTTCGGTAGCTACGAACGTCCCTTTCGGAACGCTTACTGCGGAATCGTAGGCAGCCTCGAAACCCGCCATCAACCCGACATAGTTGTTGAACCTGCCGACCAGAGTTGTCCCGCGGAACGCCGTGAAAGCTCCGGTCTCAGCAGTCAGTCTGCTCATTGCGGATGCAGCATAGCTCGAGGCACCGTGGGTTGCTACAGCGAGCAAGAGCATCCCCGCGCCCTTGGCGTCGATGTCGCCCATTCTCGCAGAGGTATAGGCGAAATCCGCGGCCCACAATGCCAATCCCACCCCGCCGTTTATAAAACTGGTTGCCAGGAGAACAGCTGCCTTTCCCAACTCCAGCGCTCTGTCAACCCCCTGCTCTCTTTTAACCTGGTTCTGGAATATGGAGATGAATTCATTGAATTGAGCATAGGCAGTCGAATTGATAGTTATGTCAGTACCCTGCAGGGTCAATGATAGTTTTGCCCTCCGCTCTTCAAGCTCAAGAAGGCGGGCCTTATTTTGTTTCTCTTCCGGGAGTTTTGTTATTCTGGCTCCTTCTTCGTCTATTCGCGCAATCTCCCGGGCATTTTCAATCAGACCCTTCCTCTTTGCTATGCTGTCGAACCTACTCAACGCCTCATCGAAGAAAACTGTCCCTGCATCTTTCCCGCTGTCGATCATATGCTTATTCAAAAGATCCCTAGCCACTGCGTATGGCTTTCCGAAGCTGACAATGCTTGTCAGATCCATTAGGGATCCTAGCATCTGCTTGCTTTTCTCACGGCCTGCATACAGGATGTATCCGCTTATCATGAATTCCTGCATGCGACTGAGCTGATCGTAAGTGAATAGGGACTGGCCTCCGGAGAGCGAGGCCCTGTACTCGTTTACCTGCTCATTGGCTAGACGGGCGAATGCTGTATGTAAACCGGATCCCCTTGCCCGGAAACCTGCGACCATCTTCTCGTCTACGTCCTCCATTGTCGGGGCCTTGCTTCCTTCTAGCTTTGGGACATGGAGAGGGGTTGCTGCATCTTTCCATACAATTCTCATCTTCCCCTTGATGCGTTTCGCTTCGAATCTTTCTTCGGCTTTGCTTTCAGAGGCCTCTGCTCCAGCCCTGCCTGCCTCCCCGGCTAACTTCGCGGCCTCAAGGAATCTAAGCTCGGATTGCTTCGAGTTCTCGAAAAGAGCTACGTAGTCTCCAAAAGCCACCTGCTTTCCGCCGAATACCTCAATACCTTCCCTGATTAATCCCGATTTCCCCCTTGCCATATCGGTGTAGCGCCCGGATTGCATAGATTCGTTGAGCCCCCGCATCTTTCTGGACCACGACATGGACAATGTATTTATTCTCTTCAATCCCGCTTCGATCTGTGACCATCTGGCCATGTCTGCATCAGTGAGCGTGCCCTCCTTCGCTTTCTCCAGAAGTTCTCCCACTCCGAGACGTCGCAGGTTCGCTTCTTCGTTTTTCATCTCAGCGGCAAAATCCTGGACCATCCCTACTCTTTGCCTTCCGTATTCACCAGTATTGTACGATCTCCAACCAAAACTATCTTCACCTACTAATTGAATCCGAGATCCCTTGCATGTGCTCAACAGCCCTTGTCTTTGCTCTTCAAGCCTTTCCAAAGCCACTACCTGCTTGGCTCTTTTATATGCTTGATCTTCTCTGTAAATCAGACCTTCTTTGTACTCCACTCCCCCTTTCTTTTTGAGGGGAGGCCTTAGTGCATAAATTGTCGCGTCAACTTCTGCCTTTGTTTTTGCATTCACGACTTTTTTTTGTGCACTTCTTATCAAGTTAATGAAAATCTTATGAGTGTAAATTTCGATTCCCATGACGTCTTTAGCAGATCCGACCTCGTTTGCCCTTTTAAAAATATCATCCTCCCATGCTTTAAGGCGCGCAATGGCGTTTCTCTTTGTGCTCTCCAGGCCGAGCCTCTGCCTGCCCTCTATACCCGCCTCAACAGCTTCCTGATGCAATTGTGACGCATCAGCTACGTTCCTGCTGAGTTCCCTGGTTGTCGCTGCGCCGACCTTGAGCTCTCCAACACCCACCTTCGTCACGCTGGCCCAGGCTTCTGCAGCCTTATGAGCGCGTCCCGCCGCTGCGATCAGGGCATCCCGGGCAGCTCCAGAAGCTCCTTTGGCGAGCTTCCTAAGTTCGGCTTCCTCATTGAGAGAACGAAGGACATTCTCTGCGGCTGTCATCAGCTTCTTATATCTTTCCTGTTCAATGGTGCCTTCAGCTCTTCCTTTCACCGCCTCGCCTTGCATCCCGGCCGCGCTCCGGAGTATCGCATCGGTGCTCTTTGCGCCTAGCTTTTTTCGTAGCTGTCCGACACGACTGTCGAATGTTCCCGTTTCTATGGGTGCGAAATGCTTGATAGCATCCTTGTACTTGTTCTCCCAGAATTTCTGTATCTGTTGGTCGCTCTTCATGCCTGCGTGCGCATCGAGTGTTTCCCCTGACTTCAAACCCTTGAGTTCTGTAATCTCCCGTTCTATGAACGCTCTCGCTTCCACAACACTTTTAGCAGGCTTCTTCCCCAAACCAGCTCCGTCATGATAATTCGATGCAAGCTGTACCGCATAATCAGCCTCGTTGATCTTTCCCGTTTTATAGAATTCGGCGGCGAGGGCAAGCGTCTCCCTCGTCTTTTTAAGCATCAGTTCATTTGCCTTGTTCAGTTTTTCCATCTCACGTCTTGCAGAGAGCTCTTTCAAAGCGCATGAGCGCTTGAGCACCCTGCTCGCCTCTGCAGGATCCATTCTTCTTAGATTTAGCTTCGATGCCATCAGATCCTGAGCTTTTGAAATATCGCCTTTATTCGAATCGTGTATGGTCTGCGCTAGCTCGAGTACCCTGTTTCTCTCAGCAGAATCTCTTGTTTTGAGATAGAGCTTTGAGCAATCTACCAATGCATGCGCTTTTGAAAAATCACCCTTCTGGATCGCATCAAAGGTTGCCAAAAATACGCTTCTCGCAGACTCCAATCCCGGAGTCTTACCCACCAGTCTTATCTGCTCGTTCAGAAGATCAAGCGATAACGCAGTCCTATATTGGGACTCCGCCTTCCGCAAATCGGGTGTTTTTCCAGCCAGTTCTTCAAGCGATGCGGCCGCTATTTTCCGGATGAGCTCAATCCTCTGTTTTTCTTCAGTGCTTGCTCCTGAAGGGGCGGTACGTGACCTCAATGATTCCAGCTCAGTTCGAAGTTGTTCGACCTGAGTTCCCGCCTCTGCACCTGGCCGTCTTGCTAAAACAGATTGAACTTTTTCACTAAAATCAAGAAGATGGGGGATAACCAGATTTCTTGCCCTCATTATCTCTTTTGTGGACCTCGTCTCCGGGCTTATTTGGGGGATTACTATCTTCGCAGCGTGCTTTGTAAGATCCTCGATCTGTTTCTTTGCTTCAGCTGGTTTTACAGGTTCTATGAATTTTTCAGCCATCAAGCTGCCTCTTTCTTGTTTTCCTTTTGGTATCTGGCGCAGATCTCCGTGAACTCCCTAAGTCGGGTGATTCTCGCATCAAGATCCTTTTCTTTCCTGCGTTCAAGCGATTTTTTCTCCCATTTTACAAGTTCGTCATAAAACCTCTGAAGCTTAACAATAGTGAGCCTGAGATTTTCTGGTTTTTTTCCTGCGGCCTTCCATGATTCGACAGCTGACTCTATGGCTGACATGGTCTGGCTAACTTTCTGTTCGGTCTCTTGTTCCAACGCTATTATTTCCTCTTCGTAACTGAGCATGGGATCGAGATCAGGATCATCCGAATCTCTTTTTGGCATTGTAACACCCATTTACTATCCGCTGGCAGGATTAAAATATTTGCAGGTAGGCTGATTTTAGTGTCAAACGGTGACTGGTGATGTAAGATTCTTTATAAATCTTGCTGCACAGAATAGAGATATGGCGGTGAGGAAAAGGCTCGATTTTGCCTTTGTCCCAAGAGTTGTCCGAAACGATGAGAACGACCAGAGGGCAAAAAGGCTAGATTACCTCGCAAAGTTTATGGCATGCGAGGACAGCCCAATATCGTTGACAGATCTGAGGCAGTTCAGTGAAACCGCTACAAGGTATGTTGAAAGGACGAAAAAGTTAGTTTCAAAATTAAAAAAAATAAAACAAGACCAGGGCCTATCTTCTGAAGAGAGAAAGGCTGCCAAGCTCCTTCGATATATCAATGAAATGGTGGGCATGCTTAAGGTTCCGGTTTTCTCAAGCGGAAGCCTTAATCTTCTGTCTTTATACCAGACAGGAGTCCGTGATGTTACCGAGGTTTTTTCCGAAGATTACTTCAATAGGTCCTTCCAGCAAACCCTGAACCAGTTCCTAGAGATAGAACCCAACTTTACGACAATCTGTTCCAGATGTGAAATTGTCTCTGCTGGAGACAATGTGGAGGGAATCCTAAGGGGGATAAGATCGCAGAGCATTGTGCGGATCGAAGAGAGCAAACAAGGTGACATGGCCCATTTCTGCGACTTCTATGGAAAACCATTTAAATCAGCAGAAGATATAAGGAAAGGCATGGATGAAGCAGGAACTGCTGGAGTCTACGAAGATGTTCGCAAGGAAGAAGGATTCGCTTCCTATGCTGCTGATTTCCAGGAAAAAATTGAGATGTGGGAGCGGATAGCGAAATTCGCGTGGAAACCAGCACCCCCTGAATCGAAGGAAGAGCATGAAGGGGAGATGAAGGAGTTCAGGAAATTGAATGACCTGTTGAAATACGAGATGATGTTCCTTCTCAAGGAAGAACCGAGCGCGTCAAAACGGACTGAAGCGGATTTAAAGCGCCAAAATATTAGGCACGTTCGTCACTGCGTCTTCCTCTATCTTTTGGACCTGAATGAGAGGTTTTCCCAATCAGCGATAGAAAAGAACATCATCGGTCTCTATGCCCTATCCACTTCAGTCAGATTATTTACGAAAAATATTCTCTTTGAGGACTTCAAAAAAAGAGAGGGCTTTTTTGAGAAATCGATCGGCGACTTAACATCAGAGTATATGAACGCAGAACCGGCATTCATTGCAATGGCAAGGCTTTGCGATATCAAGATCAACACTCTTCTCGAAGGTGCGGAAGATTTCCATGAACAAGCCAAACAACTTGTTCATGAGGTAAACCGTTCCCTTCCAGGATACAAAGAAGCGAAAGAATAGATTCGAGTTTTCCACTCCGAGAAATCATTTTTTAAAACGTTGTAAACTAATTAATAATATGACAAAAAAGAAAAGTCCTGACGCGCTATTACCTGCTCAGAAAAGAACCTTGTTTTCAAGAATAGCTGATTTCCTGAAAAATCGTTCGAAGAAAGACAAGACTAAACCTCGCCTTGCCGGACTACCATTGGCCGAAGAAAATGCAGGTATGGATAAAGAAAAAACTCCTGAACCAAAGGGACTGTTTCCGAACATCGCAATGAAAGAGGATAAAGGCGAATGGTACGCCTTGATGATCTATGAGGAGACATTCGGGACCTCTGTTTCTGAAAGCGAAAAGAAGGGAAAACTCGAAGAGCTCAGGAGACGCGTTGAATCCTCCGGATTGCCTGAGGGGAAAAGAAAGCCGCTTCTCGACCACATAGAAGTCGCAGCCAAAGGTGGCGGCAGGTTCTCCATGGTCCATTCCCAGGCGATAGTCCTTAGTTATCTGGAAGGAGCCATACCCGAGGAACAGCTTCCTTTCGAGTTCGCGCTCATGAAAGCCTGGTGCGCAGGCAAGATAAAGGAATTCCTGGAAAAACAGGGAAAAGAGCTCAATACGCGCATGATGGGCAAGAAAGAGAAAGGACTGCTAAATGAGATGATCGACCTTGCCCTGACAAGGGAGAGCGACACCGTGAGGGCAGTGGCAGCCATCAACCTGGGGGTTTATTTCGAGGGCTTGTCTGAGATGGACCGGATAAAGAAGTTCGGGAACATGGTAAAGGTCTTCAGGTACGCGTTGGCTGCTGATTGATTCCCTATTCAGGCAGCGCCAGTTATTTGAGATATACTATTAAACGTTTTAAACTATTTAATTATATGACAAAAAAGCAACATCTGACCCGTTATTATCTGCGCGGAAAGAACAGGATCAGAGTTTCAGGTATGCTGCACGGGATGAATAGATTTTTTTGGGCAGGATTTCGGTGTTCTACAATGTAGCTTCATGAAAGATTATTTAAAAAGGTTTGTGAACAGAATAT
>Ga0315273_10008227_pt1 | contig 13141 bp, 10 predicted proteins | sample YL17G02_0_MG_FD_205753 | JGI IMG/M metagenome (GOLD analysis project Ga0315273, IMG submission 205753) | Sediment microbial communities from Yellowstone Lake, YNP, Wyoming, USA - YL17G02_0 | ecosystem: Environmental > Aquatic > Freshwater > Lake > Sediment | place: USA: Wyoming | collected...
ACCCCCACCCCCGACACCCGCTCCGGACCGCGTGTCACGCCCGCCCGGCGCTCAGGCCGCGCGCTCGGTGAGCACCTTCTGGGCGAGGGCCTCGGCGGCCGGACCGGCCTTGATCTCCGCGGCGGACGCGGTCAGCACGTAGATGCGCAGGTTGTTCGCGCCGGCGTCGGACGGGAACATGAAGAAGCCATCCCGGTCCGGCGAGAAGGCGAGCGAGTAGCCGCAGAGGAGCTCGCCATCCTTGAAGCGCACGGCCAGCTTCTTGCCCTGGGCGGTCTCGCCCGGGGCCTCGATGAATCCCCGCACGTCGCGGCGCGCGGTATCGCCCGCGAACTGGCGGACGAAGAACATGGCCTTGAGCTGCCGGGTGCGCACCTCGATGGGCAGGCCACCCTCGAGCGGCACGATATGGAACAGCGGGCGGTTGGGGAAGAAGTCCTGGGTAGTCCCCTTGATGAGCTTGCCGTCGAGCAGGTGGGCGACGACACGATTGCCGTCGGACATCGGGCTTTCCTCCTGGAACCGGGAACGGGCGCTGGACCGGCCCGGAGTCCCGGGTCGGTTCTCATCCATCATTCATCGGCAGGATCGCGCCGGGGCTTGAGTCGCTCGGCGGGGTTGCGGACGGACCGGAAGCACCCGGGGGCGGCCGGTGTCCCGGCCGCCCCGCGGACCGCCTCGGACTGCGGACTTCAGCGTCCGCCGCCACCGCTGCCCTGATGACGGCACTCGGCCAAGCAGGCATATCGTGCGATCTGGATGCGATCCACTTCAGCGTCATGCCGCATCCCCTCGAGAGCGAGGCAGAGGCTGTCAGACGCGCAATTCTTCACGTTCGCCACATGGGTCGTGCTTTCGACCCGGATGAAACCGTTGTAAGTCGTGGTGCAATTGGTCACGCACAGGTCGGGCTTGGTGGAGTTGAGGGAGACGCCGGTGAGCCGCTCCTCCACCATCTGGCACTGGCTCAGGCTCAGGGCGAGTGTGGTCAGCGCCACGCCGAGTACGGCGAAGGCGGCACCGCGGGGCAAACGACCAAAGATGTGAGAATGACGCATTGCGGTCCTCCAGTTCAGCGCGTGAGCCACTCGGAACTCATCCGGCAGCCATGATCAACTCGTGCCTCCCTGGCGATCCCGCCCGGTCCCGCCTGGACCGGACTGCGTATCTTTCTCCTCGATCAGAGCGAGTACCCGAACCCGACTCCGACGCTCAGGCTCTCCAAGTGGAGCCACGCAGCCCTGAACCGGATCCCGTAGGGGGCCGGCACCGCGAGGCCGAGATTCCACTTCTCCGTGTCGTACTCGAGTTGTGCGGCGATAATCCGCCACGGAGAGAACTCGAACGCTCCGAAGGTGCCGAGCAAAGTCCGACGTCCCGCCTTGAAAGCGTCAATAGCATACCCCATCGAGAGGCGTCCGTACAACTGTTGAATCTGCCAGGGCAGGCCGGCCACGCCGTAGGTCGAGTGGAAGCGCCGGGTGCCCTTCACGTCCTCGATCCCGACCGCCAGCCCGGGCCGGTTCGTCCGGGGCGGGACGAGGCAGAGGCGGCCGCTGGCCATGTAGTCGGTGTCCGTCAGCTCGCTCTCGGGAACCTCGTCCTCGAAGCTCCGGAGCCCGGGAATCACCGTCCAGCGCCCGGAGACCTCGGCCCGGGGCAGGAATCCCAGCGTGATGTAGTAGATCTCGTTGTCGTTCGTGCCGCGGTGGTCGTAAGCCCACGCTTGCGGGAGGTGGCTGTAGCCCGCTTCGAGCCGGCGGTCGGCCAGGACCCCGGCCCAGGGGGTGTTCACGAACCCCGTCATCCCTGTCAGGTTGATGAGGTCTGCCGGGCGCTGCTGTTCCGGATGGGGCGGCGGAGCCTCCGCCGGAACCTGGCCGGTGGCCCGGGTGAAACGACCCAGGTTCGATTCGAGGGAGGGTTCGTCGAGTTGACGCAGGAACTCGGTCCGAGAGGCCACGCCCGCGAGGTCGATCCCGATGGGGTTCGAGCGGCTGTGGTAGTCGATTCCGAAGCGCTCGACCGGCAGGATGCGCAGCGGACTCCCGGTAGAGCGCGTCAGCGGCGGGACCGGCAATACGACGCGCACCCCAACGACGTTGTCCGCAGCCTCGTGCTGACCGAAGAAGGCGATCTCGGTGTTACCGAAACAACGCCTCACTTCGAGTTCCACGCCTTCGTCTCCGTAGAGGAAGCGCGCGGCCCGCGCCCGTACCGACACGTCGAGGCCGGGGCGCCAGGAGCAGGCTGCGAAGCCGGTCCAGTGCGTGGGGTTCGAGTACGTGGTGCCGTCGGGTCCGAAGGCGATGAAGCCCGTCAGGTCGGCCTGGGTGTCCAGCAGGAAGCGCCCGCCGGCGAAGGGCCGCGCAAGCCCGGCCGAGCCGCCGTAGCGGTTGTCCCCGAAATAGCCTCCGTCCAGCGAAAGGAGTCCCGCGCGGGGGATCCAGGCGAACTGCTCGAGCGCGATGGGCCCGGGGCGGACGAGGCCCACGTCGGGCTTGAGGGGGCTGGGTCCGAACTGGTCGTGCACCGGGATGACCATGGCCAGCCTGGCCAGTGCGCCCGGCCAGGGCGTGTAGCGCAGCATCGGCTGCAACTGGATGCGGAAGAGCACGGGGTCGAAGAGCCGGCCCAGTTCGTAATCGAACAGCACCCCGAACGCGAGGTCCACGCTGCGCCAAGTTGGCCGCTGGAGCACGCCGCCCGGAGCGGACGGGAAGCCGCGGTCGCAAGGGTAGAGCGTCCGGAAGCGCTCTCTGTCCGGCGCTTCGGTGGCGGCCAGCGTGCCGAAGGGGAGTGAGGGCGCTTCCTGCGACAGGCCCAGCGCAAGACGGACCGGACTGGGCTCGCGCTCGTGCCACAGGGCCGCAGCGGCAAGGCCAAGCCGGCGCTCGAAGGCGGTGATCGGCACGCCAAGCGCCCCTTCGACCCGGCCCAGCGCCTCGGCGCTGTGCCGGTAGCGCCGATTCTCGTAGGTGACCCGGGTGCCTGTCCCGGAGTCCGCGACCGCGACATTCTCGAGGCCGAGCCCCAGCAGGAGCCCGGCCGCGCCGGAGGGCAGATCGCGCTCTGCCGCCTGGGTGGGTTCCTGCCCGGCGCCGCGGTCTGCGAGCGCAGGCGTGGCCGCCAGAAGCGCCGGGAGCAGGAACGTGCCGAGGCGCACGCGTTGCAGGCACGATTTCATCGTGACCTCAGGATGGGAAGAGGTGCAAGACTCGCGCACGGAGTCTAGCACAGCGACGGATTCCTGCCGTAGCGACGCAGGCCACCACCCCCTCCCAGGCGACGCTTGCAAGCGCTCGCACCACCCACTCGCAGCGCTCGCACCTGCGGGCGCTTGCCGAGGTGAGGCGAATGTGGCAGCGTTCCGTGTTCGAGCAGCCCCATGTCGTTCGACCCTGAGAGGAGCGTCCCATGAGCAGACCGACGTACTGGCTGGCTGCGCTCGCCATCATCGCGCTGGCTGGCTGTCAGCAGGGCAAGTCGGGCGAGTCCACGCCGCCCCCGTCCACCTCGCCCACGACCCGGCAATCTGCTCAGCCGGCGGCGCCCCAGGCGACGGCCGTCAAGGAGGTCACGACGTCTTCCGGTCTCAAGTACCAGGACCTCGTCGTGGGCAACGGTCCCATGGCCGAGGAAGGCACACAGGTCGAGGTCAATTACACCGGCTGGCTCACCGATGGCACCAAGTTCGACAGCTCCCTCGACCCCGGCCGTACGCCCTTGCCGTTTACGATCGGCGCCGGCATGGTCATCCGTGGCTGGGACGAGGGTGTGAAGGGCATGCGCGTCGGCGGCAAGCGCAAGCTCACGATCCCTGCGGACCTCGCCTACGGGGAGCGGGGTTATCCGCCCGTGATCCCGGCCAACTCCACGCTGGTGTTCGAAGTCGAGTTCCTGGGCGTGAAGCAGCCGTAGGAACGTCTCCACGATGGCCGGGCGCCGAACACCCGGTCACGGGGACCACCCGCATGAGTGAGAGATCCGACCGCCGGGCGGCCGCAAGGCGCCCGGCGGGCCGTGTTTCGCGAGTTCGCGGCTCCGGCGCTCCGGGACGGGTGGGGTGGCTTGGAGTGCTCGACGACCTGGCCGTGCCCGCCCTGGGTTCGGCCCTGGCGCTGGCGCTGAGACTCTGGGCGCTGCGCTGGCAGCCCTTCGTCACGCTGGACGGCACGGAGTACGTGCGCTTTGCCGAGGCGCTGAGGGCCTGGCAGCCCTTTGCCTCGATCTTCCCGCCCGGCTATCCGGTACTCATCGCACTCGTGCGCCTGTTCGTGTCCGACCGTGTGCTCGCCGCCGCACTCGTCTCGCTGGCGTGCGGCGTGCTGCTGGTCTGGCCGGTGTGGTGGCTCGGCCGCCGTGTCCTGGGGCCGCGCTGGGCAGCGTTCCCCGTGCTCGCAGTCGCGCTCCACCCGCTGCTGGCCGTCTTCTCGGCCGTGACGATGTCCGATTCGGCCTATTTCCTGGCGCTCTACGGTGGCCTCGCGCTGGCGGGCGCCGCGCGCGGCCTGTCCTCGGGGCTCGCGCTGGGAGCGGCCTTCGCCCTGCGCCCGGAGGCTCTCGTTCCGGCGGGCGCACTCGCCGTCGGCGGGGCTCTGGGCGCGCTCCGGGGGGTCCTCCGCCCACGCACCCTGGGGCTCGGGGCCGCGGGGTTCCTCGTCGTTGCGGTCCCGTGCTGGCTGTGGTTCCACGCCACGCTGGGCGAATGGACGCTCACGCCCAAGATCGTGGCGCTGCGGCCGGTGGTGACGGACTGGCGGCAGGACGAGCCGCGCCTCGCGCCGGCCTCTGCGCCGCGGGGGCTGCTCGAGACGCTCGTGCGTAACGGTCCCGCGGCGGTGCGCCAGTACCCGTCGAATGTCGTCGCGCACGGCCGCTCGCTGCTGCGCCTGTGGCCAGCGCCGCTGCTGCTGCTGTCGCTGGCGGGCCTCGCGCGCCGCCGCGGCATCGAGGCGGTGCCGCTGCTCCACCTCGTGGCGCTGCCGCTGCTCGGGCTCTCGGCCCAGCCGCGCTTCGTGCTCGGGGCGGTTCCGGCACTCGCCATCCTCTCGGCCGCGCCGCTGGCCGCCGGGCCGCGTTCCTGGCGGCTGGCTGCGGCCGCGCTGGCCCTGGCGGGAGCGGTCTGGTGCGGGGTGGGCCTCGCGCGCGATCTGAGCACGCCTTTCGACGGTTGGCTCGACCCCGCCCGGAACGCCGGAGTCTGGCTCTCGGGCGTGGCGGAGCCGGGCACGGTCGTGATGGACCGCAAGCCCTGGGTCGCCTTCTACGCCAACCGCGGTTACCGCGTCACGCCCGACGAACCGTACGAGACGCTGGTGAGCGCGGCCGTCCGGGATGGCGTGCGCTACCTGGTCGTGGACCAGAAGGTCTCCGAAGTCTTCCGCAGCCAGCTCGAGCCGCTGCTCTACGATGAGGCGTTCCGGGAGCGCGAGCAGCGCCTCGAGCTGGTCTACGCGGGGGGCGAGGTGGCGGGCTACGGCATCGGCATCTTCCGCGTGCTCCAGCCCGGCGAGCGCAGGAGCGGGCAGCCGCCGATCGTCGAGGCCGGCTTCATGCGGGAGTCCGGCGGCTCGTGAACCGGATGGTACGGCGGGAGCCGGAGGGCGGCGTTCACAAACGCTCGCGCATCCGCACGAGCGAGGCCACCAGCGAGTCCAGCGCCAACTGGCCGTCCCGCGCGCCCATCCGGCCAAGCGCCAGCACGCCCGTGGGGCAGTCGTGCACGCAGGCCGAGCAGCGCACGCACTGCGGGTCCTCCACGGCGCGCCCCAGCCGCGCGAAGCCCATGACATCCACGCCCATGTGACACGCTGCCGTACAGTGCCCGCAGGAGATGCAACGCTGCTTCTCGGCGAGGATGCGGAAGCGCGAAGCGCGCGCCATGACATTCAGGAGTGCGCCGAGCGGGCAGAGGAAGCGGCACCAGACGCGTCCCGAGGCCCGGAAGAAGAGGCCGTAGCCGAGCACTCCCGCGAGCAGGACGTCCACGGTCCAGCGGTAGCGGTCCGCGAGTCGCGCGAAGAGATCGTCCGCCCCGGAGCCCGCTGGCTGGAGCCAGGTCGCGATCCGCAAGGCGAGCAAGGCGAGTGCCGCGCCGAGCACGAACTGCCCTGCGAGGCCGAACCGGTTCCAGCGCGGCCCGTGTGGCATCTTCCAGCGCCGGGTGTCGCCGAGGGTCTCGGCCAGCGCGCCGCGCGGGCAGATCCACCCGCAGTAAGCGCCCTTGCCAAAGCGGCGTACCGCGAGCGGGAGGATCACGCAGGTCTGCACGAGGGCGATCGCGAGCCATGCCACCAGCGGCTCACGCGTGAAGACGTTGCCGGCCTGGAGCGGCCAGGCGAGCACCAGGCCGTACGCTCGCCAGTACTCGCGGCCGTGAGCGCCGAGAGTGGCGGGGAAGAGCGCATCGAGGAGTTCGCGCGGCAGCCAGCCGTTGTGGCCGAGCCAGGGCAGCAGGACCTCGGGCAGCAGGAACAGAAGCAGCAGCTGCACTGCCATGAGCGCGAGCGTCTGCGCCGTCACATAGGGCGTGCGGCGGCGACGCATGCGGCGCGCGCCGAAGACCACGACCAGCGCCGAGAAGGCGAGCGCGCACCAGAAGGATGGCCCCGCGGCGCTGATGGCGAGCGTGCCGATGAGCGTGCGTGGCCCGGCCGCGGCCTGCGCGAGGGCGCCGCCCGCGGATGCGAGGAATCCCGGCAGCGGGCAGGGGACCCCGCCGTGTGTGCGCCACCAGGCGGCGAGGGGGCCGCCCGACCTCCAGTCACAGAAGGCCGCGCACAACAGGAGGAAGAGCGCGAGCCCCACGCGATGCAGCGTGTTCCGCTCGCCGCGCAGCGCGACGCCCGAGCGGCGCAGGAAGTCGGCCGGGGCCTCGCGCCCCACCATCACGAAGATGGCGTCGACGGGGACCGCCTCGGTGGTGCCGTCTCGCTCTCGCAGGATGGCCTCGCCGGGGCGGATCTCCTCGACGTGGGCGGCGAGCCGCAGCGTGACCGTGCCGGGGCCGGGCGCGCGGCGGGGGATGAGTGAGCGGTCCATGCGTCGTCGCCAGGGCTGGGTGGGTGCGCCAGCGAGCCGCTCGCTCAGGCGGGAGAGGGTCTCGTAGCGGGGGCGGGTGAGCATGGCCCCACGGTGCACCAGGGTCACCTCGGCGCCGCCCTCGGCGAGAGCGATCGCCGACTCCGCGGCGCGCTCGCCGCCGCCCACGACCAGCGTGCGCCGGCCGGCGTATTCGTCCGGGTCGTGCAGGCGATCGAAGACGTGCTCGAGTTCCTCGCCCGGCACCTCGAGCCGGCGGAAGCAGCCGGAGCGGCCGATGGCCACGATCACGCGCCGTGCCCGCAGTGGTGGCGCTCCGGCGAGGATCACGCGCAGCAGGTCCACCGCGCGCTCGACCCGTTCGGCCCTGGCGATGATGGGCGTGACTCCCGCGCGCGCCACCTGCGCGCGCAGTCCCGCCACGAGCGTCTCCTTCACTTCCGCCGTGAGCTGCAATCCGCCGGCCGGCCGCAGGCCGGAGGGGTAGGCGAAGACGGGCCGGTGCGCCGGGTAGTTGGCCGGGGTGAAGAAGGGCTCGTCGGCTTCGACGATCTCGCAGGCGAGTCCGCGCCGGCGGGCTTCGAGCGCCGCCGCGAACCCCGAGACGCCACCGCCCAGAATGACGAGGTCGAGCGTTCCCGCGGGTGCCGGCGCCGAACGCAGGGCCGGGTCCGAGGCGATGTGCGCTGCCCTCCGCGCGCCGCTGTCCAGCGCATCCTTGAGCAGCGGCCGGCCGAGCAGGTCGCCCGTCACGTAGAGACCCGGGACGTTCGTGCTGCCGTCCACGCGCACGCGCGGCCAGGGTTCGACCGTGCCCGCCGGCCACTGCAGGTGGAGCCAGTGCGAATAACACGCCCACAGGCCCGGCGCGCTCATCTTACGGAGTCTCCCCGCGAGCGCCCCACCGCCGGCCTCAGGCCTTCCGGTCCGCCAGCGGGTTCTCCACCCGCTGGGGCGCGCTGCCGCGCAGCCCGAAGATCACGCCGACGAGGATGAGCGCGGAGCCCCCGAGGCTCGCCAGCGTGAGGCGCTCGTCACGGGCCAGCCAGCCGAGCAGCAACGCGACCACCGGGTTCACGACGCCGATGAAGCTCACGCGCGTCACAGGCCAGTGGTTGATGAGCCAGGCGAAGAGCACGAAGGCTCCGACCGAACCGGCGAGCGTGAGGTAGAGCACCGGGAACCACGCGGCGAAGCGGGCCGGGAACGGATGTGGCTCGCCGAGGGCGAAGCTCACGACGAGGCAGACCGCGAGGCCGACGGTCGCGCCCACCGCGTTGGACCACAGGGGCGACTGGCGCGGCCCGCGCTTGAGGATCACGCCCGATCCGGCTGCGAAGGTGGCGGCGGCGAAGATGACCAGGCCCGGCACCAGTCCCACGCGGCCGCCAAGCTGGTCCGAGAAGAGCAGCGCCACGCCCGCCAGCGCCACGCCCGCGCCCGCGAGCTTGAGCGGCGTAAGCCGCTCCATCCGCAGCGCGGCGGTCATGAGCGCGGTGCTCAGGGGGATGGTGGCGTAGAGCACGGCCGTGAGGCCCGAAGGAAAGGTCTTCTCGCCCCAGTAGAGCAGCGGGAAATTGACGCCGAACTGCAGGAAGCCGTAGGCGAGTGCCGCGCGCAGCGCCCGGCCGCGCGGGAACGGATGCCGCAGCACGCGCGCGATCAGCGTGAGCAGCACGGCGGCGAGGGCGAGCCGGAGCGAGGCGGCCCAGACCGGCGCCAGCGCGTCGTTGCCGAGACTGATGAAGAGGAACGTGCTGCCCCAGATCAGGCTGCACGTGGTCCATGCAGCCCAGGCCAGGGCGGGTCGTGGCCCCGGGTGACCGGCCGGGCGTGTCTCTCGCAGACGCTCGGTGCTCGATCCCATCGCGGCCCTTTCCGTCTGCCGGTGGCGCTCCTGCGCGCCCCGCGGACAGGCGGCCCATGATGCGCGAAAAGGCTCCGTGACCCAAGTGCGGACGGGCGGCTCCGATGCGGGAACCGCCCGCCGCCCTCAGCGTCTGCTCGTTGCCGCGCCCTCAGGCGGGGACGTAGGGACGGTACTCCGGATACCACATGCAGTCCGCCACCAGCTTCTCGATCTCCCCGTCGGGGATCATGCGCCCCAGGCCCTGGCGCTGTGCGTCCCGGATGACGGCCGCCGCGATCCGCGCGCTGACCGCCCGCAGTTCGGAGGCGTCGGGATAGATCGCCCCGGTCTTCAGCCGCTGCTCGGACACGCATTCGGCCACAGCTTTCGCCGCCACCAGGAACATCGAGTCCGTGACCTCGCGGGTCTCGGAGAGGATCGCGCCGAGCCCCACGCCCGGGAACACGAAGGCGTTGTTGCCCTGTCCGATCTCGTGGGTCTGCCCCTTGTAGGTGACGGGCGGGAACGGGCTCCCGGTCGCCATGATGGCGCGTCCGTCGGTCCACGCGATGGCGTCCTCGGGCTTGACCTCGGTCTTCGAGGTCGGGTTGCTGTAGGCGAAGATGATGGGCCGCTCCACGTGCTTCGCCATCTCGCGGACGATCTCCTCGGTGAAGAGGCCCGGCGTGGCGCTGGTGCCGAGCAGCAGCGTGGGCTTGAAGCGGCGCACGACCTCGAGCAGGTCGAACGGCCCCTCGCCCTTGAAGCCCAGCCTGCCGAGGTCCTCGCGTGGTACTGCGAACTCCTGCTTGTGAGCCTGCAGCTTCGCGCCCGAGGCCCACACCAGTCCGTGCGTGTCCACCAGCACCTGCGCGCGCCGCACCTTCTCGGCGTCGCTGCACTGCTCCTGGATGGCGGTGCGCACCAGGCGCGCGATGCCCACGCCAGCCGCGCCGGCGCCCGCGTAGACGATACGCTGCTCGGCGAGCGGGACCTTGGTGATGCGCAGCGCCGCCAGCACACCGGCCACCGCGATGCCCGAGGTGCCCTGGATGTCGTCGTTGAAGCTGGTGATCCGCTTGCGGTAGCGGTCGAGCACGGTGAAGGCGGTCTCCTTGAGGAAGTCCTCCCACTGCAGCAGCGCGTGGGGGAAGACCTCCTGCACGGCCAGCACGAACGCCTCGATGAAGTCGTAGTACTCCGCGCCGCGCAGCCGCTTGTGCCGCCAGCCGATGTAGTAGGGGTCGTCCAGCAGCGCCTGGTTGTCGGTGCCCACGTCGAGGCTCACGGGCAGGCACTTGGAGGGGTGGATGCCGGCGGCGGCGGTGTAGAGGGCCAGCTTGCCGACCGGGATGCCCATGCCGCCCGCGCCCTGGTCGCCCAGGCCGAGGATGCGCTCGTTGTCGGTCGCGACGATCAGGCGCACGTCCTGGTTGGGGGCTCCGCGCAACACCTCGGGGATGCGGTGCTGGTCCGGCGGCGTGATCCAGAGGCCGCGCGGGTGGCGGAAGATGTGGCTGTAGTGCTGGCAGGCCGCCCCCACCGTGGGGGTGTAGACGATGGGCAGGAACTCCTGCAGGTTCTCGACGATCACGCGGTAGAACAGCGTCTCGTCGCGGTCCTGCAGCGCGGCCAGGCCGATGAACTGCTCGAGCGGGGTGGCCTTCGCCCGGACGTGCTCGAGCTCGACGGCCACCTGATCCTGGATGGTCCGCTGGGCCTTGGGTAGCAGGCCCTCGAGCCCGAACGCCTCGCGCTCCGCGGGAGTGAAGGCGAGCCCCTTGTTGCAGAGCGGGTCCTTGAGCAGGGCGTTGCCCCGCAGCGGCACCTGGATGGGACTGCTCGGATCAGCCTTCGGACGTGCCATCGATTCCCTTTCAGCGCACCAGTCCGCGCAACTTTCGGCGGCACCGTCGCGACCCCGGACGGGGACGCTGTCTCGTCGCACCCCGGACTGCGGCGGTCGGCCGTGCCGTGGTGCGGGCATCCGGTGCCACGCACCTCTGCTGGAGTCTCCCGGGTCCAGCCCGGGCATACACGACGGCATCCTAGCCCAGCCGCCGGGTGGCGCGCGATGCTACCAAGGACGCAGGCGATGGGCGAATCGGTCCGGCGGCCCGGCGCCCGGACTCCCGGACAAGGCGGCGCCGTTGGTGTAATCTCCCGCGGATTATCCACCCACGATGACCCGAGCTCCGAGGAGATCTCCATGGCCGTGAGACTGGATGGCAGCAGCCTGACGATCGAGGACGTGGTGAGGGTTGCCCGGCAGGGCGAGCCCGTCGCGCTGGCCCCCGAGGCGGCGGAGCGCATCCGCGCCTGTCGCGGGATGCTCGAGGAGAAGATCCAGGCCCGCGAGATCATGTACGGAGTCAACACCGGCATCGGCGAGTTTTCGGAGGTCGTGCTCACCGACGAGCAGGTCCAGCAGTTCCAGCGCTACCTGATCTACAATCATGCCGCGGGCATCGGCGAGCCCTGCCCGCTCGAGCACGTGCGCGCCGCCATGACGAGCCGCATCAACGTGCATGCGCGCGGCTACTCCGGCTGCCGTCCCGAGATCACCCTCACCTACGTCGAGATGCTGAACCGCGGCGTGACCCCGGTGGTGTGCGAGAAGGGCAGCGTCGGGGCCTGCGGCGACCTCGCCCCGATGAGCCAGATCGCGCTGAGCCTGATGGGCGAGGGCGAGAGCTTCTACCAGGGCGAGCGCATGCCCACCAAGGATGCCATGGCGCGCGCCGGGATCCCGGTGCCCGGCCTGCAGGCCCGTGACGGACTGGCGGCCATCAACGGCTCGAACCTCATCACCGGCATCGGCAGCCTGCTGCTTTACGACGCCGAGCGCTGGATCGCCCAGGCGGAGATCACGGCCGCGATGACGCTCGAGGCGCTGCTCGCCAACCTGAAGCCCTACCAGGCGAGACTCCACGAGTTGCGGGGCTTCCCGGGGGCGGTGAAGTGCGCCGCCAACCTGTGCCGCGTGATGGAGGGCTCGGACCTGGTGACCGGCAAGCTCAAGGTCAAGGTCCAGGACGCCTACTCGATGCGCTCGACGCCCCAGGTGATCGGCTCGCTGCGCGACCTGATGGCCTACGCGCGCAAGCAGTTCGAGATCGAGCTGAACGGCGTCGCCGACAACCCCATCTTCGTGCGCGGCGAAGGCCGCGTGCTGACGGGTGCGAACTTCCAGGGCACGCCGATCAGCCTGCCGCTCGACATGGTGGCGGTGGGCCTCACCATGGTCTCGGTGCTCTCGGAGCGCCGGCTCAACCGGTTGCTGAACCCGGCTCTGAGCGTGGGGCTGCCCGCGTTCCTCACCAGGGGCGCCGGCATGTTCTCGGGCCTCATGCTCAGCCAGTACACCGCCGACACGCTCATCGTCGAGCAGCGCATCCTGAGCATGCCCTCGTGCATCCAGTCCATCCCGGCGGCGGCTGACCAGGAGGACTTCGTGAGCATGGGCATGAACGGCGCGCTCAAGGCGAAGCAGATCCTCCAGAATGCGCACGGGGTGCTGGCCATCGAACTGATCGCTGCGGCGCAGGCCCTCGACTTCCGCGAGTTCACTCCGGGCCGCGGCACGCTCGCCGCGCGGGCCGCGGTGCGCAAGGTGGTCGAGCACCTCGAGGTGGACCGGCCGCTGTTCCCGGACCACAATGCCATGCGGGCCGCGGTCGAGCGCTGCGACGTGCTGGAGGCGGTGCAGGCCGAAGTGGGGGCGCTGGCGACGTCCTGGTAGAGGCCCGGATCGTCGCTCGGAGGCCCTTCCGGGGCGTTCGTGCTCCAGTGGCTGCGTGGGGGCGGAGTGGGGTGTAGTCTGGAGCCGTTCGCCCGGATGAGGTCATCCTGGGCGAACGGAAAGGGCGTCATGCACCGCATCCGACCGATCGTGCTGGCCATCGCGGGGCTGCTCGCGGCCCTGCTGTCCGCGGAGGAGGCCGGCGCCGCCACGTTCCAGGGCAAGAACGTGGACGGCAGGCGCTACCAGGGCAGCATCCTCAATCATGACTACGGCCTGATCGACGCCGTGGAGGTCTGCTTCGAGGCGGAGCGCGCCTATGTCTACCTTCGCGGTGGCGGGAGGCTCGTACTCATCCTCCAGGATGAGGAGATCGCGGATCCGCACTGCATCCGCGCCGACGATCCCCGGCGCGGCATCGTCTGGGAGATCAACGTGAAGGACCTGCGCGCGCGCTGAGCGGTGCCTCGATCGTCGAAGAGCGCCGGACCTTGTGGCCCGGCGCT
>Ga0315273_10008230_pt1 | contig 13139 bp, 13 predicted proteins | sample YL17G02_0_MG_FD_205753 | JGI IMG/M metagenome (GOLD analysis project Ga0315273, IMG submission 205753) | Sediment microbial communities from Yellowstone Lake, YNP, Wyoming, USA - YL17G02_0 | ecosystem: Environmental > Aquatic > Freshwater > Lake > Sediment | place: USA: Wyoming | collected...
GTAGCTGGTGGGGATGCTGCGCGCCCCGTAGGTGGCCCCGACCCTGCCGTCGGAGTCCAGCAGGACGGTGAAGGTGAGCTTATGCTGGTTCACGAACTTCTGCACGCTCTTGGCGTCCTCCTGCAGGTCCACGGCCAGGATCACCAGGCCCTTGTCCTTGAGCTTCTGGTACAGCCGCTCCATGGAAGGCATTTCCCCCCGGCAGGGCGGGCACCAGGTGGCCCAGAAGTTCAGGAACACCACCTTTCCCTTCAGCGAGCTCAACGAGACCTTCTTCCCGCTCAGGTCGGCCAGCGTGAAGTCGATGGACTTGGTCCCCTCTTTGAGCGCCGCCAGACCCACGGCCTTGAAATCGTCGGCCGTGACCTGCTCGGCGGCGAAGCCGGCGGCAGCCGGGAGCGCCAGCAGGAGCAGCAGACAGGTTAGCGAAACTCCTATATTCGGTCTCATGCATGTATGATACCGCATCCCCGGTCCTGCGGCAACCGCCCGCCGGGGCCGCCTTTGACCTGCGGCGCCGCCTCCGCTATACTCGGCCTTCGGTATGACAGCCCGCCTGCTGCCGGCGATCCTGGCGGCCGCCTTCCTCCTGCTGCACCTCGACTGCGGCGCCCAGGCCTCGGACCTGACGGTCTACATCACCCAGACCGGCCGGAGCTACCACCGCGACGGCTGCCCCTGGCTGGGGCGCTCGCGCATCCCCATCGCCCTGTTCGAGGCGGCGGCGCTGGGCTACGCGCCTTGCCGCACCTGCGACCCGCCCGCCCCGCCCGCCGAGGCCTCCGGCTTCTCGGCTCCCGGCGAGCTGTACCGGGTGAACGAGGCCGGGGTGACGTGCTCCGACTGGGCGGAGCCGGCCCGCATGCTGCGGGCCGCAGTGGTGCGGCACATCGACGGGGACACGGTCTACGTGGCGCTCCCCCGCCCTCCGGCGCAGTTGCAGAGCTTCGAGCGCGTGCGCCTGTTGGGTGTGGACACCCCGCCGAAGGCGCACCCCAACAGCAGGGTGCAGCGCTTCGGCGAGCAGGCCAGCGAGTTCACCCGCCGGCGGCTGCTCCACCAGGTCGTGCACCTGGCCTTCGATTGGGAGCTGCGCGACAGGTACGGCCGCCTCCTGGCTTACATCTACCTGCCCGACGGCTCCTGCCACAACGCCGAGCTGCTGCGCGAGGGTTACGCCCACGCCTACACCCGCTTTCCCTTCCAGTTCCTCGAGGAGTTCCGCGGGCTGGAGCGGGAGGCGCGCGCGCAGGGTCGCGGGCTGTGGGCTCCCGGGACACCCTGAAGCCTATCGTGAGCCTACCGGCTACTTGACAGAAACTATTTCCTGGTCAATAATAGTTATCGTTATCAACTAACGTGCGAAAGACAAAACAGCGGACAGTCATCCTGGATGAACTGCGCAAATGCCGGAACCATCCGGGGGCAGACGAGGTCTACGCGCGGGTCCGGGGGCGCCTGCCCCGTATCAGCCTGGCCACCGTCTACCGCAACCTGGAGCTGATGGCCTCCAAGGGCCTCATCCGGCGCCTGGACCCCGGCGCCGGCAGCCGGCGCTTCGATCCGGTGGTCCAGACCCACGGGCACTTCCGCTGCACGGCCTGCGGGCGGCTCGAGGACCTGCCTTTCGCGCTGAAGCTGCCGCGGCCCGACCGCCGCTCCCCGTGGGTCCGGGCACGGGTGATCCAGGGGGGGCAGGCGGAATACTACGGGTTGTGCCCCGGGTGCCGAAAGGGCAATCGCCAGGCGGGGAATTCCCCCGCCTGCTGAAATTCTTTTTCAAAGGAGAGCGAAGATGAAAGCGCTCAAGGGATCGAAAACCGAGAAGAACCTGCTCGGGTCGTTCGCCGGCGAATCCCAGGCCCGCAACCGCTACACCTACTTCGCCAGCAAGGCCCGCGAGGAGGGCCTCGTCCAGATCGCCATGATCTTCGAGGAGACCGCCAACCAGGAGAAGGAGCACGCCAAGCGCTTCTTCAAGCTGCTGGAGGGTGGGGAGGCGGAAATCACCGCCACCTTCCCCGCGGGGCTCATCGCCTCCACCGCCGAGAACCTCAAGGCCGCCGCCGGCGGCGAGAACATGGAATGGACCAGGCTGTACCCCGGGTTCGCCAAGGTCGCCCGCGAGGAGGGCTATGACGCAGCCGCCGCTGTTTGGGAGGCCATCTCCATCGCTGAAAAACAGCACGAGAAGCGCTACAACGACCTGCTGGACAATGTGAAAGCCGGAAAGGTGTTCAAGAAGGACAAGAAGGTGGTCTGGCGCTGCATCAACTGCGGCTACCTGTACGAAGGCGCGGAAGCTCCTAAGGCCTGCCCGGCCTGCGCCCATCCCCAGGCCTACTACGAAGTCCTCGGCGAAAACTGGTAAGCCGAAAGATATTTCGGACCCCGCAGCCGCAGCCTCAAGCTTTTCAGCCTAAGTAGGTGCTGCGGGGTCCTTCTTCTCACTCACTCCAGTCCCAGCTTCTGCAGCTTGGGGCGGATCACGAAACTGCAATACCCGGCATACGGGTTCTGCTTATAGTAATCCTGGTGGTAGTCCTCGGCGCGGTAGAAGACCGTGAGCGCCTCGATCTGCGTGACGATCGGGCGCTCGAAGTGCTTCGCCGCCTCCCGCCGGGAGGCCTCCGCCGTCTTGCGCTGGGCCTGGTCGGCGTACAGGATGAGCGAGCGGTACTGGGTCCCCACGTCCGCGCCCTGGCGGTTCAGGGAGGTCGGGTCGTGGGCCTTCCAGAACAGCTCCAGGATCTTCTCGTAGCTGATCACCTCAGGGTCGAACTCGACCTGCACCACCTCCGCGTGGCCGGTCGTGCCCGTGCCGACCTCCTCGTAGGTGGGGTTGGGCCGGGTCCCGCCGGCGTAGCCGGACACCACCGACTTGATCCCCGCGATGCGCTCGTACACGGCCTCCACGCACCAGAAACAGCCTCCCCCCAGGGTGGCGATCGTACGTTTCATGCCTGTCGCTCTCCGGCTAAAAGATAATGACCACGACCGGAATAGTAAACTTCAAAGCCCGCCTAAGTGCCGGCGGATCGGCTGGGGGGTGAGCGCCTTCAAGCCGGCCAGGGTGCCGGGCCGGACGCTGGCGGAGGTGACCCTGAGCCTGGACGAGCTGGAAGCGGCGCGCCTGGCCGACCTGGAGGGACTGTACCAGGAGGAGGCCGCCCGCCGGATGGAGGTCTCGCGCCAGACCTTCGGCAACATCGTGGCCGCGGCCCGTCGCAAGCTGGCCGACTGCGTCGTCAACGGCAAGCTCCTGCGCATTCAGGGCGGCACGGTACGCCTCGCTGGACCGCGGACCTTCGCCTGCGACAATTGCCGGCGGCACTGGTCCCTTCCCTCGTCCCCTATACTCGCCGCACGGGCCGGGTGGCAGGCGCTTCACAAGCGCAGGCCCTCCGAAAAGCACCTCGCCCTGCGAGTCCTGCACGCCCGCCCCGCTTCCCCCGTTCCGCAACCCCACTCCACACGATGAAAATCGCTATCAATCGCCCGACCAGACCGTGGCCTACGACTCCGGCCAGGGGGCACACCAGGCCACCCGCGCCCAAACCGAACCCGGGTACGTCGCCGTCGCGGCCTATACGCCGATTGAGCAGGGCACAGAAGTCCATGAACAAGCGCGCATTGTGAACACTTTTTTCGTTTGACATTCCCGTCTGTACCCGTACACTTTTCCTGGTTTTCATCTTGATTTGAGGTCAGGAGCAGTCGAACCCCATGAGCAATACTGCGGAACGCTGGGTTGACGTTGAGGAAGTCGCCGCCCACTTGGGCGTGAACAAGGACTCAATCTACCGTTGGATTGAGAAGCGCAGTTTCCCTTCGCATCGTGCGGGCCGTCTCTTCCGTTTCAAGCTCTCCGAGGTGGACGATTGGGTGAAGCAAGGTGGTGGGAACGAGAAACGGAAAGAGGACGCGCCCCGATGACGACACCGTTCCACAGCAAGTACTGGGCGCACGAGCTGACGCTCCTGGCGGCAACCGGCAGCATCGAGTCGCTTTCTCGCTCCATCGCGGGCGCTCGTGTGGACCTCAATCCCCACCAAGTGGACGCCGCCCTCTTCGCGCTTCGCTCGCCGCTTACGCGCGGGGTCTTGCTGGCCGACGAGGTCGGCCTGGGAAAAACCATCGAGGCGGGCATCGTCATCGCCCAACGGTGGGCCGAGCGGAGACGCCGCATTCTCCTCATCGTTCCCGCGACACTGCGTAAGCAATGGCAACAGGAGCTCGAATCCAAGTTCTACCTGCCCACGACGATCCTCGACTCGAAGGTCGCAGGCGACCTTGTGGATGCCGGGAACGCCAACCCCCTCTGCGTGACGGACCGGTTGATCGTCTGCTCGTACCACTTCGCATCGGCGAAAGCGCAGGAGATTAGCCGTGTTCCGTGGGACTTGGTCGTTATGGACGAGGCTCACCGCCTTCGGAATGTCTTCCGCAAATCCAGCAAGCTCGCCCGCAACGTCGTTGCCGCGGTCGCTCAAGCGCCGAAGCTCCTGGTCACAGCCACGCCGCTCCAAAACTCGCTCATGGAACTTTACGGCCTGGCCAGCGTCATTGACGACCACCTCTTTGGCGATGCGGCCTCGTTCCGTGACCAGTTTGTGCGGGCGGTGGACGAGCGGCTTCGCAATGCTGAACTTCGGGACCGCCTCCGCCCAGTATGCATTCGGACGCTCCGAAAACAGGTGGTCGAGTACATCCCGTTCACGCGGCGTGTTCCGGTGACGCAGGATTTCCGGCCAAGCGATGAGGAACACGCTCTCTACGAGATCATTTCCGTCTATCTCCAGCGAGAGGGTTTGATTGCTCTACCGGCCAGCCAACGCACGCTCATCACGTTAGTTCTACGAAAACTCCTGGCTTCGTCCACATTCGCCATTGCGAAGACGCTGGACCGGTTGGTCGAGCGGCTTGAAGGCCTCTCGTCCCAGCAGGGACTTTTGCTGGATGATGAAGACGTTGAAGGTCTCGATGAGCTCCAGGACGAGATGGAGGAACAGGAAGAGGAGGTTGAAGGAGAAGGTCCGCAGGAAGATTCCTGCATTGACCCCGAAAAGCTGAAGGCAGAGCTTGCCGAACTGCGCGATTTCGCGAGGTTGGCCCGCAAGATATCCGTCAACGCCAAGGGCGAGGCGCTCATCCCTGGCCTCAAGGTTGCCTTCGAGCGAGCCGAACAGCTTGGGGCAGAGCGAAAGGCAGTTATCTTCACCGAATCGCGGCGCACGCAGCAATATCTCTTCGACCTGCTTTCTGTTCGGGGGTACAAGGACCAGCTCGTTATGATGAACGGGTCGAACAACGACCCGCATTCCGGTGCCATTTATCGCCAGTGGCGCGAGTGCCATGTAGGACAGGAAACGGTCACCGGTTCCAGGCCTGTGGACATCAAAGCGGCCATCGTCGAACACTTCCGCGACCACGCGACCGTCCTTATCGCTACTGAGGCCGCAGCCGAGGGTGTGAACCTCCAGTTCTGCTCTCTGGTCGTGAACTATGACCTGCCTTGGAATCCCCAGCGGATCGAACAGCGCATCGGCCGCTGCCACCGTTACGGACAGAAACACGATGTGGTGGTGGTCAACTTCCTCAACCGCCGCAACGAGGCAGACCAGCGCGTTCTGGAACTCCTGAGCGAGAAGTTCAAGCTGTTTGATGGTGTCTTCGGGGCAAGCGACGAAGTATTGGGCGCGCTTGAGTCCGGCGTGGACATCGAGCGCCGTATCGCCCAGGTTTATCAAACCTGCCGGAACACCGAGGAAATCAAAGCCGCGTTCGACCGGCTTCAGGCCGAACTCGACGAGCAGATTCAGGCCCGCATGGCCCAGACCCGTGAAGTGCTGTTGGAGAACTTCGATGAGGACGTGAGCGCCCGTTTGCGGGTAAATCGCGACAAGACGCTGGAGACCCTGTCCAACCGCGAGCGAAGCCTCCTGGAATTGACGCGCACGGAACTGAACGGCGAGGCGAAGTTCGAGACAGAGCGGCCACGGTTCTTCTACTCGGGTGCACGCGCCCGGCAGGGCTGGTATCATCTTGACTGGAAGGCGGCGGAAAAGAACGGCGACACGTTCTACCGGCAGGATCATCCTCTTGCCGCGCATCTCATCGAACAGTGCCTGTCCCGCGACGTTCCTCCGGCTGTAGTGACGTTGGATTACGCTGCCCACCGCCAGGTCATCAGCGTCCTGAAACCGCTTATCGGTTCCTCCGGCTGGCTTGAGCTCTCCAAGCTCACCGTGGAGTCCCTCGATACGGAGGAGTTTCTAATTTTTGCCGCACGCGCGGATTCCGGGCAGACGCTGGACGAGGAAATATGCCGAAAGATGCTTCTTCTTCCCGCGAGAATCGAGACTCTGCCGCCGGGCTCCATGCCGGACCTGTCGTCCGTTCGTCAGGCAGAGATGCAGGGTAAACTCAAGCAGGTTGAGGAACGTAACGGGAAGTTCTTCGATGAGGAAGTTCTCAAGCTCGACCGCTGGTCTGACGACCTCAAGCAGGGCCTGGAGCGAGAAATCAAGGAACTCGACCGCCAGATTCGTGAGGCGCGGAGAACGTCGGCGCTCGCCGCTTTGCTTAAAGACAAGCTGGAGGCGCAGAAGACCTTGAAATCCTTTGAAGTCGAGCGCAACCGCAAACGCCGAGAGCTATTTGACGCTCAAGATGCGATTGACGGGCAGCGTGACGAACTCATCAAACGCATCGAGGGGCAACTCCAGCAGCGACACACCGTCAAGCCGGTGTTTTGCTTTCGGTGGAGGCTGGCATGATGCAAAAACAAGTCATCCGTCCTTTCGGGGTGCGCGAAAGTCTGCTCCTGGAATTCAAGGAAGCCGCCGAGGCCCTCCCCAAGAGCTTCTTCGAGACGGTTTGCGCCTTTTTGAATCTCGATGGCGGGCTTATCGTTCTGGGTGTGGCCAATAACGGGACCGTGGTTGGGATTGTCCGTGATGTCGTGGACCGGATAAAGACCGAGATCGCCAGTTTGTCCAACAATCCGAACAAACTGGATCCGCCATACCTGCTCTTTCCGCACGCGGAGGAAATCGGCGGGAGGTGGGTCATCAAGGTTCAAGTCCCGGCAAGCTCCCAGGTACATCGTACCGACGGCAACGTTTATCTTCGCAGCGAGGATGGAGATTATCGGATCAGCGACCTGAATCGAATAGCCGGGCTCGTGAATCGCAAGCTCAGTTTCTTTACCGAACAGCGAGTCCTTCCCCATCTGGATATGTCCGACCTGCGGCCCGATCTCTTCGAGAAGGCCCGTCGCTTGATGCGGGGACGCGCGCCCCAGCATCCTTGGGCTGACCTCGCTCCGGAGGAACTGTTGAAGGTCGCCGGGTTCGTGCGCAAGGATGTGTTCACCGGAAAGACCGGCTACACCCTTGCAGCGGCATTGATGTTCGGCACTGACGAGATCATCCAAAGTATCGCGCCCGGCTACAAGTTCGACGCCCTCCTGCGACGGCGCGATACGGAACGCTACGATGATCGCTTGACCGTGCGCACCAACCTGATAGACGCTTTCGATCTGCTCATGGGTTTTATCGAAAAGCACCTCGACGATCCGTTCTATATGGAAGGGACCACCTCCGTCAGCCTGCGCGCCCGTATTTTCCGCGAGCTGGTGGCCAACATTGTCGCCCACCGCGAGTACACGAGCGCCGCTCCGGCCACAATGGTGATTTACAGGGACCGGGTAGAGTTCAAGAACCCGAATATCCCCCATGGTCGCGGACCGATAGACCCGGCCCATTTCACGCCCTATCCAAAAAATCCGACCCTATGCAAATTTCTCATCCAGTTGGGCCGCTACGAGGAACTCGGGTCCGGCGTCAACAACGTCACCAAGTATCTGCCGTTTTACGCCCCCGGAGCCGGCAGCCCATCCTTTATCGAGGATGACATATTCACGACCGTCGTGCCGTTGGCGCCGGTCACAGGGCAAGTCACAGGGCAAGTCACAGGGCAAGTCACAGGGCAAGTTCCCGTCGAGATAATGAAACTGCTGGAGGCAATAGTGGGAGAGATGACCCGCACACAGATCCAGGCGTTGCTGAAACTGAGAGGACGAGCCAACTTTGAGGATCGTTACCTGAAACCGGCGGTGGGCTTGGGCCTTGTAGAAATGATCCTCCCCGGCAAACCCAGGAGCAGCAAACAACGTTACCGGTTGTCGGAGGCGGGGAAAAGGATGTTAGACGGGATAAAGAAGCAATGACGAACAATCCTCCCATCATCGCGGACGTGTTCAATCGTGCGGGACTGATCGAAAAATGGGGGCGCGGCACCAATCGCGTCACCGAGTTGTGCGCGGCCGCGGGGACCCCGTCTCCGCAATACGAGGAGATCGGCGGTTCCGCACTGGTCACGTTCAAGGTACTAGCAGGCTCCACGGCTCGCGTTGAAATCCCTTCGAGTGGAGAAAAGAAGGCTGCGGCCAGGTCAGAGTCAGGTCAGAGTCAGAGGCCAGAGTCGGTTCTGCATGATTCTCGAACGCCGATCGAGGTTAGGGTGTTGGATGCCTTGGGGAAAGAACCTTTGAATCGGCATTCCCTTGCCGGGCAGTTCGGGCACCGAAGTGTTTCCGGGGCGCTTCGCAAGGCAATCTCGATCCTGCTTCAAAACGAATGGACTGAATACACCATCCCGGAAAAGCCCAACAGCCGGTTGCAGAAATACCGGCTTGCCCTGGCGAGTGAACGCGCCCTGAAGGAGCGGTTCGAGGAGGAGGACGGATGACCCCACAAGTCGCCCGAGTTCTAGGAGCGGCTCGTCCGGATTGTTCATCCGCGGACTTGCAGGCGGCCGCCTGGCTGAAGGACCGCGTTGACTTCCTGAAGACGCATATAGAGCCGCTTCTGCTTGCAGGCTGGATTGAACGCACCATCCCGGACAAGCCGCGCAGCAGCAGGCAGAAGTACCGGTTGACGGAGAAGGGCCGCAAAGCACTGCGAAAGCCCGAAGGAGGACGCAGTGCCTAACAGCCAGATACCGCAGTTACGGGCACTGACGGAAGATGCCGCCATCGACGGGCAGCGTGACGAACTCATCAAACGCATCGAGGGGCAACTCCGGCAGCGACACGCCGTCAAGCCGGTGTTCTGCTTTCGGTGGAGGCTGGCATGAACACGAATGCCGCGGCCAACTTGAAGCAACTATCGGCTCTTCTGCGTCAGGGCGAGGGCCCGGCACTGGAGTTCAAGCGTTCGACCGGCGAACTGAAGGAAGGCATGCAGACCCTTTGCGCATTCCTCAACAGTTCTGGGGGCACGTTGCTCTTCGGCATTCGACCGGACGCCACGGCCGAAGGGCAGGATGTCTCAGACCAGACGCTCCGCGATATCGCGCAGGCGCTGGACAGGTTCGAGCCGCCCGCCCACCTTTCGATTGAGCGCGTGAAAGTCAAAACGGGCCGCGAGGTGGTCGCCGTCTCGGTTGAGATCGTCCCCGACGCCGGTCCCTTCACCTATGAGAGCCGCCCCTACGAACGGGTGGGCAGCACCACGCGGAAAATGCCGCAGGCCAAGTACGAGAGACGGCTGCTGGAGCGCGCTCACAGCAAACGACGCTGGGAGAATGAACCGGCGGAGGGGGTGTCAATCAAGGACATCGACCGCGCCGAGGTCTATCGCATCGTCGAGGCTGCCCGCGCCAAGGGACATCTCACGGAGCCGGTGGGAAGTCGTTTGCCCGGTGTTCTCGACCGCCTGGACGTGCGCAAGGACGACCGCATCCTTCAAGCGGCGGTGGTGCTCTTCGGCAAGGGGTTCATGCCCGACTACCCGCAGTGCGAACTGCGCATGGCACGGTTCCGAGGCTTGGACAAGACGGAATTCATGGACCAGAAGAACGTGCGTGGCCCGGCATTCAAACTGCTGGAAGAGGCCGAGGTCTTCTGCCAGCGGCATTTGCCACTTCCCGGCAAGATTGTTCCCGGCAAGCTTCAGCGCGAGGACCGCCCGCTCATCCCGCCGGACGCCATGCGCGAGATTCTGGTGAACGCGCTTATCCACCGGGACTACTCCAACGCGGGCGGCGCGATTTACCTGGCCATCTTCGACGACCGCGTTGAAGTCTGGAGCACGGGGACGTTCCCGACCGGCACCACGCCGGAGATGCTTTCCCGTGAGCACAAGTCCATTCTGCGCAACCCCATCATTGCGGACGTGTTCCATCGCGCGGGACTTATCGAAAAATGGGGGTGCGGCACCAATCGCGTTATCGAGATGTGCCGCAAGGCGGGAATCCGTGCCCCCCAATTCCATGAGATCGCGGGCTCGGCGGTCGTAAAGTTCCATGTGCCCGTGGGAGTAACCGGTCAAGTCACCCCACAAGTCACCCCACAAGTCACCCGAGTTTTGGGAGCGGCTCGTTCGGATTGTTCCTTCGCGGACTTGCAGGCGGCCACCGGGCTGAAGGACCGCGTTCACTTCCTGAAGACGCATCTGGAGCCGCTTCTGCTTGCAGGCTGGATTGAGCGCACCATCCCGGACAAGCCGCGCAGCAGCAAGCAGAAGTACCGGCTGACGGAGAAAGGGCGAAGGGTACTTGGTAGTGCGGGAGGCCAAGATGCATAGCCTTCAACCATCCACACTGCCTTCGCTGACGGAGGAGATCGCGATTAACTCCATACGTGACTTCTTCCGCGGCAAGCCGTTCGTCTTTTTCGGAACGGGGATGTCCTGTGCGCTTGATGTCCGTTTTGGCATGCCCGCCTTGAAAGATAGTCTTTCTCAGAGCGTTGCTCCCGATGCTCAAGCACCAGAACAGGAGCGACAATGGCAGCAGGTTGTGCAATCGCTTCAGAATGGCGGGGACTTGGAGTCTGCGCTCGACAATGTCACTGATTCAGCTTTGCTTCAGAAAATTACTTCTGCCACAGGTAGTTTTGTCGCATCGCTCGACCGTGAGTATGCATTCCGAATCGCAAAAGGCGAAGCAACTTGGCCCGCGACGCGATTTGTCAAACGCCTGATTGATACGCTTCCCGAGGGAGATCGCATTCTTCATGCACTGACGCCGAACTACGACATGCTGTTCGAGTATGCCTGCGATTCGGTTGGTGTTCCCTGCACGAGCGGATTCTGCGGTGGAGTGGAGCGGAGGACCGATTGGGATGCCGTCGATCAGTCCATGCTTTTGCGCGAACAAGTCTGCCAACGGGGCAGATTCAAGACAGTCTACAAGCATAAGAAGCACGTCCGTCTTTACAAGGTTCATGGTTCCTTGAATTTCTTCTTCCATCGGAATGCCGTCGTCGAGAACAACGCTTGGATGTGGGATGCCCCTGATTTCTCCATCCGCGTGATGATCACGCCCGGCCTCTCGAAATACCAGACACTCCAACGCTATAGGCAGGAGTTGTTGAAGGCCGCAGACTCCGCGATTGATAAGGCAAGCCACTTTCTATTTCTCGGCTACGGCTTCAATGACAAGCACTTGGAGGAATACATCAAGCGCAAGCTGGGCACTCAGGGCTGCAAGGGGCTGATCGTTACGAGGGATTCCAATCCACGCATTGAAGCCCTTCTTGCCGAAGCCGCAAACCTCTGGCTGGTCTGCAAGGCGCAAGAGACTGATAATGACGGCACGCGCATTTTCAACAAGCAGTATTCGGGATGGCTTAGCCTTCCGTCAAGAAGATTTTGGGAGATCGGCGAGTTCACAACACAAATCCTTGGAGGTTAACCATGGCAATTTTCACATTTGACGCATCGCACGCTCTCGGAAAGGTTCGCGCCGTGGACACGCGGCGCGTCAGCATCCAAGTTAACAGCGATGAGGACCTGCGAAAAGCGCGGGTCGGGCAACTGGTAGCTCTCGCTCTGCCGGGAGCGATTGAAGAATGGTTGATCGGCATCATCGACAAGGTGGTCAAAACACCCATTCTCGAAGAACCGCCGGACCCAGACTTTGAAAGCCCAGAGGAAATGGCAAACGCATCCCTTCAGCGTGAAAGCGTACTCAATACGGTTCGGCTGACTCTCGTGGGGACGGTGGGGCTCACCACGGACAACAAGCCTCGCTTCTCTCGTTCCTTGGTACAGGTGCCCGAAATAGATGGGGCGTGCCACATTCTACGCGACGCTCAACTCCAAGCGTTCATGAACCTGCTTTCCACAGAAGGCAAGACGGACCACTCTTTGGAGATGGGCCGTTACACGATAGATGAAAACGCGGCGGCTTATCTTGACGGCAACAAGCTATTCCAACGGCATGCCTCGCTTCTTGGTAGCACCGGCTCCGGCAAGTCATGGGCCGTAGCAGCCATCTTGGAACAGGCCGCCAACCTGCCGTCGGCTAACTTGATTGTGTTCGACCTCCACGGCGAGTACCGAGAGCTTTCATATGCTCGCCATCTTCGCATTCCGGGGCCCGAGGAACTCGGCAAGTCGGATGCCTCCCTCCTCTTCCTGCCGTATTGGCTTTTGAATGCTGAAGAACTGCAGGCCATGTTCATTGACCGGAGTGAGTTCAGTGCCCACAACCAGGTTATGGCGTTCCAGGATATCGTGGTTGCCGAAAAGAAGAAGCAGCTTGAATCGCTGAAGAAGACCAACGTCTTGAACGCCTTCACCTTGGACAGTCCGGTTCCATTTTCTATCGAGAATGTCATCGCCGAACTCAAACGGATGAATGAGGAAATGGTCCAAGGATCAAGGGGGGACAAGCAAGGTCCCTTCTACGGCCAATTCAGTCGGTTGCTTGTTCGGCTGAATAGCAAGATCAGCGACAAGCGCTATGGTTTTCTGTTTCAGGCTCCAGCATCTGCGCACGAATACGATGCGATGGCGACATTGATGAAACGGTTGATGGACTACTCGGAAGCCAGAGCACAGATCAAGGTCATTAATTTCTCTGAAGTCCCTGCTGATATTCTGCCGGTAATAGTGGGGCTGGTGGCTCGCATCGTTTACCAAGTGCAATTCTGGACCGACCGCGACAAGCGCAAGCCGATGGCTCTCGTGTGTGACGAGGCGCATCTGTATTTGCCCAAGAAAGACGAGAAGAACCCCGTGGAGCAACGAGCAGTCGAGAACTTCGAGAAAATCGCCAAGGAAGGGCGAAAGTATGGCGTTGCACTCTTGATCGTCAGCCAGCGGCCCTCTGATGTCAGCCCGACG
>Ga0315273_10008231_pt1 | contig 13138 bp, 9 predicted proteins | sample YL17G02_0_MG_FD_205753 | JGI IMG/M metagenome (GOLD analysis project Ga0315273, IMG submission 205753) | Sediment microbial communities from Yellowstone Lake, YNP, Wyoming, USA - YL17G02_0 | ecosystem: Environmental > Aquatic > Freshwater > Lake > Sediment | place: USA: Wyoming | collected...
GATGATGTCGGTGCCGGTGATGTCGCTCGGCATGAGGTCGGGCGTGAACTGGATGCGGCTGAACTTGAGATCCAGCACCCGCGCCAGGCTCGAGATGAGCAGGGTCTTGGCGAGCCCGGGTACGCCCACCAGCAGCACGTGGCCATTGGCGAACAGGGCGGTGAGCAGTTGCTCCACCACCAGGTCCTGGCCGACGATAACCTTGTGCAGCTCGGCGAGGATCTTCTCCCGCGCCGCCTTCAGGCGCTCGACGGCCTGCAGATCGGAACCGGCGGCTTCGGGGCTCACGCGTACCTCGTGGGGGCGGGGAAACGACGGAGCGCGCACGTCGCGCGCGCTCCGGGCTCGAAAGGACGTGAAAGCGTAGCACGCGCCGCGAAGAGGCGGCAATCGCGAACGCGGCCCTTCCGGCCTGACATCGCCATGACCCGCCGCGAGGCCGGCCGCGGGCGGGTGGAGCGGGGATCGGCGGGCCGCATCGGCCGGAGGTGGCGGAGCTGGCGTCCCGGACCGGCGCCTACCGGGGCCGGAGCATCTTCAACCGGTCGGCGATGCGTCGATTCGACGGAGACAACGCCAGTGACTTCTCGTAGCTGGAGATGGCCGACGGGATGTCGCCGGCCTCCTCGCAGGCCTCGCCGAGGCTGTCCAGCAGCAGGGTCGATCCGGTGAAGAATGGACACACGTGCGCCAGGACCCGGATGGCCTCGGAGAGCCGGCCCACGGACCGGTAGGACTCCGCGAGGGCGTCGAACTCCTCTTCGGAGAAGTAGGTCGGATCCTTTCCGCCGGGCGCCGGCGGGACGAGTCGCGCGAGCGCCTGGTCGATGCCCACCGCGGCGATCATGGTGTCGAGCGTGGCGGCAGCCGACCGCCTGCCGTCGAACCCGGCGTAGCGTTCCCGCATCCCGCCGAGGAGCCGGATCAGATCGGCGCGGGTGAGCAGGGGACCGTGGCCCGGGATGACGGTCTCGAGTCCGGCCGGGTCGTCGAGCACGCGCTCGATCCGTGACGCCAGCCCCGGGACGTCCACGAGCGGGCTCACGGCGAAGCACGTGTTGTCCGGTCCGCAGAACAGGTCCCCGCTCAGCAGGACCTTCTCCCCGGGGACGTAGACGAGGATGTCGCTGTCCGAGTGGGCGCGCCCGCAGGCCGACAGCTCGAGCCGGACGTCTCCGAGATCGAGGGAGCACCGGTCGCTGAACGTGAGCGTCGCGGGCGTGACGGCATAGCGGCCCTGGAGGTCGGCGAGCATCAGCTCGCGGGCCGGGATCTCCGCACGTGCGCGGCGGGCCTCCTCCGGGTCCGCGGACGCGAGTTGCGCGCGGGCCTTCTCGATCCGATCGCGCACGTACCGCCGGGCGCCGGGTGTGTCCGCCCGCCCGCGGCGCATGGACGCCGGGCCGTTGCGATGCGAGACGATGAGCGCCTCCGGGAAGACCTGGTTCCCGGCGGAATGGTCGGGGTGTGCGTGCGTGCCGATGACGTAGCGGACGTCGCGCCGGCCGAACTCCGGCTCGATCCGTCGCGCGATCGCCTCCATGAGGCCCGGCGAGCGGCCGGTGTCGACGATGACGATGCCCCGGGCCGTGGCGATGGCGGTGACGTTCACGTCGAGGCAGTCCAGCACGAGGATGCGATCGCCGACCCGCGTCACCTCGATGGGGACCGCCGGGGCGCCCGGCTCCTGCACCTCGCCGCGGGCGGCGACGGGGTTCGCCAGGAGACACAGGAGCAGCGCGGTCGCGGGATGCAAGTGCACCTCCTACTCGATCTTCGCCAGTTTGGTGGTGCGTGGCAGACCGCTGTTGCGCACGAGATAGATGCCGGGTTCCAGGACGCGGCCACCGTCATCGAGACCGTTCCACAGGTGCTGGCCGCCCCCGTCCAGCACGGCCACGTGGCGCCTGCGGCCCGAGAGGTCGAAGACGGTGATGCGCGTCCCCGCCGGCCCCGAGACGTGGAGCGCGCCGCGGAACGGGTTGGGCGCGAAGCGCAACGTCGCGCCCGACCCGCCATTGCAGGCTGTGGCGCGGACTTGGACCGCCGCGTCCGCCCAGGTCTGGTCGTGCTGGGTGCCGTGCTCGTCGTAGGCGGTCACGCGCAGCGCGCCGCCGCCCGGCCACGCCCCGCACGGAACGGTCACGCCCGCCGCCCCTGCTGCCGCCGCCACGCGCGCGAGCGCGAGCGGCGGGCGTCCGCCCTGCAGCAGGTCCACCTCGACCGACGTGACCTCGTCGGGATCGGTCGCCGCCCAGCGCACGGTGAGGGTGTCCCCGGGCGCCAGCGTGTCGCCTGCCGCGGGGGCGAGCAGCGCCACCGTGGGTGGCCGGTCCACCGGGCCCAGCATGGTGAAGCCGAAGCGCATCTGCGTGGGGGGCAGGGGCACGTACTCGTCTCCGGCGCAGTCGGGGCAGTCGGCGGCGGCGACGCGATACAGGTAGCCGCGCAGCGTGAACTCGCGCGCCGCGCCGGGCAGGGACGTGCCGGGCGGGTCCCACTCCACCACCTCGGCCCAGGGCACGAAGTAGGGCAGGCGCCAGCCGCCCCGCACGGTCGTCGTGCCGCCCACGCGCGGCCACACGCGCACCGGCCCGAGGAACGAGTCGGGCAGCGCCAGGTTCGCGGCGACCTCGATGAGCTCCGCCTGGCGCCGGCCGCTCCAGTGGCCGAGCGTGCCGAAGCCGCCCTCGCCGACCTGGAGCGTGTCGGTGCCGAGCGTGCGGAAGGACTGACCGGCCACCTCGTCGTGCCAGATGCCGATGGCCGGCCCGACGGCATCGAGTGCAGCCGCGGCGTCGAGCCGTCCCCAGCCGGTCTTCGGGTCCACGCCCGGGTCGCCGATGTCGTGCGCGCTCTCGCGCAGCACGTGCTTGAAGTCCACGTCGGTGAGCTCGGGCCGCGCGGCGGCGAGCAGGCCCACCGCGCCGGTCACGAACGGGGCGGCGAACGAGGTCCCGGCCGCCGGGACGTAGCCGGGATAGACCGTGCCGATGGCGTTCGGGTAGGTCATGTACGTGGTCCAGATGTCCACGCCCGGGGCCATGAGATCCATGTCGGGGCCGTAGGACGACCAACTCACGCGCTGGTCGAAGCGGTCGGTGGCGCCCACCTGGATGCCCAGCCCGTCCGCCGCGTAGATGGCCGGGTACTGCGCGCTGAGGTCACCGAGGTAGCCGCTGTTGCCGGCGGCCGCCACGACGACGCAGCCACGGGCGATGGCCCAGTGCATGGCCAGGCGCTCGAGCCGGCTGGGGCTGTTGCCCGCGTACGAGAGGTTCATGGCGCGCGCGCCCACCGCGGTGGCGTAGAGCGCGGCAGCGGAGATGGCGTACGAGGTGGCGGACCCGCTGTGGCGGGGCGAGACCTTGATGGGCACGAGGCGGCAGCCGAAGTTGCCGTGCCCGTCGCCGCCGCATACCCCCGCCATCCCGAGCGAGTCGAAGTGGGGCCCATCGTTGGTGCGCGCGGCCATCACGCCCGCGACCCCCGTGCCGTGGTAGAACGAATCGGCGAAGGCTTCCGCGGGCTCCACTCCCGTGACGTTCACCGCGTGGACGATACGCGGCGAGCCGTCGGGCAGCGTGGCGGCGAGGTCGGGGTGCGCGGGGTCGATCCCCGTGTCGGCCACGGCGAGCAGGACGTCGTTCGACCCGGAACAGCGCGCCCAGGCCTCGAGTGCGTGGATGTCGGCGCCGGCCACGCCACCCCAGGGCGAGGCGGGCCCCAGGTTGCGCAGACCCCACTGGCGCCCGTCGCGCAGCAGCGGGTCGTCCGGCAGGGGCGGATCGAGTCGGAGCGCCGCGAACTCGCGCACCCGGTTGGGCTCGGCCCACTCCACCCCGGGGTCGGCGAGCAGCGTCTCGAGCGCGGCGGTAGCGGTGGCCGAGTCGGGCGCCTCGAGCAGCCAGATGCGCGCCGGGTCGAGGGCGAAGGGGCCGGTCTCGACGCCTGGCGCCGGAGCGCGGAGCGCGGCGCTGCTGCCGGGCGATGGCGGGACGGTGGGTGGGAGCCGGTGGGCGAGCGACTCGCGGAAGCGCAGACCGAGGGCCTCGAGCCGCGTGGTGAGTCCCGCCTGGGCTTCGCGGGCGGTGGTGCCGGGGCGTGGGGGTGCGAGCGCCACCACCAACTCGCGCGCGGGTTCGGCCCGGGCGCTGGGTGCGACGGCGGCCGGGAGGATCGAGAGGGCAGCCCCGAGGAGCGAAACGCGAAGGACGGACATGGCATCCAGTGCGGGAGGCGGGCTAGAAGGGGTCCGTGTGGCGGCGGGACTCATCGCAAGCAGTGTGCCGGGTTCTGACGAACGGTTGTGACGCCCGTCTCTATCGCCCTCCGTGCAGCGGGAATTCAGTGCGCGCAGCGCGCGAGAGGCGCAGTTCGTCGATGCCCCCGTCGAGCGCGAACGAAGTCACCGCCACGGCCGCGGGCCCCTGGCGCAGGTCGCCGCCGAAACTGGTGAGGAAGCGCGGGTCGAAGAAATTGCCCACCAGCAGCGGGGCTTGGCTCGCGCGGATGCGCCCCGTGGTGGCGAAGGTGCCGTCGGGCTGGCCGTTCACGAAGAAGCGCACCACCTCGCCGTCGAACGTGACGGCCACGTGGATCCAGCGCTGCAACTCGATCTCGCTCAGGGAGTAGAACGCGCGCGACGGGCCCGCGTCCTCGGACTGGAAGACGAACAAGAGTCGTCGGCTCTGTCCCGTGGCCGGGACGACGTCCTGCAGCCAGACCGGCGTGGTGGACGCGCCAAAGGGGGTGCTCATGAGGGCGAAGATCCAACTCCGCTCGCCGGTGCTTGGAGACCAGCGCGCCGCGATGGGGGACGGAGAGCTCGGATAGGTGTTCGGGGCGATCCAGGCCTCGATGCTGAGCGCCGACTGCAGGTCGAGCAGCGGGCTGTAGGGCACGTAGAGGAATGAGTTGGCCGAGCGCGTGAAGAGGCGTGCGCCCCGGAAGCGGCCGAAGATGGTGCGGGTGTCCGGGCCGGCGATGGCGTCGAGCCGTGACGGGCCGGCATCGGCCGCGAGCGTGCCGCCGGTCTCGTCCATCCGCCACAGCGCCACCGTGATGGAGTCCACGGGGGTGCCGGGCACGTCGGCCGTGACGTCGGGCCGCTTCGCGCTCTTCGCGCACGCGGCCAGCGCGAGCAGCCCGAGAGCGGCCGCGAGCACGCGACCGGCGGCGCCGCGGCGGGCCCGGCTCACCTCCCGCCCTCCGTCTGCGCAAGGGCCGCGCGTGCCCGGTCCTCGGCTTCGCGGTCGCCGAGCGCCTGATACAACTCGATCATGCGTCGCAGCGTATCAGAGTCCCGCGTCAGCGCCACCACCGGGCGCCACAGCGCCGCGGCCTCCTGCGGGCGCCCCGCGAGGAGCACCGCCCAGCCGCGCCCGATCCGGGCGTCCGCGCTGGTGGGGTCGAGCGCCTCGGCGCGCGCGAAAGCCGCCGCTCCCGCAGCGAAATCGCCGAGCCGCACGCACACCTTGCCGATCGCGAGCTGCAGCGCCGCGTCGCGGGGCAGGCGCCGGGCCGCGCGCTCGTAGTCGGCGCGTGCCTCGGCCAGCCGCCCGCGCGACAGCTCGACGCTCCCCAGCGAGCGCAGGGCCAGCGGGTCCGAGGGGTCCACGGCGAGCTGCCCGCGCGCCGAGTGCAGGGCGGACAGCGTGTCGTTCGCAGCCCACGCCGGCGCCTGGCCGAAGCCGGGGCCGATCTCGTAGAGCACCGCGGGGTGCGGGGCGGTGACGCGGCGGGGCGTGAGGCCCGGGACCACGGCGGTGGAGTCGAGCAGATACCAGAAGTCCGGGCGGGTCTGGCCCTCGGGCCAGGAGAAGTACAGCCAGCGCGCGCCCCGAGCCCGGGCGTAGTCCGCCAGCTCGGGCAGCGTGCTGACGAACGGGAAGGGCACGGGCTCGACCCCGGAGTGGAAGGCGACGTGGGCCTTGCGCGCGATGACCCGATCGCCCGGGCGCGCGAGCGAGCGCAGCGTGCGTGCGGCGTCCAGCACCTCCACGGGCAGCTGGTCGAGCACCCGAGCCTGCGATCGCACCGTGCCGGCGAGGGCGAGAGCCAGCGGCAGCAGGGCGAACACGGGCTTGAGCCAGGTGCGGGGCCCACGCAGGAGCACCAGCGCGAAGCGCGGCGAGGCGAAGAACAGCGCGGCGGCGGCGGCGTAGTACGGCAGCAGGGCGAGCGAGTAGCGCTCGGAGTAGAAGGCCGGGACGAGCGCCAGGAAGAGCAGCGCCCAGGCGAGCGCGAGCGGCCAGAGGCGCCGCAGCGTTCCGTCCGCGAGGCCCAGCCCGAGGCCCAGCACGGCGCAGAGCGTGAGCGGCCAGCCGAGCAGGCTGGTGGCGTCCTGGCGCAGGTGATCGTAAACGTTGAAGAGCATGCGCCCCGCGACCGCGCCGGGGTCGCGGGCGATCACGTCGGCCAGGCTGTGGAACTGTGGCTGCAGGGTGCGCTGGTAAGTGTCCCAGGGGATGCCCTTCGCACGCGCGAACACCTCGTAAGCGATGTTGTGGTGGAGTTGCGAGGTGAAGCCCGCGCCCCGCGCGAGCGAGTAGAGCACCCAGGGCACGACCGGCAGGAGGAACCCGGCGGCGAACCGCAGTGCCGCGCGTCCGCGCTTCTCCTGCAGCGTGGCCCCCGCGGCGATGGCGACGAGCCCGGCCGGCAGGAGCACGCCCGAGTTGTAGCGCGTGAGGAAGGCGAGCGCGGCCAGCACGCCGGCCCCGGCGGCGGCGCGCAGGCCGGGGCGGGCGAGCAGGACGTAGAGCGCGGCGGCCTGCAGGGCGAGGGCGAACGCATCGGTCGTGACGGAGTAGCCGTAGCGGAAGAAGGTGGCATTCGTGGCGATGAAGAGCGCCGCGCCCAGGGCGGCGCGCGCATCGGCGCGCCGGCGCAGCAACGCGGACCACAGGAGCAGCGCGGCCGCGCCCGAGGCGAGGGACAGGAACCCGGCTGCGAGGAAGAGGTTCCGCACGACGAGCCCGGCCAGCGCCAGCGCCAGTTCGTAGCCCGGACCGACCACGCCGTAGCGCGCCGGCTCGAGGCGGCCGTGCTGGATCAGGCGCGCGCCCTGGGCGTACTGACCGTAGAAATCGGTCTCGGTCATGTAGTCGCCGACGCGGTGGGGCCCCAGCACCATGGCGAGGAGGGCCACGCCCAGCAGCGCGACGACGAGCAGGGTCAGCCGCCACAGCAGGCGGTCCAGCCCGGGCGCGAGTCCCGGTGCAGCGTGGAGCGCGACCGCGCGCGGCCGCGGCTGCGGCCCGCGCGCGGCGCTCCCTTCGGCGGGTGGACGGTGGGGCCGGGGACGTCGGCTGGAGGGTGCGGCGGACATGGCGGTGGAGTCTAGCCGGGCGCGCACGCCCATGCGAGCGCGCGCCGCGGGGCCGGGTGCGTGACGGGTGGCGGGGGCCGCAGAAGGCGGCCGCTCGGGGGAAGGAATGGAGAAGGCGGCAGCGTGTGGCTGCCGCCTTCCACCCGGACGCAGGGATCGGGGCGTTCGGGGCGGGGGGCTCCTATCTCAGTGGCGCCGGCGGCGGATGGCGGCGCCCAGCGCGATCAGTCCCATCGAAGCCAGCATCATGGTCCCGGGTTCGGGCACCGGGTTGGTCGCGCCGCCCGGCGGCGGAGAGTTTGCCCCGCGACCCGGGCCGAGGTTCGCGGCTCCGGGGAGAGGGGTCACGCCCTGTCCGTCGCCCGGCAGCAAGGTCGGGCCCTTGACGGTCGGGGAGTGAGTCTGCGGGAGGTGGCCAGGCTGCACGTAGGCAAACGCCGTGCTCGCCGCGAACGTCAGGGCCGCAAGTACCAGCGCGATGCGCTTCATGGGGTCGTTTCCTCGTTGGGGGACCAGAATGGAAGACTCACTAAACATGGAGAGGCAAGCTCCGTACCGCGCAAGAGCGATGGCATTAGTCCGTTGCAGGATAGTCGATTGCCCGGATTGGGTGGGCCGCCCCGGATGCTCCATCTGGGGGAATTGTCGCAGCGACCGACACGCCCGGTGGCCTGAGGCCCAAAGCACCGGGGCGGCAGTCCGTCAGGACGGCACGCCCGCGTTCAGGGCGAGTTGTGACCGCAGGTCGTCGTAGCCCTGGTTGAAGACGTCGAGCGAGGTGTCCGGGAGGGCCTCCAGCAGCCGCTCCCCGAGGTCGAACGTGCCGGCGAGGACGACGGGCAGCGAGTCGAGCGAAGCCGAGGCGTGGCGCAGGACCTTGCCCGAGAGCCGCATGCTCTTCGACAGGGTATCCGGGTCGTTCGTTGCGAGGGTGAGCGTGCCGCTCTTCGCCCCGGCCGTGACAGCGCTTATGCCGCTGGTCTGGCTGGCGGACGTTGCACCCGCGGCCTGGGCGAAATTCCCCGGCGGTGCGGTGAGGCCGGTGGGCGGGCCCGGGCTGTAGCGCCGCGAGCCGCCCGGCAACGTGAGCGGGTACGAGCCGCTCGCCGCATAGCCGATGGGCTGGGGCGCGATGTTCGAGATGGCGAGCGGCAGCTCGGCGGTCGCGCCGGTGATGGCCGTGCCGAAGGCGAGCTGCGAGGCGGCCGAGATCTTGGCCGGCAGCCGGATGACTGCGACCACCGGGATGTGGTCGGAAGAGTTCTTGAGCGCGGTCGCGATGGTGAAGCCCACGGCGTAGTTGAAGCCGCCGCCGAGGTCGTGTGGTAGGTGAGCAGGTTCCGGGTCGCCACGCGCAGCGCGTGGGCGGGCGTGGCGGCGGCGAGCAGCACCGCCGTGCAGGCGAGGGCCAGAGACCTGCAGCCAAACCTTACGCTACCTCCCTATCGAACGACCGCGAGTCGCACGGTCTGGGGCGCGAGCCCCCGCATGGTCAGACGAACGAAATAGAGGCCCGGACCGAGGGCGCCGCCGCTCTCGCCACGGGCGTCCCAGCGCAGGCTATAGCGCCCGGGCGTGAACTCCCGGTCGGCGAGCACGGCCACGCGGCGGCCCGACAGGTCGAAGACCTCGAGCCGCGCGCTCGTCGTGCCGGCCAGGTCGAAGTGCAGCGTGCTGCCGGAGCTGAGCGGGTTCGGCCTTGGCGCGTAGAGCCGCGTCAGGGTCGGCAGCGTCGGCTCGACCGCTACGGCGGTGTCGGCCGCGACGTGCGCGGTCAGCAGGTAGCGCACCTCGGGCTGCGCGGTGGCGCCGGGCAGCGGCTCGTCCGCGCTCGTGAACGCGAGCGTGGCTTCGCAGGTCAGGTCCGCGGTGGCGCCCGTGGCGTCGAACTGCACGTTCCAGCGCGCAGCCGTGCCCGCGACCAGCGCCGGGCTGAAGCCGGGGATCGAGAAGCGGCCGTCGCCCCCGGTGATCCGGGCGGCGCTCACCGAAAGCCGGGCGCGCAGCTTCCTGTAGTCCCGGTCGTGGACCGCGGCGAGGAGCGGCTCGAACTCGCCGGGAGCGTGGTCACCGAAATCCAGCGTGTCCTCGACGACCGCCGCGAGCGAGTCGAGCGAGACCTGCGCGTGGTCGAGCACCGTGCCCGAGAGGTCGACCAGCGTCGTGGGGGCGTCCACGGCGTCGGAGGAGATCGTGAGGTTCCCGAACTTCAGGCCCGCGCTGGCGGCGCTCATCGTGACGGCCGTCAGGGCGGAGGCTCCGGGTGCCACGGCCAGCGGGCCCGGGGCGCCGAAGCTGGCGGGAGCGGCGAAGGTGCAGTTGAGCGAGTCGGCCGGGGCGACCGCCGGGTTGTTCACGGCCAGGTCCCGGCTCTGGGCCGGCGCACCGAGGATCACGGTGCCGAAGGCGAGGGAGGCGTCGGTCGTAATCTTCGCGGGCACCTGCAGGTCGATGCGCACCGGTAGGTGATCGCTGGCCAGCTTGAGCGCGGTGGCGTAGGTCGCGCCCTCGGGGATGACGGGTGCGTCGGTGATGTTCAGGTTGAGATGCAGTCCGTCGTTCCCGACCGGGATGCAGGTGCCGGTGCGCACCCCCAGGCCCTGGCCCGTGCCCAGGTTGTAGGTGGGCAGGATGAAATCGAAGCGGTCGTCCACGCCGCCGGTCGCCGCGCCGCTGGCGCAGGGCGTGGTCTTGCAGGGCGACTGCGTGTGGTACGCAGCGTAGGAGGCGCCGTCGTGCCAGCTCCCCGCCGGCAGCAGGTCGTAGACGCGACCGGTGTTGTTCGCCTGCGACTCGATGAACTTCTGATAGCCGGCCTCGCTGCTGCGGTAGAAGTTGAAGTCCCCGAGCGCGAGCGCGTGGGTGCCCGTGGGCATGGCGTTCATGCTGTCACGGATGTCGGTGACCTCGGCCAGGCGCCGCGCCGCGTCGGCGGAGGTGTCCGAGGCCTTGAGGTGCGCGGCGTAGATGCGCAGCTCGGATGCCGCGGCCACGTAGCCCGCCGGCTTGAGCCGGTAGACGTGCACCAGGCGCAACGGGGCCGCCAGGTTCGGGTAGAAGGATGACTGCCCGAGGGTGTCCACGGCCGTCTTCCGGTAGAAGAGCGCCGCGTCGCTGTCGTTGCCGTTGATGAATGGCATCGCCGCCCACTGCCCGGGCTCCATGACGTTGAGCACCTCGTTCAGGAACTCGGTCTCCCCGCCCGACGAGCCCGCCATCTCCCCGGTCACGATCACGTCCGCGTTCAGCGGCGCGAGGATCGTCCGGTAGTAGGGGGCGCGTGCAGGGCCGCTCGAGCCCGGATAGTTGAGGAGGTTGTAGCTCACGACGCGCAGCGCATGGGCTGGGGCGGCGAGCAGCAGCGTGACGAGCACCACCGGGGTGAAGACGCGCCCAACGCGCGCAGACCGGGTCGGGGAGGCCATGGGGACTCCTGAGCTGGGCTGCAGTGGCCCGGCGGCGCGTAGCCCGAGGCAGGCCGCCGCTGTCGGGGACGACCATGGAGTCGTGGATTGCCGCCAATAGTGTAGCCCGGTCTCCGGTCTTCGCGCCAGCGGCAAACCCGCGCCAAGGCGCCGATTGCGCGGCTCTGACCGCGTTGCGGAATGCACGATGGGAGTATCGGAAGAGGCCGCTTCAGGTTGGCTGCCTCCCCGGCCGGGGGGGGTTCGCCCGCCGGCGGGGAAGGCGCGGCCGTCCGCGCTGCAGCCGCCGCCCCGCGGCTCAGGCCTGCGGTACTTCGCGGACCAGGGCTCGGGCCGCTTCCCTGCTCAGGGAGCCCCGCGGCAACTCGAGGATCTCGAGCGTGCGGGAGCGGGGTCCGTCTTCCGCGGTGTCGCGGGTGTTCCTCCGGGTGAGCGTCACGCGGTCGCCGGCGCAGGTCTCCCGGCTCGGCTTGGCCGGCGCGCCGTTGAGCAGTGCGCGGCCCTGCTGGATGGCCGCGCTGGCCTGGGAGCGGCTCTTGAAGAGCCGCAACTCGAAGAGCAGCACGTCAAGCCGCATGGCTTCGCCCCCCCGCTCACGCCCCGCCGCCGAGCAGCTTCGCGAGCGCGAAGGCGGCGGCCGCGGCGAGTCCGCCGACGAGCAGGGTCTGCAAGCCGCTCTTCCAGGGCTTCGCTCCCGTGAAGCGGCCCTTCACGTGGCCGAAGACCAGGAGCGCCACGAGCGTCACCGCAACCGAGATGTTCAGCGCCCGGCTGGAATCGTGCGCGACCAGCATGTAGGGCGAGAGCGGGATGAGGCCGCCCGCGACGTAGGCGCCGGCGATGGTCAGGGCGCTCTTCAGGGCGCGCCCTGGCGCGGGCGCCTCGAGCCCCAGCTCGAAGCGCATCATGAAATCCACCCACGCCTGCGGCCGCGCTTCGAAAGCGCGCAGCACCGGGGCGATCTCCTCGTCGCCGAGCCCGTAGTCGCGGAACACGTCCGCCACCTCCGCGCGCTCGCGGTCCGCCAACTCGACGACCTCCCGCTCCTCGCGGCGGCGCTCGCTCGCGTAGTGGTCCGCGTCGCTGCGCGCGGCGAGGTACCCGCCCAGGCCCATGGCGATGGAGCCCGCGGCGATCTCGGCAAGGCCGGCGGTGACGATGATGCGGGTCGCGGAGACGGCGCCGGTGAGCCCGGCAGCGAGGGCGAAGGGGACCGTCAGGCCGTCGGACATCCCGATCACGATGTCACGCACGCTCTCGCCGGCGGTGAAATGGTGCTCGGTATGCGGGGTCTGCGGCACGGGGACTCCTTTTGAAGGCGGGGCGCCGGGCGGGGTGGCGCGCGGCGCGGGCGCGCCCGTTCGTGTCAGGGCAGGAAGTAGAACGCCAGGCCCAGGATGACGTAGACGGCGACCAGCAGCGCACCCTCGAGCCAGTTGGATTCGCCATCCTGCGCGACCAGGTGGACCGCCGCCACGGAGATGGCGACCGATACCACCTCGAACGGCGTGAAGCGCAGGTCCATCGGGGCGCGCCCCATGAAGTACGAGAGGAAGACCAGCAGCGGCGCGACGAACAGCGCGATCTGGATGCTCGAGCCGATGGCGATGTTGAGGGCGAGGTCCATCTGGTTGCGCGCGGCCATCAGCACCGCGGTCGAGTGCTCGGCGGCATTGCCGATCGTGGCGACCACGATGACGCCCACGAACACCGGCGTGAGCCCGAGCGCGTGCGAGGCCTCGTCCACCGCCCCGACGAGCAATTCGCTCATCCACGCCACGAGCGCCGTGGCGGCGAGCAGCATCAGCGCGGGCCGCCAGGCGGAGGCGCGCTCCCGCCGGGCGGCGGCGGTGCCGTGTTCCCCGGTCTCCTGCACGCCGGCGTAGAGATGACGGTGGGTGCCGAGGCTGAAGAAGAGGCTCAGCAGGTAGGCGATGAACAGGACCACCGCGATCTCGAGCGAGAGGTCCCTTTCCCTCAGCGCCTCCTGCGCGGCCGTGAGCGCCGAGCGCGCGACCGCGTTCGAGGCCACCACGTTGAAGAGCGCGGGCACGACCAGCCCGATGGCCGCGAGGGCCAGCAGGGTCGAGCCCATCGAGGCGGCCGCGCGGTCGAAGGTCTGGCGCTCGCGGCGCAGGCCGCCGGCGAAGAGGGCGAATCCCAGCACGAGCAGGCTGTTGCCGAGGATCGAGCCGGTGAGGCTGGCCTTCACGATGTCGTCGAGCCCGCGCCGCAGCGCGGCCAGCGCGATGACCAACTCCGCCGCGTTGCCGAAGGTCGCGTTCAGCAGGCCGCCCAGGCCGGCGCCGAAGCGGCGCGCGAGGGCCTCGGTGGCCTCGCCCATGGTGCCGGCCAGCGGCACGATGGCGAGGGCGGCGCA
>Ga0315273_10008234_pt1 | contig 13135 bp, 13 predicted proteins | sample YL17G02_0_MG_FD_205753 | JGI IMG/M metagenome (GOLD analysis project Ga0315273, IMG submission 205753) | Sediment microbial communities from Yellowstone Lake, YNP, Wyoming, USA - YL17G02_0 | ecosystem: Environmental > Aquatic > Freshwater > Lake > Sediment | place: USA: Wyoming | collected...
GCGCAGCGCCCGGATTCATCGCGCGTCAGGCGCACAGCGACGTTGACCTTCGCGAGGTCGGCGCGCACGCGGCCGATCTTGAGGAACGCCGACGCCGCAGTGCCGATGCTCTTCGGCAGCCGCACGGCCGTCAGGATCTCGCCGTCGCGCAGGCGCACCTTGCCGGGCCCGGAGAGAAGGTCGCCGAGCGGCACGACGCGTTCGCCCGTCGCGCCCGCAAGGATCGCTTCCGCGCCGAGGACGAGCAGCGCGGGCACCGTGTCCGAGGCCGGAGAGCCGTTGCAGATGTTGCCGCCAAGCGTGCCGCGCATCGTGATCTGCGTCGAGCCGAAGCCGGCAGCCGCCTCGGCAAGCGCCGTGTATGAAGTCCAGAGTGGATTCGACGTCGCAAGCGACCGAATCGGCGTCAGCGCGCCAATGCGAACGCCCGAGCTCTCCTCAGCGATTCCCGCGAGCCCGGGGATGTGTGTGATGTCCATCACCTTGGAAGGCAGCGCGTCGGCAGGCTTAGCCTGCATCTTGATGTCGACGAGCACGTTCGTTCCGCCCGCGAGAATTCGCGCATCCGCGTGCTCCTTCAGCATCGCGACCGCTTCCTTGAGCGACGTCGGCCGCAGGTAGGCAAAACGATGACTCAGAATGTGAGAGTTCGTAGGCTCGTGCGCGTGGATGCTCATAGGGCGCTCCTCTCTGGCGCGCACGATCCGCATGTGGCATGTGGCTTGTGGCTTGTGGGAAAAGCGCAACCCCTACGAGCCACTCTCCGCATGCTTCTCGTCGCCTTTCTCTTTCCCATCTCGTGCCTCTCCTACGGGCTACATGCTACGCGCTACTTGCCACGCCCGAGCTTCTCAAGGATCCGCTCGGGCGTGATCGGCAGGCTCGTGAATCGCACGCCAATCGCATTGGCGATGGCATTGCCATACGCCGCGGCGACGGGGTTCATCGCCGCCTCGCCGATGCCTTTCGCCCCGAACGGACCCGTCGGCTCGTAGGTTTCGGCGAAGTAGGTCTGCAAGTTCTCGACCCGCGGGCTCTCGTCAAACGCGGCGATCTTGGCGTCCATCGGGAAGCCGCGTGACGTGAGCTGGCCGTCGTCGCACCACGCGCAGCCCTCGACGAGCGCGTAGCCGACGCCCTTCGACAGGCCGCCCTCGAGTTGGCCTCTGGCCATCGCCGGGTTCACCACCGTGCCGCAATCCGCGCCGAGCGCCGCGTTCACCGTGCGCACCTGGCCGGTCCACGTATCGACCTCGACCTCGAGGAACACGGCCACGTAGGCTGGCGGGCAGCTCGTCGGCCGATAGCTCTCGACCGCGGCGATCGTCTTCCACGACTCCGACCAGCAGCGCGTCGCGATGTCCTTCAGACTCATCTTACGGTCGGGGATCGAGGGCGCGTAGACGACGCCCTGGCCCAACTCGGGATCGAGCTTGAGTTCGAGCGCGTCGGGATACATGTTGAGGAACTTGGCCGCCGTCTCGAGGATGTCCTTCCGCACCGTGCCCGCGGCTTTGACCGCCGCCCCGCCCCCGGCGTACACGCCGCGCGTCGCGTGCGTCACGCAGTCGTAGACCGTCGTCGTCGTCCCGACCTCGGCCACGTTCACCTTGTCAAACGGCACACACAGGGCCTCGCCGACGAGCTTGGCAATCGCTTCGAGCGTTCCGCCGCCGTGGTCCATGAGCGCCGTCACGACGTCGACCGAGCCGTCGACGTTCAACTTGACGAGCGCGCCCGAGAAGTCGATCACGTCGCCCGGCTGCGGTGCCCCGGCACTCGACGTGTGGAACCCACGGGCCATGCCAATTCCGCGACGAATCCGACCCGTCTGGTCTTGTGGCTGCCCCCTACGGGGCCACCCGATTCGCTTGGCACCCTCGTCGAGCAACTGCGGTACCCCGTCCGATCGCACGATCGACTTCACCTGCGGCCCCTGGCCCCAGAACGTGTCGCCAAGCCCGACATAGTTCTTCTTGCGCAGCTCGATCGGGTCCATGCCCAGCTTCTCGGCCAGCATGTCCATGAGCTGTTCGGCCGCGAACGTAATCTGCGGGTTGCCGAAGCCCTGCATCGCGCAAGACGGCGCCTTGTTCGTGTACACCGCCGTGCCGCGGTAGCGGATGTTCGGCAGGCGGTAGAGCGACACGAGCCAGCCGATCGCCACGCCGAGGAACGAGTAGGCCTGGACGTTGTGCGCGCCGACGTCGACCGTGACCTCCATCTTCGCGCCGAGCAGCGTCCCGTCCTTCTTCGCCGCGAAGGCGAGGTCGATGCGGCAGCCGTAGCGCGAGTGATCGTGCGTGTCCTCTTCGCGCGTCAGCGTGAGCTTCACCGGACGGCCGCTCTTGAGCGCGAGCGCGGCGCAGATCGGGATCGGCGTGTTCATCTGGATGCTCGACCCGAACGTCCCGCCGATCGGCACCCGGCGCACGTCGATCTTCGACAGAGGGATGTCGAAGATCTGCCCGAGGATGATGCGCACGTTGTGGATCGACTGCGTCGTCGGCCACACCGTGAGCCCGCCGTTCGGCTCCGGGCGAACGACGCACGACTTCGTCTCCATCTGCGCGTGGTAGACCTTCGGCAGGTCGAAGACCTCGCGCACGACGATGTCGGCGTCCTTGAACGCCTTGTCCGCGTCGCCCTCGTCGACCGTGCGCGCGCAGGCGATGTTGTTCTTGATCTCGATGACCTCTTCACCCCACAGGATCTTGTCGTGGATCCTCGGCGCGCCAGGCTTCATCGCCTCGAATGCGTCCGTGACGACGGGCAGAACCTCGTATTCGACCTTGATTGCGCGCAGGGCCGCTTCGGCCAGCTCCTCCGTCTCCGCCGTGACCGCAGCGATCGCATCGCCCATCCGCCGTGCCTTGTCATAGAGCACCTGGTGATCTTTGTGGAGCACCGGTGGGATCGTGATGATGCGCTGATTGAACTTCGCCTGTGGCACGTCGGCGAACGTGACCACCGTCGCGCCCATCGCGATGGCGGCCGAGGCATCGATCGACTTCACGATCGCGTGAGCGTAGGGGCTCCCGAGGATGCGGCCGTGCAGCATGCGGGGAAGAGAAACATCCACGGAATAGATCTCACGACCTGTCACGCGCGCGACGGAATCCTTGCGAGCGAAATCGTGTCCGAGAAGCTCGAATGGACGTTCGCTCTTCATCTTTCACCCCCATCGCGACCGGACTCCGCCACGCTCAGATTGTGCAGCAAGTGAGGCGGAAGGGCGAGTCCGGGACGGCAAGTCGGTCCACGCCCTTTGCCGTTCGGCACGTCACCGCCTGGGGCATTGGCAAGACGATAGGACCAAGGCCACAGCGCCCCCTTCCCGTCAGCACAGCAGTCCATACGAAAGCGATAGCCTTCCCCGCATTGCCTGCTGACCGCCGGAAGCACGCGATCTCCGACATCTCAACCTTGCGCACAATCGAGCGCAACACTGCGCGTCTGCCACTCGACGCGGCGTTACTCCCGATACGGAAAGAGAAGGGGCTCCGTCGTACTGAACCGGCGGATGACTTCCGCTGCGGCCTTGTCTCGCGCGCACTCGTCGGCCCGCCGCGCCAGGATGGCTTCGCGAGTCGCAAGAATGGCCGTCCGCGGGCGAACTGCTGCTCCCTTCAATGCGTAGCGCGTCTCCCGCTCCTCAACTAGGTCACCACAAAGCAGCGCCGTTAGGGCAGTCTTTGCCATTCTCTCCGCGAGGGGGCGAGCCTGGTAGTGGTTCAGGCGCTCCTCGTAGTAGCGAGCCACCTCGCCCTCATCAAAGCTGATACTGCCCGCCACATCTACTTCCTCCTTGGCTTGTGCCTGAAGCTCCACGAGGCTGCCGACGAACTCCGAGGCAACGCACGCGGTCGGGCTCTTGTAGAAGACAGTCGCCATCTCGCTCCCGCTGATCTCTACGCCATCATGGACAAGTCGACGGGTCAGTTCCTCACTGGAGTGTCTGCTCCAGTGGCTCTTGGCCCGATCCATGCTTGAGAACAGCTGCAAGCGCCCGCCGTGGTGCATATCGCAGTACCACAGCTTCAGAAGGTGCGCAGGCACCCCGCCCTTGTTTGACACGTTGCGCTCCAATCTGGCTAGGGAGGCGGCAGCACGTTGTTCCTGCCCGCCCTTCACGCACATCACAATCTCGAAAGAGCCGATCTCTACGCCCACCTGCTTCGCAAGATACCCTTGCCACTCAAGAAGATCATCCGCTTTCGCCCATGTTTCCTGCACGAACCCCTCGAAACCATGGAACTCAGCCGAATGGTCAATCTTCACTTCGACGGCTAGGACGGAGCCGAGAGTCTCATTCAGAAGGAGAAGGTCGAAGCACTTTGGCGGGCGCGCTCGTGCAGGATCAAGCTCCAACTCAGCAAGGGGCTCGTTGCACAGAATCTGATACCCTGTTGTCGTAGCGAGCTCTCCACCGGGGAGAAACAAGGAACCGCAGAAGCGCACGAGTGAACCGCCCCGGGTTCTCCGGAGGGTGGATTACTTGAGTCCGGCCACCGCGGCCGCGACTCGCTGACTCCGATCATACAGCGCCTCGAACTCGGCTGGCGGGATGTTGCCAATCGGCTCCAACAGCCGCCGGTTGTTGAACCAGTCTACCCAGCCGAGCGTCTCGATCTCGACGTGCGTCATGCTGTACCAGGGTTCGAGTTGCTCGATCACCTCCGTCTTGTACAAGCCGATGATTGTCTCGGCCAACGCGTTGTCGTACGCGTCGCCGACGCTGCCTACCGATGATGCGATCCCCGCTTCCGCCAAGCGCTCCGTGTAGCGGATCGACAGGTACTGGACGCCGCGGTCGCTGTGGTGGACGAGGCTGTCGATGTCACGACGGGCGTAGAGAGCCTGTTCCAGCGCGTCGAGCGCCAGGTCGCTGCGCAGCGAACGAGACACGCGCCAGCCGACGATCCGCCGCGAGAACACGTCGATGACGAACGCGGCGTAGACGAACCCCGCTCGGGTGGACACGTATGTCAGATCCGCCACCCACAGTTGGTTCGGCCGCGTGGCGGTGAAGTCTCGCTGCACCAGGTCTGCGGGATGCGCTGCGATGTCGTCGGGAATCGTCGTCCGGTACTTCTTGCCCCGCACAGCGCCTGCAATCCCGAGACGGTTCATCAACCGCTCCACCGTGCAGCGGGCGACCTGAACCCCCTCCCGGCGCAGCTGCCGCCAGACCTTGCGTGCCCCGTACAGCCGGCGGTTCTCCTGCCAGACGCGAGCGATCCCCTCGGACAAGACCGCGTCGCGTTGGACACGCTCCGGGAGGCGAGACGGATCGGCCTGGCGGGCCTTCTGCTCGTAGTACGTCGACGGGGCAATCGGCAGCATCGTGCAGATCGGCTCGACCCCGCAGACGCCTCGGTGTTCGTCGACGAACGCCGTCATCGCTTCGGTCGCCGGTCGAGCTCCGCCTGGGCGAAAAAAGCGGATGCCTTGCGAAGGATCTCGTTCGCTCGCCGTAGCTCGAAGTTCTCCCGCTCGAGCTCTTTGATCCGCACGCGATCCTCGCTCGTCAGGCCGCCGCGCCGCCCGGTGTCGACTTCGACCCGCCGAACCCACGTGCGGAGCGTTTCCGCCGTGCAACCGATCTTGCTCGCGATCGAAACGATCGCCGCCCACTGCGAGCCGTGCTCACGCTCGCACTCGAACACCATCCGTACCGCTCGTTCCCGTACCTCGGGGGAGTACCTGCTTGGTCGTGCCATGACCCCATCCTCTCAAGGAATTCGGTCTCCGGCAATCCCGGGGCGGTTCATGTCCCGTCCACGGCACTTCCGGGGGACGTTCTTGCGGTGAACTGCACAAGTCGCCCTTCTGGGTGCTGCGCGAACAGTGCCTCAAGGACGCGCTGCAGGAGACTGGGATAGATGACGAATAGGTCCATCTGAGAGGAGCCCCTAAGGAGGGTTGGCATTAGGAACTTGTCTATCTCCATCGTCTTCCTGCAGTCTGTGTAGAAGATCGCTAGGCCATTCTCCCAGTCCAGGCCAAGCGAGGCCGAGAATTCCTCGCAACCTTCGCCTTGGGACGACGCTGCGGGCCTCGAGATCCTCCATACAGCGCCCAGATCATCTGTGACCTCAAGGCCGCCGCGCTTGAGGATCGACAGAAGCCTCTCGGGCGAAGAGAAGCCGAGCAGTGCAATCACGACATACAGGTCGTTGTGCTCGAGCAGACCGGGGATGTCTGTCTCGTGGATGAGGTAGTTCCTGTACTCAAGCTCAGATGCAAACCTGCGCGACGGCGAGTCGAGCAGACGGGGCACCTCACGAGGCATTCCAGCTCCTTTACTGACTCAGATCCTAGGATGTCCGCCCGCTGCCGTCAATCAGGTCAAGCAGATCGAACCGGCATCTCGGGGCATATCGACACGCGCGCAGCGAGGCCTGCACGGCACCGCTGCCCCCGGGCACACAGGCCCGGCCACGTGCACAGCGGCGTAGGGGCCTGATCTTCAGCATTGCTGTTCGCCAGCATCTCACACCGGTACAAGTTCACCCAACGCCGCCCTGCTCTACGGCCTCTTGATCAGGTAGCCCTACGTATGGCCGTCGAGGAAGACGTCGGCGGTGCCGAAGGTCTCGTAGCCGCGCTTGCGGAAGAAGCCGGGAGCCTGGAACGAGAAGCATGTGCTCTGCGCGTCGACGCGGCCTGCGTCGGCATTGACTGCGAGTTACCTCGAGTCCACGATCTCACCATCAGCTGCGGGTTTGGGCAGTCCGAAGCCCCTCGTAGGCTGTCGGCGTGAGTCAGTGCAGGGCCGAATCCGCGCACCTCTTCGTGCGTCCACCCCGACACGGGCGTCCTTCGCGACCGAGGCAACGGCCTCACCTGGTGTTCATGGCTCCGAGACGCCCGAAGCATCATCGGCTCTGGATAATCCCTAGGAAACGGCACCATGCGACTTGCCCCGACTCCAACTGGACAAGCCTCGTGAAAACGATCGAACGCATCTCAAGGGGCATCTAGCCCTGCTGTTGGGCTTCCACATATTCCACGATGCTCCGGAGTCCTGCATGCATCTTCTGACCGTCGATGAGCAGCGGCGTACGTTGGTTCCCGAGAGGCCCGACAAGGGTGAACCGGATCCCTGACTCCTTCACGACATCCAACGCGTCTCTGTCTTCCTGGCTCCCATTCACGACTAGCCTCACCGTTGCCTCCGCCATTGCTACGCCGCCTCCTTGACTCCGAACACGCTCTTGAGAAGGGCATCAGCCTCTCCCAACAGGCTAGCCCGGGAATCGAGGCGAGGCCTGTAGACCCCGCCTTGCACCACCAAGCTCTTTATATCGTCCTCGAGGGTCTCCCGGCAAACAGTCGCGAACCCCTCTTGGCGATTCGCGCGGCCAATCGCTTGAGCAGTCCCGCCAAGGGGCGTCGTCACTGCCACCTTTCGGAACTTGTAGCCGTTCGGCAAGGCAGCCTCGATCTCTGGCAACCGGCGTTCCACCGTCCTGTGCAGGTCCTGGTCCACACGGAACCCGCCCAAGATGTCGCCGTCTGCGAGCCATCGGGCGCACAACTCCTGCAGCCTCTGCTCCGTCTTCTCTGACGGGATGTCCAAGTACATTTGCAATCTCGAGAAGAACTTCGTGATTCGGTTGCGACAGTAGTCGTCATCGACTGACACGACGAGACACTTCCTTCTTGTCGCACCTTCGAGTCGTCGCATGGCGTTGTTGTGGTCCAACTCCTGCCAAGCGCCACTCGAGAGGATGTCTGGGTAGTAGGGTCGATACGCGACCACGCCCGAGGTTGCTTGTTCGACGAGAGTGAAATCGCGAGACCCAACTTGCACACCGATCTGATCCTCAAGCAGGCGCAGCAACCTGTGCACCTCATGCTGAGCCGCGCCCTTTTGGCTGGCATATGCCGACTGCGGGTCAAGACACCAGTCTGCTCTCGGCGCGGCCTGCAAGGGAGGAGCTATCGTCTCATGTTGTGCACTTGACAGTGACCATCTCATGGTGAGGCTCGGTTTCAGGAGACCTCGCTCGGTGCGGCCGAAGCGGCCGAACTCGTCAATTGCGGCGGGCTCAAAGAGCACCACGTTGTCGAACCTCGACACTCTTCGGGCAAACTCGTCTACCTCGCCCGGGAAGTCGGGATACCTTGCCGATTGCTTTCTGATCGACGTGATGGGGTGCGAGAGGTAGAGCAGTCGGAGCTGGTCAAGGCGACGGGTTGCCATCCGAGCGAGCGTCCGGACGTTGTGCTTGGTCGCCAGGACGACCAACGGCACGCCAAGCAGCATCGAGATCCACCGCGAAGCTGCAATCTCGTGCTGACGCCACTGGAGGATCTCCAGGAGGTTCCCTACCCCGGCAAAGAGTCCCTCGACTGAGGCTTGCTGACTCGTCTCATGGTAGATCTCATTAGGCTGCAACAGCCGAGAATAGATATCGAAGATGTCGTCCACTAGCACGACGACGCACTTGACCCTGTCCTCGAGTCGCTGGAGGCGCCTGGGGTCGATCGGACAATAGAAATCCCGGGTCCTTGGGTGATGGTAGACCGCGTGGAAGGAGAGGAATGTGGCCGGGTGCTTCTCTTGTTTCCGGAGTTCCGTCACGGCTGCCTCGAAGCCCTGTCCCCAGATCGCGTACTGTTCTCGCAGGCAGGAGTCCAGTATCGCAGAGCGAAACTCGCGCCCGGATACCTCCTGCATCTTGTCCTCGAGAAAGACCGCGTGCGCTGCGCCGGGAATGCTCTCCACGACTCTACGAAGGCAATGGCGTACCGCAATCCCAGGTTGTCCACATACCAGGACCGTCTTCTTCGTCAACCGCCCTCCTGACTCTCTCGCCTCTCCGCATCGCGCCGAATACTGCACCTTAGTCTTCTTAGGTGATCCCTACCTTCGCTATCAATGCACCTCGGACAAGCTCCTTGAATGGGTTTGCTAGGACCTGCTGCAAGTACGCCTCGACGTCGCTCTCAGCAAGCCTCTTCTCCAGATGTGCCGCCTCCAATCTCTGAGGGAGCCTGAGATGAAGCCCGCCACTCAGATGACACACTCCTGACCGCTCGACAACGGCACACCAGGCGCTCGTGTAGTAGACACCGTGAATCGCGATCACACCTTCGCAGAAGCCGACGCCGAACTCCGCATCATAGTCCTCGTCCATCGCATCTCGTGCTCGGTCGATGGCCAGGCGGCTTATGCTGTACTCCCCTACAGTGATGTATCCCTCTGCCACCTCAGCTCCAGACTGTGTTCCGTCCTCGTCGCCACGATCCGCGAAAGCCGATCGACCGCAGCGCCCACACCTCTGCGGTTGACCCCCATGAAGGAGGTCTTGAGTTCCGATTCCGCGAACTGCTCCATCAAGCATGACATGTAGATGCCTGCCCGCCTCACTGCATGCCCCACGTACTGCAGGTTCACGGCACATGAGGGTGAGAACTCCACTCCAAGAACCGCCGTGATTTCGAATCCATGCGAGACGAGGGTTCGGGCAGTGGAGGTCATCTCCTGCGCAAGGCATCGGCAATGCTCGTGGAACTCCGGGGTGTCGTATTGCGCGAAGCTCCTTGGCTTTCGGCCAAGGCCAGTCCCGAGGCCTCCGTAAAGACTCTCAGGGCAAGGCATCTGCAGCATGTTCACGTCATGGGTGGCAAGGAATGCAATCACGGGCGTGACAACAGCGGGGAACTTCCTGACTATTCCTTCCGCCTGGTAGGCCTGACATAACAGGCAGAACGGCAGAAGAGCAACCCTATTGCTGCGGATATCCTTGCCAAACTCCATTACACCTCAGCTCTCTCTCTCCGGCCATCGACGAGCGCTTCTTTCTGAGTCCTGAGTATCTCACGTGCGCGGGGCAGCACGACATCATCATAGTAACTCTCCACGGCTTGTTGCACATCGGGGGGCGGGGCTCCGTCGTATGGCAAGGGCACGCCAACTAGACACTGAGGCTCAAGCGTCTTTGGCACGAATCCCCGCATCAGTAGGAGGTTCTTGCGCGACCAGTCTGAATCCAAATCGTACACAGGGAGGCGTAGTTCGAGCGAGTGCGCGGCGAACAGGTCTCTGAACCGTGCTAGCATGCTCTCCTGCATGATAGGCCAGCCCTGGCTTCGCCGTGCGCCATCCGCAACTACCGTGACGCCCGCCTTCTCGCACCAGGCCACTGCCCATACGTACATCGCCGTCCGGCAAGTGAGGCAGTTGAACTGAGCGACGGGCAGCTCTCCCCAGCGCTTGGCTACCTCTGATGGCGTGAGGTTAACGTACGGCAGAAAGAACTCCCGCCATATCCCGGATATTGACACTCGCCCGACGATCTCGACCCACTGGCCATATGCGTCTTTGACGCGCGTCATGCAGTGATCCACACTCGCTGCTCCGACACCCGCACCATTCTCGAAGTAGACGAGACACATTTTGAACCCTTGTTCAATCAGATATGACGCCGACAGCCACGAATCCCTTCCTCCGGAAAACAGCAATCAACAGCGCTTTGCGTCGTTCATACCACGTGTCCTCCACACGTATGCTTTGGCGGGCATTATACGTTTGAATGCACATTCTTTCCCGTGATGACCTGCCCCCCGAAAACCGGTCCAAAGTGAATGCTAGGATCGGGAGGAAGGGAGGCAAGAATGTCGAGGAAGGGCGGCGGGGTCTACCATCGGATTCTGTGCAGTGACGGGGACACCCCCGGCGCGGTAGACTGACCTCGACGGGGGTGTGGCTTGCGGGGTCCGCGGGCTCTTCGGAGACACCGCTCGATTCTGAAATGCCGCCCCCGTCATCTGTGCCATCCAGGAAAGTTCGAAGGGTGATGGTGGGCTGTCCAGCGTCGCTGGACGGCACGGGCAAGAGGGAGCTTCACGCCGGCGGAAGCGCGACGGAGTCCGAGATCTGCTCCGCTAGCCGCTGCAGCGCCAGCGGGAACACTCCTGCCCGTAGACCTGCTCTCAGCCCCACCCTGATGTCTGTCAGCAGTCGCTGGCACGAAGGCTCCCCCCACTGGCTGGACTCGGTGATCCTCGCCAGATAGTAGCCCGCCCAGGCAAGCCGCCGGCGGACGAGTGCGCCTTCCGTCGAGTCGCCCAGCCATGTCATACGCAACAGGTCCTCTCTGCAGCCACCCTCCGTGTTGGGGGGGCCGAATCGCCCGCGGTCAAGCGCGTCGGCATCCTTCAGTCCCTCCCACAGCCAGTCACGGGCGGTTGTCAGGCACTCCGCGTCATCGCGATCGTGGAAGCGCACAGCGTTCTCGCACGAGAGCCTCAGTCGTGGATCCCGCAGCGCATCGAAAACGACTCGATGTGAGTCTGCCGCGGCTGCTCCGTGCCCGGGATCTGGTCCGGTGCTCTTGCGGCTCCGGTCATGAACGAGCGCGCACAGCGCAGCAGCCTGCTGTGCCTGCATGTGCCCAAGACCCACGGCACAGGTCGCCAGGTAGACTGCCCAGAACATGGTGCGCACGGCGTGCCCCATCCCATGCCAGCCGCGGGCAGCCCGGACACATTCTGAGGGGCCCTTGTCCGTTTTGCTGCACATGCGCTCGAGGTCCCTGAATGTCTGGGCTATCGCGCGGAGGCGCGCCACCAGGTGGCCGTCGTGACGCGCAACGTCCGCCATGTTCCCTAGGAACTTCGTCTCTGCATGTAGAAGCTCACCCTCAGACTTGAACATGTCAGAGCGCTGCAGGAGGGTCGTGCCGGCGGGCAGGCGCACTTGCTCAAGATGGCGCCGGGCATCTTCGGCGACGATGACCCTCTTGACATGTTCTGCAGAAACGGGCGCGCTATGAGGCCGTGCGCTGGCCTTCAGAAAGAGCAGCAATTCGGCGGCAGATGCACGGCTTCCAGCGCTGGGCACGGCCGTGAAGATCTCCTCCCAGGGGTACCCTACCAGAGTGGGAAGCTCACAAGTAGGTTGATGGCCAGCGGCGATGTTCCCCTGCGACGCGCTCCAGTACGTCGTCTCATCCGCTAGCACGCTCTCTACGTCCACCTCCAGGATGCACAGCGTGCGGACCCGCGCGTCGCCGGCCTCGGCTGCCCCCAGAAGCGCGTTGCGCTGGAACGCTTCAAACGTCCGGTTTCTGGGGTTCCAGAAGAGATTCACACAGGAGTGTGTTTGGACCGCAAGTACACGTGCCCGACCATCGGACCCGATCCGGCCAACTCGGATCGAGCGTCGCCGACTCTGCACGTCGGGTGAGGACAGGTCAATAGCCTCCGCCACTGTGTTTCGACATCGGATCCCCCCGGCCATGATCAGGGGGAGCGTCGACAAGGGGCAGATGTAGTAGGCGTAGATTCCGTCCTCGTCAGCGCCGAGCCATCGCGCGAGATCTCTGCGCGCACTGCAGCTGCGGAGCTGCTCCAGCCACTCTGTGTTGGGATCCTGCCTCATCCATCCCCGAACAGCGATGCTTGTACCGTCACCTTAGGTGCGTCCGCACCGCGGAAGCAGTCGTACAACCTCTCCACAGTGCTACGCCCAATGCCCGGAAAAGCCTCCAGTTCGTGCAGACTTGGCACGCACTCCTCCACAATCGCGGAGCGCACCACGGCCGCTGAGCGGGACACTATCCCCGCCATACGTGCGAAGTCCTCTGCAGGAAGCGACCGCGCGGCCCCACGGATGCGCTCGAACAGGGGATCTGCCGCGCTGGGGTCGAACTCGACAATCTCAATGTCGATGTCGCGCAGTTGACCCAGATACTGCCGCATCAGGCCATGCACTTGCGGCCACGGCAGGCCGCCGTTCATGGCCCCGATCCACGGGAAAGCGATGGACGTGATCCCATCAGTCGAGTAACTAGCAATGAACTGCTCTAGGCACGACCGAACCCACACGATGCTAGACGGCTGCTTCCAGTCGTCCTTCACCGCCATGTTGAGGATCCACGGGCAGGACGCCTTGTACAGCATCAGCTGACCAGGGCGCAGCACGCGACGCTGGCAGACACGCTGGTACTCGTCGAACATCTCGGGGAATCGTCTTCGGAACTCGAGCGCGACTCCTTTGCCCATGACACCAACGCAGTTCACGGTGTTCACGAGCGTTTGGGCACGGCTGTTGAACAGATTCCCTTTGTACTCCTTCAGTGGCACAGCACGTTTCCTTTCGTCATGGAGCCGACACGGC
>Ga0315273_10008236_pt1 | contig 13133 bp, 11 predicted proteins | sample YL17G02_0_MG_FD_205753 | JGI IMG/M metagenome (GOLD analysis project Ga0315273, IMG submission 205753) | Sediment microbial communities from Yellowstone Lake, YNP, Wyoming, USA - YL17G02_0 | ecosystem: Environmental > Aquatic > Freshwater > Lake > Sediment | place: USA: Wyoming | collected...
TCATGAATAAACCGGGCTAGCGGCCGGCCAACCGGCTTCCTGCCCGGCCGGTTAGCCTTCCATGTCCCGCCGGTCCTTCCAGCCTGACCTTGCCCGGTCAGGCCGCGGAAGGATCGCCATCGGCCGGGATCCCGACCTTTAGTTTCCCAGTGTCCACCTCCACGATTCCCAGGGGGGCCGTTTCCTTCCACCGTCCGCGGGTGAAATCGGGAAATTCGACCGACGAGGAGCGCGCGGCGACGGACTTCCCGCTCAACGGGCCGATGGCGCTCCAGGCCGCCGCGTCGTAAACGTTCTGGTCGAGCGGCAACCCGTTCTTGAGGCAGTAGAGAAGCCGGTAGTCCATGATGAAGTCCATGCCGCCGTGTCCCCCGATTTTCTTGGCGGCATCCCCGACCGCCCGGGCAAGCGGATGCTCGAACTCTGCGAACATTTTCGTCGCTTCCTCCTCCTTCAGCCATTCCTCGCCGAAGGCCAGCCGCAGGACCGGCCATTTCTGGACCACGCCCTTGGTCCCCGACAGCAGGTGGATCCGGCTGTAAGGACGGGGCGAGGTCGTGTCGTGCTGGACCATGACCGACTTGCCGCGGACCGTCCTTAAAATCGTCACGTTCATCTGGCCGCGGTAGCGGTCCGAGACGAACGGCCGGTAAAAGGGATCGGCCTGGGACAGCTCCCGGGCCCGCGGTCCCATCATGAAATCGTCCGAGGACAGCGAGGCCAGGCGCTCGTACCGGTCGCCCCGGTTAATGTTCAGGCACTGGGATATCGGGCCCACGCCGTGGGTGGGATACAGGTTCCCGTTCCGGTCGCGGTTCTCGATCAACCGCCACATCCCCTGGTATCCCTGCCTATCGAACATGTAATCGCGCAGGTCGTGGATATACGCCCCCTCGGCGTGGACGAGCTCGCCGAAGACCCCGTGGCGGACCATGTTGAGGGTCGCCAGCTCCTCAAAGTCGTAGCACGTGTTCTCCAGCATCATGCAGTGCCGCCTCGAAGCCTCGGAGGTCTCCACGAGGTTCCAGCAGTCCTCCATGGTCGTCGCCGCGGGCACCTCGCTGGCCGCGTGCTTCCCGCTTCTCATGGCATGAACCGCCATCGGCGTGTGCCAGCGCCAGGGAGTGGCGATGTAGACCAGGTCCAGGTCCATGTCGCAGATCCCCTTCCAGGCCTCCTCGCTCCCGCTGAATCCCCTGGCCGCCGGGCGGCCGTTGTCCTTGAGGACCGCCTGGGCCCGGCCGACCCGGTCCCCCAAAAGGTCGCCGAGGCCGGCGATCCTCGCGTCCGGGATCCGGGAAAGCCTCCGGACCGCGTCGGACCCCCGGCTTCCCAGCCCGATGACGCCGATCCTTACGGTCCCCATGCGGCGGGCGGCGTACTCGGCCATATTGGGCCCGGTCGTGAGCGTCTTCCCCGGTGCGCCTGCGCTCGCCGTTCCCGCCCCCCGGGCCGGGTCAGCCTGCATGGCCAGCCCCATCGATCCCGCCATGACGGCGGATATCCTGATAAAGTCCCGCCGGTTTATACCACGGCATTCGCTTGCCCTCGGCGCTGGAGGAACCAGCGCTTGGCGAGCTTCGCTCGCCCTTTCCGGACGGACCTTCCCCCGCTTTCCCCTCATTTCCCGCTCCTTGTACCCGTTTGTCGTCGCCCCGTTTTACCACCCCGGGCGGCCGGCGGACAACCGTTGAGCTTGGGAAGCCAATTTCCCTATCATTGATCCATGCTGAACATCCTGTTCGTTCTCCTTGCCCTTGATCCCGCCCTTTCCTCCGAACCGTCCGCGATCGCCGAAAAGGTCATCGTGGACTTCTCCCCCGGTTATGACCTGGCAAAGGTCGAACGGAACGACGTGAAGCTTTCCCTGGTCACGGGAAACGCCCTCAAGGTCGAATCCGGCCACTCGATCGATTGGCCGGGCATCACGATCGACGGCGAGTGGAACCTCGCCGGCTTCAGCAACGTGAGCATGGACCTGGCCAACCCCGGCACGACGACCGTGTGGGTCGGGCTTCGGGTGGACAACCCCGAAGGCCAGCCCCCGCGCGACTGTGTGCAGGAGGTGTTCAGCGTGGCCCCCGGGGAAAGGAAAACCGCGGCCACGAAGTTCGTCCTGCGCCTGCCCGACACGTTCAACCTTTTCGGAATGAACGGCGGTCCCGGGCTGGGGTCCTACGTTGCGGGCGACGCAAACCTCGATCCGGCCAACGTCGTCCGGCTGATCATCTTCGTCCCCAAGCCGAAGGAGGATCACGTTTTCGAGATATCCCGGATCCGCGCTTCCGGACCCCCTCCGCCTTCCCTCCCGAAGGAGGAGGCATTCTTCCCGTTCATCGACGAATTCGGCCAGTACATCCACAAGGACTGGCCGGGCAAGCTGAAATCGGCGATGGATTTCCCGTCCCGGATCGCGGAAGAGGGAAAAGACCTGGCCGCCCACCCCCGACCCCTCAACCGGGACAAGTGGGGAGGATGGAAGGACGGACCGGAGTTGAAAGCGACCGGCTTCTTCCGCACGGAAAAGCACGGAGGCAAGTGGTGGCTCGTGGACCCCGACGGCCGGCTATTCTTTTCATACGGGATCGACTGCGTCGGCCCCTGGGCCGCGACCATAGTCGCCGATCGCGAAAAGTGGTTTGCGAACCTGCCCCGGAACGATCCCGCGTTCAAGGATTTCTTCTGGGAGGCCGGCACCCGGGGGGACAGCCACTGGAAGGGAGCCAAGGCGTTGCACTTCGACTTCGGGTCCGCCAACGCGCGGCGCAAGTACGGGGAGAAGTGGGCCGACGCCGTGGTTGACATCGCCCATCGCCGGCTGACGAGCTGGGGGTTCAACACGATCGGGATGTGGACCGGCGAGCAATACATCCTCAGGCGCAAAACCCCGTACGTGGGGACGATCCACTGGTGGACGAAGCAGGTCGAGGGCAGCTGGGCCCATAAGCTCAACTTTTACGACGTATTCGATCCGGAGTTCCGGAAGAACATCAGAGAGCGGATGAACCAGGAAAAGGGCAAGACGACGGGTGACCCCTGGTGCCTCGGATACTTCATCGACAACGAACTTGGTTTCGGCGGCGACACCGACATCGCGCTCGCCACGCTGGCTTCCCCGCCCGAACAGGCGGCCAAGAAGGCATTCATCGGCGACCTCAGGACGAAATACCAGGACATCGCCGCGTTGAACAAGTCATGGACGGCCCAATACGCGTCGTGGAACGAGCTGTCGTTCTCGCGCACCCCGCCCGGCGGCGATGCTCCGAAACCGGACCTGATCGCGTTCACCGGGAAATTCTACGCGGTCTATTTCAAGGAATGCCGGGACGCCGTGAAGCGCGTCGCCCCGAATAACCTCTACCTCGGCAGTCGGTTCTCCGGCTGGAACGACCCCGCGGTGGCGGGCGCGGCCAAATACTGCGACGTGGTCAGCTTCAACATGTATTGGCGGTCGGTGGCGGATTTCACGCTGCCCGGAAAAGCCGATAAGCCGGTCATCATCGGCGAGTTCCACTTCGGCGCACTGGACCGCGGGCTATTCCACACCGGCCTGCAGGGGGCGGAAAACCAGGATGACCGGGCGCGCCTTTACCGCGAATACGTGACCGGGGTTCTGCGCAATCCTGCGTTCGTGGGATGCGCCTGGTTCCAGTACATGGACGAGGCCACGACCGGACGGGGCGACGGGGAGAACTACCAGATCGGGTTCGTGGACGTGTGCGACACCCCGTACCCGGAGATCATCGCCGCATCCCGGGAAATCGGGGCCAGGCTGTACGAACTAAGGAAATAGCTGGTCCAGAGTTCAGTGTCCATGGTTACGGATCAAGAAGTCCAGTGCCCAGGATTATGACAAGAATCAGTGGAATCAGATCTGAACTCTGGACCCTGGACCCTGGACCCTGGACGGGTTTTATCAGCGTAAGAGCAGGTCCCGGATTATCTCGTAGCAGGAGAACAGCGACAGAGCCAGCAGGAACACACCGCTGGTCCTTACCAGCATCCGGAAATTCGCGCCATCGAGGAACCGGCGGACCGACCGGCTGAGCCGGGCGGCCAGCCAGAACCAAGACAGCGCCCCCCAGCAGGCGCCCGCGAAAAACAGCCAGCCCTGCCAGTCCCAGGCCACCCTGACGCCGTGGTGACGGAACCAGACCAGGATCGCGAACCAGAATCCGAGGATGGCCGGATTGGAGAGGCAGAACCCCGCCCCCGCGACATAGGCGCTCCAGGGACGGAACCGGCGGGCGACCGCGTGAAACCTGATGGAGGCGGCATGCCGGATGGTCACCAGGCCCATACCGGCCAGGATCAGGATGCTGACCACCCGGAATATCGTGGCGCCGACGGGATGGCCGGATCCCAGATGCACCCCCCCGATGGCGAGCGCCAGGAAGACCGCATCCGTGGAGAAGGCTCCCAATCCCGCCGCCAACGCCGATGGGAAGGCCCCGGCCAGTCCGCAACTGATGACGAGTATGTTGGTCGGCCCCACGCCGACCGACGACAAGAGTCCGGCCGCCCAGCCGCAAAGGAAATGGATCATGGCGCAAAATCCTTCGGTAACATGGGGTGGATTTTACTCAAAACGGGTCGAGGGAATCCAGACCCTTTGAAGAATCCGGACTATACCGCAACCAGGGCAAGCCCGGACCGGTCCGCCAATTTCACCGCCTTCTCCCTGTTGAAGAGGAGGGTTTTCCCCGCCTCGATCGCGAACACCGCGGAACGGGCTTTCCTCAGCGAGAGGATCGTCTTAAGGCCCATGACGGGCACGTCGAAACGGAAATCCTGCCGGGGACGGGCGACCTTGACCACCACGCATCCCGGGCCGCCGACATGGCCGCCCCGCAGGATGGCCGCGTCGGTTCCCTCCATGCCCTCGACCGCGATCACGATCCCGTTCCTGACCACCACGGTCTGGCCGATGTCCATGCCCGCGATCCCCCGGGCCATCTGGACCCCGAACCGTATGTCGTTCCACTCGTCCTTGTCCGGCTGGCGCCGGGTCAGGACGCCCGGCCTGGGCAACAACGGCCGCAGGTACTCAATCACCCCCGACAGCCGGATACCGGCCCGGTTCAACTGCCACTCCGCCGTCTTCAACAGGATCATCGACCGCTTGTCCTTGAGGCCGGACAGCAGGCGCGCGGCGAGCGAGTCCGCCTTCCCCCGCTTGTAAACCGTCGCGTGCGCATGCTTGACGCTTCCGGCCATCACCGCCTCGGCGACCCCGCATTCCTTGAGGAAGGCGATGATCCGCGACGCCTCCGTAACCTCGGCCAGGAGGGACTTTTTGACCATGCGCAGGAGCCGTGGACTGGTGTCCCGCTTAAATCCCACGACGACGACGTCCCGGCCGTGCGCCCTCAATTCCCTGAGCAGGAAGAACGGGAACTCCCCCCCTCCCGCCAGGAGGCCTACCGGATTCCTCACGCCGCTTCCTTCTCCGCTTCCTCGCTCCCGCCGGTTTTCACGGTCAATCCCGGGGTAAGGCCCCGCTTGCTTCCCTCGGCGAACTTCACGATGGCCATGACGTCCTCGTTCCCGGCCATCTCGTGCTTGAGCCTTTCCAGCGCGGCGGACATGGTCAGCCCGGACCGGAACAGGATCCGGTACGCTTCCTTGATGGCCCGCATCCGCTCGATCGAGAACCCGGCGCGCCTCAGGCCCACGCGGTTGAGGCCGTAGATCCTGAGCGGGTCCCCGGCGGCCATGGAGAAGGGCACCACGTCCTTGCCGACCCTGATCCCGCCGCCCACGATGGCCCGGGTCCCGATCCTGACGAACTGGTGGTAGGCCGTGATCCCGGCCAGGAAGGCGTGATCCTCCACGACAATGTGCCCCGACAGCCCCACCATGTTGGCGATCGTTATGTGGCTGCCCAGCTGGCAGTCGTGCGCGACGTGCACGCCCCCCATGATGTAGTTGTCATCACCCAGCGTCGTGGTCCCGTCCTCCTTCGCGGAGCGGTGGATGGTGACGTATTCCCGGAACACGTTCCCGTCCCCGACGGTCACGAAGCCGCGCGCGCCGGCGTAGGCCCGGTCCTGCGGGGCGACCCCGATGACCACGCCGACGCCGATCCGGTTGGACTTGCCGATCCTGGTCCAGCCGTCGATCACCGCGTGCGGCTCGAGGATCGTGCCGTCGCCGATCTCGACGTTCTCCCCGATCACGCAGAAGGGACCCACCACGACGCCGTTCCCCAGCTTCGCGCCGGGTTGGACCACGGCCGACGGATGGATCCCGGCCGGCGTCCCGGCGACCCCGTCAACCAGGGAGATTGCCCTCGGCCACGAAGGCGGACATGTCGGCCTCGGTGACGACTTCCCCGTTCACGACCGCCTTCCCGTGCATCTTGACCAGCGACGAGCGCTGGCCGGTCAGGTCGATCTCCAACCGCACGGAGTCGCCGGGCAGGACCGGCTTCCGGAACCGCGCGTCCGAAATCCCGCCGAAGTAGAACACCCTGCCCTTCCACTCAGGTTTGCTCTTGAACATCAGGACGGCGCCGGTCTGCGCCAGGGCCTCGATGATGAGGACCCCGGGCATGACGGGAAATCCGGGAAAATGGCCCTGGAAGAACGGCTCGTTCACGGTGACGTTCTTGAGCCCGACGATCCTCTTGTTCTCCTCCAGCTCCAGTATGCGGTCCACGAGAAGGAACGGGTAGCGATGCGGAATCAGGTCCATGATCTGTTTTACGTCAAGCATGTGCCTGTGGCACCTCCGGTTCGTTTATTTTTGCGGCCAAAGTACGGATAAAATCGGCGTTGGCCGAATGGCCCGATCCCGATGCCGTGATCCTGGCCGACGGGAGCCTTCCAAGAAGCCCCAGGTCGCCGATCAGGTCAAGGAGCTTGTGCCAGGCCGGCTCGTCCGCGAATCGCGCGGCGTTCAGGAACGACCCGTCGTCACCGAGCACCAGAACGTTCCCGGCATCGCCCCCCTTGCCCAGCCCGGCCGCCCTGAGCGCCTTGATCTCCCGCTCGAAACAGAAGGTGCGTGCGCCGGCGACCGGCTCGGTTTCGTCGCCGGGCTTCCATGACACCTCTACCCCGTCGAGGGAGCCAGGTCCGGAAAAGCGGAAAGTCACGCAAAGCCCCTCCGCGGGCTCCGCGGCAATGCTCCAGGCCGCCTTGCCCTCTCCCGCCAGCGTCACGGGCCCGGCGAGGACCGCGGGTTCCCGGTCCCGGTCCAGCTCGACCAGCCCCTCCGCGGAAATCGCCGCGAGGAAGGGCCGGGCGCTCCCGTCCATGCCGGGCACCTCGTCGCTCATGACGTTCACGATGGCGTTGTCCGCGCCAGCCAGAACCAGGGCCGCGATCACGTGCTCGACCACGCGCACTTCAAGGCCCTGCCGTCCGATGACGGTGCACCGGTCGGATTTGACGATGAACTCCGGCCTGGCCGGGATCAGGGGCTGGCCGGGCAGTTCGGCGCGCCGGAACACGATCCCGGTCCCGGCCGGCGCCGGTTCGATCATGACCGCGGCCTTGCGGCCGCCGTGCAGGCCGATACCGGCCAGGGTCTTGGTCCGGCGTGCCAGGGTTCGCTGCTTGTCCGGCACCGCTACTTCCTCCGTTCCAGTTCGGCCAGCCGCGTCTCGAGCTTCCGGACCCTCTCGAGAAGGCGGGGCAGACGGGACAACTCGGCGTTCAGCTTGAGGGCTTCCCGCGCCGGCCGTGCGGGATACCCGAATAGCTCCTCACCGTCCGCCACGTCGCGATGGACCCCCGACTGCCCCCCCACCTTTACCCGGTTCCCGATCGTGACATGGTCCTTGATCCCGACCTGCCCGCCGAACTGGCACCAGGCCCCGACCCGGGAGGAGCCGGCGAATCCGGCCTGCGCGGCCACGACCGTGTTCTCCCCGATCGTCACGTTGTGGGCCACGTGCACCATGTTGTCCAGCTTGGAACCCCGCCCGATCACGGTGTCGCCGGTCATTCCGCGGTCGATGGTGCAGTTGCCCCCGATCTCCACGTCGTCCCCCACGACCACCCGTCCTATCTGGGGCAGCTTGACCAGGCCTTTAGGTCCGGGTACGAACCCGAACCCGTCCGATCCCAGTTCGGTTCCCGCATGGATCAGCACCCGGTCGCCGATCACCGTGCGCTCCCCGATGACGACCAGGGGCATGATCCGCGACGCGCTCCCGATCCGGGATCCCCAGCCGATGAAACACAACGGACCGATTTCCGTTCCATCCCCCAGCGCTACGCCGGATTCGACGACCGTATAGGCCCCGATCCGGACGTCCCTGCCAAGCGTCGCGGAGGGATGGACGATGGCGGCCGGGTCCACGGCCGGCCGGCCCTGGTCCGGACGGGCGGGGGCAAACCGCCCGATCAGGACCGGGAGCGCGGCTTTGGGGTCGGGCACCCGGACCGACGGTTTGTTGAACGAAGGTTTTCCCGGCGCGAGCAGGACCGCACCCGCCTTGCTGTCCGCCAGTCTCGCAAGGTGCCGGTCGTCCGTCACGAAGGCGATGTGCCCCGGCCCGGCGTCTTCCAGCGCGGCCACCCCCGTCACCATGAATCCCCCGTCCCCCTCCACCGTCCCGTTGAGGAGGGCCGCGATTTCAGCGAGCGTCGGCAATTACTTTCCCTTCGCCTGTTTCCTGAGAGCCGCGAGCACGGCGTCGGTCAGGTCCTCGGCGGACTTCTCGACGTAGAGCATGAGGTCTCCGCGCACGACAAAGGAGAACTTGCCCTTCTCCCCGATCGTCTTCAACGCTTCGCGCACGTCGGTCTCCAGCCTCTTTATCAGCCCCTCTTCCCTGTCCTGCAGGTCCTTGTTCTGGGTGACGCGCCACTCCTCCAGCTCCTGGGCCTTCTTCATGTAATCCTGTTCCTTTTCCCGGCGCTTGGGTTCGCTCATGAGCTTCGCGCCGTCCTGTATCTCCTGGGCCAGCTTCTTGAGGCTGGTCGCGCGCTTCGTGAATTCATCCTCCCGGTCGCTCCGGGTGCGGTCCAGCTCCTTGCGGGCGTCCTTGTACCCCTCGTATTCGGCCAGGATGCGGGGGACGTCGATGTACCCGATCTTCATGTCTTTCGCCCTGACGCTCGAGCAGGCGACAAGAGAAATCACGATCGAAAGTGCCGCGGTCAGCTTGACGGTGCGCATTATTCCTCCCTTGTTGCGTTCATTCTGTTAAACCGGACTATTTTACAGCTTGTTTCAACAATGGGGTATTACCCGCCGCCGGCAGGCTGTTGCGCCTTTTTTGGGTGGTTCCCGGACTTTCCAGCCGCGGGGATCGCCCCAAGGCACCGCGCAAAGCGCTTGTACCGCCCTTATTTGCGCTGATTCCGGCGGTCGCGCCGGGGCCGTTTTTCCCCCCGTCCCGCCGACAGGCCGGCTTTTCGCGCCAGACGCAGAAGCCGGGCCACGGAAAACGCCCCGCGCCGGATAACGGCCGGCGGCCAGGACGAGAAGTCGGCCACGGTCGAGGGGACCCGGCCGCACCTCCCCGGCACCGGGAAAACCCGGGCTCCCAGCACGGCGCCGGCCCGGCCGGAGTCCATGACCGGAACGCCGCCCGACAGGTTCGCGCTGGTGGTGGCCAGCGGTCCCCCCGCCAGCCGCACCAGGTCGAGCGGAACCGGGTGCGCGGGAACCCGCAGGCCGATCCTGCCGGACTTCCCGACGCCGGCCGGCAGCCGCGCCCGGAGCGGCAGGACGGCCGTCAGCGCGCCCGGCCAGCAAAGGCCCAGGAGTCTGCGGACCCGGGGGGGCAGCGGGCCGGCGATCCGCTCGGCCTCCGCGATCCCGCGCACGAACAGGATCAGTCCCTTCCGGCGGTCGCGCCCCTTGATCCTGAAGACCCGCCGGACCCCGGACCGGGATGACGCCAGGCACCCGATGCCGGCCACGGTATCGGTGGGCATGGATACCACTCCCCCGCGTCGAAGGTGCGCGGCGGCCCGGCGCAATATCCCGTACCGCGCGTCGTACGAACCCGTTTTCGTGCGAACGCCCCCGGCCGGGCGGGGGCGTTTACGAATGGCGGCGGAATGCCGGGCTTTAACGGCCGTTCAGCACTCCGAGTAGCCGCAGGAATGGCACTTCTTGCAGCCCTCCTCAAGCGCCAGGGTGGCGTTGCCGCAGACGTGGCAAAGGTCGCGATGGGTGCCGGCGGCGGGAGCCGCCGTCGCGGACTGCTCCGCCGGGGCCGGGCTCAACCGGGCGGAGGCCGGGGTTTCTCCCAGGTACTCGAATATGACCCGGGAAACGCCGTCGGCCAGCGACCTGATCCGCTTCGGCCCCAGCCCCGTGGACCGGCTTCCACCGATCCCCATCAGCTGGCGGGCTATCTTGTGAAGCCGTTCCCGGGGCGGGAGGACCGCCTCGGTGCGCAGGGCGAACGAGATCAGCCTTCCGATCGCCTCCGCATCGGCGATGATGTCGCTTCCCGACTTCCCCACGGTCACGAAGACCTCGAGCGGCTCGCCCCGGTCGTCCTCGTTTATGGTGACGAACGCGATCCCGACGGGGGTGTGGATCTCCGTGGTCGTGCCCCTGACCCGGGCCGGCCGGGGCTTGACCCCTCCCCGATTTTCCGTCTCCGTCTTCCCCGCTGCCGCCGCCGGCGCCGGAGCCGGGAACGGCGTTTCCTTCTTTTCCTTTTCCGCTTCCTTCTCCTTGCTTCCGACCCCGACGTTCAACACCTGGGAGCCCTTGCAGCCGTCGCGGAAAACCGTGATTCCCAGGCACCCGACCTCGTAGGCCAGCAGGTAGGCCCGGCGGATATCCTCCGGCGTCGCGCTGTTAAGCAGGTTTATCGTCTTGGAAACCCCATTGTCCGTGGACTTCTGAAAGGCGCCCTGGTGGCGGATGTGCCACTCCGGCGCCACCTCGTGCGCCGTCACGAAAACCCTCTGGGCTTCATCCGGAATCCCGGCGACTCCCCGCGCGCAGCCGTGCCGCAGCACCTCCTCGCGCACCGCCGGGGAAAGGACCCCCGACGCGGTCATGGCCTCCTCGAAAACCGGGTTTATGAAGATCAGCCGCCGGTCGCCTACCACGTGCTGGTATGCCAGCGCGAACATCGGCTCGATGCCCGAGGAACAGCCCGCGATGATGCTGATGGTGCCGGTTGGCGCGATCGTGGTGACGGTGGCGTTGCGCATCGGTTTCATGCTCGCGTATATGCTCTTGTCCCAGTTGGGGAAGGCTCCGCGCTCCTCGGCCAGCATGATCGTGACCTCGTGCGCCGCGTCGTTGATGAAGCCCATGATCTTCCCGCCCAGCTCCACGGCCTCCTCGCTGTCGTATGGAATCCCGACTTTCATCAGGAGGTCGGCCCATCCCATGACCCCCAGCCCGACGCGCCGGTTCTCCTTGACGCACCGGTCCACCTCGGGCAGGGGATAGGGATTGGCCTCGATCACGTCGTCGAGGAAACGGACGCAAAGCTGGACGCTGAGTTTGAGCTCGTCCCATGCTATCTCGGCGGTCTTGCCGTCGCCCCGCACGAACCTGGCCAGGTTGAGGGAGCCTAAGTTGCAGGCCTCGTTCGGGTAAAGCGGCTGCTCCCCGCACGGGTTGGTCGCCTCCACGATCTTGAGCCCCGGAGTGGGATTGGCCGGACCGGCGTTGATCCGGTCCACGAAGATCAGCCCGGGGTCGCCGGTTTCCCAGGCGGCCGAAACGATCGCATCGAAAACCTCGCGGGCCCTGATCCGCCGGACGACCTGGCGGGTGTGGGGCGCTATCAGGTCGTACTCCCCGTCCGTTTCCAGCGCCTTCATGAATTCGTCGGTGGCGGCCACCGAAATGTTGAAGTTGGCGATCTGCCGGTCAAGAAGGCTCCGGCGAACCCGGGCCAGGGCCTCCGGGCCAAGGCTCGATTCGATCTGCCGGAACACGGGCTCGTTGTGCTCGTCCAGCGTCCGTTTGCAGTTGATGAATTCGAGTATGTCCGGATGGTCCACCCGCAGGATGCCCATGTTCGCTCCCCGCCTGGTGCCCCCCTGCTTGACCGCCTCGGTCGCCGCGTTGAACACGCGCATGAAGCTGACCGGTCCGCTGGCCTTCCCGCCCGTGGACTTGACCTCGCTGTCCTTGGGCCGCAGACGGGAGAACGAGAAGCCGGTTCCGCCCCCGCTCTGGTGGATCTGGGCGGCGTGCTGGATCGACTTGAAAATTCCCTCGATCGAGTCCTCGACGGGAAGCACGTAGCAGGCGGAGTACTGGAGCCCGTTATCCTTGCCCGCGTTCATGAGCGTCGGGCTGTTGGGCATGAACCGGTTGGTCACCATCAGGCGGTAGAAGGCCCCGGTAACCTCCTCCAGCGCATCCGGCGTGCGCCCCCACTTGGCCTCGACCGAGGATATCGCCCGGGCAACCCGCATGAACATCTCTTCCGGGGTTTCCACCACCTGTCCGTTCTTCCTAAGCAGGTACCGTTCCGTCAAAACCCTCTTCGCCGACTCGCTTCCTTCCCACTTCGTCTGGTGAATAATATCCCCGTCGAGCTTCGCCATGTCCGGCCCTCCCGTCAGGCTATCTGGAACGTAAATTACGTTTTGATATCCGTTTAATTTTTAACTTTTATAGCGGTGAACTGCCTTCAACTGCCGGAAAACAACTAAATCTTGCACAACCGGTATATTAAAACACAACATCTGGGGTTTGTCAAGAGGTTCACGGCGGGCCGGGTTGGCCTTCGCCTTAGCCTGCCCGCTTCCCTTCGCCCCGGTCCGTTTCCCTTTTCCTCGCACGGGATCCACCTTTGAACGGCGCTTCCGGATTTCATCCCGCGATCCGGGAATATCCGTTGGGCGCCAAGCCCCCCGCTCGCGCAACAAACCGGCAAAGGGTATATTGTGTACCACTCATGAGAATAGTTCGGCCGGTCATCCTGATTATTTGCGCGTTATTTCTCGCCGGCGCCGGACAGTCCGGCGGGACGAAGAAAAAAGAGGTAACGACCGTGATCCGCGGCGAGGTCGTGGACCTGGCGTGCTACCTGTTCGACGGCAAGAGGAAGGGCGAGGCCCACATGGCCTGCGCCGCCGAGGGGATCAACTCCGGCAACCCGGTTGGAATTCTTACCACGTCCGGGGAGCTGTACCTGGCCATAGGTAAGGACCTTAAGCCGGCCAATCCCCTGCTGGAACCGT
>Ga0315273_10008237_pt1 | contig 13132 bp, 10 predicted proteins | sample YL17G02_0_MG_FD_205753 | JGI IMG/M metagenome (GOLD analysis project Ga0315273, IMG submission 205753) | Sediment microbial communities from Yellowstone Lake, YNP, Wyoming, USA - YL17G02_0 | ecosystem: Environmental > Aquatic > Freshwater > Lake > Sediment | place: USA: Wyoming | collected...
GCGTGCGCGTCCACCTGCTGCTGTGGTTTGGACTCTTCGTCACCACCGTCACGGTCCCGGCGATCTTCATGTTGCTGTACTGGTTCGCGCTGCAGCTGATCGGCGGCTCCGTCGGCATGGGTGCGGAAGGCGGCGGCGTGGCGTTCTGGGCGCACGTCGGTGGCTTCGTGGCCGGCATGCTGCTGATACTCGTGTTTCGCGATCCTGAGTTGGTCGCGCGTCATCCCTTCCACGGCTGGAAGGCGCCGGGCGCGCGCGTCGAGGGACATGGAGGATTCCGATGAGCAACGACGCGAAGTGGACCGCAGGCGACGTTCCCGATCAGAGTGGTCGCATCGCGATCGTGACGGGCGCCAACAGCGGACTCGGCAGCGAAACCGCACTCGCTCTCGCTGCGAGGGGCGCCCACGTGGTGCTCGCCTGTCGCGACGCGTCGAAGGCGCAATCCGCGCTCGAGGCGATCCGTGCGGCGAATCCCGCCGCCTCGGTCGAAGTAATGCCGCTCGATCTCGCGTCGCTCGCGTCGATTCGCGCATTCGCCGACGCCGTGAGCACGCGGCACACGCGCCTCGACCTGCTCTGCAACAATGCCGGCGTGATGGCCATCCCGCGCCGCGGTACCGCGGACGGCTTCGAGATGCAGCTCGGTACCAATCATCTCGGCCACTTCGCGCTCGCCGGCTTGTTGCTGCCGCTTCTGCTCGCGACGCCGAAGTCGCGCATCGTGACGGTGAGCAGCTCGGCGCACCGCCTGGGCAAAATCCACTGGGACGATCTCCAGCTCGAGCGCAGCTACGGCAAGTGGCGCGCGTATGCGCAGAGCAAGCTCGCCAATCTGCTCTTCGCGTACGAACTGGATCGGCGGCTGCGCAAGGCGGCCGCGTCCGTGATCAGTGTCGCCGCGCATCCCGGTTACGCCGCGACCAACCTGCAGGCCGTCGGCGCGCGGATGGAAGGCGCCCGCGTGTTCGAGAAGGTGTTCGAACTCGGCAACCGGCTCTTTGCGCAGAGCGCGACAATGGGCGCGCTGCCGACGCTCTACGCTGCCACCGCGCCCCTGGTACAAGGCGGCGACTACTTCGGCCCCGACGGTGTCAGCGAGATGTGGGGCCACCCGCGCAAAGTCGGATCGACCGCCCGCTCGAAGGGTCTCGCCGACGCCACGCGACTGTGGGAACTCTCCGAGACGCTCACCGACGTGCGATTCGCCACGCTCTCGTGATCGCAGACGCCCCGCTCGCGTGCGGGATGCCGGGCGGGACGATGGGCGCCAATGATGCTGGACTCGCGGCCGTGGGCTGCGCCGGAATCCAGAGTTCCACGAGCATCCACAGCGAGTACGCGACCAGGATCCACGACGACACCGCGTAGCCGAGCGCGCGACCCGGAAACTGGATCACGCACACGGCCCAGCCAACGGTCGCCGCGAGCAGCGCGAGCGCGATGCGTGGCCGCCGCGTGGCGAGCGCGGCGCCCATCACGATGAAGCCCAGGTAGTACGAACCCGGCATCGTCAGAAACGGAATCGCCGCCGAACCCATCGCGACGGCTTCCCAGTCCGCGAGCTGGAACTGGCCGTAGCGATCACGCGATGCGCCGCGCCAGCAAGCGCCCGCGAAGAGCGCTGCGAAGAGCGCGAGTCCCCCCAGCTGCCAGCCGCGACGCGCTTGCAGCGTGCGCTCCTTGTGCGCCTGGATCGACTCTTCGCGCTCGGTTTCGGTGCCCTCCTCCTTCCAATCGGGCGGCGCCGTGCTGGTGAAACGCAGCGCGTACTCGAGACCGAGCGAGTTCTTCGGCTTGAACGCGAGCATGCTGCGCGTGTTCTCGGCGAACTCGAGCCACACCGGAAAACCCCGTCCCGCGACGATCGTGCCGGCCGCCGCGATCGCGATCGTCGCGACGCCGGCGCCCACGACCAGTCGCCATAAGCCGCGCGTCGCCTCCCGCTGCCGCACCCAGACGCAGAGTTCGCGCAAGCCGTAACCGAGGAAGAAGCATACCGGGAAGACGCGTTCGAGTGCGGCCAGTGCGAGGAACGCGCCGCTCGCCGCCGGACGTTTCTTGGCGATCAAGCACACGCCGATCACCGACGCAGCGAGCCAGAGCTGCCGCAGGAAGGCGTCGCCGGTCCACTGATAGCTGGTATGCCCCGAAGCGCCCCACGCGATCGCCGCCACACACATCGAGTCGAAACCGAACGCCCAGCCGAGCGCACCGAAGAGCACCACCAACAACGCCAGGTCGATGCGCGCGAGAAACCAGAGGCCCGCGGACGTCGCGGGTACGGCGGAGGCAAGCGTCCGGCCGACGAGCGTCCACGCCGGCGACGGGTTGTAGCCGTGGTCGCCCAGCACGCGATGGAAACGCACATCGCCGAGCAGCCGATGGAAGCGCTCCAGATCGGCGCGGAATGCGTCCCAGCGCGCGGGCGTGAATGCGTTCCGACACTGCGGCGCGGCGGCCATCACCTCCGCAGCGGGTCGCCGCCGCTTGCTGCGCAGATCCGTGATCTCGGTCAGATCCGGCGGCAGCGTGCCGTCGCCGACGACGGCTTGCACGCTGCACGTGTAGAGCCCGAAGTAGCCGAGTTCCGGGAAGTACTTCGAGCCGAGGTAGTAGTGGAAGAGCTCGTGGCGGTGGAGTCCCGTCCAGACGAAGAGGTTGTAGTTGGAGGCGAACGAGAGCGCCGCGACCACCCCGAGCATCAGCCGACGACCCGAGCCACGCGGCTCGACGATGCCGCGGCGCCGGCGGCGAGCGCCCTCCGCGAAAAGCGCCAGCCCCGCGACGGCGAGTACGACGCGCAGTTCGCCGATCGCGTGGTCGATCTGGCCGTCGGCGCCCAGCGGATCCGGATCCGCCACCGCGGTGCTCGCAAAGGAGATGACGAGTGCGGCGACGACGGCAGCCAAGGTAAGCCAACGCGGAGCCGTACGCGCGAGTCGTCCGGTCGCGCTGCTTCGCTCCGCTTGCATGGGCAGCGAAACATAGCAGCGTGCGCCGCGTGCTTGCAGCGGCTGGAACGCTTCGCGAGGATCGCAGCGCCGGTGTGCGCGTCGCGCGCTGGAACGCCGCCGCTCGGAGAGCATGGACACCAGGGAGACCGCATCGCGCGTCGCGCTGCTCGCGGCCGGACTGCTGATCGGGATCGCCCTTGCCGAGCTGCTCGCGCGCGCCTTTGATCCCGGCGTTCAGGTCGTGTTCCGCGAGTCCATCACATTTAGCGAAGACCCCGCGCTGGTGTACGAGTTGCGGCCCGGCGCGCGCGATGGAAGACACCGCATCAGCAGCGCGGGCTTGCGCGACGACGAGACCCCACGCGAGAAGCCGGCGGGAACGTTCCGCATCGCCGCGATCGGCGATTCGCTCACGCACGGTAGCGGCGGTCCGCGCGAGAGCGCCTACCCCGAGCAACTCGAAGCGCTGCTGAACGCGCGCGCCGGAGCGGCGGGACCGCGCTTCGAGGTGCTGAACTTCGGCGTGCCGGGCTACGACATCGGGCAAGTGGCCCGGCGCCTGCGCGTGCTCGGGCTCAGCTTTGAGCCCGATGTCATCGTCTATGGCTACGTGCTCAACGACCCCCAGGCCTTCAGCATCGAGGCCGAGGCGTTGCGCACGCTGCGTGACGAAGCCGCTCGCTACGCCGACGCCGATGCGAGTCACGTCGTCGGCCGCTGGCTTGCACACTCGCGTCTCTACCAGCTAGCGAAAGGGTGGGCGCACCGCCGGGACAGCCTCGCCATGCTGCGCGCGCAGATGCCGAACGACCCGGCTTACGAGGCGGCGAGGAGCGGCGATCGCGTCCGTTATTTCCGGTCGATCCACACCGAGGGCGAGTCTGCCGCGCGTCTCAGACGAGGCCTCGACGAACTCGCTGCGATTGCGCGCGAACACCAGCTGCCGGTGCTCGTCGTGATCTTCCCGTTGTTCGGGAGCGAAGCGGGCGTGGGGCCCGAAGCGCTCGCGGACGTCCACCAGATCGTCGCGGTGGAAGCCTCGAAGCGTGGCTTCGCCGTGCTCGATCTGCTGCCGGTATACGCCGGCGCAACGCGTGCGTTCGGCACCGAGATGAAACTCGACTTCATGCACCCCGACGCGCTCGGTCACCGTGTCGCGGCGACCGCGATACGGAGTTGGCTTTGCACCGCGGCGTGGCTGCCGGCGGGCTCGCTCGGCTGCACGGGCGCGCCGCCCGCGGACGCGACGGATGCGAAAATCGCGACCGCCGTCGCCGCCGCGCTCGCAGGCGCAGCGCCTGCGCCACCAGCAGCGCCTTGAAACACGTCGTGGGAGAAACCGGGACGGCGCCCGCCTGGGGACCGGATCGGATCCGCGCTGCTTCAGTCCGCGAGGAGTTGCAGGATCTCGTCTTCCTGGCGACGCGCATCCTCGCGTCCGAGCGCGATCAGCTCGGAGGTGAAGCGGCGATCGAAGAACAGATACGAGAGCAGATCAGCCTCGCCCTCGGGAACTCCGCGCAGCGCAACACGTGTCAGCAGCGACGGCAGCGCACCGAGCGCGCCCCCTCCGTGTTTCCGGTAGCAGGCCGCGGCGACACGGCCGATGTCGTCGCCCGGTCGCACGACGGCCGTGTCGACGATTCGGTAGCCCGCTCCGCGCTGCGCTCGTACGGCGCCACTCACGTTGTCGACGAAGTCGTCGCCGTAGATCGCGACACCCTGGCGCAGCAGTGCGTTGACGACGTGAAGGCGATGGATCTCGACTTCGAGTTGGTCGAGGATCAACGCGTCGAGCACCTTGCCGATCAGGAACGCCGGCTGCGTGATCACGGTCTCGGGGAACGCGGGGGGCTCGACGGGGCCTGCGGGATGGTGTTTCAGCGCGATCACGAGCAGGCGTTCGCAGCCGAGTCGCAAGGCCGGCGAGAGCGGCGTGTTCATGCGCAGCCCGCCGTCGACGTAGTAGCGATCCCCGATGCGAACGGCGGGGAACAGGAACGGGATCGCAGCCGAGGCACGCACGTGTGTCGCGGTGATCTCGGTAGGGATCGCCAGGATGTTCGGATCGGTCGACCACGGCGATGGGTCCGCGAGAGGTCCATCCATGAACACCGCGACGCGACCCGAACCCACCTCCGTGCACAGCACGCACAGCGCGCGCGGCCGCGGCTTGTGAAGATTCTCGCGTAGCGCGTTCCAGGGCACGCGCTGTGCAACGATTCGTTCGAGCGGTGAGACGTCGAGCAATCCACCAATCACTTCGGGCGCCCTGGCCTTGCCACCGGCGCGGCGCCGGAGCTGCGCGAGGCCGAGCGCGCGCAGCGGGACCCCGAGCAGGTCTGCGACGCCGAGCCGCACGACCTGCGCGACCTCCATGTCCTTCCAGGTGTCGACGAGTCGCCGCGCGCGCTGGGGGCCGTCCCGTTGCGAAGTGGCAGCGACGTAGGCGGCGTGGATCGCGCCGACCGAGGTACCGCTCACGACATCGAACTCGAAGTCCGACGGGAGCTTCGGCAGCACGTGCTCGAACAGATGGGCGAGGACGCCGACCTCGTACGCACCGCGGGCACCGCCGCCGGAGAGCACGAGGCCGACGCGGCGGCGAGGCTTCATCGGATCCTCTCGAAGCGGTTGGGGCCGAGGATCCTACCGCGCCGGCTGCAACCCGCCTCGCACTTTTCTCAAGCGACCTCGCGCTCTCCGCCGAGCAGGCTCGCCAGGTGATCCGCCTTGCCACCGCGACGCAGTCGATCGAGTGCTTTCGCCTCGATCTGTCTCACGCGCTCGCGCGAGAGGCCGAGACGTTGTCCGATCACCTGCAACGTCTGGATCCGTTCGTCACCGAGTCCGAATCGGCACTCGATCACCGCCCGTTCGCGCGGCTCCAGATCCTCGAGCAGGTCGTGCATCTCGTTTTCCACGACGCGGCGGTCGAGCGTCTCGCCGGGATCGACGAGGGTGTCGTCAGCCAGCGCGTCGTCGAGCGTGAGCGACTCGGTACCGGCCAGCGGCGCGTGCGTGGATGCGATTGGCATCATCGTCGAAACCAGTCGGTCGATCTCGATCGCCGAGAGCCCCAGCTCTGCCGCGATCTCGGTGCGCGACGGCTCGGCCGTCGTGCGTCCGCGCAGCTTCCTCTCGGCGCGCTTATAGCGGAGCTGCAGATCGTAGACGTGCGACGGAGCCCGCACGGTCCGCGAGTGCTTCTGCACCGCACGGATCATTGCCTGATGGATCCACCAAGCAGCGTAGGTCGAGAACTTGTGCCCACGGTGGTGATCGAACTTTTCGACGGCGCGGATCAGTCCGAGATTGCCTTCCTGGATCAGATCGAGGAACGGCACGCCCATGCCGCGGTACTGCTTCGCGAACTTCACGACCAGCTTCAGGTTGTGGCGCACGAAGCGCTGTTTGGTCACTTCGTAAGCGGCGATCGAGCGCGCCGCGGCTGTGAGCGGTTCGCGTTCTGCGGCCTGGCCCCGCGACCGGCGTCGCGAGAGTGTCGCGGCCTTCGCCACTTCGTGGTACGCCTCGACGACCACTTCGAAGGCAAGCTCCGCCTCGCGCAGCGCGCGCGCGATGCGGCGGCCGAGCAGCTCAGCCTGTCGGTCGGCTACGCGGGGCCGCACCGCAGCGTCACGCCGCGCCACCAGCTTCTCCAGCGACGCAATCGCGCGATCGATCTCGGCCGACAGATCGCGACCGCTGCCATCGAGGTGGTGGGCGGACAGCGTGGCCGTCACGTAGCCGGCCGCTTTGCGCTCGCGCCAACGGCGCACGATCGCGTTCGCGGTCGCCGGCACCGCGAAGATCGCAGCGAGGAATGCCTCGCGATGGGCTTCGAGCGCGCCCGCGATCTCGTACTGCTGTTCGCGCGAGAGGATCGGCGTCTGTGAGATCGATCGCAGGTACGAAACCAGCGCGTCGGGCTGACCGCTCGACTGGGTCTCGCGCGCACTCGGGATGTGGTCCTCTTCGCGCATCCGTTGCTCGGGCACCTGAGTTCCAGGCGGCACAGCGCCGGTTCCGGTGTCGAGGTCGTCGAAGAGCGGTTGATCGGTGCGGGTAAGGTCGTCGTCCATGTCTCCATCCACTCAGTTTTGGGCGCGCTCTGAGATTCGGGTACGCAAGGCATCGCGCAGTCCGGCGTCGATCGGGTCGTCGCCGAGCCACATCGCGAAGTAAGCGGCGGCAAAATCAGAGCCGGCTACGACGGCCAATGGCCGGCCGTTCTTCGAAAGCTCCGTTCCGACGCCCGGGAAATAGGTCAGCGCGTAGCGATCGCCGGGCTCGATGTCCTCGTAGCGCGCATGGAGATACTGGAGTCGCTCGCGCAGCGCATCGAGCCGGTCGGCCGGTTCGATGCGCGCGAGCAACTCGTCGGCAGCACTCGCGAAATCCGCCGCCTCCAGCGACCAGAAATACTCGATCTCGAGTCGCTTCGGGACGTCTTCGAGCGCGCGTTCGGCAGCGGCGCCGGGCGCGAGATACAGAGCCGCGGCGTAGGCCCGAATGAGGCCTCGGTAGCGGAGCACGCCGGCTCCGTGAAGGTCGAGCTTCGAAGACCCCGATCCGGCCTGCGCGGCGAAGTGCACATTCCCGACCTCGAGAGCCGACGCGATCACCGGCCGCGCAGCCAGCAACGCGGTTGCAATGACCAAGACGAGAGCTCGGGTGTGGGTGCTTCGTTCCTTCAAGTCCGTGACCTTGCTTGGGGGATGATTGAGACCACGATCGAGATCATCCGCGCAGTCCATGCCGATGTCAATATCTAGTTCATATTTTTTATGAACAATAATGCGGTTGCTGCATCCCCGCCGGACTTCGATGCACGCCGAAGTCCCTGGGGTCAGGTCCGCGCTTCTAGCGGGATGAGTCACCCTTGGACACGATCTGGAAGCGCAGATAGGCTGGCCCTGCGCGTGCCGCGCCCCGCGCAGGAGAAACCCGCCGATGGCCAACGTTCCGTCCGTGAACCAGCTCCAGCACCTGGACCGCGAACTCGAGACCGTGCTCGCCTCCTTCGACACCAACTACGTCTGGAACTACGGGAGCGTGAAAGAGGGCCTCCACGATCTCTACGAGAAGGCCAAGCGCGACCAGTGGAACGGCACGACGCAGCTGGCCTGGGACACCCAGGTCGATCCCGAAGGCGAGATCATCCCGCCGGCCATCAACCCGCTCGTCGACTACGTGCCGTTCAAGAAGCTCAACGAGAAGGAGCGCGCGCGTCTGCGTCACGCGCAGATCTCGTTGCAACTCTCGCAATTCCTGCACGGCGAGCAGGGCGCGCTGATCGTCGCGTCGCAGCTCGTCGGCGGCGTCCCCTGGATGGACGCGAAGTACTACGCCGGCACCCAGACGATGGATGAGGCGCGTCACGTCGAGGTGTTCAGCCGCTACCTGCACGAAAAGCTCGAATGGGAGTGGCCGATCAACGCGAGCCTCAAGGAGCTGCTCGACGCGACCATCAAGGACAGCCGCTGGGACTTCAAGTACCTCGGCATGCAGATCATCATCGAAGGTCTCGCGATGGCGGCCTTCGGCAACCTCTACCAGTTTGCGCAGGAACCGCTGCTCAAGGATCTGCTCAAGTACGTGATGAAGGACGAGTCGCGCCACGTCGCGTTCGGCGTGCTGTCGCTGCGCGACTACTATCAAGACATGTCGGCGAACGAGATCAAGGACCGCGAGGACTTCATCATCTACGCGTGCGAGCTGATGCGGAACCGCCTGATCGGTGACGAAATCGCCAATGCGATGGGATGGAACGCCGATGAAGTGCGCGAGTTGTTCCTCGCGTCGCCGCCGTCCCAGATGTTCCGCAAGATGCTGTTCATGCGCATCGTGCCGAATCTGAAGAAGCTCGGGCTGCTGACGCGGCGGGTGCGCGAGGCGTTCGATCGACTCGGCATCTTGCAATTCGAGGACTACGACTCGGAAGAGGCTGACCGTCGCCTCGGCTTCCTCTGATCGACTGCGGGCGCGCAATTCGAAGCATCGCCCCCCGCCGGAATCAGCCCGCGCAGCCCACGCATTCGAGCGCGGTCGGCAGCACGCGCATCCGCGCCGGCGCGATCGCCTCGCCGCAGCGACGGCAGGTCCCGTAGTCGCCCGACTCGATCCGAGAGAGTGCAGCGCGGATCGAATCGAGTTCGCGACGACCGGCTTCGTCGAGGGCGCCGAGCACCTCTTCGCCCTCGCGCTGCGTGGCCTGCTCTTCGAAATCTTGCTCGAGGGGATCGGATTCGTGGCGCAAGTCGCCGGTAATGCGACCCACGCGTTCCTCGAGCACCGTCAGGCGCTCGATCAGCTGCTGCTTCAGCTCGGCATGGCCGGTCATGGTCTCTCCCTTCCTCGCGACGGCGGAGCTTCACTGGTATATCACTTCAGCGCAGCGCGCGAGCCTATCAGAGGCGGACCGGGAGCACCGAAGGCGGGAAGCCGACTCTCTTGACGCAATCCCACGACCTGCCGCTGCCGCGCAAGCGCCGCCTCGCGATGGCCGCGCGCCTCGTGGCGGCGATCGCGGGACGGCGCGTCGCCGGCACGCGCCCTGCTCTCACGCCTCGTACCGCCCCCGCGCTGCGCGCCCGCGTGGAGGTCGTACGCGACCGCCGCGGCGTCCCGCATGTCGATGCCGAACACGAGCGCGATGCTTACGCGCTGCTCGGCTTTCTGCAGGCGGCGGATCGCTTCGTGCTGCTCGACGTGATCCGGCACCTGGGCGCGGGTCGCGTCAGTGAACTGCTCGGCAACTGGCGCGCTCCCCGCCGCGGCGAAGAGATCTTCTCCGGGCGCGCGATCGCCGATCTCGACGGTTTCGTGCGCCCGCTCGACTTCGAGGCCGCCAGCCACGCGGATCTCGCGCGCATGCCGGCGCACGCGCGAAGCTGCATCGACGCATTCGCCGACGGTGTGAATGCCGCTCTGCGCGCGATGGACGGCGTCTACCCGGCCGAATACCTGGTGCTCGGTCGCGCGCGTCCGTGGCACCCGGCCGATTGCCTGCTCGCGGCGCGCACCTGTGGCTTCGTCGTATCGCTGGTGAATCTCGACAACGAGCTGGTCTTCGACGCCGTACGCGGTCACGTCGGCGATGAGCTGGCGCGGCGGATCTATCCCGAAGCGCCGTGGCAGCATCGGCCCGATCTCGAGCGACACGGCGAGGGAACGCTGCCCGAGCCGCCGGTGCATGTTCCCTCGGGCGGGAGCAACAACTGGGCTGTCGCCGGAACGCGCTCGAGCGCGGGTGCGCCGATCGTCGCGAACGATCCGCACGTGCCGCTGGTACCGCTGCCCACCTACTGGTATCACGCGCATCTCGAGTGGCCCGGCGCGCGCGTGCAGGGCGGCGTCTTCCCGGGCTATCCCGCGTTCGGTTTCGGGCACAACGGCCATTTCGCGTGGGGCTGTACCACCGGCTTCCGCGACGGCTGGGACCTCTACCGCGTGCACCGCGTCCCTGGCGATCACACCCGCTATCGCACGGTCGACGGCACCGGCGCGATTCGCGCGCACCGGGAGCAGCGCCCGGCCCGCTTCGGTCGCTCCGTCACGCTCGAGTGGGAGTCCTGCGAACACGGAATCCTGTACCCGGGCTGGAAGCACGACGACGGCGCGGACCTTGCGGTTCGCTACGTCCCTTCTGACGCCGGCCGCTATCTCGCCGGCTACCTGGCACTCGCCGCGTCGAAGTCGGTGGACGAGCACCGCGCCGCACTCGCGGAGATGAACGAGGGGCCGTTCGACTTCAACCATGTCTATGCCCACAAGGACGGCCACTTCGGCTGGGAACTCTTCGGCCGCCTCCCCCGCCGACGCCGCGACGGGCTCTTCGTGCGCGACGCTCAGGATCCGGAGGCGCAGTGGGATGGCTTCCTCGACTTCGCCGAGATGCCAAAGCGCCTGAATCCCACAGACGGCGTGATTGCGACCGCGAACTCGATCGTCGACGCCGCGCAGATCGGCAGGGTCGCGACGCTCGTACACTTCGAACCGCGCCACCGCCAAGAGCGCATCGAGCGCTTGCTCGGGGAACGCGCGCTGCACGACGTCGAGAGCTTCCGGTCGATCCAGGCAGACGTGATGGCCGACTACGCGCCGCCGCTGCGCGACGCGCTGGTCGAGTTGCTCGCGCCGTTCCGCGACCAACGGTCGCGCGAGGGTCGCGCCGTCGCGACGCTCGCCGCGTGGGACGGAAGCTTTCCGATCGACTCGGTCGGCGCCGCGATCTTCTTCTTCACGCAGAAAGCGCTCTCCGAGCGCATGGCTCGCGCGCTGCTCGGGCCACGCGTCGGACCGCGCTTCGCGAACAGTCGCCGCGCGATCCCGCGCCTCCAGCGGCTGCTCGTCGATCCGGCCGACTCGCTGCGCGCCGACATCGAGAAGGCCGCTGCCGCCCCACTCGCCGAGCTCGCCGCCGATGCGCTGCGCGCGGGGCTCGACCGGATCGCGTCGATCTGCGGTGCGGAGTCGGAGTGGTCGTGGGGACGCATCCAGCGCGCGCGACTCGGCACGCTGCTCGCAGAACTTCCCGGTGTCGGCGCGCGCCTGCTCGCGCTCGACGTTCCGTTCCCGGGCGACGACTACACCGTGAACCCGTCGCGCGCGCTCGACGAGGGCAAGCGCCTGCGCACTTTCGTCGGCGCGACGAGCCGCTTCGTCTGCGACCTGGCGCATCCCGACGAAGCCTGGTTCGCCCATTCGTCGGGACCGAGCGGCGATCCGGGCTCCGCCTGGCACGCGAACCTCTCGGCGCCGTGGTCGCGCTTCGAACTGTTCCGCTCGGCGCTGTGGCGGCCTGCGGACGTGCCCGACGCGGTCGAACGTGTCGTGATCGGTCCGTCCGGGATGGCGCAGCCGTGAGCAGCGGCGCGCGAGCGCGTCGCGTCTAGTCGCGAGCCATCAGCGCGCGGCCGCGAAATCGTCTCGGGCCCTCGGCGCGCCATCACGCTCCGAGAAGATCGCTTCGCCGAGCGGGGAGAAGGTGCGCGCTGCGGCTCCCATCGCGCGCGCGACCATCGAGCCCACCGCGTTCACGTAGCCGGTGCGGGCGTCATAGCGAACGGGAGCGATCAGGGTGCAGCCGCACTCCGCACGCTCGCAGAACGGAAACACCGGCTGGCCGAGCGTGCGACGAAGCGCTTCGAAGCCGACAGCAGAACGTGTCGTCATCTCGGCTTCGAAAGGAAGGTCCACGTCCGAGCCGAAGAGGCCGAAGTCGAGACGCCGGATCAACGTCCCGCGCAGCCGCGCCGAAAGCACGTCGCCCGACGACGCATCGAAGATCCACACGAAATCGCTGAAGCTGCCGCTGCGAAGCCGATGCTTCTGGAACCAACCCGTCTCGACCGCTGATCCGGCGATCGTCACGCGCACCCGGTTGCTGACGCCATCGGGCTCGAACCACGCGGCGAGGTCGGCCGTGTACTGCGTCGCGAGCTGCCCCGGCTGATCCGACGGCGAGTTCTCGAAGCGAGCCGAGATCCAACGCGGCTGCGGATCGCGGAGATCCATCGGCTCGGCCGCGCGCGCAGCAGCACCCGCAACCGTGTTCAACACGAGCGCTGCGATCGCCAAACGCGCGAGAGCCAAGAGACGCGCCATACCGCCTCCGACCTCGTCACCACCCTCGCGCATTTTACTCGAAATGCCGCGCTTTTGGAGCGATTTTTGTGTGGTAGCGTGCGCCCGCAACAGCGTAGGGAGACGAACCATGCACGATCTCGTAGTCCGCGGCGGCACCCTGGTCGACGGAACCGGAGCACCGGCGCGCAGCGGCGACCTCGCGATCGACGGCGATCGCATCACCTCCGTCGGCGGCAACGCGGGTGCAGCTCGTCGCGAGATCGATGCGTCAGGATTGCTGGTAACACCCGGCTGGGTCGACATCCACACCCACTACGACGGCCAGGTCACCTGGGATCCGTACCTGACGCCGTCGTCCTGGCACGGCGTGACTACGCTGGTGATGGGCAACTGCGGCGTCGGCTTCGCGCCCGCCCGGCGCGATCGCCACGACTGGCTGATCGGACTGATGGAGGGCGTCGAGGACATTCCCGGCGCGGCGCTCGCGGAAGGCATCCAATGGGACTGGGAAACCTTCCCCGAGTACCTCGACGCGATCGAGCGCATGCCGCGCGCGATCGACGTCGCGACCCAGGTTCCGC
>Ga0315273_10008238_pt1 | contig 13130 bp, 22 predicted proteins | sample YL17G02_0_MG_FD_205753 | JGI IMG/M metagenome (GOLD analysis project Ga0315273, IMG submission 205753) | Sediment microbial communities from Yellowstone Lake, YNP, Wyoming, USA - YL17G02_0 | ecosystem: Environmental > Aquatic > Freshwater > Lake > Sediment | place: USA: Wyoming | collected...
AAGGTAGGCACCGACCTCAACTGGTTCTGGCAGTCCGGCGCTGCGGTGACGGAAGACGGCTTCTACTTCTCGATCGACTGGATCCGCCAGACGAATGGCGAGTACCAGCCGTTCGACATCAACGACGTCCCCATCCTCATCGATGGCGTCTACCACACCCAGTATCCCTACATGAGCGGGTCGCTCCGGGTCTATTGCAACGGCAACGAGATCTTCGAGTTCGACGAGACCAGCAACACCCTTGGCACCTTCACCATCACCGAGGGCATCGCCTACGGGGAAGTCACCTGCTCGTACACGATCCTCAACCAGGCCAACCCTGTGGGGGGAGATGTCGCGCCCGGCTCATGGCAGTTCCCTGCGCAGGGGTATGTGACCCAGGAGTTCGGCTGCACCGGCTTCTACCTCGAGCCCCCGCGGGGTTCGTGCGAGCACTTCCACGACGGCATCGACATCGCCAACCGGTCGGGCACCCATCTCGTAGCCCCGACCAATGGCGTGGTGGGCTACGTCGGCTGGAACCCCTATGACACCACGGACCCGGCGTTCATCATCAGCATCGACGCGGAGTCCGGCGGCTACCGGACCGGCATGGCGCATCTGCAGCCGGTCTACGTGGTGCACACTGGCGACATCGTGACCAAGGGGCAGCTGGTCGGGTACATGGGCTCGACCGGCAACTCGACCGGCCCCCATTGCCACTGGGAAGTCTACCTGGGCAACACCCCCATCGACCCGAGGTCCCTGCTGTGAGAGACCGGCCTGCTTCGACGATCGAGATCCTCTACGACGGGGATGACATCACCAGTCACGTGCTGCCCGCCGAGACGTCCTTCGAGGGTGTCGCCAGCGGCGTGCCTGGCGGGGCGACCATCACCTGCAAGGACCGCTTCCAGGCCCTGAGCTTCGTCACTGGCAAGGACGTGCGCCTGATCGTCGACGGCGTCACCCTGTGGGGCGGTATCGTGACGAATGTCGGTCGCCGCCACTTCTTCCCGGTCGTCGACTCCACCACGCCCTCGTCCGTCAGGGACCGAAAGTGGGTGCTCCAGTGCCTCGACTACAACATCTGGTTCGACAAGCGCGTCCTGAACGACCCCACGAACTACCTCCGGCGGCTCCATGAGCCTGGCGGGTCGCTGGGGCACATCGTCAAGTTCCTCTTCGACAACTACGTGGACGAGATCCCCGGCCTGACCTTCGACGGTGTCAGCCTGTACGACCGGCACTACCCCAAGGGCCTGTTCGTTGGCCAGGGGAAGCTGCTCAGGGACCAGATGGAGGACCTTGCCCAGTACGGTGGCGCCAACTGGTACATCAGCCCCGAAAGGGACCTCGTGTTCCAGTCATATGCCCAGAGTGTCTGGGGCGGCAGTGGCGCCTCGAAGACGTTCGTGGACTCCCATCCCAACTGGATCCGGTCGGTCGGCTTCCGGGATGGCGAGATCAACCAGGATGGGTTCCAGCTGGTCACGGATGCCCTCGTCTGGGGCGGCGCCGAACAGCTCGCCTCGGACGACCCGAATACGCCATCAGGCACGTTCTTCGCCCGCTACCCTGATGCGCCAGCCAACCGCCAGGTGCTGCCTGCCGTTCCTGGCCTTGCAGCCAACTCGCAGCATCCAGCATTCCCCGCGATCCCCGAGCAGGTCCTGACCAAGGAGAAGGAGCAGGAGGCGCTCGACCGGCAGGCGCTCTATGGACGCTGGCAACGTGCCGAGATGAGGCCGGGGGAGCAGGGCTACTTCGACCAGGACGATGTCACGGGCCGCGCCTACACCATCGTGGCTGGCCCCCCTGGCATCGACACTGCGACCGGCATCGACGGTGGCCTGAACCAGCCCCTCTGGCAGGTGAAGCTCGGCTGGTTCGCCCACGACATCCCCAACCAGGATCACATCAAGCCGGGCGCGATCGTGAGCTTCATCTTCTACACGATGGGGCTGTCGCTCTCGCTCCCATGCCGCCGGTACGTCATCTCGTTCCCGGGGCTTGACCCGGATGGCAAGGGGTACGTCCGCTTCGACGGCGAGTTCGGCATCAGCTACACCGACAGCCGGTTCCTCTGGAAGTACCTGCTGCGGCGGCTGCGGCGCTCCAGGAACATCAAGACCGTCATCACCAACAGCAGCACGTCCTCTGGCTATGGCGACCAGGGCGAGTTCTCCCCGCTGGAGTCCCCGAACGGGTCGCGCGTCGACTTCACGCTCCCGTTCCCGTACCTGTCCGGGACGACCCAGGTCTACCTCAACTCGCTGCGCCTGCGCCGCAACTACGACTACTCGGAGCGTGCGCCAGCAGGCGGGCTCATCCGCTTCGCCACGGCTCCCGACTCGACTGACGTCATCTTCGTCATCTGCAAGACCGGGACGAGCGGCTGATGGCCACCTTCACCCTCGACGCCTGGATCATCGCCGACAGGCACCCGCACCACCGTGTCCGGGACCACTACGGGCTGGAGCTGGCCACCAACATCGTCCTGGACGAGGCCGTAGGCGGCTACCCCGCGCGAACGACGGTCCAGGAGGTCCTGGCTGGCCTCTATGCACGGGTCATCGCCCTGGACTCGTTCAACCACCACGTCTCGACATTCACCCTGGATGCGGCCATCCTTGCCCTGGGTGGGGTCTCCGGGTCTGGGACACTGACCGGGGCGCTTGCGCTCTACTCGGTTCTCCGTGGGACAAGATCCGGGGACTTCACCCTTGACGCCTGGCTTGCCCGGGGTGGCTCGTTCACCCTCGATGCGGTCATCCTGGTCCCCTCTCCCTCATTCACCCTTGACGCCTGGATCATCTGATGGTCAGGCATCGGATATGACGCCGATATGACGGGCTCGGCGAAGCCCCCGCCACCAGGCACGGTCATCGTCCGGGACCCCCTCTATGGGTACGAGTCGGGCGGGATACCCACTGCGACGTTCGTTCCGGTCCACGACCGGGAGCTGCTCCACTGGGGCGAGTGGGAAGCGACCCTGGCCGGGATCGACGAGATCTCGCCCGAGTTCCCCGGTGGCATGACCGTCTGGGATGCGCTTGCCCAGCTTGAGCAGTACGTCACGAGACTGGAGGGCGCCAGGCCCCCGGTCATGGGCTTCTCACTCGACGCGCTCATCTTCGGGACCGTGTTGCGCACATTCGCCCTGAACGCCTGGATCGGGCATCAATACCGGCTTGACGCGATCGTCAGGCGGGTCCAGGCGTCCTCGTTCCCGCTGGATGCCATCAAGAATGTGCCCCGCAGCGGCAGTTTCCTGCTCGATGCGGTCAGGAGAGTGCCCCGATCCGGCAGCTTCACGCTCGATGCGGTCATCGCATAGGGGTATAGTCGCCTGGGAATATCGCGGGGCACACCCGCACGGCGAACGGACGCTGATCCAGACGGGTCGGCGTTCTTGCGTCTGGGCCGTAGCAGGAGGTTGATCGATGTCGATCGCAGACAGGCATGTCGATGCCCCGACCAAGAACATCTACAAGGCCAGGACGCCGTCCCAGATCAGGGGCTTTGTCGTTCACATGGCCGAGGGCAACAACGTCGCGGCCTACCTGAGCCACGACCCTGCGCGTGGCGTGAGCGTCCAGTACACGGTCGAGGCTGACGGCGAGATCGTCAGCATGGTCCCCGAGTCCCGGACCGCCGGGTCCATGAACCCCCTGGTCACCCGGCACGACACCATCGGCTACTACGGCTGGGACCACCTGCACTACGTGCTCGGCGACCTGGCCGAGAACCCCAACGTGGGGTCGATCGCCATCGAGGTCGCTGGCAAGCACGTGGACGGGCCCAGCGAGAAGCAGATCGTCTCGCTCGTGCGCCTCTTCGAGGACTGCAGGACGAGATACCCGAGACTCAAGCCGCTCGGGCACCGGGACCAGCAGAACGTCAAGCCATGCCCCGGGACCACAGCTGCGATCAGGGACATGTTCGCCCGCATGGGCGGGCACGGCATGGACTACCAGAAGGAGCCCAAGAACGTGGCTAGCATCGACTTCGTCCCCGACCGCATCTGCGATGTGCTCGTGGGATCGACCCTGTTCACGACCCCTGGCAGCGGTTCCATCGGGGTGACCACCGATCCGGTCACGCGACCCCACCTGGGCCTGTCCCCTGACCGCAAGTACGTCCTGACGTCGGCATCCATCGACGGCAAGGACATGACCGCCTGGGTCATCAAGTCAGCCGTGTCAAAGGTCCGGGCAGAACCGCCTGCGCCGACCGACCCACTGGCTCTCGAGCAGGCTGCAGCTGCCGGTCGCAAGAGCGGCATCAAGGCATCACAGGACGCACTCGCGGTCCTGGTGTAGAAGGAGAACGAGTTGCCTACGGAGTTCGACCCAGCCCTGATCCTGGTTGGCCTGCTCATGCCGCCATTCGTGGCGCTCATCAAGCAGAGCGGCTTCAGCCAGCAGATCAACGCGGCTATCGCCCTGGTGGTCTATCTGGCAGCCACGATCGTGTACCTCTGGTACCAGGGGATCCCGATCACACTCGACAGCTACGCGGCCAACGCCACGGCCCTGACCGTGGTCGGTCTTGCCGCCTACAAGATGTTCTGGTCCGGCCTGGGGGTCGATACCCCGCTCACGGCCAAGACGTCCATCAAGAAGGCACCACCCGAATGAGCATGGGAGACGGGTACGGGCCCGCCGTCATACCATGACCCCGGGGGAGCCCCAGTGCTCCCCCACTAAGCAGAAGTACGTATCGGAGGGAGAGCCCCCTGTAGGGCAAACTCCCCTCCGTATCCCTGTGACCGTCATAGACGTCCTCACCCAACACTGGCGCGTGGTACCCGGCAAGACTGGCGCGCCCGGCATAGCCGTCTCCTGTCCCAAGTGCCCCGAAGAACACTACTTCGGGATGTTCCGGACTGGAGGCATCAGGTCACGCGCTTGCCCCAACTGCGGCGCATTCCTGGTGCCAAGGAGACCAAGTGTCCGGGAGATCCCCCAGCTCAGATGAGCGGGTCCTACGCTACATCGCTGGCATCGTCGCGATCAGTGTGGTTGGGACCATCGCCCTCGCCGAGGTCATCGTCAACCACCAGATCAGTCCCGGCGTACTGGCCATCCTCGGCGGGCCGGTCGTCCTTGTGATCACCATGATGGTGGTCGCCAGGAACGGAAAGGAGTGAACGGATGACGTTCGCTGATACGGCTAGCTTCCTGGTCATGGGGATAGGTCTGGCATGCACGATGGTGTTGCTCTACCAGCATGGTCGCGACTACAGGAGCGGCCATTCCCGCTGGTCATTCCGGGCCTGCGTGATGCTGTCGACCGTCTCGGTCGTCTGGCTGGCATTCCTGGCAGCCCTCCTTGGGAGGACCGGGTACATCGACCCCGAGATCGCGACCTACTTCACCTTTGGGGGACGTGTCGCGCTGCTCACCCTCGTGGTCTGGCTGCTGGTGCTGCCCCACGTCCCCGACGACCACCCGCCTCACCGAAAGAGTGACTAGGTATGATGCCTAGTGGGCCCCGTGCTCCCCTGTCTGGAGGGTCGAGCGCGGGGCCTGTTCATTTCCGGTGATGAGCCGGGAACGGCAGGTGATGTTCCTCAGGACCGTCATCCGGGCGGGGAGCGTCAAGGCCGGAGCGTACGCCCTGGGCCGGTCCGAGAACCACGTGAAGAATGAGCTGCATGCCCTCTACCAGGAGCTTGGTGTCCACTCGATCCACGAGGCAGCCTACGTTCTCTGGCTCGCCCACCTGTGGCGCGACCGCTAGTACCAGGCCCTCAGCTTGTCTACCCCACTGACGACGATGACGACGACGTCCTTGCGGCTGTAGCGCTCCGGGTGGCCACCCCTGATGGACCGGGCGTTGAGCCAGACGGCAGCCTGCTCGATCGTCTCGCCCAGGACCATCACCCGGTAGACGACCTCGTACTCCCTGACCGCGACCTTCCGCAGGACCCGCATCGCCCTGGTGATGCGCAGGCGGTTCTCCGGGTTGCGCTGGTTCTGGGCCCTGGGGTCGTCGGGCCGGTCACTCCGGGTGAGCCAGCGGGCAAATGTGGCGTCGTATTCGGGGGCGCCGCCGCTGTCGATCGCATGCGAATGGATGCGGATCGGGATCTCGCCACGCCAGTCGGTGGCGAAGTCGCTCATCCATCGGGCAGTGGTCTGTAGCACCGTGTCCGGGATGGCCATCGTGCTACATGCTACATGCTACGGAGCCATCATCGATGCGCCCCAGGAGTTCCCGGCGTCCATCTCGCCGATCCTGACGAACCGCTTGTCCTGGACGCCCCAGGCATAGACGGGAGTGGCGACGTCCATCGCCTTCTCGACGCAGTGGCCGGTACCCCCGGTCATCTCGCCGCTAGAGAAGAACGCGAGCATCAGGTCGCACTCGCGGGCCATCTCGATGTCACGCAGGAAGGTGCCCTCGCGACCCAGGTCGGGATCCGGGCGACGCCACTCGATCCCGAACCACCACATCTCCTGGCAGGCCATCGCCATGACCTGCTCGAAGAGCCCGGGCTTGGTCTTGTTTCCTGATCGCAGCAGGATGACGGTATCGACTGGCTGCCTGCCCATGAACTCGATCAGGGTGTCCGGATAGACCGCAAGGTCGCCAGATCCGACAAGAGCGATCCGCGGACCTCGTCGACGATGATCTCCACCCGCACCTTCCTGGCCGGTAATCGGATCTCCTTGCTCAGCACGCATGGCAGGTACCTCTTGTCGTCGATCCCGGTCGCCTTCTGGATGGCGTCGTGGATGAGCTTCATGGCGTTGTCACAGTCAGTCTCGTTGTTCAGATAGAACGCCCAGTAGATGCGGACCTGGCCCTCGGGCGCCCAGCCCGATGGCTTGGCTGCCTGGATGATCAGGACCGCATCATCCCGGTACTTCGCGGCCACATCGGATAGGCGCTTGCCCTTGTACATGCGACCGTCATTGGCAGTCTTCCAGGCTGGTTCGTACATGCGGTTGACCGATGGCGGCTGACCCCAGAGCGTGAACCCCCAGGTCATGGCGGTGACATCGAGCCACCGGCCCGGCCACTGCATGCCCGGGAACAGTAGAAGCCGAAGCCGCGCTTGTAGTCAGCCCAGCGTGGACGGAAGCTGCCTCCGCACCCGATGCAGTACCTGATGAGCCGCTGCCACTCAGCCAGCTCCTGCGGGTTCTTGGTGTACTTGGTCCTCTGGCAGGTGATGCAGCAGGCCACGAGGTTGTCGGTGGTGTTCTGGCCACCATGCGAGAACGGGATGACGTGGTCGAACGAGACGCCCTCCTGGGACATCTCGACCGAGCAATAGACGCACAGGGCGTCCTGGACGAGATAGATCCGGGCCAGGTCCGGGGCAGTGGTACGACCTGACTGCCCCAGCCTTCGGGCCTTGTAGTTGTGGGCCGCGGCCAGCTTCGAGAGCCGCCTCTGGAACGGCGACTGGCGCGTCCGCGAGACGAGCGACGTCATTCCCCGCGCTCCAGGCCGACATAGGGCCGCGGATCGTAGTTCGCCCACTCGATGCTTCTGACCTTGAACACACACTCGCCATCCGGAAGCATCTCATCCCAGACAGCGAAGAAGTCACCCACCCTTGGACACCCCCCAAGGTCGACATCTTCCTCCTGGGTGCTCCCATCGGAGAGTTCGTAACTGATCGTCACGTTCATAGCCCGAGGTACTCCCGCTCTTTCATGCGAAGCTCCTTGCTGGGTGGGTGGATGACGTTGTGCCACTCGCAGAGGGCCACGAGGTGCCCCATGTCACTCGGCGCCCGCCTTCCCATCATCGGGGCGTCCTTGACGTGGTCCACTGTCGTTCGCCCGGAGCATCGAACCGATGCTGACGGGTCGAGCAAGGCGACTATGCAGACCAGTGGGTTCTGCTGATACCACGGGCCGAACCCCAGGGTCGACCCGCTGGCTCCATGGATCGCCCGGGCGTCCCGGTCCACGACCGCGATCCATAGATCGCTCGAGACTGTCTGCCTTCGCCCGAACCTCATCGAGACTGGCCCTCGCTGCTATCTCATGCCACCGGAGCAGGACGTGATCGATGACATCATGGCGTGTCTTGCCGGGGGCCTCGATCACCCAGCGGGCCAGGTCGTTGGACCGGGCACGTGCGATCTCCCAGAGCATCGCCCTCTGGCTGCCGTGGTCCTCTTCCGAGTCACCGCTTGGCGGGTTGGTGAAGCCACGTGCGATCCACGCCCTCCGGAACGGCTGCCACGCCTCATCCCTCCATGTGGACCACATCAGCGTGTCCATCATCGAGATCTCTGGTTCCCGCTTCTTCTTGCGACTCATGGGTACCACCTGTAGTTGTGCGGCCCTGTTTCGACCACTACACCTAGTGCGTTGACCAGGCTCTCACCCGGGGAGTAATATCCGGCATCCGATGACCATCCAGACGCAGGCAACGCCGCTCTCGAGGACATCGATCTCAACGAAATGAACCCGGCCCCCCTGAAGGAGCCGGGTTCGTCGCATTTGGTGCTCATCCCACCACTGCGTACAGAAGGGTACCAGCCAGGAAGCACCTTCGGCAAGTGTCGGTGGATGAGACGGGAGCCGATCGTAGTGGATCGGGCCGACGCCCTTCTGGGTAGCCCGGCAGACCAGCCGACCCTGGGAGATGAACCGCCCAGCAGACTCAGCTGGTTTCGGCATGACAAAACAAGTAGACACCCCCCAGCCTTAGTGGGACAGTGCGGATCCGCGAAACATAGGCGAGCCGACGGAGATGAAGCACTGGAGTCCAGCCTGTACGGCGACGCGCCATACGACTTGACCTTCCCCCCGACAGGGGGGAAGTCTGCCTCCCAGCTAGCAACCTCCGACTTAGAGCTGGAGGTCATCGAGCATCCTGTCGAGCCATCTGACCCCATAGCGCTTGCCCCTCCGACGAGTAGGCTCCGTGATGACCTGGCCATCACGAAGACGGGTGACAGGCCCCGACTCACCCTGGGGCTTCTGGACGAAGCGCGAGTGCAACCGGGCACCTGTCGAAGCTGATGTGCTTGACCGGTCAGTCATGATCGCGGCTATCGACCTCATCGTCGCAGGCCGCTCCCGCAAGATGGACGCTCTCGCCAGCGATGACCATGTTGACCATCTCCATCCGCTGCTCGAGTAGCTTCCACTCGTGGATCTTGGAAACCATCATGCGGATCTGCGACTCGGTGACGTTGTCGATGGGGAACCCGATGGAACGGCTCAGGGTGTCGAGCCATCCCCATGCACGGACGTACTTGTCGACGACTGGTTCATTGGCGGGGCCGAAGCTGACCTGTCTGCCCTGGCCCTCGAGTCTCCAGTGCTCGTCACCCATGTAGGTGATGAACTGGGGCTCCCTGTCGCCGTAGACTGTCGCATCGATCTGCATGACATCCCGCCCGACATCGAGCCGGAAGTCACTGAAGATGAACGTCTGCTCCATGTCGCCGCGCTCGATGGTGACCCTGGTGGGCGCCTGCCCACTTGCGTTGATGATTGCGATGTTCCTGGTCACAGTCGCTTCTTCCCGCGCAGGTAGGTGCGCAGGGCCTTCGCGTAGCGTCTCCCTGGCCAGTGATTGACGTCGCTGGCGCGCGGGACCTCCCCGTCAGCCTCCATCTCTTCGTAGATGACGTCGACCAGATCCCGGTCGCCGTAGAGGGAGACGAGGTCGCGCATCGTCTGGGCCTGGGTCTTGCTGTTCATGGTCGAACTCCTTGCTAGACGGACTGGTTGGGGACGATCCCGAAGCCGTCGCACCGGGGACAGATCTGGGTCGGCTTATGGGGGTCCATCGCTTCGGCGCTGCGCCTTCCTTCGCGGACCTTGGTGAGGCCGTGGCACCTGGGGCACAGGGCCGAGACTCCGAAGACGATCCTCTTGGGGACGTTGCCGTGGCTGTACTTGATGGTCGGCGGCTGGACCGGGATGGGCACTTCTGGCTGCAGCTCGCCGCTCAGCCACCGCCTGTGCCGGACGGACACGCTGACGTGGGATCTCAGGAAGACATAGGACTCGCCGCAATCGGGGCATTCCCGGGTGACGACGGTGTACTGGCCGTCCTTGTCCCGGTCGAGTCCCTCCTTCATGGCGTGTGTCGCCAGTGCATCTCCTTGATGACTTCCTGGACCTCATTCCTCACCCGCCTGATGCGTGACAGGCGCTGGTTCCACATCGGGAAGTCGGCCGGGTCCGCCTCACCCCGCGATGCCCTGTCCCGTTCCTCTGCCTCTTTCAGGAGAGCCAGCAGCAGCATCGCCCCCATCCTGTTGACCCTGATCCTTGCCTGGGTGTAGTCAGCTTCCGTAGCCATCGGCGTACTCCTCGTCGCGTGTGTCGTCGCGTGTGTCCTCGGCCCGGTCGGCGGGCTTCACCTTGTCCATCTCCTGGAGCACCAGGCCGATCTCGTCGGCGGTGAGCGTATCCAGGAACGCAACCATGGCCGGGCCTGCGAGCTGGGCATCCTCGGGTAGTTCCACGACCTTCGCCAGGGCGATGAAGATGAACTCGGCGATGCCCCGGATGGTGATGCTGCGCTCGCGGGCCTTGTCCCTGACCTTGCTTACCTGGGCGTCGTTCGCGTTGCTCGAGCGACCACCACGCTGGATGCCCGTGATGCTGGACCCGGAGATGTCGACGTCCCGGCCCCTGCGGGCAGAGCGCTCCCGGTCGTCCTGCTCCGAGTCGTATGCCTCCACGTCGGGCTCGGAGCCGTTCATGCCCATGCCCAGGAGGAAGTTCTTCTCTGCATAGGTCATCGCCTTCCCGACGCCCTTGTCGGCAGGGTCCTCGCCCTGGCCGATCCCGATGCCCGTGAGCCACTCGCCAGTGACGCCATCCCTGATCGTGAACTCCACGACGCAGGTGGTCAGGAACGTCACGCGTGTGCCGCCGCTGGCACGGGGCAGTTCTGCCTTGATGACCGTCAGGTCCATGACCTTGGACGGGATGAGCAGCAGGTGCCTCTCCTGGAGGGGCTTGCGCCACCAGCCATAGACGTCCTTGGCCGCGTGGTAGGGGAACTTCACGCCACCATCGCCGCGCCTGTTGCGGTGCTCCTGGGGCTCCTTCTCGCCGATGATGTCGGCGACCTCGGCGATCTTCGATACGAGCGTCTTGCCCGTCTCTGGTTCGGCTGTCTTCGTTGTCATGGGTCCTCCGTGTGGTGGCAGCGGGGTATTGGCGGCGACCGAGTCAGCAGCTGCCTGCATGGCCAGGTCGAAGTCCGAGGTCGGCTTCCCCATCAGCGGGACGACGACAGATAGGGTTGGCAGATGTCGGAATAGCCGCACCAGGAGCAGGCGTTGCTCTGCAGCCCGGTGGGCGGGAAGATCCCGGCGTCGATGGAACGCTTCACGTCCGTGACGATGCCCGCGTAGGCGATGACCGACTTGTCCGGGACGGGCCCGGGGGCAGCGATCGGGACGTACTTGGGCTCTTTCAGCCGGACGATGTGGTCGAGGACGATGCCTGTCTCGATGCTCCCGGTCAGCTGCCGGTAGCCGATGGCGTAGCCGACCATGTTCAGGACATATGTCGAGCCTGATGTCGGGGTGCGGCTAACGAACTTGTGGTCCCGGATGACGCCCTGGTCGTCGACGATGTCCATCGTGCCGTCGATGGGGATGCCGTTGAGGGCGAACTGGACGTGCTGCTCGACCATGGCTGGCTGGTACAGGGGCGCCACGACCTCGCGCCAGTGCCGCACTGCCTGGATGCCGGAGTCGAGGTAGGCCGGGCGCGTCTCCTTCCGGTCCGGCTTCTCCTCGGCGTCGCGCCCCTCCTCCTGGAACGAGTCCCTGAACGCATCCAGGACCATGTCCACGGGAAGGTCCACCCACGTCTCGAGCTTGGCCTTCATGTTGGTCTCGGCTGCCACATGGGCGCTGATGCCGAGAGCCTGCTTCAACGACGGCGGGCGCCTGAGCCGGTAGACGTAGGCGTACTCCCACTGCTTGGCGCAGCGCAGGAACGTGTTGAGGGAGCTTCCTGACAGGACGACCGGCTCAGCCACGAGACCGATGCTCCCATTCCCAGCGGCTGGGATGAGTCCCAGGGCCGGACCTTACGTCCCAACCGTTGAAGGTCGCATTGAGAAGCCGTGCAATCCCCACCGGGTGGGTTCCTACGAGATGCGGCCCCCTCCCACGCTCCTGAACCCTGCTCATCGCCTTGAGCGCAGGACGCGTGAGATAGGGGCGGGCGAGGCTCACTTCTGGACCGGCGGATGCCCGAGCCGTGTCATCAGCTCGTCGGTGTCGTCCCGTAGCTCGGTATGCCTGGTGACGTTCCTCGGTCCATGGCCCAGGTCGGCGACCCGTGTGCGGTGGCTTTCCCCGGTGACCCAGCCACCGATCGCCAGCTCGTCGGTGCCCCTGACCAGGACGTAGATGTCGGCCTTGACCCTGGCGTCGAGCCAGGTGACCACACTGCCCTTGTCGTACTTGGTCCACTTGATGTCGATGACGACCGGCTTCTTGCCCGGGCGCCTGATCACGAAGTCCCCAGGCTCGAGCGGCAGCAGCTTGCCCTGGTCGTCCTTCACCTTCTTGCGCGGCAGGCCGTACCGGGTCGAGAACAGGTCCTCGGCCCGGACAGCCTGCTCCTCTGTCTCTTCCGACCTTGGTGCCGTGCTGATGTAGCGGTTCCGCGAGATGGGAGCCCACTCCCGCTTGCGCTCTGCTCCCATGCTGGGAGGCTCGTCGTCGGTGCCTGGTTCCACGACCGGCCTCCCGTTGAACGCAGTCGCCGGATGGTCGCAGTCGTAGACCGGGCTGCCATCATTGAAGCGTCCGTCCGGGGGCCTGCCGCAGGTGTAGCAGTCCCGGTCGCGGTCCCGGGGGTTCCAGGGCGGGAGGGCTGCCGTTGCGCTGCCCCTTGTCATATCAGGAACCTTCGGGCCAGTGCCAGCTGTACATGCGGACCATGGCTTCATCGAAAGTGGCTGCCTGCCATGAGGCTGCCCCGCCGTGGTGGCGCCAGCCTCCAGCGTTGATCACGCCACGCTCCTCATCGAGGACGTATGCGATGACCCCCGGCTGGCAGTTGGCGACGCTATCGTTGATGTGGACGACCCTCCCGACGATGGGGATCCGCCCTCCGATCGTGACTGCCTCGACTGCGATGGCCATCTCAGGCCTCCTTCTTGATGGTGGGGTTGATGTCGCCACG
>Ga0315273_10008239_pt1 | contig 13129 bp, 23 predicted proteins | sample YL17G02_0_MG_FD_205753 | JGI IMG/M metagenome (GOLD analysis project Ga0315273, IMG submission 205753) | Sediment microbial communities from Yellowstone Lake, YNP, Wyoming, USA - YL17G02_0 | ecosystem: Environmental > Aquatic > Freshwater > Lake > Sediment | place: USA: Wyoming | collected...
TGGCTCAGCAGAAGATCCGCATAAGGTTGAAGTCTTACGATCACGAGCTGATCGAGCGCAGCGCGCAGTCCATCGTCGAGACGGCGCAGCGCAGCGGCGCGACCATCTCCGGTCCCGTGCCCCTGCCCACCGAGAAGAACGTGTACTGCGTTATCAAGAGCCCCTTCAAGGACAAGGACTCGCGCGAGCACTTCGAGATCCGCACCCACAAGCGGCTCATCGACATCCATCAGCCGACGCCCAAGACCGTCGATCAGCTGATGCGCCTCGACCTGCCGGCCGGTGTCCACATCGAGATCAAGCTGTGAGCACAGGCATGGCTGGCATAATCGGCAAGAAAGTCGGCATGACCCAGTTGTTCGACGACGACGGCAACGTCGTCGCGGTCACGGTCATCCAGGCCGGTCCGTGCCCCGTGACGCAGGTCCGCACGCGCGACAAGGACGGCTACGAGGCCGTGCAGCTCGCTTTCGAGGAGTGCCGCGACAAGCATCTGTCCAAGGCGGAGCTCGGCCACCTCAAGAAGGCGGGGCTCAAGCACGGCATGCGCCACCTGGCCGAGTTCGACGACGTCGGCGAGCTCAAGGTCGGCGACACCGTCACCGTCGAGGTGTTCGAGGACGGGCAGACGGTCAGCGTCGCCGGCGTGTCCAAAGGCAAGGGTTTCCAGGGCACGATCAAGCGCCACAACTTCAGTCGCGGCCCCGAGACGCACGGCTCGCACAATGTGCGCCAGCCGGGCTCGATCGGCGCCAGCGCCTACCCGAGCCGCGTCTTCAAGGGTGTGCGCATGAGCGGCCATATGGGCGCCAAGCGCGTGACCCAGCAGGGACTGCGCATCGTGCGCCGCGATGTCGAGAACGACCTTCTCCTTATCAAGGGCTCAATCCCCGGCGCCAAGAACTCCGTCGTCGTCGTCAAGGGTAGGTAGTCGTGGCTGCCGACGAGAGCAAGAAGAAGGTCGACGAGACCACCCCCGGCACGACCGGGTCGGCCGAGGCCAAGGCGGCGGCGCCGAAGACGGCCAAGCCGCGCGCTGCCAAGCCCAAGCCCAAAGCCGAGAAGCCGAAGGCCGACGAGGCGAAGACCGCCAAGGCGGAGGCCGAGAAGCCCAAGGTCGCCAAGCCGAAGGCGGAGAAGGCCGCGAAGCCCAGGGCGGAGAAGGCCGCGAAACCGAAGGCCGAGAAGCCGGTCCAGCCCGAGAAGGCTGCCGGCGAGAAGGTCGCGGCGGCTGAGAAAGCCGAGAAGCCGGCGAAAGCCGCCAAGCCGAAGGCCGAGAAAGCCGAGAAGCCGGCGAAAGCCGCCAAGCCGAAGGCCGAGAAAGCCGCCAAGCCCAAGGCCGAGAAGCCTGCCAAGGGGCGCAAGCCGCGCGCCGCTGCAGCCAAGGCCGAGGCAGTCGAGGCGCCGGTCAAGGCCGAGCGCCCTCCGAAGGTCAAGCTCGAGAGGCCCGTGCACGAGCCGCGTCGCGGCAAGCTTGGGGTCGCGACCGTGGTCGACGGGAGCGGCAGCGAGGTCGCGACCCGCGATCTGGTCGCCGCCCGGTTCGCCGTGCCGGCCGACGTGAACACGCTGCATCTCGTTGTGCGCGGCGAGCAGGCCGCGCGGCGCCGCGGCACGGCGTCGACCAAGACGCGCGGCGAGGTCAGGGGCTCGACCGCCAAGCTCTTCCGCCAGAAGGGCACCGGCCGCGCTCGCGTCGGCAGCGTCAAGTCGCCGGTGCGCACCGGTGGCGGCACGGCGTTCGGCCCCAAGCCGCGAAGCTACTTCATCAAGGTCAACCGCAAGGTCGTAAAGAAGGCGCTTGCCATGGCGCTCTCCAACCGGGCCGAGAACGGCAACCTGTTCGTCGCCGCCGGACTCGAGCTGGAGACGCCCAGCACGCGTCGCCTCAACGACATCCTCACCGGTATCGACTGTGCCGCGCCGGTCCTCTTCGTCACGCACGACGAGCCCGCGGTCAGCAAGTCCGTGCGCAACCTCTTCTACGCCGAGACGGCCGAGGTGGGAGCGCTCTCGACCGAGCAGGTGCTTCGTGCCCGCTCGCTGGTCCTGACCGAGAAGGCGTTCGACGCCCTGAACCAGGGCTAGGCGATGGTAGAAGCTGAGAAGATCATCCTCCGGCCGATCATCTCCGAGAAGAGCTACGCGCAGATCGACTACAACCGGTACACCTTCGCGGTGCACCCGGGCGCGCACAAGACCATGATCGCCCAGGCGGTCGAGCAGCTCTTCGACGTCAAGGTCGTGGACGTGGCGACGGCGAACATCCGCCCCAAGCCGAAGCGCCGCGGCGGGAGCCGCGGTCGCACGGCGGCGTGGAAGAAGGCCGTCGTCCAACTGGCGCCCGGCGACAAGATCGAATTCTTCGAGGGTAGGTAATGGGCATCAAGAAGTTCAAGCCGACCTCGCCCGGCCGCCGCTTCATGACGGTCGAGACCTTCGAGGACGTCACGCGCGACGCGCCCGAGCGCTCGCTGGTCGCACCGCTCAAGCGCCACGGTGGCCGCAACAACTACGGACGCATCACCACGCGGCACCAGGGCGGCGGCCACAAGCGCCGGTACCGGATCATCGACTTCAAGCGCGACAAGGACGGCGTGCCCGCAAAGGTCGCTCATATCGAGTACGACCCCAACCGGTCGGCGCGCATCGCCCTGCTGCACTACGCCGACGGCGAGAAGCGCTACATCATCGCGCCCCTCGGGCTCAAGGTCGGCGACGTGGTCGAGTCGGGTCCCGGCGCCGACATCAAGGCCGGCAACGCGTTGCCGCTCGAGAGCATCCCGACCGGCACCACCGTGCACAACCTCGAGCTGCAGCCGGGACGCGGCGCACAGCTCGTGCGCAGCGCGGGCGCCAGCGCGCAGCTGCAGGCCAAGGAGAAGGGCTACGGCGTCGTGCGCCTCCCATCCGGCGAGCTGCGTCGCATCCGCCTCGCCTGCCGGGCCACCGTCGGCGAGGTCGGCAACCCCGACCACTCGAACGTCGACGGCGGAAAGGCCGGACGGACGCGCTGGCGCGGGGTCCGGCCCACCGTGCGCGGTACGGCCATGAACCCGGTCGACCACCCGCACGGCGGCGGCGAGGGCAAGACCACCGCCGGCCGTCACCCGGTCACGCCGTGGGGCGTGCCGACCCTGGGGTATCGCACGCGCGCCACACGCAAGGCGTCAGACAAGTTCATCATCCGCGGCCGCAAGCGCGGCAAGCGTGGGTAAGGCAGGAGGAGACGCCTCTTGAGCAGGTCAGCAAAGAAGGGTCCGTTCGTCGACGAGCGCCTCATGCGGCGCATCATCGAAATGAACACCGCCGGCCAGAAGAAGATGGTCAAGACCTGGTCGCGGGCCTCGACGGTCTTCCCCGAGATGGTCGGCCACACGATCGCCGTGCACGACGGGCGCAAGCACGTGCCCGTGTTCATCACCGAGTCGATGGTCGGCCACAAGCTGGGCGAGTTCGCGCTCACGCGGACGTTCCGCGGCCATGTCAAGGCTGACCGCTCGGCGAGAAGGTAAGAGGTCATGGCAGTAAGGGCACAGGCAAAGTTCGTCCGCGTCGCGCCGCGCAAAGCGCGCGAGGTCGTCGACCTCATCCGTGGCAAGTCGGTCGCCGACGCGCGCAGCACGCTGTTCTTCGCCAACCGCAACGCGGCTCGTGTGGTCACCAAGGTGCTGAACAGCGCGGTCGCCAACGCCGAGAACAACGCCAACCTCTCGGCCGACGACCTCTTCGTCAAGGAGGCGCGCGTGGACGACGGTCCGACGCTGAAGCGCTGGCAGTTCCGCGCCATGGGCAGGGTCAACCGCATCCGCAAGCGCAGCAGCCACATCACCATCGCCGTGGAGCAGAGGGAGGTCCGTTCCTAGTGGGCCAGAAGGTGCATCCGGGCGGCTTCCGTGTCGGAATCATCCACGACTGGAAGTCGCACTGGTATACGGAGAAGGAGTTCAAGGAGTTCCTCGCCGAGGATGGCGACATCCGTCGTCACATCCTGCGCAAGCTCGCCCACGCCGGCCTCTCGCGGATCATCATCCGCAAGGACCAGAACAACGTGACGATCGACATCCACACCGCCCGTCCGGGCATCGTCATCGGTAAGAGCGGCTCGGAGGTCGACGCGCTGCGCAAAGAGCTCCACGCGATGACGCACAAGAACGTGCAGGTGAACATCCTCGAGGTCAAGCGCCCGGAGCTTGACGCCGTGCTCGTCGCGCAGTCGATCGCCGAGCAGCTCGAGAACCGCGTGAGCTTCCGCCGTGCCATGAAGCGCGCCCTGACGAGCGCCATGCGCTCCGGCGCCGCCGGCATGCGCGTGCGCTGCGGCGGCCGTCTGGGCGGCGCCGAGATGGCGCGCTCCGAGCACTACAGCGAGGGACGCGTGCCGCTGCACACGCTGCGCGCCGACATCGACTACGGCTTCAAGGAGGCGCGCACCACGTTCGGTCGCATCGGCGTCAAGGTGTGGATCAACAAGGGCGAGATCTTGCCCGAGGGTTATCCGGTCGACGAGGCCAGGGCGCGCCAGGAGCGCGACGAGGCGCGTCGCGACGACCGCCGCGGCGGGCGGCCTCCGCGCCGCGAAGGCGGACCCGGTCGTGGCCCAGGCGGCCCAGGCGGACCCGGTCGTGGCCCAGGCGGCCCAGGCGGCCCCGGCGGCCCCGGTCGTGGCCCAGGCGGCCCCGGTCGTGGCCCCGGCGGCCCCGGTCGTGGCCCCGGCGGCCCCGGTCGTGGCCCAGGCGGCCCCGGTCGTGGCCCTGGCCGCGAGGGCGGCTTCGCCCAGCGCGCCGGTGCCCAGCGCCCGCAGCGCAGTCGGCCCGCCGAAGCCAAACCGGCCGCACCCGAGGCTCCGGCGCCTGAGGCCCCGGCCGCCGACGGCCAGAACGGCTGAGGCAGGAGAGACGGTAAGAGATGCTTCTTCCCAAGAGAGTCAAGCACCGCAAGCAGCAGCGCGGCCGTATGGCCGGCGCCGCCAAGGGCGGCACCAGCGTCGAGTTCGGCCAGTACGGCCTCAAGGCTCTCGAGCCGTGTTGGGTGACCAACCGCCAGATCGAGGCGGCCCGTGTTGCGATGACGCGCCACATCAAGCGCGGCGGCAAGGTGTGGATCAACGTGTTCCCGCACAAGCCCGTCACGCGCAAGGCGGCCGAGACGCGCATGGGCGGCGGCAAGGGCTCGCCCGAGACCTGGGTGGCCGTCATCAAGCCCGGCAAGGTGATGTTCGAGTTGGCAGGGGTCAGCGAGCCGGTCGCGCGCGAGGCGATGCGTCTGGCGATGCACAAGCTGCCGGTGAAGTGCAAGTTCGTGACGAGGGAGGGCGGTCTCTTTGAAGGCTGAGCAGCTACGCGAGCTTTCTGACGACGAGCTCTCGTTGCGCCTGCGCGACACGCGTAAGGAGCTCTTTAACCTGCGCTTCCAGCACGCCACCGGACAGCTCGACGACCCGCACAAACTCAATCTGACGCGGCGTGAGATCGCGCGGCTGCTCACCGTCCAGGCTGAGCGCGTGCGCGCCAGCAGCGCCGCCGGTGGTGAAGGCTGATGGCGACTAGGAAGAGCGAGAGCGGCAAGCCCGCCGCTAAGCAGACGGCGGCACGCAAGACCGCGGCGAAGAAGACGACGGCCAAGAAGAGCGCGGCCAAGAAGCCGGCGGCCAAGACCGCGGCGGCCAAGACCGCGGCGGCCAAGACCGCGGCGGCCAAGGCCGCCGCGACGAAGGCGCCGGCAAAGAAGGCCGCCGCCAAGGCCAAGCCGGCCCGTCCGGCGCCGGGCAGCGTCCCGGGCCGCAAGGAGCGGCGCGGCGTCGTTGTCAGCGACGCCATGGACAAGACCATCGTCGTGCGCATCGACACGGTGCGGAAGCACGAGCGCTACGGCAAGGTCGTGCGCCGCTCGAGCAAGCTGCACGCGCACGATGAGCAGAACGCCGCCGGTGTGGGCGACGTGGTACGGATCGTCGAGACGCGCCCGCTGAGCGCTACCAAGCGCTGGCGCCTGCTCGAGATCATCGAGAAGGCCAGGTAGTAAGCAGAGAGCGGGCAGAGGGACGAGATGATCCAGGTTGAGTCCAGACTGAGGGTGGCCGACAACACGGGCGCGCGCGAGATCCTCTGCATCCGGATCCGCGGCGGCTCGCGGCGGCGCTACGCGACGGTCGGCGACATCATCGTCGGCACCGTCAAGCAGGCGACGCCGGGCGGCAGCGTCAAGAAGGGCGAAGTCGTGCGCGCCGTCGTCGTGCGCACAAAGAAGGAGTTCGGCCGTAAGGACGGCACGTACATCGCGTTCGACGAGAACGCGGCCGTGCTGATCGACAACCAGGGCAACCCCCGCGGGACCCGCATCTTCGGTCCAGTGGCCCGCGAGCTGCGCGAGAAGAACTTCATGAAGATCGTCTCGCTGGCGCCCGAGGTGCTCTGAGCCGCGAGGCGTTAGGGAGCTGCGCAAGAGATGAGCAAGTTGAAGATCCATAAGGGCGACCAGGTGAGGATCCTGAGCGGCAAGGAGGCCGGTAAGACCGGCAAGGTCATGCGCGTCGACGTCGAGGCCGGCAAGGTCTTCGTCGAGCGGCTGAACATGCTCAAGCGCCACACCAAACCACACCCGAAGAAGAACCCGCAGGGCGGCGTGATCGAGCGCGAGGCGCCGATGGACGTCTCCAACGTGATGGTCGTCTGTCCCGCCTGCGGCCAGCCGACGCGCGTCGGCTATCGCCTGCTCGAGGGCGGCGGCAAGGTCCGCGCCTGCCGGCGGGCGAACTGCGGCAAAGACATCGACAAGGCGTGACCATGGCAAGGCTCAAGGACCAGTACTTCACCCAGATCAGGCCCGATCTCATGAGCGAGTTCGGCTACCGCAACGTGATGGAAGTGCCGCGCGTCACCAAGCTCACCCTCAACATGGGGGTCGGTGAGGCCAAGATCAACGCCAAGCTGCTCGACGACGCGATGGAGGAGCTGGCCCTGATCGCCGGTCAGCGGCCCAAGACCACGCGGGCGCGCAAGTCCATCGCCAGCTTCAAGCTGCGCGAGGGCATGGCCATCGGCTGCAGCGTCACCCTGCGTGGCGAGCGCATGTACGAGATGATCGACCGTCTCGTCTCGATCGCCCTGCCGCGCATCCGCGACTTCCGCGGCGTGTCGCCCGGCCAGTTCGACGGGCGCGGCAACTTCGCCATGGGCGTGCGCGAGCAGACGATCTTCCCCGAGATCGACTACGACTCGGTCAATCAGTTCCGCGGTCTCAACATCGTGATCACGACGACCGCCAAGACAGACGAAGAGGGGCGCGCCCTGCTGACCAAGCTGGGCATGCCGTTCCGGACAAACTAGGAGCATCTGAAGCATGGCGAAGACATCCCTCGTGGTGAAGGCGGGCCGCAAGCAGCGCTTCTCGACGCGTGAGTACCACCGGTGTGCCAGGTGCGGACGCCCGCGGGCGTACTACCGCAAGTTCGGCGTCTGCCGTATCTGTCTGCGCGAGCTCGCCCATCAGGGCGTGATCCCTGGCCTGACCAAGGCCAGCTGGTAAGGAGGCGAGGACCATGTCCATGACTGATCCCGTCGCCGACATGCTCACGCGCGTACGCAACGCGAGCTCGGCGCGGCACTCTGAGGTCGAGATCCCGTGCTCGAAGATGAAGCTCGAGATCGCGCGCATCATGACCGAGCAGGGCTACGTGACGAAGTACGAGCTCAAGCTCGGCGAGCACGGCGACGTCATCGTGATCGAACTGAAGTACGGCAAGAACCGGGAGCGGGTGATCTCGGGCATCAAGCGCGTGTCCAAACCGGGCCGTCGCATCTACGCGCGCAAGGACACGCTGCCCAAGGTGCTCGGTGGTCTCGGTACGGCGATCATCTCGACCTCCCGCGGCCTCGTGACGAGCGCCGAAGCCGGCAAGCTCGGCGTGGGCGGCGAGGTCATCTGCTTCATCTGGTAAGGAAGACGAATGTCGAGGATCGGAAGAGCACCCATCCCGCTGCCCGACGGTGTCGAGTTCATCTACGATGCCGCTGTGGTCACCGTGAAGGGCCCTAAGGGCGAGCTCACCCAGCGCGTGCCGCGCGAGGTGCAGGTCGAGGTCGGCGACGGCGTGATCGAGGTCAAGCGACCGACGGACAGCGCGCAGCACCGCTCCCTGCACGGTCTCACGCGGACGCTGATCGCCAACATGGTCGAAGGCGTGACCAAGGGCTTCGAGAAGCGGCTCGAGATTGTCGGCGTGGGCTACCGCGCCGCGCTCAAGGGCAGCGCGCTCGAGCTGCTGGTCGGCTACAGCCACCCCGTTGTGATCGAGCCGCCCGAGCACGTCGAGTTCGAGACGCCGCAGACCACGGTCGTGCTCGTCAGGGGCATCGACAAGCAGGTCGTCGGCGAGGTGGCCGCCAAGGTGCGCTCAATCCGGCCGCCCGAGCCCTACAAGGGCAAGGGCATCCGCTACGCCGGAGAATACGTGCCGCGCAAGGTCGGCAAGCGGGCCTAGGCACAAAGACGAGGAAGAGGACCGGCAGGACGATGAGCGCACCAAGCATCAGAGAGGCGCGCGCCAGGCGCAAGAAGCGCATCCGCGGCAAGGTGACGGGCACCGGCGAGCGCCCGCGCCTGTCCGTGTTCCGCTCGAACAAGGCGATCTACGCGCAGGTCGTCGACGACCTGAGCGGGCGCACGGTTGTGTCCGCCCGTTCGGCCGAGATCGCGGCCGCCGGGCTCGACAAGAGCGCCGTGGCGCGCAAGGTCGGCGAGCTCGTCGCCTCGCGGGCGCGAGAGAAGACCATCGAGCAGGTCGTCTTCGACCGCTCCGGCTACCTGTATCACGGTCGTGTCAAGGCTCTCGCGGAGGGCGCCCGCGAGGGCGGCCTGGTTTTCTGACAAGGAGAAGAGGACCCGTTGGCTAGAGGATCATTCAACGAGGGCAACGAGCTCAAAGAGCGCGTCGTCGACATCAACCGTGTCGCCAAGGTCGTGAAGGGCGGCCGGCGGTTCTCGTTCACGGCCCTGGTGGTCGTGGGCGACGAGAACGGTCACGTCGGCGCCGGGTACGGCAAGGCGCGCGAGGTGCCTCTCGCCATCCAGAAGGCGATCGAGGACGCGAAGAAGAACCTGTTCACGGTGGCGCGCTTCAACACCACGATCACCCATCAGGTCATCGGTGAGTACGGCGCCGCGCGCGTGCTGCTCAAGCCGGCGGCGCCCGGCTGCGGCGTCATCGCCGCCGGCGGGGTGCGCGCGGTGCTCGAGCTGGCCGGCGTGCGCGACATCCTCACGAAGTCGCTGGGCACGAGCAACCCCATCAATGTGGTGCGCGCGACCGTCCAGGGGCTGCAGTCGCTGAAGACGCCAGAGGGCGTCGCCCGGCTGCGCGGCATCTCGGTGGCGCAGGTGCTCGGCCGCGACGAAGTCGCCGAGCCGGCCGCCGAGGCCGCCGCGCCGGCCGGGGAGGCCTGACGCCCATGGCGGAACTCGAGATCAGGCAGGTCAAGAGCGCGATCGGCCGGCTGCCGAAGCATCGCGGCACGCTGCGCGCGCTCGGACTCAAGCGTATCGGCCACACCGTGGTGCACGAGGACACGCCCGTGATCCGCGGCATGGTGAACAAGGTCGCGTACCTCCTCGAGGTGCGCGCGGTGACGAAGAAGTCGTGACATGACCGAACTGGGACTCCACAACCTGCGCCCGAACCCGGGCTCGACCAAAGAGACCAAGCGGCTCGGCCGCGGCAAGGGCACCGGCCAGGGCAAGACCGCCGGCAAGGGCCACAAGGGCTACAACGCCCGCTCCGGCGGCGGCGTGCGCCCGGGCTACGAGGGCGGCCAGACGCCGCTCTACATGCGCTTGGGCAAGCTGCGTGGCCCGAACATGAAGAAGAGCATGCCGATCGGCCCGTTCCGGACCTACGCGGTGCCGGTCAACGTCGGCCGCCTGGCGCAGGCTTTCGAGGCCGGCGCCGAGGTGACGCCCGAGGCGCTCGTCGAGAAGCGCCTCGTCAAGAACACGCGCACGCCGATCAAGATCCTCGGCGGCGGCGAGCTCGACAAGGCGCTCACCGTGCGCATGCACATGTTCTCCCAGACCGCGCAGGCCAAGATCGAGGCGGCCGGCGGCAAGGCCGTCTTGATCTAGGCATGACGAGGGGGACCGGGCTCTGAACAACAAGCTCTGGCAGTCGCTCGCCAACTCCTGGAAGATCCCGGAGCTGCGCGGCAAGCTGCTCTTCACGGCGGCGATGATCGCCATCTACCGGTTCGGCTCGTACGTGCCGACGCCGGGCATCGACATCGGTGCGCTGGAGGAGTTCTTCGCGGGCGGCAACGCCGGCGTCGTCGGCTTCCTCGACCTGTTCTCAGGCGGCGCCCTGGGCAGGGTCGCCGTGTTCGCGCTCGGCATCATGCCGTACATCACGGCGTCGATCATCATGCAGCTGCTGACCGTCGTGATCCCGAAGCTCGAGGAGCTCGCCAAGGAGGGCGAGCAGGGCCAGAAGGTGATCACGAAGTACACTCGCTGGCTCACCGTCGGCCTGGCGCTGGTGCAGTCGATCGGCTACGTCTTCCTCTTCGAGCAGTACAACGCTCTGCCTGACCTCAACTGGTGGCGCGGCGCGCTCATCGTCACCACCCTGGTCGCCGGCGCGGTAACCGTCATGTGGCTCGGCGAGCTCATCACGGCGCGCGGCATCGGTAACGGCATGTCGATCATGATCTTCATCAGCATCGTGTCGCGCCTCCCGTCCGGCGCCTCCAAGCTGCTGACTCAGAGTGTCGTCTCGCAGGTCCTCTTCATCATCATCGCCCTGGCGGTCGTGGTCGCCGTGATCTGGATCACGACCGGTGAGCGACGCATCGCGGTGCAGTACGCGAAACGGGTCGTGGGACGCCGCATGATGGGCGGCCAGAGCACGTTCATTCCGCTCAAGGTCAACATGGCCGGCGTGATCCCGGTGATCTTCGCCTCGTCGGTGATGCTCATCCCGGCGACGTTCTCGCAGTTCGTCCCCGGCGGGTTCAGCAGCTGGCTCGAGAACGCGCTCAGCCCGAGCGGCTTCGCCTACCTGGTCGGCGAGGCGCTGCTGATCGTCATCTTCACGTACTTCTACACGGCCGTGACCTTCAACCCGATCGACCAGGCCGACAACCTCAAGAAGTACGGCGGGTTCGTGCCGGGCGTGCGCCCGGGGCGACCGACGGCGGAGTACCTCGACCGCATCCTCACACGGCTGACGTTTGTCGGGGCCCTCTTCCTGGCCGCCGTCGCGGTGCTGCCGTGGTTCCTGTTCCGCTTCATGGACGTGCCCTTCTACTTCGGCGGCACGTCGCTGCTGATCGTCGTCGGCGTGGCGCTCGACACGATGCGCCAGATGGAGGCACAGCTGCTCATGCGCCACTACGAGGGCTTCCTCAAGTAGCCCGCCGGCGTCGCACCCAGGAGGTCGGCACGTGGCTTGTGACCAGCTGAACGTCATCCTGCTCGGCGCCCCCGGCGCGGGCAAGGGCACCCAGGCCGAACGCATCGTGGCGCGGTTCGGGCTGCCGCACATCTCAACAGGCGAGATGTTGCGCGCGGCGGTCGCCGCCGGCACCGAGATGGGCCGCGCGGCGCGGCGCTACATGGAGGCCGGCGACCTCGTGCCCGACGAGGTCGTGATCGGCGTCGTGCGCGACCGCCTGGCCGAGCCGGACACGGTGAGGGGCTTCCTGCTCGACGGGTTCCCGCGCACGATCGAGCAGGCTGAGCGCCTCGACGCCATGCTCGGCGCGGAGGGTCGCGCCGTCACCCACGTCGTCCTGATCGACGTCCCCGAGGACGAGCTCGTGCAGCGCCTCTCGGGACGCCGCTCCTGCACCGGGTGCGGCAAGCTCTACAACGTGACCTTCGACCCGCCCCAGAGCGCCGGCGTCTGCGACGTGTGCGGCGCCCCGCTCATGCAGCGCGCCGACGACAACGAAGAAACGGTGCGCAACCGTCTTGCCGTCTACCGGCGCCAGACGGAGCCGCTCGTCGGCTACTACCAGCAGAAGGGCGTACTCCGCGAGGCCCACGGCGGGGGCAAGCTCCCGAACGAGGTGTTCGCGCGGGTCGCGGGGCTTCTGGGCGGCGCGTGAGGCCTTGATCGTCCGCAAGTCCGCCGCCGAGGTCGCCCGCATCGCCGCCGCCGGGCGCGTGTTGGCCGATTGTCTCGACCTGCTCACCGGGGCCGCGCGGCCGGGCGTGACCTCGGCCGAGCTCGACCGGCTCGCCGAACCCTTCATCCGCGATCGCGGCGGCGTGCCGACCTTCCTCGGCTATCGCGGCTTTCCCGCCTCCATCTGCACCTCCCCGAACGACATGGTCGTCCACGGGATCCCGGGCAGGCACCGGGCCGCCGAGGGCGACGTTCTCAGCCTCGATGTCGGCGTCACGCTCGACGGCTACGTCGCCGACTCGGCGGTCACGCTGCCGATCGGCACGGTCGACGCCGAGGCGCGGCGTCTCATGGACGTGACGCGCGATTCTCTCGAAGCCGGGCTCGCCGAGTGCCGCCCGGGGCGGAGGCTCGGCGACGTGTCGCACGCCATCCAGGAGGTCGTCGAGGCGGCGGGGTTCAGCGTCGTGCGCTCGTTGGTCGGGCACGGCGTCGGCAGGACGATGCACGAAGACCCGCAGATCCCCAATTTCGGCGACCCGGGTCGCGGCCCGCGCCTCGAGGAAGGCATGGTGTTCGCCATCGAGCCGATGGTGAACGCCGGCGGGCACGAGGTCTACGTGGCCGAGGACGGCTGGAGCATCCACACGAGCGACAGTTCGCTTTCGGCGCATTTCGAGCACACGGTCGCCGTGACCGAAGACGGTCCGCGGGTCCTGACGAGGAGGCGGTCGGAGGGCGTTTGAGGCTTGCCACGGTCGCCTCGACCTGAGTGGACCGTTTATGGTAATATGTCAGGCCGCTGTCCGTGAACCGCACGTTAGGGAGCATGGCCAACAAAGAAGAAGCCATCGAGATCGAAGGCGAGGTCGTCGAGGCCCTCCCGAACACCATGTTCCGGGTGCTTCTCGACAACAATCACGAGGTTCTCGCTCACATCTCGGGTAAGATGCGCATGAACTACATCCGCATCCTGCCCGGCGATCGCGTCAAGGTCGAATTGTCGCCATA
>Ga0315273_10008241_pt1 | contig 13129 bp, 16 predicted proteins | sample YL17G02_0_MG_FD_205753 | JGI IMG/M metagenome (GOLD analysis project Ga0315273, IMG submission 205753) | Sediment microbial communities from Yellowstone Lake, YNP, Wyoming, USA - YL17G02_0 | ecosystem: Environmental > Aquatic > Freshwater > Lake > Sediment | place: USA: Wyoming | collected...
CGGGCGCAGTTCGTCCAGGAGCTCACGGACACGGGTGCCTCCGACCCCGAGCGGGGGATCGACGCCGCGATCGACCGGTGGGTCTGGTACGCGGGCTGGAGCGACAAGATCCACCAGGCGCTCGGCTCCACGAACCCGGTCGCCGGGCCGTACTTCAACTTCACGCTCCCGGAACCGACGGGTGTGGTGGGAGTGGTGCCGCGCGCCGACCATCCCCTGCTCGGCCTGGTCTCCCGGATCGCCCCCGCGATCGTCTCGGGGAACACGGCGGTGGTTCTTGCGTCGGAGACCGGCCCGCTGCCGGCCGTATCGCTCGGCGAGGTACTCGCCACCTCCGACGTCCCTGGCGGCGTGGTGAACATCCTCACGGGCCCAACGGCCGACCTGGTCCCGTGGCTCGCCGGTCACATGGACGTGAACGCGATCGACGTCACGGGCGTGCCCGAGGACCTGCTCCCCGAGGTCGAGCGCCTGGCCGCCGAGAACGTGAAGCGGATCCATCAGGCGCCCGCGGGCGATCCGTTCAGCGCGGACGCTCAGAGCCCGTACGAGATCACGGCCATGATGGAGTTCAAGACCGTCTGGCACCCCATCGGCGCCTGACAAGGCAACCCTCGGTCCGTCGCAACGGAAACGTCACACGTCCAACCGGGGTTGCGTCACGGGCTTGGAAGTACGATTCGCGACATGCCCCCGTATAAGGAGCAGGGAGTCGTCCTGCGGTCCATCAAGCTCGGCGAAGCCGACAAGATCGTCACGGTCATGACCCAGGGCTCCGGCAAGGTCCGGGCGGTGGCGAAGGGGATCCGCAAGACCACCAGCCGTTTCGGCGCGCGCCTAGAGCCTTTCACCCACGTCTCGCTGATGCTTTACCACGGTCGTGGACAGCTGGACACGATCACGCAGGCCGAGATCATCTCCCCGCACATGGCCATCAGCGAAGACCTTGGACTGTTCGCGGCCGGCGAGACCATGCTTGAGGCCGTGGACAAAGTGGCCGAGGACCATGAGAGGAACGTCCGGCTGGTGCTGCTGCTCCTGACCGGATTACGTGCATTGGAGACGAAGCCGGCCGACCCGGCCGCCGTTGCGGAGTCGTTCATGCTGAAGCTGCTGTCGCTCTCGGGGTTCCACCCCAGCCTGACCGGCTGCGCCGTGTGCGGCGCCCCCGATCCCCAGCTGTTCTCAGCCGGCATGGGCGGGGCCGTCTGCCCCAACTGCGCCGAAGGAGGCGTGACTCCCGTCTCGCGCGACGCCCTGGCGTACCTGCGGACGCTGGCGGTCGCCGACATGGCCGAGACCGACACCATCCCCGCGCCCGACGTTCGAGTCCGCAAGGAATCGCGTGGGTTGCTCTACGGGTTCGTGGAGTACCACCTGGAGCGGCGGATGAAGTCGCTCCCCATGCTCGCCAGGACAGCGCCGTGAGCAGCTTCCTGCCCGATATCGATCCCGAGCGCGTGCCGGCGCACGTGGCGATCGTGATGGACGGCAACGGCCGCTGGGCTATCCAGCGAGGCCTGCAGCGAACCGAGGGCCACGCGGCGGGGGAGGAGGCGCTCGCCGATACCGTCGAAGGCGGGGTCGAGGTCGGCCTCAGGTGGCTCACGGTCTACGCGTTCTCCACCGAGAACTGGCGCCGACCAGCGGGCGAGGTCCTCTACCTCATGAACTTCAATCGCAAGCTCCTGCGGCGTCGTCGCGATCGGTTCCATGAGCTGAACGTCCGCATCCGGTTCACAGGGCGTCGCGACTGGCGCGTGCCGAGGTCCGTGCTGAAGGAGATCGAGGCCGCCGAGGAGATGACGCGTGACAACACGGGCATGACGCTCACGATCGCGTTCAACTACGGCGGCCGCGTGGAGATAGTGGATGCCGTCAAGCAGATCGTGCGCGACCACGACGCGGGCAAGCTCCGGACCGAGAAGATCACGGTGGATACGATCCACGACCGCCTCTACTACCCGGACATGCCGGACCCGGACCTGCTTATCCGCACGAGCGGGGAGCAGCGGATCTCGAACTTCCTGCTCTGGGAGGCGGCCTACGCGGAGCTCTGGTTCACCTCAGTCCTGTGGCCGGACTTCGATCGCGAGCATCTGTACGAAGCGATCCGCGACTTCCAGAAGCGCTCTCGCCGCTTCGGCAACATCGAAGACGACTGACAGGAAGTGACATCCGTCACAGTGACCAGAGCGCGACCTTTACAAGCGATGAGTGAAGTAAAGGAAAGTCCTCGGCGTCGTCGGATCGGACACACACGCCTCTCGGCGAAGAATCAGGCGACGATCCCCGTGAAGGCCTTGCGGGAAGCAGGTATCGAACCCGGAGATGAGCTGAAGGTCACGGCGGTCGGTCCGGGCAAGCTCGTACTCGAACTCGAGGAGGACCCGATCGAAGGGTATCTCGGTGCACTCCATGGGGGTCTTCCCACCTGGATTCCTCGAGGAGCTGAGGGCTGAGTGGGAGTAGCAGTCATCGATGCGAGCGTGCTCATCGCGGCGCTGGACGATCAGGACGCTCATCATAGTCGGCGCAGCGAGCCGTTCGGAGCGCCCGACGTGATCACCGATTGAGCGTGCCCGTCGTCGCGTACGCGGGGGCGATGGTCGGTGCGATCAAGGAAGGGCCTGAGGCCGAACGCATCGTGCACGGCTTCTCGACCCGGATCGCGACGGTCGCAGCGATGGATCAGGGGATCGCGCGGGATGGAGCTGCTATCCGCGCCACCCACGGATTACCTCTCGCCGACGACTGATCATCGCTTCCGCCCGCCATCTCGATGCCGACGTGATCCTCACCGCCGATCAGCGTTGGAGGAAGATCGACCCGCGCGTGCAGGTAGTCTGAATCAGACTAGAGCGGGGAAGACGACCCGCCGCTGCGGCCTCCGCGGGAGCAGGCTTGTCACGCGATCCGGTCGCGCTTCCAGACCCGGTTGAGCAGGTACGCGCCTGAGGGGATCGCCACGCACACGTACATGATCACGAACCCGGTCCCGGGGACGTCGAACCCCACCGAGGCGACCATCAGGCCGCGGAGCAATGGGTAGCCCACCACCAGGAGGACGAAGACTCCGAACGTAAGCAACACCCGACCGACAGGGCCGAAGCTGGTGGGGCCTTTGCGCCACCGAGAGAACTCCGTCGCTTGCTCTATCCGAACGCCGGGAGCGTTCGACCGGAGCCACAGCGGGCGTTCGTCGGGCGAAGGCGTCTCAGCGGCGGAGGCCACCTCGATCGAGGCGTAGCACTGGTTGCACCACGCGGGTCCGTCGGGAACGTTCGCGCGGCAGCTAGGACAGGTTGGCATAGCGACTCCTCCCTTTGGGGTATCGGACCCGTCCAGTACCCGCTTGACGCTGTGGAGGTTGTGTGACCTACGGTTCTTCACGACCGGTCGCCGGTACGATAGGCGTCACGCCAGCGGCCGCTGCCAGCGACCGGGAGAGGAGTCACCAGTCATGACCGACCTCATGGAGGCCGTCACCTCCCTCGCGAAACGTCGAGGGATCGCGTTCCAGTCATCCGAGATCTACGGCGGGTTGCGCTCGTCGTGGGACTACGGTCCGCTCGGGGTGGAGCTCCGTCGCAACGTTCGCAACGCCTGGTGGAAGGCGATGGTGCAGCTACGTGACGAGATCGTGGGCCTGGAGGCCGCGATCATCATGTCGCCGAGGGTGTGGGAAGCCTCAGGTCACGTCGAGGGATTCCACGATCCCCTTATCGAGTGCGAGAGCTGCCACAAGCGGTTCCGCGAGGACCACCTGGAGACGCCCCCCGTCTGTCCCAACTGCGACGGCGCGACCTTCAGCGAACCCAAGCAGTTCAACCTGATGTTCGAAACGCACATGGGTCCGGTGGACGACGACGGCGCGGTGACGTACCTGCGGCCCGAGACCGCGCAGGGCATGTTCGTGGACTTCCCGCAGGTGCAGACCGTGGCTCGCAAGAAGCTCCCGTTCGGGATCGCTCAGATCGGCAAGTCGTTCCGCAACGAGATCACTCCTGGCAACTTCATCTTCCGTACACGCGAGTTCGAGCAGATGGAGATGGAGTACTTCGTGGAGCCCGGCACCGACGAGGAGTGGTTCAGCTACTGGGTGCAACAGCGGCTCCAGTGGTACCTGGACCTGGGCATGTCCAAAGAGAAGCTCCGCCTTCGCCCGCACGATGCCGAGGAGTTGGCGCATTATGCGAAGGCCGCAACCGACGTGGAGTACGAGTTCCCGTTCGGATGGTCAGAGCTGGAGGGCATAGCGAACAGGACCGACTTCGACCTGAAGGCGCATCAGGAGGCGAGCGGCCAAGACCTCACGTACTTCGATCAGGAGAAGGAGGAGCGGTATCTGCCCTGCGTGGTGGAGCCGGCAGCGGGCGTGGACCGGACGCTTCTCGCGTTCTTGGTCGACGCCTACACGGTGGACGAGGCGCCGACCTCCAAGGGCGGCACGGAGAAGCGGACCGTCCTGAAGCTGCATCGCGACCTGGCGCCTATCAAGGTGGCGGTCCTGCCGCTTTCTCGCAACGAGACGCTGGTGCCCGAGGCGCGTCGGGTTTTCGATCTGGTGAAGACCGAGTGGATGTGTCAATACGACGACGCGGGCGCGATCGGGCGGCGCTACCGCCGGCAGGATGAGGTGGGGACGCCTTTCTGCGTGACGGTGGACTTCGACTCGTTGGAGGATCGTCAGGTCACTGTCCGCGAACGGGACACCATGGCCCAGGAACGGCTGGCGATCGACGGTGTGGTGGCCTACCTGCGGGATCGCTTGTGATGCAAGCTGAACCACGCCGGCCGCGTGGTTCGACAGCGCTGTACTTGGTGGCGTTCGTGCTGATGGTGGCCGCCGGGGTAGCGCTCGTCGCTTCAGCGAAAGGGCTGTTGGAGTCGACACGTCTGCTGTGGGTGTCGACCGGGCTCTCCTTGGGTGCCATCACGGTGGCCGCCGTGGGGCTATTCGTCCCGCGACGCCGATGAAAGCGCGCTCACGGTTCGGGGCAGGCGTGCTGGTACTCGCGTTCACGACCGCGGCGTGCACGCTCACGCTCGGTGCGCCCAGATCGACGCCGTCCATCCCACCGGATCCGTCTCCCTCGTCTGTCCCGTCCGGTCCAGGATCCGCCGCCGAGGCGATGAAGAGGCTGTGCGAGGCGCCCAAGAGCGGCGGGGGAGACTCGGGCGTCACGCCGGAGGGTCCCACGCCCCCCGCGATCCAGACGGTCGAGGATCAGGTGGAGTCGGTCCGCGAGCTGGTCTACACCTCGCACGTCGCCGTGACCCCGCTCACCCAGGAGCAGATCGATCTGCGTCTGACGAAGAACTTCGAGAAGACGTACCCGGTGGACTTCTACGACAGGCGGTCGCAGGCCTGGGGGACGATCGGCGTGATCCCAGCCGGAACCAGCATCCGCGACGCGCTGCTCGCGTTCCAGACTGGACAGGTCGTCGGTTTCTACAACCCGGCCAACGGCAAGTTGGTCTACATCGGTGACACCGAGCTCAGCCTGACCGAGCGGTACATCCTGGCCCACGAGCTCACTCACGCGATCGACGATCAGAACTTCGGGTTGGGCCGGATCGATCCCATCGCCGCTCGCTGCGACGACGAAGCGTTCGCCGCGGCGCTGGGCGCGGTCGAGGGGAGCGCGCAGTTCTTCGCCACCCAAGTGATCGTGCGCTTCCCGCAGGAGGCGACCGCCGATGGAGGTGGCGACAGCGGTTCACTCGACGGAGTACCGGCGTTCATCGTGGATCTCCAGCTATGGCCGTACACGGCCGGCTTGGCGTTCATCCAGCGGCTCCAGGAGGAGGGCGGCACCGAGCGAGTGAACGAGGCTCTGCGGACCTTCCCGGTCTCAACGGAGCAGATCATCCATCCCGAGCGTTGGCCCAACGACGTGCCACAGCCCGTCGACGTGCCGGACCTGGGGCCGGAGCTCGGCGCCGGGTGGTCCGACCTGGACGTGATGACCGTTGGTGAGCTGTGGATCGAGCTGATGCTCGACCTGCGACTGAGCGGCGACCAGGCCGCGGCGGCGGCCGCAGGCTGGGACGGTGGTCTGTACCGCGCGTGGTCCGATGGCTCTCACACTGCGATCGTGCTCCGCACCAGATGGGACTCCGACGACGAGGCCCGCGAGTTCGCCACGGCGATGACGGCGTGGGCGAACGGCTCGCCCGACGGAGCCGTCTCCGTATCAGCTCCGACCGGCAACAGCGTGGACGTGCTTTTCGGTAGTGACGCGTCGGTCATGCCGCCGCTCAACCGAGCATCAGCGTCATCCTGAAGGAAGCGATGGACCTTCCACGGGTTCGATGAGCAGCCCGGTGTGACGCGCGATGACGTCGAAGTCGCGATCGTTGTGCAGGACGCTTGCGCCCGCGCGGATGGCCGGGACCGCGATGAGGCAGTCACTCAGCGACCTGACCGTGGTCCCGCCCGCCCGACAGGTGCGGAAGATGTCGGCGGCCTCCTCGTAGTCGTCGATGCCGCGCAGCCGCAACACGGGATAGGCCAGTAGCGCCGAGCGCATCTGAAGGAACGCGCGCCGCGACGGGGCTCCTGCGAGCACTTCCATGAGGACCACCTCGCTCGTCACCAGGTCGGCGTCTCGGTCGATCAGCGCCCGAAGCGCCTGATGCCACACGCTCTGGGTTCCGCGGAACAGCTCGATCCATGCGCTCGAGTCGGGGAGGATCACAGATCCGCGATGCGGCTGCCGCGCATCTCTTCGAGGTCGCCTTCCCAGCCGATCCCTTCGAGCTCGAGGATCTTGGTCCGGTCGCTCTCGCCTGCGGTCCGCCGCAGCGCGAAGTCGATGGCATCGCGTTTGGTCTTGCACCCGTAGAGCTGCATAACCTTGGTGACGAGCTCCTCGTCCACGACCACGTTGGTCCGAACCATCTTGCCCATCGTGACACTCTACACCGACATACACCTCAAGGTGTATCGCCGAAACAGCCTCAACCAGCGGGGGCAGTCGCGGAGTGCGGCGCGCTCCGAGCTGTAAACGGGACCGACGCATCGGGGGTTCTCGACCTGATGTTGCTCGCGATCGGGCATCGCTTGCCGAGGGGAGGTCGCAACATGAACCGCACCATCATCTTTACTCTGACGAGCGTGATCGGACTTGGGGCATGCACCGCGTCGGCATCGAACGATGCGCCTGCGGCCAAGGCTACGCCGTCGACGATGGTCAACGATGTCGCGTACACGCCCGTCTGTCACCGGGTCTCACCGGCCTTCAAGGAAGCCATCTCCAGCGCGCTGACCGAGTCATACAAGGACGCCAGCGTGGGCGACGGCTTCTACATCCGCACGGGGGCGACGATCGGTCCGCGCGTTCCCCGTCTGATCTACGAGAGTGCCGTGGAGATCGACGGCACCATGGCGGTCTTCGGCGACGACTTCACCAAGCCTTCGAACCCCGGCATCACGGCCGATAGAGTTGTCGCGGCGAACCCGTGGGCAGACTCGGTGACGACGCTCCCATCGCAGGCGGATCCGGAGTTCGCGCACTCCGGATGGATGCACGCCCTGACCGACCCGTCAAACGTCGTAGCCGCCGAGACGTGCTTCTAGGGGATAGACGCGTGCGCAAGGTCATCACGGCTGCGTCGGTGCTGGCGTTCCTGATCGCGACGGGGTGCGCTGCGAGCCGGGAAGCTCAGGTGAACACGCCCACCGGGCCATCCCGACCTCGTCGTTGAGGCGATCCGCGAGGCGGTCCTCGCCGGACGAACAGGTCAGCCGCTCCCGCCGTGCAAGCGTTCGTTCCCGCAGTTGAACGGCGAATGTATCCGTCGTATGTAAACGGGGCTGGCGCCCCGGGGGTTCTCGGGTCACGATGAACGTTCCACTCCGTGCCGTGCCCGCCACCGAGACCGAAGGGGTCGCGTTGGCCGAGGTTCCGCTGAACTTCGAGGAGTTCTTCCAGGACCATCACTCGCGGCTGTTCGCTGCGCTCTGCCTTACGACCGGCAGCCGCGACGAGTCCGAAGAGATCATGCAGGACGCGTTCCTGAAGATCTGGGAGCGTTGGGATCGGGTCTCGGCGATGGACGACCCGGTCGGGTTCCTCTACCGGACCGCTATGAACACGTTCCTCAAGCGCTACCGGCGAATGAGACTCGCTGTGCGCCACGTCCTTCCCGTCCCAGATTGCGACGACGCGTTCGCGACCGTCGACGACCGCGACGTGCTGGTTCGTGCGATGCGAGACCTCACGCCGCACCAACGAGCAGCCGTCGTGCTGACCTCGATACTTGACTGTTCCTCAGAGGAGGCCGGACGGATCCTCGGCGTCACGGACTCGACCGTGCGCGTGCTTGCCCGCAATGCCCGCCAAGCGATGCGACCGAAGGTAGGCGAACCCACATGAAGCCGAACGACAAGCTGCTCGACCACGCCGTCGATCTGTTCCCCGCGCCGGAGCGGTCATTCGACCACCTCATGCGACGGCGTGACCGCAAACGTCGGAACCAGCGGATCGGGGCCGGTGTGCTTGCTCTCGCGATCGCGGTGGTGGCGATTGGCGGGATCTTGTTCACGGTCCGGTCGTCCGGTGGAGTTCGTCCCGCGAAGAGGTCGCCGGCGATCGATCCATCCAACGCTTTCGGGCTTCATGTCGTGTGGATGGCAGAGACGGGCAACACGCCGGAAGGGACGGGGTACGGGGTCGCGTTCGCGGGCGGGTTGGCCGTGGTGCACGCCGATGGGCTGTACGCGTTCCCGGTCGACTGCGTCACGGACGGTTGGACCTGTGATCCGGCGTGGGTCGCCGAGCTCCCAGCGACGAACGCCGATGCGGCTGTCCTCGCCGCCGACGAAAACAAGGTGTACGTCTCGGCCGGTGATGTGTACGCGTTCCGAGCTGACTGCGGTGTCGGCGGAGTGACGTGTGTTCCCTCGTGGATCGGGCACCTCGGATCCGGCGAGGCGAGCCGGCCGATGGTCGCCGACGGAGTGGTCTATGCCGGCGGCACCGATGGCCGGATCTACGCGTTCTCCGCGGACTGCGGCGAAGGGGGCTCCGCGTGCCAGCCCCTCTGGGTCGGCGACACGGGGTTCGGTCCCACCCGGGTGGAGGCTGTGTCCGATGGCGTCGTATACGCGACGAGCGGGAACGCGATAACCGGGTTCCCCGTGACGTGTGACGCAGATTGTCACGCGACCTGGAAGACGACAATCCGGGGAGCGGACGCGATCTCCATCACCGGCGCGCCGGGCGTTCTTTACGTCGGAGCGCTGGTATCCGGCCACGGCTGGGACTCCCACGGATCGATCAGCGCGTATGCGGCTTCTTGCGACGCGCTCGCGACGTGCCGGCCGCTCTGGAGCGACGAGGTCGGCGGATACCCGACGAGCCTCGTCTACGCGAACGGCGTCATCTACGCCTTGGCGAGTGGGCCCCATTACCCGTTCTCGGAGGCCGCGTTCTCCGCCGGATCCGGCGATCTGCTCTGGAGCGCGTGCTCCTCGTCCAAGACTTTCGATATCTCTTGTGGGCTCCATGGTCCCTCGCCGACCCCGGCCGTCGCCGCTGACGGGCTGATCTGGATCGTGCACGCACGTGGCACCACCGCGTATCCGTTGTCGTGCGGGAGTGGCGGCGCGCCGTGTGATCCGGCTTGGACCTCCACCGACGGCATCTATTGCCCCGGCTATTTCTGCGCCTCTAAGGCCGGGCTCGCGGTGTCTTCGACCCTCGTCGTGCGAGCGTCGGGAGATGGCGTGGTCGCGCTCGGTGTCGGCTAGGCGACTGAAGCGAAAGAGAGAGAGGACCTGTGAAGCGGATCTTGATATCAGCCACATTCGTGATCCTCCAGATCATCGTTGTTCCAGCCGCCATGGCCCGAACCGGCACAGCCGGCGCGCTCGACACGAGCTTCGGTGGGGACGGCGAGGTCACGTGGAGCTTTACCCCCGGATCAGCGGGCGACGTCGCGATCCAGGGCGATGGAAAGATCGTCGCTGCCGGAGCGACCGGCGGCAGCGATTCAGATTTCGAGGTCGCGCGATACGACCCCGACGGGATGCTGGACTCGACGTTCGGCGGGGACGGAGTCGTTACGACGAGCTTCAGCACCCGGATCGACATCGGCATAGGGGTCGCGATCCAGAGCGACGGTAAGATCGTCGCGGTCGGAGTGTCCAACATCCCCGACACCGACTGGAAGTGGACGATCGCCCGTTACAACACCGACGGGACCCTCGACGCGACCTTCGGTGGCGACGGCAAGATCACCACGAACTTCGCGCCGTACAAGGATGTGGCCCACGACGTGAAGATCCAGTCGGACGGGAAGATCGTCGTGGCGGGAGAATCAGCCTTCGCCGACGGCCGACCTGGATCCAACCGCAGATTCGCTCTCGCCCGGTACAACTCCGATGGAAGCCTCGACACCACCTTCGGCGTCGGCGGCCTGGTCACCACGAACTTCACGCCATTCGCGGACGCGGTTGGAGCCGGGGGACTCGCGATCCAGGCCGACGGCAAGATCGTCGCGGCAGGGTTCGCTGGTCGAAAGGACGCAAACCCGCACGGGAGCCCCGGGGCGACGTTCGCCATGGCCCGCTACGACATCGACGGGACGCTCGATGCCACGTTCGGCAGCGACGGAACGGTCACCACGGATGTCGCGCCGAGCGGTGACTTCGGCCAGGCGGTCGCGATCCAGAACGACGGCAAGATCGTCGTGGGCGGGGTCGCCGGCGTCAGCGATTTCAGTGGCGGTAGTGCGGGCAACGGCAAGTTCGCGCTCGTCCGCTACAACCCAGACGGGACGCTCGACAACACGTTCGGCGAGGGCGGCAACGTACGCACGAACCTCACGACGTACGAGGACGAAGCACATGGGCTCGCGATCCAAACTGACGGGAAGATCGTCGCGGTGGGGATCGCCGGCATCGGCGGCCCGAATTGGGAGGCGGGACTCGCGCGCTACAACACCGACGGCACCCTCGACACGACGTTCGGCAGCGGCGGCACCGTCATGACGGACTTCACCCCCAAGATCGACTTCGCATTCGCCGTGGCGATCCAAGCCGATGGGAAGATCGTCATCGCGGGCGTGTCGGGCTTAGGAGGGGCTCACCCGAAGTTCGCGCTCGCGCGATATCTGCCGACTTGAGTCCGTTGTCGAGCCCTCCCGAGCCGTCTAGTTGCGCCCATATACTCGACTCGATGGAACGGCAGGCACGAGCAGGGAAGCTGGCCTCGGAGGCCGAGCGGATCGCGGCCCTCCTTGTCGAACGGGGCGCGACGCTCGTCGTCGTCTTCGGCTCCGTCGCACGCGGGGACGTCGGCATCGCGAGCGACTTGGACATGATCGCTGTGATGCAGAGCGAGCTACCGTTCATCAAACGGCTCGAGGAGCTCTACGGGGCCCTCCATCCGACGGTCGGTCTCGATCTCCTCGTCTACACACCGGAGGAGTTCGAGTACATGCGCGAACGCGGGTTCATCCGGCACGCCCTTGCCGAAGGCCGAGTGCTCCATGCGGCCTGACCCCCACGACGAGGGTCGGCGATGGCTGGACCAGGCGAGCCTGGACCTAGACGACGCGCGGTTCGCCCGAGGTGGGAAGCGCTTCAGCCTGGCGTGCTTCCTATGTCAGCAGGCCGCCGAGAAAGCCGTGAAGGGGTTCCTCGTGCTCAAGGGCGAGGAGGTGGTGTGGGGCCATTCCGTGGCGGATCTGTGTGAGCGGGCATCCGCGTATGCCGAACGTTTCGCCGAGCGCCGCGATGACGGCGCGAGCCTCGACCTCCTGTACATCCCGACGCGGTACCCGAACGGCCTGCCCGGCGGGCTGCCGTCCGATGCGTTCCACGACGACGACGCTGACCGAGCGATCGTGCGCGCGGAACGGATCATCGGTTCTGTGCTGGAGGCGTTCGAGGGGGACTGAGCTCTCTGCCGGGCACGGGCTTCGTGAGAGGATGCGTCAGTCTCTCTAAGCGGACCGGCCCGCGTCCGCGTTCATGTTCGACATGAGAGATTCACAGGTCGGCGCGGAGCTCCAAGTGGCGGGGGTTGAGAGCTCGGCGGTCACGCTCAGCTTCGAGGAGTTCTTCCAGGCCGAGCACGAGCGGCTGCTCGGCGCGCTCTACGTCGTGGTGGGTAACCGCTCCGACGCTGAGGAGCTGATGCAGGAAGCCTTCCTCCGTGTTTGGGAACGGTGGGCCAGGGTCCAGATCCTGGAGAGCCCGATCGGCTACCTCTACCGCACGGCGATGAACACATCGCGAACGAGGGGCAGGCGAGCGGCGATCGCCGCGCGTCGCGTGCTCGGCATCGCGAACCCGCGTGACGACTTCAGCGATGTCGAGGTCCGCGAGGACGTCCGCGTCGCGCTCGCGGCGCTCACACTTCGGCAGCGCGCCGCGCTCGTGCTCACGGATCTGCTCGGTCACTCCTCCGTCGAAGCCGGCCGGATCCTCGGCATCAAAGACTCGACCGTCCGCGCACTCGCGACGCAAGCCCGCGCTTCCCTGCGCCAGACCTTGGAGAGCCCCGATGAATGACACGACGCGCGCCCTCGAAGACATCCGGCGACAGGTGACATCAACGCCCGACGCGTTCGAGCGACTCACGCGCAGACGTGATCGGAGTCGACGGAACCAGCGGATCAGCGCGGCGGTCGTGGCGCTCGCGATCGCGGCGGCATCGCTGATCGGCCTGGCGTATGCCTTCCGCGCGGTCGATCGGCAGAGGCCGGCGAACACGTCTTCGTGGTCGCGGATCCCCGCCGACCCCAAGGTATTCGGCAGCGTCTCGGTCAAAGCCGTCACGGCGGGCGGGCCGGGGTTCGTCGCCGTCGGCGAAGACGACTCGGGAACCAGCCCGGCTGGGTCGACGGTGTGGCTATCGTCAGACGGCACGAGCTGGTCACGGATCCCGATCGACGGCAGCCCTCGGGGAGCCGTCTCCCTTTCGGGGGTGGCGAGCGGAGCCTCGGGGACCCTCGTGGCGGTCGGCCAGGACTCCGAGAACGAGCCGGCCGCCTGGTTCTCGGCCGACGGAACGACGTGGCGGCGGGCGAACGTACGTCTTCCGGCGATCGGCGGGGACGCCGACGGCATGTTCACGGTCGTGCCCGATGGAGTCGGGTTCGTCGCGACGGG
>Ga0315273_10008242_pt1 | contig 13129 bp, 7 predicted proteins | sample YL17G02_0_MG_FD_205753 | JGI IMG/M metagenome (GOLD analysis project Ga0315273, IMG submission 205753) | Sediment microbial communities from Yellowstone Lake, YNP, Wyoming, USA - YL17G02_0 | ecosystem: Environmental > Aquatic > Freshwater > Lake > Sediment | place: USA: Wyoming | collected...
CCAAGTCCCACCGGCTACCTCCACGTCGGGGGCGCGCGGACCGCGCTCTTCAATTACCTCTTCGCCCGGCGTCATGGCGGGATGTTTCTTCTTCGCATCGAAGACACCGACCAGGACCGCAATGTCGAGGAAGCGGTCGAGGCGATCTACGATGGAATGCGCTGGCTCGGCCTGCACTGGGACGAGGGTCCGGACGTCGGCGGCCCGCACGGTCCCTACTTCCAGAGTCAACGGCTACCGCTCTACGCGGCGGCGGGCAAGCGTCTGCTCGAGGAACGGAAAGCTTACCGCTGCTTCTGCGCTCCGGAGGACCTGAAGCGCCGCCGAGAGGCCGCGCTGGCGAGCGGCCAGCCTCCCAAGTACGACCGCACGTGCCTCGGACTTCCTGCCGGGGAGGCCGACGCCCGTGCGGCGAAGGGAGAACCGCACGCGATCCGCTTCCTCATGCCCGAGGGGGAGACGGCGTGGGAGGACGCGGTGCGCGGGGAGATCAAGTTCCAAAACTCGGCGCTCGACGACTTCGTGATCCTGCGGGGAGATTTTCATCCGACCTACAACTTCGCCGCCGTCGTGGACGACTCGGCGATGGAAATCACCCACGTGCTGCGCGGGGACGATCACATCTCCAACACGCCCCGCCAGATCGAGGTGTATCGCGCGCTCGGCTACCGGCATCCGACCTTCGGACACGTGCCGATGATCCTGGGGCCCGACGGAACGCGGCTCTCCAAGCGGCATGGCGCGCAGTCGGTCACGGAGTTCCGCGACGCGGGGTACCTGCCCGCCGCGATGGTGAACTTCATGGCGCTGCTGGGATGGGCCTACGATGGAGAGCGCGAGATATTCACGATCGAGGAGCTGGCCCAGCACTTCACCCTGGACCGCGTCTCGAAGAACCCGGCCATTTTCAACTACGAGAAGCTCGACTGGATGAACGGCGAGTACTTCCGCTCGCTGCCGCTCGCGCGGCGCGTGGATCTCCTGGCGGCGCACCTGCGGAAGACCGGAGCGCTTCCGGAGTCGGTGATCGCCGATGCGGCATACCTCGAGCGGGCGGTCGTGGCGGTGGGGGACCGCATGAAGCGGCCGGAGCACTTCTTGGAGTACGCGGGCTATCTCTTCGTGGATCGCGTGGAGCCGGAGCCCGCGCCGTGGGCCGAGCTCCTGGCAAAGCCGCTCGCGGCGGCGCGGCTGCGCAAGCTCGCCGACACTGTCGCAGGGGTGACACCCTTCGAGCACGACCCACTCGATGCCGCCGCACGCGCTCTCGCGTCGGCCGAAGGGGTCAAGTTCGGCGATCTGGTCATGCCCGCGCGCATCGCCCTCACCGGGAAGAAGGTGAGCCCTGGCATCTTCGACGTCATGCTGCTCCTGGGGCCCGACCGGACGGTGAAGCGGCTGCGCGACGCGGCCGGCCGCCTCGATGCTGCCTCAGCCGCCCCCGCCGGCTAACCGGCTGGTCGCTTCCGCGCGGTTCCTCAAAGCGTCCTGGTTTTCAGGGTCGATTGCCAGCGCCCGTTCCGCCGCATCCACCGCCTCCGGATAGCGCTTCAGGAACACATAGGCGGCCGATAGATTCGACCACGCGTTGACCAATCGGCTCTCTTCGCCGTAGAAGGCCTTGGTCACCGCGAGGCGCAGCGTATCCGCGGCGTCTTGATTCCGGCCCTCGCGAAGAGCGATCAGACCCAGGTTCGCGAAGGGTGTCCCGAGTTGGGGGTACATCGTCGCGATGCGGAGGGCGACGGCATGCGCTTCGCTTTCGCGGTGGATTTCCATGAGAGCATCCAAGTGCTGCATCATCACTGTGGCATTCACCGGATCCCGCCTCAAGGCCTCGTTGAGTTGGGCGAGAGCCGAATCCAGCGGCACCGCGGTGGGACGGAGTCGTGACTGCTCGGCCAGAGTCCGGCCGAGGCACGCGCGCTCGAAGGTCAATTCCGGCGCGATCGCGAGGGCGCGCGTGTACGATCGGGCGGCGTCCTCGAGCAGGATCCAGCGTTGCTCCGCGTCGGATTCGTTGATGGCCCGGGTCAGGATGCCGAGTCCCATCTGCGCCGGATAGCGCGCGTCCCACGGAGCGATGCGGGCGGCCCGTGACAGACCCTGATACCGTTCGCCGCCCGTCTGCGGCAGCGTCAGGGCGTCGAACGCGGTCCGCTCGGCGCGCCAGGGGGAGAGAACGAGCGGAACGAAGAGGGCCGCTGCAACCACGCCGCCGACGAGAAACCCCACGAGGGATCGCCGGGGGGCCGCCGTTCGGGCCGCATCGCCGGCGGGGCGCGCTTCCGTCGCCCGTACGGCGACCCAGCCCAACGCCGCCGCCGCGAGCGTGCCGGTCGCCACCGTCGTGAAACTGGTCAAGCCCTGCACCGCGAAGGCTGCGAGCGCGGCCCCTGCCGCCGCGGCCTCCTGGCGAACAGCGGCGCGATGGGAACCGGCTGCGCACCAGACGGCGCGCACAGTAAACAGCACGATGAGGAGGGCGGCCAGGCCACCGAGCATCCCCTGAGTGGCGAGAATATGGATCGGCTCGTTGTGCGCCTTTCCGGGAGTCGCTCCCATCTCGATTCTCCAATATTCGACCGTCCGGTACCCAGGGAATGCCGAGGCGAAGGCATCCACGCCGACGCCCAGGACTGGGTGGTCGGCTGCCATGCGCAGTCCGGCGCGCCAGATCTCGATCCGCGATCTCGTCGTGGGCGCCGACGCGCTTCCGATCTCGCGGAAACGTTGCGCGAGACTGGGGCCCAGAGTCCAGATCGTCGGGGCGAGGAGCGCGATCGCCAGGATCGCGATGCCCGCGATGCCCGCGGCCGTCCGGCGGCGCGCGCCCGGCCTCGGGGCGCGCCCACCCTCGCCATCGGCCGGATGATCGCGATGCATCGCGATCGCCGCCCGCGCTGCCCTCGCGCGGAGCGCGACCCAGACGACGCCCGATGCGGCGAAGGCCAGCCAGGTGCCGCGCGAAAGGGTCGCGACGATGGCGGAGATCGACGATGCCACGATCACGAGAAGCGCGATCCGCGCGGCGGGGGAGTTGGCGCGCGTCGCCCGCCACGCGACCAGGGGGAGCGCCATGGCCAGATAGGCGCCGAGGAGGTTCGGATGTCCCAGCGTGCCGAAGATGCGAACGGCGCCGCCGAAGGAAGCGGTCCGATGCCATTCGATCGGGTCCAGATTCAAGAGCTGGAGCAGCGCGTAGCCGGACGCGATCGCCGCGCTCCACGCCACCGCCAATCCGAGCCGGTCCAGGGTGGATGGCTCCCTCGCGGCGACGCGCGACGCGAAGTAGACCGACGCGGTCGCAAACGCGACAGGAAGCCCCGCATAGCTGTCCGCGGCTCCATGAAGGCTGACGCGCGGATTGATCGAACCGATCGTCGACGCCACGGCCGACAGGAGAAAGAGAAGTATGGCCGCGCCGGCGGGGTCCGAGCGCGCGGCCGCGAGCACGCGGGAGGGTAGCTCGGCGATCCATCTCGCGGGCCCCGCTGCGGAGAGGCGAGCGAACTCTCCGGCGACCCACCACGCCAACATCGGCAGGGTGAGGAGGAGCAGCAGTTCGGTCTTCGGGAATTCGAAATTCTCGACCGTCGTGCGCGTGAAGACGGTGGGAAGGAGCGCCAGGGTGGCCAGCACCATCGCCGCGGCGAACAAGGGGCGGTCCGCGCTCGGGAGCTTTCTGGCGCGGGCGCGCGGCTCTTTCTTTCGTTTCGGCTGGGGCACGCGCTATTATCCCAGTTGCGATCGCGCTCGGCAAGCAGACCCCTGGGGAATCCGATCGATGCCTTCGTTCGAAACGCTACGTATCGCGCTGGTCCACGATTGGCTGACGGGAATGCGCGGCGGTGAAAAGTGTCTCGAGGTGCTCTGCGAGCTGTTTCCGCGGGCGGACATCTTCACCCTCGTCCATCGGAAGGGGAGCGTCTCGCCCACGATCGAATCCCACCCTATCAGAGAGTCGTTCATCTCGCGGCTGCCGTTCGGCCGTGCGCGCTACCGCTGGTTTCTTCCGCTCTACCCCTTGGCGATCGAGTCGTTCGATCTGACCGGCTACGACCTCGTGGTCTCGATCAGCACATGCGCCGCGAAAGGGGTCGTGACGCGCTCGGACACGCTTCACGTGTGCTATTGCAATACGCCCGTGCGCTTCTTCTGGGACCTCCACGCCGAGTACTTCCGGCCGGGACGCGCCGGTGCCCTGGAGCGGTTCCTCGCGCCGCCGCTGGCGCATCGCTTCCGAATCTGGGATCGCGTGAGCTCGGATCGCGTGGATCTCTTCATCGGCAACTCGCGCCACGTGAGGGACCGGATCCTGAAGCACTACCGCCGTCCCGCCCTCGTGGTATACCCGCCCGTGGACACCGAGTTCTTCTCGCCGGCCGCCTCGGGCATCGAGCCTCCCGCTGACGCGCCTTTTCTCACCGTCTCGGCGCTGGTTCCCTACAAGGGGGTCGATCTCACGATCCGTGTGGCGAACCGGCTGGGCTTCCCGCTGCGCGTGGTCGGTTCCGGGCCCGAGGGGAAGCGGCTGCGTTCGCTCGCGGGTCCCACGGTCCGTTTCGACGACTGGCTCTCGATGGAGGCGCTGCGCGAGGCTTACCGGACGAGCCGTGCGCTCATCCAGGCCCACGAGGAGGATTTCGGGATTGCGCCGCTGGAGGCGCTGTCCTGCGGGCGCCCTGTCGTGGCGCTCGGAAGGGGGGGCGCTCTGGAGACCGTCGCTCCCGATACGGGGGTTCTCTTCGACCGGCCCACCGAGGAGTCGCTGGAGGGCGCGATCCGTGAATTCGGGGCGCGGCGATTCGACGCCGCCGCGCTGCGGCGCCACGCGCTCCGGTTCGCCCGCGAAACGTACCGTGTCGGGATGAGCGCGGCGCTCGCCCAGGCCTACGCCGATTTCCAGCGCCGGCACGAGGACCCGGGCGCCGTGGAGCGCCTGGCCGCGATGCCTGCGGAGAAGCAGAACCGCTAACCCGGTCCGCCTCGGTCAGTCCGGCAGTTTCTCCAGATCGCCCGCGACGACCAGGTTCAGCTTCGCGGGATTCAGGTGGGCGCGAATCGCCGCATCCACCTGCTCCTTGGTGACCCGCCGCACCCGTTCCGGAAACTCGTCCAGGTAGCTTGGGCCATATCCGAACTTCTCGGCCACGGCGAGCGCCTGGGCGATTCCTCCGTTGGTGGCCAGCTGCACCTGGTAGTTGCCGGCGAAGAAGCTCTTCTGCGTCTCGACCTCTTCCTGGGTGATGCCGTCGCGGCAGTATTGCTGGATCACTTCCTGGGCGGACTTCATCGCCTTGGCGAGATTGGCGGGCGCCACGTTGATGTCCGCCAGCCAAATTCCGTCCAGGAAATCGGTCATCGTGAATCGCGAGTAGACGTTGTACGACAGGCCCTCGTCGTCGCGCACGCGCTTGCCGAGCCGGGAACTGAGCGAACTCTGGCCGAGCGCCGCGTTTCCGACCAGCGCCGCCTCGTAGTCGGGGTCTGTCCGCCTGAGACCGCTCGCCGCGCCGTAGAAGAGATCCATGTTGGCCTTCCCGCGGAGCGTGACCGCCTCGCGGACGGGGGAATTCGGCGCCGCGCGGACCGCGTCGTATCGCGGCCGCTCCCCGCGTGGCATCGCTCCGAACAGCGAATCGACCATTGCGGCCACCCGGGCCGTGTCCACGTCCCCGACGATCGTGAGGATCAGCGAGGAGCCGACGTAGCGGTCGCGGTGGAACGCGCGCAGATCGGCGGGGCGCGCCGCAGCGAGGCTGCCAAGCATCGCGTCCTTGGTGGGCGCGCGGTAGGGATGTGTTTCGGGAAAGGCGAGCTGCGTCAGCCGGTCGAAGCCTCGCTGGCGCGTGTTGTCGAACGCGCGGAGAACGTCGCTCTTCACCTCGATCTTGGCTTTCGCCAGCTCCGAGTCCGAGAACGCCGGATTCTGGAGCATGTCCGAGAGGCAGGAGAGCAACAGTCCCGTGTCGCGCGAGAGCCCGGAGCCGGTCACGGTCGCCTGGTACGTGTCGCTGGTGGCGGAGAGCTGGGCGCCCGCGTCATCCAGGACCCTCGCGAGCGCGCGCTTGTCGCGGGTCTTCGTTCCACGGTCGAGCATCCTCGCCGTGAGCTGGGGGATTGCCGGCGCACCGGCCGGTCCCGCCATTCCTCCGGCGAAGACGACTCCGTTGATCGCGACCGTCGGAACCGCGTGGTTCTCGACCACGTCGAGCGTGACCCCGTTCGCCAGCACGCGGCGCAGCGTTCTCGCGGCAAAGCTCCGCGGCGAGACGGCCGGCGCGCTTCGCGTGTTTCCGCTCCACGCGGATGACTCCACCGAGCCGCCGGCGCCGTGCGCCTTGCCCGACATCTTCTCCCCGCTCTTGGCAGGCACGAACCAGCCCACGGTGGCGTGGTCCGGGGCCAGGTAGGTCGCGGCCACCCGCTGCACGTCCTCGCGGGTCACGCGCTTGATGGCGTCGAGGTAGCCGACGTGCCACTTCCAGTCCGCGGAAGCGACCGCCTCCCCCAGGCTGCGGGCGAACCGATACGTTCCGTCGCGAGCGCGTATCTCCGAGACCTCGATCTGGCTCTTGGCGCGATCCAGCTCCTCCTGGGTCACTCCGTCGGCGCCGATCTCGTAGAGCGCCGCCTTGATCGCGTCTTCGACGCTCTGATGGCCTGCGTCCGGCGCCACCGTGGCCACGAAGTGGATGGGGAAAGGATCGCGAAGAGTGTAATTCTGGGCGCTCACGTCGGTCGCGAGGCCCTTCTCGACCAGGGCCTGGTAGAGTCGCGAATTCACGCCATCTCCCAGGACGTTGGCCAGCACATCCAGTGGAATGAAGTCGGGGTGGAGCGAGTTCGGCCGCATGTAGGCGAGGTGAACGACCCCGACCTGCCCGGGGCGGCGGACGACGACGCGCCGCTCGCCCTCTTGAGGCGGCTCCACGGTAATGACCTGCGGGATGGGCTTCGGGGACTTGGCGAACCCGCCGAACTCGCGATCGAACATCCGAAGGGCCTCGGCGGGATCGAAATCGCCGACCAGAATCGCCTCTGAGTTGTCGGGCCAGAAGAACGTCGCGTAGTGCTTGCGGAGTGTCTCGGTGGAGACGCCTTCGATGTCGGATCGATAGCCGATCGTGGTCCAATGGTAAGGATGCGCCGTGATCGATGCGGCCATGACGGCCTTGTAGAGCGCCTGCGCGGGATCGTTCTCGCCGATTTCGTACTCGTTCCGCACGACGGTCATCTCCGGCCGCCGCTCCGAGTCCAGGATGAGCGCCCGGCCAAGGCGGTCGGCCTCGATTCGCATCGCCAGCGCTAGCTTGTCCGAGGGAAGCGTGGAAAAGCCGTTCATGCGGTCGTACGAAGTCGTCATGTTCGTGGTTGCGGCGTCGGTGCCCGCCTCGAAGAGCGCCTCCTGGATGGTTCTCCTGCCGTTTGCCTTCCCGAAGTTCTTCGTGCTCTTGTTGAAGAGCATGTGCTCGAGAAGGTGAGCCGAACCGGTGTTGCCCGGCGCTTCGTTCCGCGAGCCGACGTGGTACACGACGAGAAATGTCACGACGGGTGCCGCGTCGTTGCGCGAGAGGAGAATGTGCATCCCGTTCGACCGGAGCCGGTACTCGGTGATTCCGCCCAGGGAATCGAGCCGTTCCACGTTCGCCGGAAGCGACGGCGACGCCGCGGACGGGAGCGGCATCAAGGCCACAAGAGCGGCGATCGTTGCGCTGCGGCGGAAGCCGCGCGTCGCCCGGTCGGTGAGGAGGCGAATCGGTGCAGGCATTGGCGAGGGTCCTTTCATCGGCAGGCGGGAGAGCGTACGGATCGAAAAAGACCGCCCTGCCGCGCGGAGCGCGGCGGGGCTTGGTTTGGTAGCGCTACGGGGATTCGAACCCCGGTTTGATGGCTGAGAACCACCCGTCCTGACCCCTAGACGATAGCGCCACAACCGGCCCATGTGGCACGACGATACATGAAATGTGGCTGGGGGAAGAGGATTCGAACCCCTGTACCGTGGTCCAGAGCCACGTGTCCTACCACTGGACGATCCCCCAAGAAGGAGGGGAGAATACCATCCCTCGCGAAAACCGTCAACTCCGACGGAGCGTTGGCGTTACGGATGCCCGGATTCTCCTGCGGCCTGGACCGGGCCAAGGATCGCTACCGCGGCTTCGCGGCGTCGCGCGTTGTCTTGAGGTGGGAGCGTAGCCAGAAGAGGAAGAGCCCCGCGAGCCCGACCACCACGGCGAGATCGAACCCATGCCAAAAGCTTCGGATCCGCTCCCAGTTTTCCCCGAAGAATACGCCGACCCAGGCCAGTCCCAACGCCCAGATGTAGGAGCCCGCGAACGTATAGGAAGTGAACCGCCCGAACGGTACGCGGGCCGCTCCGGCCGGGAATGAAATGAATGTGCGCACGATCGGAAGGAGCCGGGTCCAGAAGGCCACCTGGAGGCCGTGCCGCTTGAGCCACCTATCCGCCCGGTCGTACTCTTCGACCCGGATGATGTGCCAGCGCTCGAGCCGCTCCGCGAGCGGCCGCCCTCCCACGGTCCCCAGCCAGTATCCGATCCACGAGCCGAAAACATTGCCAACGGCGCCGGCCAGCGCCACCGCCCAGATATTGAAGCGGCCGGTCGTGACGAGGTAGCCCGAGAAGGGCATGATGATCTCGCTCGGAAGCGGGATGCAGGCGCTCTCGATCGTCATGCAGACGATCACTCCCGCATAACCCCAGTTCGAGATCAGGGAGAGGATGAACGCGGCGATGGGTTGAAGAATGGTGTCGATCACGCACGCCTCGAGGGGGTCAGCCGCTGATCCTCGAAGTGAGGTAGTAGGTGATCGCGGCGACCGCCGCCGCGGCCGGAATCGTGAGAATCCACGCCCAGACGATCTGCCCCGCGACGCCCCACCGAATGGCGGAGAGCCGTCGCGTGGCGCCCACTCCGACGATCGCGCCCGTGATCGTGTGGGTCGTCGAGACCGGAATGCCAAAGTGGGTCGCCGTGAAGAGGCTGATGGCCCCGGCCGTTTCGGCGCAGAATCCTCCCACCGGCCGGAGCTTCGTCACGCGCGCGCCGAGCGTGTGGACGATCTTCCAGCCGCCCGAGAGCGTGCCGAGCGAGATGGAAGCTCCGCACGCGAAGATCACCCAGCTCGGAACGTAGAAGTGATCGATCTGATGCGTCGTCAGAAGAAGGATCGTGATGACCCCCATCGTCTTCTGCGCGTCGTTGGCGCCGTGTCCCAGAGAATACGCCGCCGCCGACGCGATCTGCAGCCTGCGGAACAAACGGTCCACGCGAGTCGGCGAGTACCGACGGAAGATCCAGGAGACCGCCACCATGTTGCCATAACCGAGCAGGAGGCCGAAGAGGGGCGAGAGAAGGATGAACCACAGGGTCTTCTGCACGCCCTTCATGAGGATCGCGTCGAATCCCGCGTTGCAGACCGCCGCCCCGAGCAGCCCGCCGATCAGGGCGTGGGAAGAGGAGGTCGGAAGCCCCAGCCACCACGTGAGGAGATTCCAGACGATCGCGCCGGTCAACCCGGCGAGGATCACGTGATTCGTGATCGCGATCGGGGCGATCGTGCCCTTGCCGATCGTGGTGGCCACTGCGACACCCATCACGTAGACCGCGACGAAATTGAAGAACGCGGCCCAGATCACGGCCATTCCCGGCGTCAGGACGCGCGTGGAGACGACGGTGGCGATCGAATTGGCGGCGTCGTGGAATCCGTTGAGGAAATCGAAGACGAGCGCCAGGAAGATGATGACCAGTACGTAAGTCGTCATGGTGTCGTCAGGCGGGGGGCGATTCTGCGGCCTTTGCCGTCAGTTGTTCTTGACGACGATGCCTTCCAGGATGTTCGCCACGTCCTCGCAGTCGTCGGTCGTCGCTTCGAGGCGGCCGTAGAGTTCCTTCCACTTGATGAGTTCTCGGAAGTCGGTCGCCTCTTCGAAGAGGCGCGCGGTCGTGTTCCTGGAGATGAAATCGGCCTCGTTCTCTAACTCGTTGATCTGGACGCAGAACGGGGCGATCAGTTTCAGATCGCGGAGATGCGTCACCGCGCCGTGAATCGCTATGCAGGAGCGCTCAACGACCGAAACCAGCTCGATCGCCTCGGGCGTGATGGTCTGGACCTTGAACAGCGCCAGGCGGCTGGAGACGCCTTCGATATTGTCCAGGACGTCGTCCAGCGAACTGGCCAGGGCGTGGATGTCCTCGCGATCGAACGGCGTGATGAACGTGCGGTTCAGCTTGTTGATGATCTCATGGGTGATGCGATCGCCGTCGCTCTCGAGCCCCTTGATGTGCCGTGCCTTCTCCTCCACCCTCTCGTAATGGTGGGCCAACTCCTTGAGCGCGCGGGCCGCCTCCAGCACCTTGGCGGCCTGAGTCTCGAAGAGGTCGAAGAAGCGGACTTCGGTCGGCAGGAGTCGAAACATAGGCCGCGAGTTTATACCACCCGGGCGTCGCCCGCGGCAAGGGGAAAGAACTGCGCTTGAGGGTCCTGCCGGGCTCGTGGTAGCGTCGGCGCAGATGATCGAAACCCTCGACCTACGCTTACTTAGCTCCACTGGAAGGACCCTTCTTCTCGCCATCCTGACCTCGCTTCTTCTCGCGACCGGATCGGCGCGCGCCCAATATCCCAGCACCGGGATGCCGAGCGAATCGGCCAGTCCCGCGCCGGGGACCAGCGCGATTCGGCCTCGTTTCGCGGTGGATGCGACGGTTCAACTCGGAGAAGAGGGAAAGCCCTTTGTTCGGCTCGACTACCGGCTTAGCCGGAGCGAGCTTCTATTCGAGCGCACGCCGCCCGCGGGATATCGGGCTGCCTACCAAGTTACTGTGATCTTCTACACCGCCAAGGGCAAACGGCAGGTCACCGGGGATACCTATGGCCGCGAGCTGCGCGTCGCCAGCTACAACGAGGCGCGGATCCGCGGGGAGGACCTTCTGGATCACCTCGACTTCCAGGTCGCGCCGGGGAAGTACCAGATACAGGTCACGGTGACCGACCTCGTCGCCGAGAAGACGTCCGGAACCTCGGTACTATTGGAGGTTCCGAGCGGGCCCACCGGTCTTATGTGGTTCAGCGATGTCACCCTGGGAACGATTGCCGCCCGAGGCGCCCGGCCGGATTCCGCGGGACCCGTGCTGACCCCGAATCCCTCCCGAAGGTATGCGGAAAACATCACCCAGTTCGCTGCATCAGGCGAGATATTCGATCAAAGGCCCGCCACCGGTACCGACTCCACGTACCGACTCACCTACATGGTCCTCTCCGACGCTGGCGGGTCCGTTCTCGGTAGGGATACGACCGTCATTCGGACGGGCAGCCGCACGCCGTTCCTGCTCCGGCCTCATCTGGGAGGCCTGGGGGCCGGCTCCTACCGGTTCCAGGTCGAGATCTCGCTGCCCCCAGGGACTGAAGGCGCCGGGCACCAGAAGCCCACCGTCATCAGGAGGGACAAACCGTTCGACATCGACCAGTCGCCAGCAACGCTCGGATTCGCATCGCCCCAATCTCTCGACCCCCTCAAGTACTTAGCCAGTCAGCAGGAAACCGCGGACATGGACCGCCTGGAGGGGGAGGATGCGAGGCGGGCCTACTGGGAGGCGTTCTGGAAGCGCCGTGATCCCAACCCCGATACCCCGGAAAACGAAGCTCGAGAGGAGTTCTACCAGCGGCTCCAATACGCCAACCAGCACTTCGGGGCGGGGGGATCTGGGTGGAAGACGGACATGGGCCGCGTCTACATCATCTATGGACGCCCTGACGAAGTGGTCCGCAATCCCTTTAGCTTCGACCGTCCGCCGGAGGAGATCTGGTACTACTACCGTGATCGTAGGACGTTCGTCTTCATCGATCGGGACGGATTCGGGCGGTACGAACTGACCAGTCCGCCGGACGGCTCCAGCGGGCATTGATTCGATCGGCCGGAGGCGACCATGCGCCAGTCGGTTGCGGCCCAAGTGGTTCGCGGGTCTCCGCTCCCGGAATTGCGGTCTCGGGCGGGAGCCCGTAAATCGTTGTGTGCCAATTGGTTGCGTTGGCGTGTGCAAATTTCCCGTTGACAGCCCGAAGGCCACGACATAACTTGCGACCGATTTTTGGAGGCTCCCAAAGTGGGGGCCTGGGTTGGGACCAGGTTGGTTACGAATCCAAAGACCGAACCGAAAGGGGGTGGGGAGCCAAAGATCCAACGAGCAGGAGATGCTCACTCGGATCGCCCCGGGCTCGATCAAAGATTCAGAAGCTTAGTCCCGGGACAAATAGACCCCAGCTGGGAAGGGGTCCAAAAACCAAGGAGGCTTAACAAATGTTTCAGCGCAAGCTGATTGCAGTTTTGGGCTTGGTCGCGATGTTGGCCGTTACGGCTGGCGTCAGCCAGGCGTCGAAGTCGCGTGTCGAGAGCATGGGTCTCAACTCTCCCACGCTGAGTGCGTTCACCGACGATGATGCCAACATCTTCTTCTTCCCGACGTCGGTTGTGCGGCAGAACAACTTGGTGGTTGCTGAGGTCGGCAACAATCCATCCGGGTCGACCGGCTTCTTTCCCTCGGACCAGAGCATGACGATCGTCCGCAATTTCCCGAAGTTTGGCGCCATCGGATATCAGATGAGCCAGAATGCGATCAACAGCCCGTCCGATATCGCGGATAACCTGCGCAACAAGCAGGTGGATCTCATTTGGGGCAAGGCGTTCACGAAAGTCGATTTCGCAGTTCGGCTCGACGCGACGAATTCCGGCTGGTCCAACTCCACCACCGTCGGCGGCGTCACCGTTAACGAGGAGGTCAAGGGCTTCGGTGATACCTTCGGCCCCAACCTGTTCCCGAATGGGATTGCCGGCGACTCTGACGTCGAAATCAACACGATGGGTTTCACCCCCGCAATCGCCATCCACATGGCGAACGACAATCGGTTCGAAGCGGCGGTAACGTATCGTACCTATTCGCTCGACAACACCTTTTCCGTGTCCAGCACCCCGGCCGCGGCCGAGGAGTGGGCAGATGACGGTTCCGCTTCGTATGCCTTGATTGCCCGCTTGATCATGAACAAGGGCGACAAGCACACGTTGATTCCGGCCGGTTGGTACCAGAGCGACGACCTCAGCTGGAAGTAC
>Ga0315273_10008243_pt1 | contig 13127 bp, 13 predicted proteins | sample YL17G02_0_MG_FD_205753 | JGI IMG/M metagenome (GOLD analysis project Ga0315273, IMG submission 205753) | Sediment microbial communities from Yellowstone Lake, YNP, Wyoming, USA - YL17G02_0 | ecosystem: Environmental > Aquatic > Freshwater > Lake > Sediment | place: USA: Wyoming | collected...
CCTCGCGCCTTGCGCTCGCCGCGCAAGCCCCATGCGCGCGGATCCTCCTAATTCTCAGACAGGCTCCTATGCTATGCGTGAACAACCGAACCCACTTTTGAGCCCAAGACGGCGTTTTTGATATTACCACGACGGAAGAGATTAAAGACGAGGATCGGCAGGTTGTTTTCCATGCAGAGCGCGATTGCAGTGGCATCCATGACGCGCAGGCCCTTCTCCAAAACCTCGCGGTAACTGATGCTTCTAATGAGCCGGGCGGATGGATTCGACACGGGATCGGCATCATAGATACCGTCCACCTTTGTCGCCTTGAGGATGACCTCCGCCCCGATTTCTATGGCGCGCAGAGCCGCGGCGGTGTCGGTGGAGAAGTAGGGGTTGCCCGTGCCCGCGGCAAAGATGACGACCCTGCCCTTTTCGAGGTGCCGGATCGCCCGCCGGCGGATGAAGGGCTCCGCAACGGCCTGCATCTGGATCGCAGACTGGACCCGCGTGAAAATGCCCCGCTTTTCCAGTGCGTTCTGGAGAGCCAGGGCATTGATCACGGTTGCGAGCATGCCCATGTGATCGCCGCTTACCCGGTCCATCCCCGCCGCGCTGACCGTGATGCCTCGAACGATGTTGCCCCCGCCAACAGTGGCCGCAACCTGGACTCCGAGCTTATGAATCTCCTGGATCTCCTGCGCGATCTGATCGGCAATCTTGAGATCGACGCCGAATCCCTGCGAACCAAGAAGGGCTTCACCGCTCAGTTTTACCAGTACCCTGCTGTAATGCGTTTTCTTCGGGCGCCGTTGCACCATTCTGGTCTCCCGCGCTGTGCCAGGTTTGCCCGGATTTTCCCCCGACAGTGTCGTAGCAAGCGTGCGCCGGGCACGCTGGAGGTTAATCGCCGAGCTTGTAGCGGATGAAGCGGCGCAACTGTATGTTTTCGCCGATTTTCTGTATGTGGGCCGCCATGTGATCTTTCACGGTGACGCTGGGTTCCCGGACGAACGGCTGCTCCAGAAGGCACATTTCGGAGTAGAACTTCGACATCCGGCCTTCCACGATCTTGTCGAGAACGTTTTCAGGCTTGCCTGTGGCTCGGGCCTGTTCCTTGTAGATCTCCCGCTCCTTGGCCATCACGTCCTCCGTGACGTCCTCTTTCCGGATAAACCGCGGGTCGCTGGCCGCGATGTGCATCGCGATATCCTTGACCAGGGTTTGGAAATCGGCGTTGCGTGCCACAAAATCGGATTCGCAGTTCACCTCGACCATGACGCCGATTTTTCCATTGTGCACGTAGGTGCCGATCAGCCCTTCCTTGGTCTCGCGGCCTGCCTTTTTCGCGGCAGAGGCGAGCCCCTTCTTGCGCAGGATCGTGACGGCCGCTTCCACATCACCCTGCGCCTCTTCGAGTGCGCTCTTGCACTCCATGAAACCGACACCGGTTTTCTCGCGCAGCACTTTTACCTGTTCTGCTGAAACGCTCATAACGAACCTCGCACGACATTGCGACACCTGCCGCAAGAGTCGGGGACAGTCCCGCCCGCCGGAAATACTCGCTCAGTTCAGGCGCGGGCGGCGCTCTCCTCCAGGATATTGGGATAAATTACAGGTGCGGCACATACCGCAGGCTAGACTTCGGGCGCCTCGTCTCCCTTTGCCGCATCGTCCTCGGCAGGCGCATCGGCCGGCTTGGGGGATACTTCTGCAGCCGCAGCAGCGGTCTGGTCGGATGGGGCATCCTGCTCGGGCTTCATGGGCTTGGCCTTGCGCTGCAACGCCTTCCGAACCGTGGTCTTTGGTCTCGCCGAAGCATCACCCGGCTGGACGGCCTCCGCAGTCTCACCAGCCTCCTTCCTTTCCGCGGAAATGCGCGCGGCCACTTCAGCCGCTGCCGCTGAGGCCCGGGCCGCAGCCTCACGGGCGGCCGCCGCCTGCTGGGCCTGCATCTGGCGCTGCTTTTCCATCTGCTCGGCAAGCTCCTTCTGCTGGGCCTCGTAGATCGCCTTCCCCGCCAGAAGCGCTTCCGCCACGGTCGCCGTGATCAGTCTTATGGCGCGCAGTGCATCGTCGTTCCCCGGAATGATGTAGTCGATATCGTCGGGATCACAGTTGGTGTCGGCTACGCCGATGATGGGAATGCCCAGTTTCCGGGCTTCATGAATGGCGATGGCTTCCTTCCTGGTATCAATGACAAAAATGGCGTCTGGAAGATTCGCCATATCCTTGATGCCGGAAAGGTTTTTCTCCAGCTTCTTTCGCTCACGCTCGTACCGGGCGATCTCCTTCTTGGAGAAGAGTTCATACTGACCGTTCGCCTTCATCGCCTCGATTTCACGGAAGCGCTTGAGGCTCTTCTGAATGGTGACGAAGTTGGTCAGAAGGCCGCCCAGCCAGCGCTGATTGACGAAATACATGCCGCAGCGGGTGGCTTCTTCCTGGATGACATCCTGCGCCTGGCGCTTGGTGCCCAGAAAGAGCACGTTCTTGCCGCTCGCGCCCAGCTCCTGGATGAACTGGAGCGCGTTCTTGAACAGCCGCAGGCTCTTCTGCAGATCGATGATGTAGATGCCGTTGCGCTCCCCGAAAATGTAATCCTTCATCTTCGGATTCCAGCGCTTGGTCTGATGGCCGAAGTGGACACCGGCCTCCAGCAGTTGCTTCATGGTAATGGAAACCAAACAGACCTCCCCCAGGCTACCGTTTCGAGAACTGGAATCTCTTGCGAGCGCCCTTTTGACCGTACTTCTTTCTTTCCTTGATCCGGGAATCACGCGTGAGCAAGCCGGCCTTTTTCAGCCGCGGCCGAAGTTCCGAGTTGAACTCAAGAAGCGCTTTGGTAATCCCCAGGCGCAAGGCACCCGCCTGCCCCGTGGTTCCGCCGCCGCGGACCGTCGCCTTCACATCGAACTTTCCGAGATTGTCGGTGATAGTCAGCGGAAAACGGATGATGGTGCGCTGGGTTTCATTGCAGAAATATTCGCCGAGGTCGCGCTTGTTGACTGTGATTCTGCCCGTGCCGGGAACCATGAAGACACGGGCGGATGAACTTTTTCGCTTTCCCGTTCCGTAGTATTGATCAGTTGCCAAACTTGAACTCCTTTGCTCGAACCGAAGCAGCTTTCGTGCTTCGAAATGCAAACTTTCCTAAAGCGCCATGGCCTTGGGTTGCTGGGCCTGATGCGGATGCTGTGCTCCCCGGTAGACCTTGAGCATTTTCCTCATCGCGTGCCCCAGCTTGCTTTTGGGCAGCATACCGAAAACCGCTTCCCGGACAATCCTTTCGGGATTCTTGGCCAGAAGATCGCCGGCGGAAACCGAGCGCAGCCCGCCCGGGTAGCCCGTGTGATGGTGATACATTTTGACCGCAGTTTTCTTGCCGGTCAGCTTCACCTTATCGGCATTGACGACAATGACATGATCGCCGGTGATGAGGAAAGGGGTGTAGATGGGTTTATGCTTGCCTGTGATCATTCGAGCCACGCGGCTGGCCAGGCGACCCAACACCTGCCCTTCGGCATTCACCACATGCCACGCGCCCTGTTTTTCCTTCTCGCCCGGCAGATAACTCTTCATCTTTGACTCCGTTATTTATTACTCAGCAACACAAACTTTTAGGCTATCCAAGATATGTCCAACTGTCAAGAAGATTTAGCTGGAAATCGTGTCGGGACAGCATCTCCGGACAGATTGCTGCGGAATTCCGGCCGGTACGCGTCGAGCGCGCAGGCTTCCGCGCCGGCAACCGGATGCTGGAAATTCTAATTTCCTGCGGGGGGCAGGCTAAAGAATCGCTCGCCGGATCCCCGCATGATCACTGCGTCTGGAGCACTTGACGCCGGCCCCACACCCGCCATCTCAAGCGGGGTCCGGCTCTATCTCAATTTCTTTCAACAAAAAAGGAAAGTTATTATACACCCCGTCCGATAAGATGCAATGGGAGACCCTGAACGGTACGGTCCGAACGGGCTTCCCCTGATACTACTTGACATTAGATCAGGTCTTTGTTAAACGCTGGCTCCTGAAAGGTAATTTACGTCATCCCCCTCTGGGTTCTTCGCCAGTTGATCCGAAGATCCGGTTTCTACCCAAATGACGTTAAATCTATTAGGCCGAAGCAAGCAGTTGGTTGGCCTGGACATTGGCTCTAGCACCATTAAGACCGTGGCTCTTACTGCCCGCAAGGGCGGTTATGTACTCCAGAGCCTTGGCATGGAAGAGTTGGCCCCGGACTGCATTGTTGACGGAGTCATCATCTCCAAGCTCCCCGTCTCCGACGCAATCAATCGAATCTTCCTGCAGCAGGGCATCAAGAACAAGCGGATCGCCACCTCGATTTCCGGGCACTCGGTAATCATTAAGAGGATCGCCCTGCCGATCCAGAGCGACGAAGAATTGGCGGAATCGATCCGCTGGGAAGCGGAACAGTACATCCCGTTTGACATCGACGATGTCAACCTCGACTACCAGGTGCTGGGCGAGAACTCGGCCACTGGCAACCTCGACGTCCTGCTCGTGGCGGTGAAGCGGGAAAAGATTGCCGACCACACGAGCGTGATCACTATGGCCGGCAAGACCCCGGTGGTAGTCGACGTGGACGCATTCGCGCTCCAGAACGCCTACGAAGTCAACTACGAGCCTTCCAACCGGTCCATCGTGGCGCTGCTGGACATCGGCGCCAGCGTCATGACCATCACGATCATGTCGGGGAGAGATTTCCTGTTCACCCGCGACGTCAGCGTGGCCGGCAACCAGTACACGGATTTCCTGCAGAAGGAGTTCGGGCTGGGTTTTGCCGAGGCCCAGAGCCTGAAGCACGGTGAAGCCGTTGCCGGCGTGGACCCGGCGGAGGTTCGGCATGTGATCGATTCGGTGACGGAAATCATCAGCCTGGAAATTCAAAAGACTTTTGACTTCTTTAAATCCACCACCACCGTCGACCGCCTCGATCGCATGCTTGTCAGCGGCGGCGCGGCTCACACGCCCGGTCTGATTGAAGCCCTCGAGAAGAAATTTGAAATACCCTCGAAAAAATTCGACGCATTCCGCAAGATTTTGTACGACAAGAAACGCTTTGCCCCGGCTGTGATCGAGGCCCGTTCGCCCGGCCTCGCCATCGCCGTCGGACTTGCGCTCAGGAATGCGGAGGAATAGGGCTGCCATGATCAAGGTTAACCTTCTACGGGATCAGAGTACCAAGAAGCCCTCGCGCAAAAAGGGGGCGTTCCCTACCTTTTCGCGCATCGGATTCATTATCGCAGCCGCGTTCGCGGTGATCCTCGTCGGACTGGGGTGGTGGTGGTATTCCGTCGCCCGCGAGATCACCCAGCTCACCGAAGCACATGACAGACTCCGCATCGAGAACGCCAAACTCCAGGGTCTGAAAAAGCAGATCGTCGAATTTGAGAGACTCAAGAAGCTGCAGGAAAGCAGAATCCAGGTTATCGAAAAGCTCAAGGAAGCCCAGACCGGCCCGGTTCTGCTCCTGAATCACGTGATCCGGAGCATCCCCAGGGAATCCGGCATATGGCTGACGACGCTCGATCAAAAGGGTGACCGCATCAATATCATCGGTTATACCAAGCGCGCCGAATTCATTCCTGATTTCATGACCAATCTTTCGGCAACGAAATTTTTCCAGAGCGTGGATCTCGACATCATCCTGGACGAAAAAGAGGGTTCGAAATTCTCTCTGGTCTGCATGACCGCGCTCAAGTCGGCGCGAGAGTAAGGAATCATGGACCTCAAGGATATCAAACTGAGCAGCCTTCCGCGTTCGGCGCAGCTTGGGATTGCTGCGCTGGTGGCAGCGGCTCTCGTGGCGGGCTTTTATTTCGGTTATCTCCGGGGCCCGGTCGGGGAGCTGCAGCAGCTGCGCCTCGACGTCAAGGAACTCGAAAAATCCGTCGCAGAGACTTCGGCGGTCGCAAGCCAGCTGGATCGCTTCAAGAAAGAGCTGGCTGTCCTCGAGCAGAGGCTCACTGAGCTGCGCAGCATACTGCCGAGCGAGAAGGAGACCCCCCAGGTATTGCGAAATTCGCAGGAAATGGCCGCCGCAAGCGCACTGAAAATCACCCGCTTCAATCCGCAGCCGGTCATTCCCCGCCCCTTCCACTCGGATTGGCCAATCCTGATCGAGGTGCGCGGGTCGTACAACGCGCTCGGAGAGTTTTTCGAAAAAATCAGCCGCGCGACGCGCATCGTCAATGTTGATAACGTCGCGATAAAAGGCATCGGGAACGCTATGGATCCCACCATGACGCTCTTGGCGTCCTGCACAGTCACAACTTTTGTTTATCGTGAAGATGTGGTTGTCGAGGCGGAGAAGCCCGCACCGGCAAAAAAAGGCGGTAAGAAATAATGAACACCAAAGGTCGACATGCCTGGATCTTGATCGCGGTTTTGCTGGCGGCATCGGCTGCCTATTCCATGCAACACCCCCAGAAAAGCGTTGCGCCCGATAACAAGAAGCCCGCGGCGGCGGCCTCGACGGCTCCCGCCGGGGTCAAGTACGACCCGGGGAATCATCCCGATCCTTTCTTCAATCCCAACCTGTTCAAAATGAAGTCCGATGATCCGAACGAGGAAGAGCCGCGCGGTCAGCCTCCCCCCGGAATCACGGGCATGTCCATCACCCAGGTGAAGCTGCTGGGAACCGTTGAGGGCGACGGAACGCCAACCGCTGTCTTTCTCGGAACTGACCGTCGGTCCTATTTTCTTCAGGAATCCGACAGGCTGTACGACGGCTATCTCAAACAAATCGGCCCAGATTCGGTGATCCTGGTCCGAGAAACCAGAATTAGATCCGGAAAGATTCTCACCCAAGAAGTCACCAAGCGGCTCAGGACGCCATAGGGTTTGCCGTTATGAAAAGACGATTTATTTTATCAGGAGAAAAACAGGCTCTGCCGGGCAGGAACTTCTGGAGCGCCATCGCCGTGATTCTGTTGGTGCTGGCGCCGGGTATCGAAGGTATTGCCCAGAAGACCGCGATTCCACTCCAACCCCAGAAGAATGAGGCGATTGCCCGGAAGTCCGCTCCGGAAAGCGCGTCCATGCCCGGGATGAACGCGCAGGGAACTCCTTCGGCCGTTCTTACCGCAATAAAGACTGCCGAGGAGAACGGGAAAATAGTGATTTCTATTTCCACAAAGGGGCCTATCGACTACAACGCCTTTACCCTGAGTCAGCCTCGCCGCCTGGTCGTTGACTTTAAAAACGCTGAGATTAACCTCCCATTCAACGAGTTGCCCGTGAATCTTGCCGGCGTGAAGCAGATCCGCCTCCGGCAGATGCGCGAGGCAGGCAACAAAATCGCAAGGCTGGTTATTGATCTGGAGGACGTGAAAAAGGTCAATCACAAGATCGTCACTGAAGATCAGGATGTCAAAATCCTGATTCCTTCGACCCAGAGTTCCTCGGTTGGCATGGACAAGCCCGCATCGGCCGTCAAGCCTGCCGCAATCTCGAAGTCGGAAACGCCCGCGCCGAAGCCGGCTGCGGCTTCTGTCCAAACATCGGCTCCTGCCCCTGCCGCACCTGCCAAGGCGCCTTCCCGGGAAAAGACTGCCGCGGCTCCGAAGCCTGAACCTCAGGCAAAGCCGCCGGCCGTTGCCTCCACCACGAAGCCAAAACCTGTGCCCGAGCCGGTTGCCCCGGCGAAAACCCCATCGGCGGCAAAACCGGATGCATCTGCCGAAAAGGCGCCTCCGGTATCCAAGCCGAAGCCATCTCAGACCACAGAGACAGCCGCACAGGCAAAACCGGTTGCCGCGCCTGCGCCCGCTGTAAAGCCCGCTCCTGCCGCTGCGCCCAAGTCCACTGGGCCGGAAGCCAAGCCTCCGCTCCAGGTGGCGGAGCTACCGACGCCCCCGCGGATAGTGAGTGATCGAGTAGAAAGAGAGGAAACTGCCCCGGTCCCTGCCGTGATGAGCGGGCCGGCTCAACCAGTTACACCTCCCGTTTCACCTCCCCAGGCACCTGCAACGCAGGCTCGCGCGGAGCCCGCACCGGCGACTCCATCTCAAGCGTCGGAACAAGCGAGCCGTTTTTCGGGATCACCGCTGACGGTGGACTTGATTGATATCCCGCTCGTCGACTTCTTCCGCCTCATGGCCGATGAAGGGGGAATCAATGTCGTCATGGATCCGGAGATCAAGGGCACCCTTTCGATTAAAGTCGTGAAGGTTCCGTGGGATCAAATCCTTGAAGCTGCCCTGATGAACAACGGCCTTGATAAGCAGATCGAGGGCAACCTCGTGCGCATTGCCAAAAAGACCACGCTTCAGGCTGAGGCAAAACAGCGGGAAGAATTGAAGAAAGCAAATGTGCTGGCGGCTGATGTCGAGACCAGAATCAAGCGCTTGAATTATGCCAAAGCGGCGTCTTTCGTCGAACCGCTGAAGGAACAAAAGAGCGTGCGTGGAACGATCTCAATCGACGAAAGAACCAATTCGCTCATTCTCACCGATATCCCGAGTTTCCTCGAGAAAATGACCGAGCTCGTTGAGACTCTGGACATACCCCAGCCTCAGGTGGAGATTGAAGCACGCATCGTATCGGCCAACCGTGATTTCGCGCGCGACCTCGGCGTGCAGTTCGGGTTCGTTCAAGGCAACCTTCAAAGGACCACGGTTGGCGGACCGAACACTTTCGGCACCATCGGCGGTACCAGGCCTTCGCAGACCCCGAACAGCGCGTATGTCGCCGGCAATTCGGCGACAGGGCGCGGAGCCTCGGAAACCAAGGCGAGCCAGGCGGCAAGCGTCAGCACAGGCACTGGAAACCAAAACGCGGGCAACTATAATGTCAATCTCCCCGCAGGTAAGGCGTTTGGCGGTATCGGCCTCTCCGTAGGTAACATCTTTGATATGTTCCTGCTCGATGCGGCGATAACCGCCGGTGAGAGCAAGGGCATTGCCAAGTTGATATCGCAACCCAGGGTGGTTGCCCAGAACAACAGTTCAGCCACTATTACTCAGGGTCTCCGATTTCCCGTTCAGATCGTTTCCAATAATACCGTTACCGTCCAGTTTCAAAATGCCGCCCTAACCCTTATCGTCACACCTCAAATCACTCTGGAAAGCAACATCGTTCTCGACCTCAATGTTGAAAACAACACACCGGATTTCTCCCGGGCTGTAAACGGAATCCCGTCCATAAGAACCAGTGAATCCAAAACCAGGGTATTGGTAACCGACGGCGGCACCACCGTAATCGGCGGGATCATCATCGAAACGGATACGAATCAATCCGATCGAGTCCCGGGGCTGGCTTCCCTGCCGGGCATCGGCCACCTCTTTAAGCGGACCTCGGTCGCCAAGAGCTCCCAAGAGATTCTGTTCTTTATCACGCCCAAAATAGTGAAATAGGGTGCCGCCGGCCGGCACCCCTCTCCTCTTCGATGGATGTACCCGCACGGGAAGCCCGACCATGGCATCTCCAGCCGGGGGTCTTTGCTCATGCCATCCGGGTTTCCGGCATTGTGGCGCATCACCTCCGAAGTGCTTCAGGTGTTTTGACATCCACTATTTTTGATGGTATGATCCCCCACTCTCGATTTGGCTCGTTTCGGTCGCAAATGATGCAGTGGGCAAATCGACCCTAATATACCTGGAAGGGGGTTATTTGGGGGACTGGTCGGCATCAGAACAGCCGGCGAATTCAGATTCAGAGGTCCAACAAACCGGGGACAAGCATTTATAATCAGCAAACCTTGCCCGCCGGAAAGGGGTGTGTTTAGCAGCTTCGCGCCGATTAACCCTGGCATGCAATGCTTGTAGGATAGGAAGCTCCCATGATCATCAAAGAAGTCAAAGATCTGATTCACGAAATCCTGGCAAGTGACATCAGCGAATTCGAACTCGAACATACCGGCACCAAACTTCGGTTGCGCAGAGGCTTTCACAGCGAACCTGTCCACCAGGTCGTTGGCCCGGTTGTCATGCATGCAGGCTCGCCTGCGGCGATTGCCGCGGCCAGGACCGAGCCGCCTCCTCAGGTCGCGTCTCCAGCGGAGGCAGACGAAGAGAACGGCCTCCATATCATCACATCCCCAATTGTCGGCACATTTTATCGGGCTGCCTCTCCTAGCGCCGAGCCCTATGTGAAGATCGGCGATGTCGTGGAGGAAGGCAAAACCCTGTGCATCGTAGAAGCGATGAAGCTCATGAACGAAATCCCATCCGATCTAGCGGGTGAAATCGTCAAAGTCTACGTGGAGAACGGCCATCCTGTGGAGTTTGGTCTGAAGCTGTTCGGAATTCGTCCCCGCAAGTAGGATCGGTCAGCCGACATGTTTCGAAAAATATTGATTGCGAACCGCGGCGAAATTGCGCTGCGAATTATCTGCGCCTGCAAGGAATTGAGCATTCCGACGGTTGCCGTCTACTCTCAGGCGGATCAGAACTCCCTTCACGTGCGCTTTGCGGACGAGGCGATTTGCATTGGCCCTCCCTCGAGCAAGGAGAGCTATCTCAATATACCGCAAGTTATCAGTGCGGCCGAAATCACGAATGCCGAAGCCATACATCCGGGTTACGGATTTCTTGCTGAAAGTGCTTATTTTGCAGAAGTCTGCGAGGCCTGCGGAATCACCTTCATAGGGCCTTCGCCTGAAAACATCAAAATGATGGGGGACAAAAACAGGGCCCGGGCTGCCATGAAGGAGGCCGGTCTCCCCATCGTTCCCGGAACCGGTATAATCAGAGGCGCGGATGCCAACGTCCGGCAACTCGCGCAGGAAATCGGGTTTCCGCTGATGATCAAGGCTGCCGGCGGCGGCGGCGGCAAGGGCATGCGCATCGTGAACAGCGCAGAGGAGCTCCAGGGTGCGCTTGAAGTGGCTCAAAACGAATCGACTGCAGCGTTTGGCACACCGGATGTCTACATGGAAAAGTACCTCCCGGTCGCGCGCCACATCGAATTTCAGATTCTGGCCGATCACCATGGCAACGTCGTTCATCTGGGCGAGCGTGAATGCTCCATACAGCGGCGCTATCAAAAGCTGATCGAGGAGTCGCCCTCCACTTACGTTTCGCCGGAGTTGAGGGAGGCTGTCGGCAGCCTGGCCGTTAAGGCTGCGCGCACAGTGAATTACGCCAACGCCGGCACCATGGAGTTCATCTTCGATGATAAAGGGAATTACTATTTCATGGAGATGAACACGCGCATCCAGGTGGAACACCCGGTGACCGAGATGATTACGGGCGTGGATCTGGTAAAGGAACAAATCCGGATCGCGGCCCGTGAAAAGCTGGGCTATACCCAGGAGAATATCCAGTTCCGCGGTCATGCCATCGAATGCCGCATCAACGCGGAATGCCCGGACACATTCCTTCCCTTCCCCGGAAAAATCAGTGTCTTCCACCAACCCTGCGGTTTCGGCATACGAGTGGATTCCGCAGCTTACAGCGACTGCGTGATCACTCCGTATTACGATTCTCTTATCGCGAAGCTGGTCGGATATGGGAGGAATCGCGCGGAGGCAATCAGCAGGATGCGGCGCGCGCTCGACATGATGGTCGTCGAGGGTGTGAAAACGACTATTCCGCTGCACCAGAAAGTTCTGGCCGAGAAGGATTTCCAGGAAGGCCGAATCACGACCCGGTTCCTCGATCGCTGGGCGCGTCGCTGAAATCCTGAACTCCGCAAACCAGGGCGTCTGGCGGATGCTTGGATGCCGGTTGCGTTGTCATCGCAATCTGTAGTTGATCCCGGCCCATGAATGAGCGCTACAAATCGTTGAACTTGCCGCTGATTTACCCGATAACCGATAAGGTCCTGGCGGCAAAACACAGTCATCTGGCTATTGTCAGGGAACTTGTGCGGGGTGGCGCGACCCTGATACAGATTCGTGATAGAGAGACCCCCCTGAGAGAATTGCTGCTGGATCTGCGGCGCTGCGCGGAGCATTGCAGGAAACATAATATCCGGCTTATCGTCAACGATCGCTGCGACCTGGCGCTCGGTTGCGGAGCCTCAGGCATCCATCTCGGGCAGGACGACCTCCCCCCTGAAGCCGCCCGGAAGCTGCTCGGCCCTCAAAGCATCATTGGTTTCTCCGCCCACACCCTGTCACAGATCCGGCAAGCCGCAAAGCTGCCGATACAATATTTGGGATTCGGCCCGATCTATCCAACCTCCACAAAACGGGATGCCCCCCCTGCCGTTGGGATTGACCGGTTGCGCCGGGCTTGCCGGCAATCATGTTTGCCTGTGGTTGCCATCGGGGGCATTGATATTGATACGGTACCCGAAGTGCTGGGTGCAGGAGCGGCCAGCGCAGCAGTCATTTCTGCCGTGATGCGCCACGGCAGTATCGCGCGTGCGATGAACCGCCTCCTGCTCGCCGCAGAAAAGACCGGAGCCGGGCCAGAGTAAGGGATTATAGATATTCGGTTCGATTTAATTTTAATGCTATGACTTAGCGTGATCCGGCACCGATCGCCAGGGGGAGAGGAGGGAGCGGGATGTGCGCGGATAGGTTTCAAGGATCAGGTCGGGGCCAGCTTCAAAGTGCCTCACTATCTTGAAGCGGGGAGCGGCCGGGATGGTATTATAGCCCTTGCCTCCTACGGCTGGGATCGATTTGCTACCGCCCAGCACAAGCGGCGCGACATCAAAGTAAAACTTGTCCACCAATCCGGCAGAAATAAACGACCAGTGGATCGTGCTTCCCCCTTCCACAAGCAGACCCAGGACGTTCCTGCGGCCCAAATTCTCCAATATCGACTTGAGGTCCAGGCCGCCGCGCGTCCGGCGCACAGAAACCACCTCCGCGCCCTTATGCTCCAGCCTTTTTTTCCGGGATGGTGGCGCATCGTGTGAACAAAAAACAACTATCGGCGCCGGGGGATTCGCTTTGAATATATTCGACGCCGCAGGGGTTCGGAGGCTGCTGTCCAGGATCACCCGGATCAATGCGCGCGCCTTCGGATCAGCCCCGCGATAGGTCAGCAGAGGGTTATCGTCCAATATCGTACCGACTCCGACCAGAATCGCATCCATTTCGTGGCGCAAGGACTGGCCGAAGGACCGCGCCTCCTCGGAACTGAGCCAGTGGTTCCTGTTATCGGGTGCCGCGATGCGCCCATCCAGCGACATTCCTACCTTGGCAACCACAAGCGGGCGACCGGTTC
>Ga0315273_10008244_pt1 | contig 13126 bp, 9 predicted proteins | sample YL17G02_0_MG_FD_205753 | JGI IMG/M metagenome (GOLD analysis project Ga0315273, IMG submission 205753) | Sediment microbial communities from Yellowstone Lake, YNP, Wyoming, USA - YL17G02_0 | ecosystem: Environmental > Aquatic > Freshwater > Lake > Sediment | place: USA: Wyoming | collected...
GCTCACGGCGCTGCAGCAGACCCGCCGACGCAGCGAGCAGGCGCACAACCAGCTCGTGGCAGAATTGGGTCGTCTCACAGGACCGAACGCGCAATTCGACGAGGCGCAGGTTCGGGACAGACTCAAGGACCTTCAGGATCTGGGTGGACGCGCGGCTGCCGAACTGCGGAAGGCGTACGACGCGATCGACCTGGTCCTTGACGTAAAGCGGCAGGCCCGGTTCCGTGTGTTCGAGGTTCAGATGGAGCGTCGGAAGCTGGAACTGGTGCAGCAGGCGAGACGCGCGGATGCGGCCCGGCCGAAGGAACCCGCGGCGCCCATCAAGAAGACCAGAAAACCAATCCCGGATTGATTTTGCGCCCTGCCCTGGGAACCCGGAGGAAAATCAATCCGGGATTGGTTTTCTTGGAGCAGATTCGCGTGCCGTGACCGTGCTAGACTCGGTTCTGGTACTGCTACCGAGCTTCACGCATGACACATCGGCTTCGAAAACGTGCCGCCTCGTTGTTCGTCATCGGCGTGCTGACGCTGGGGCCGGCCGGTGTCGCCGGTGGCCAACAGCCGCAGGTTCCGCTGTCGGCTGCCGATGCGGACCGCTTCGACAAGAAACTGCTCGAGATCACACGCTACGGTGCCCAGGCTTCCTCGACGCCGTTCCGCCCGGCCGGGGCGCGACGCACGGTGGTCACCGAGGCCGAGACCAACGCCTATCTCCGCCTGAAGATTCCGTCAGAGCTGCCTGCCGGCATGGTCGATCCGTACATCGCCGCGCTTGGCGGAGGCCGCGTGTCGGTGAAGGCGATCCTCGATCTTGATGCCGTCCGCCGCGCGGGCGCAAAGGCAACCCTCGAACTGGCGCAGCTGATGACAGGTCGGCTGCCCGTCAGCGTGACGGGTGTGCTCAGAACGCGAGCTGGAATCGCGACCTTCGAACTGGAGTCGGCGTCGATCGCCGGCATCCCCATTCCAAAGGTGCTGCTCCAGCAACTGGTGAGCCACTTTACGCGCTCGGCCGAGCATCCTGACGGTGTGGGCCTGGACGCCCAGTTCGTGCTGCCGGACGGCATCCGTGAGATTGACATTCAGACCGGCCAGGCCGTCATCGTGCAGTGACGCTCGACGATCCGCTGCTATCGCTGAACGGCATCGGCCCGCGCCGGGCCGCGGATCTCGAACGCGTCGGACTCCGCACCGTCGGCGATCTGCTCAGCCGCTTTCCACTCAGATACGAAGATCGTTCGACGTTCCGCGACATGGCCACCGTTGGCGAGGGCGAGGTCGCCACGATGTGCGGCACGGTCGTGTCGTGCGGGCTGCGATTGACCCGCCGCCCAGGCTTCAAAATCTTCAGTGCCGTCGTCCGAGACGGGAGCGGAACCCTTCGCGTGTCGTGGCTGAATCAGCCGTTCATGACCGACGTCATCCACCGAGGCGCGGTCGTCGTGCTCTTCGGAGAGGTCACGCGGCGTGATCCAGGCGGCCTGCAACTGACCAATCCACAGTACGAACTGGTCGACGACGTGGATGCCGACACGATTCACACCGGCCGCATCGTGCCGGTTTACGAGAAGGCTGGATCGGTGACGGGACGTATCCAGCGCCGCGTCGTGCACGACGCGCTCCGGCAGCTGCCCGCCGGCCTGCCCGACCTCATGCCGCCGTGGATCTTCAATCACATGGCGCTGGCCGACTGGCGCACGGCGCTGGTCGAGTCGCATTTTCCGGCTCCGGGTACGGATGTGGTCACCCTCAACGCGTTCCGGACCCCGGCGCAGTGGCGCCTCATCTTCGACGAGTTCCTTCATTTCCAACTTGGGCTGTTATTGCGGAGGCAGGCGGCCGACGCCGAACGCAAGCCAGCCGCGGTGGTGGTGAACGATCGGATTCGCGATGCGGTCAGGGCTCGGCTGCCGTTCGCGCTCACCGACGGACAGCGGTCCGCGCTCAAAGAGATCGTCGCCGACATGACGCGTCCGCAGGCCATGCACCGGATGCTCCAGGGCGATGTGGGGTCAGGCAAGACCATCGTCGCGTTGCTTGCCGCCGTGGTGGCCATCGAAAACGGGCTGCAGGTGGCGATGATGGCGCCCACCGAGGTTCTCGCCGAGCAGCACTACCTGACCATGAAGCGTCTGCTCGAGGCCTCGCCGTACCGCGTCGCGTTGCTGACCGGATCGACACCGGCCGTAGACCGACGGCGCGTCATGGGCGAGATCGAATCCGGCATGGCGCAACTGGTGGTCGGGACGCACGCGCTGGTGCAGCAGAAGGTGACATTTTCGCGGCTCGGTCTTGTGGTGATTGACGAACAGCATCGCTTTGGCGTCATGCAGCGGGCCGTCCTCCGCGAGAAGGGATGGCGACCAGACGTGCTCGTGATGACGGCCACTCCGATTCCCAGGACGCTGGCGCTCACGACGTACGGCGATCTCGACGTGTCCGTCATTCGAGACTTGCCGCCTGGCAGGACGCCGATCAAGACGACGGCCAAACCCCAGTCGCGCCGCGACGAGATCTACGCGTCGGTCCGGGGCGAACTCGAGCGGGGGCGTCAGGCGTACATTGTCTACCCGCTCATCGAAGAGTCGTCAAAGGTGGATCTGCGAGCCGCGACCGAGGCGGCCGACACCCTGGCCGCTGAGGTGTTTCCGGCGTACCGGGTGGCGCTGCTCCACGGGCGACTCAAACCCGACGAGAAGGACCACATCATGACGGAGTTCGCCGCGGGCCGCGTGCACGTGCTCGTGTCGACGACGGTGATCGAGGTTGGCATCGATGTGCCGAATGCGTCTGTGATGGTCGTCGAGCACGCGGAGCGATTCGGGCTGGCGCAACTGCACCAGTTGAGAGGGCGCGTGGGCAGAGGAGGGCACCAGTCCTTCTGCGTGTTGTTGTACCAGGCGCCGCTTGGCGTGCAGGGACGCGAGCGTCTCAAGGCGCTGGTCGAGACGACCGACGGATTTGTGATTGCCGAACGGGATCTGGCGCTTCGGGGTCCAGGCGATTTCTTCGGGACCCGGCAATCGGGCGCGCCGACGTTGCGTTCGGGGGATCTGCTGCGCGACCATGAGGTGATGGAGCGTGCGCGAACACTGGCAGGGGTTGCGCTGGCGCGGCACGGCGAAGCCGAGGCCTTGCTTGACGAGGTTCAACGGACGTGGAGCGCGCGATTCGGGCTGGCCTCGGTCGGGTAAGCGACGGTCGCCCAGATCCGCCGAGGGCTCATGCGGGTTGCCGGGGGCCTACAGTCCGTCATTCCGGCGCACGCCGGAATCCATTCGTGTACCTCTCCGGCGGGAAGATGGGGTCGGAACCCATTTTCGGCAGCGTGTGAGACGCGTGTGGGAAAATGGGGTCCGACCCCATTTTCGGCAGAGGGTGCGATGCGCGTGATCGCGGGACGGTACAGGCGACGTCAGTTGAAGGCACCCGCCTGGGAAGGCTTGCGCCCGACGTCCGACCGTCTCAAACAGACACTGTTCGATATACTGGCGACGCGGGTGCCCGGTGCGCGCGTGCTTGATGGCTTCGCGGGATCGGGCGCGCTCGGCATCGAGGCCCTCAGTCGCGGGGCGGCGGAGGTGGTGTTCGTGGATCACGACGCGAGAGCCATCGCGCTGGTTGCGGCCAACCTCGCGCAGTGCGGGGTCACGAGCGGCTATGTTATGATTCGCGACGATTTTCGCGGCGGTCTGCGGCAGTTGCCCGCCGGCCAGCGTTTCGAGCTCATCCTGCTGGATCCCCCGTACGAGACTGATGTCGCCGACCTGCTCGTGACGGTCGCCGGGTGGCTCGCGGTGGATGGGACGCTCGTCCTGGAACATGCGAAGCGACGGCCGGCGCCAGATCGGGCGGGCAGGCTGACGTGCCTGCGCCGACTGGTTGCCGGAGACAGTGGCCTGGCCTTGTACGGGAAGACGCCGGCCGGTTCGGGTGACACAACGGAGGATTCATGAGCACGTCTCGCGAGCGCGTGGCGGTGTTTCCCGGGTCGTTCGATCCGCTCACCAACGGCCATGTCGATATCATTCTGCGAGGGGCCAGGCTGTTTGACAGCATCGTGGTGGCCATCCTGCGCAACGCGGAGAAGGATCCGCTGTTTACGCCCGAGGAACGGGTCGAGACCGTCCGGGACGTGTTCCGTGAGTATCCCAACGTTGATGTGGAGTCGTTCGAGGGGCTGCTGGTGGACTACGCGCATCGGCGGAGGGCCTCCGTCATCGTGCGGGGGCTGCGCGCGGTGTCGGATTTCGAATTCGAACTGCAGATGGCGTTGATGAATCGCCGGCTTGGCCCGGAGATTGAAACCGTGTTTATGATGCCGGCCGAGCAGTATACGTATGTCAGTTCCCGCCTGATCAAGGAGGTGTTCGCCCTCGGCGGCCCGATCGCGGGCCTCGTGCCCGAGGTGGTGGAACTCCGCCTGCGCGAAAAGCAGGAACAAAAAAGGTTATAGTCAAGATCATCCGCCCCCCGGGCTGGTGCGCCCGCTCCCTCCGGACCCGCACTCGACAGGAGAGACCCATGGCTGTCAGTGAGCTTGCCAGTACCATCATCGAGTCGCCGACCCTGCGGCTCAACGAGGAGGCCCGGCTGCTGCGGGAACGCGGTGAGCCCGTCATTCACCTCGGCATCGGCGAGCCGAAGAACAAGACGCCCATCGCGGCGATTCTCGCGTCGGCGGCCAAACTCACCCAGGGTGACGTCAAGTACTGCCCGACCGACGGAACGCCCTCTCTCAAGAAAGCCATCATCCGTTATACGGAGGAGCACTACGACAAGGTCGTAGCTCCTGAGAACATCATCGTGTCGGCGGGCGCCAAGCAGTGCATCTTCAACCTGCTGTACTGCATTCTGAATCCGCAGGACGAAGTGGTGATCCTCGCGCCGTACTGGGTGAGTTATCCCGAGATGGTCAAGATGTGTTATGGCGTGCCGGTCGTGGTCACGCCCGAGGACGGCAGCTTCCATCCAAGGATGGAGGACATCGAGCGTGCCATCAGTTCCAACACGAAAGCCATCATCGTCAACAGCCCCAACAACCCGAGCGGCATCGTGTATCGGGAGGAGTTCATCGCCCAGATCGTCGACTTCTGCGAGCGCAAGAAGATCTACGTGATCATGGACGACATCTACCACAAGCTCGTGTTCGACGGAAGACGGGCGCCTTCGGCCTACCAGTTCACGACGCGCGATCTGGAAGATTCCCGCGTCCTCGTGATCAATGGCATCGCGAAACTCTACGGGATGACCGGTTTCCGGATTGGCTGGTCGGTGGCGCCGCGCAAGTTGGTCGCGGTGATGACCAACGTGCAGGCGCAGACCACTTCGTGCGGGTCGCCGGTGATGCAGGCGGGCGCCGAGGGGGCGTTGATTGGCCTGCAGAGCATCGTGGAAGGCCTCCGGCTGCAGATGCAGAACAACCGCGACGTGGCCATGCGCGAACTGTCGTCATTCAACGGCGTCAAGACATACAAACCGGAGGGCACGTTCTACTGCCTGCCGGACTTCCGCGCCTACAACGGCAACTCCGTCGAATTGTCGAAGTTCCTCCTGAAGAAAGCTCTCGTCGTGACGGTCCCCGGCCGCGAGTTCGGCATGGAAGGCCACCTGCGGCTGAGTTTCGCCGGGACGGTCAAGGACGTGACAGAAGGGATCGCCCGCATCAAGTGGGCGATTGATCCGACGTCGCCCAACGACATTTACATCGGCGACAAGAAGCTTATCAGGGACTGGCTATGATCAACCTGCTCGATATCAAGACGCCGGCGCAGGCGCAGTCTGCGGCGTTGAAAAGTGACTACGGGTTGGACAACCACGGCTTGTTCAACCTCGGCGGCGTGTATTGGAATCTGCCGACCGAAGCCCTGTACGAGGAGATCGTATTCCGGAAGGAAGGCACGATCACGCGGGACGGCGCGGTCGTGATGAATACCGGGAAGCACACGGCGCGTTCGGCCAACGACAAGTTCGTGGTCCGCGAGCCGTCGACCGAGGAACACATCTGGTGGGGGCAGTACAATCGGCCCTTCTCGCCCGACAAGTTCGACGAACTGTTCGCGCGCATGCAGGGGTTCCTGCAGGGGCGGGATGTCTTCGTCCAAGATTGTTACGTCGGCGCGGACCCGGACTTCCGGATGCCGGTGCGCATCATCACCGAGCACGCGTGGCACAGCCTGTTCGCCCGCAATATGTTCCTGCCGCTGCGCACCAACGAAGAGTGCCGGCGGCACGTCCCCGACTTCACGGTGGTCTGCTGTCCGAACTTCAAGGGCATCCAGCAGATCGACGGCACCGGGTCGAATACCTTTATCGCGCTCAACTTCGCGGAGCGGCTCTGCATCATCGGCAATACGGCCTATGCCGGGGAGATCAAGAAGTCGATCTTCACAGTGATGAACTACCTGATGCCGCTGCAGGGCGTGTTTCCGATGCACTCGTCGGCCAACGTGGGGAAAGACGGCGACGCGGCCATCTTCTTCGGGCTGTCGGGCACGGGGAAGACCACGTTGTCAGCCGACCCGACCCGGGGCCTCATCGGAGACGACGAGCACGGGTGGAGCGACAACGGCGTCTTCAACTTCGAGGGCGGCTGCTACGCGAAGGTGATCCAGTTGTCGGCGTCGGCCGAGCCGCAGATCTACGCGACGACCCACCGATTCGGCACCATTCTCGAGAACGTGATCTTCGATCCGGTGACGCGGTTGATTGACCTCGACGATCCGACGATCACCGAGAACACGCGGGCGTCGTACCCGCTCGAGTTCATCGACAACGCGTTGCCCGACAAGCGGTCGGGCCATCCGAAAAACGTCATCTTCCTCACCTGCGACGCGTCGGGCGTCATGCCGCCGATCGCGAGACTGTCGGTGGACCAGGCCCGCTACCAGTTCATCTCCGGTTATACGTCGAAGATCGCGGGCACCGAGGTCGGGCTGGGCAAGGAGCCCGAGATCACGTTCAGCACGTGTTTCGGCGCACCGTTCATGGTGCACCAGCCGGATTTCTATGCCAGGCTGCTGAAGGAGAAGGTGCTGCGGTACGGCGTCAACTGCTGGCTGGTCAACACCGGCTGGGTGGGCGGACCGTACGGCGTCGGCAAGCGCATCAGCATCCGGTACACGCGGGCGATGCTCAACGCGGCGCTCAGCGGCAAGCTTCTCAACGTCGAGTACACGACGGATCCGGTGTTTGGATTCCAGGTGCCGAAGACGTGTCCGGAGGTCCCGGACCACGTGCTCGATCCGGCTCGCTCGTGGCCAAGCCGGGAGATGTATAACCAGCGGTACCGCCAGTTGGCTGCCCGCTTCATCGACAACTTCAAGAAGTTCGACACGGCCGAGTCGCAGGAAGTCGAGCAGGCAGGACCGAAGGTGTGATGCCCAAGACCATCGCCATCATCGGCGCGTCGGCGGACCGGTCCAGGTTCTCGAACAAAGCCGTCCGCGCGTTTGTCCGGCAGGGCTATACGGTCATTCCGATTCATCCGAAGGAGGCTGAGGTCGAGGGGCTGAAGGCGTACAAGTCCGTGCTCGACGTGCCGGGGCCGATCGACATGGCCAGCCTCTACCTGCCGCCCGCCGTTGGAGAACGCGTGATCGAGGAAGTCTCCCGGAAGGGCATTGTCGAACTCTGGGTCAACCCCGGCGCCGAGAGCCCGGAGCTGCTGGCGAAGGCCCACAGACTCGGGCTCAAACCCATTGTCGCCTGCAGCATCGTCGGGATTGGAGAGTCGCCGTCCTCGTACTGAATCCCGTGGCAGTCTGGCTGTCGAGCCACCAACAGGTCTGTGGGTGTGGCCAGCGGGCGTGTCTTTCTGTTGACACCGCCCGAAAGGCTGCCCTATAGTTGATAGGCCGAGCTACCCCCAGTCACTTCTGGCCGCGGGGGCCTTCCACCCCGTACTCGTTGATCGTTCCGTTTGTAACCAGCCGATCCAGCGTTCTGAGCAGACCCATGGCAAACAATTCCAAGCGCCAAGCTACGCCCCCGCGCGCGTCCGATGAACAACTTCCTGCCGAGCTACCCGTCGCTGATGCGGCGGCCGAACCCGAGCCCGCCAAGCCGACGACGACCAACGGTGGCCAGAAGCGCGCAGGGGAGGGACTGAACATCACCGAGCTGAAGGACATGAGTATCCAGAAGCTCACGCAGATTGCCAAGGATCTGAACGTGGCTGGCGCGACCGGCATGCGCAAGCAGGATCTGATTTTCCAGATTCTGAAAGCGCAGACCGAGCAGAGCGGCTTCATCTTCTCCGAGGGCGTCCTCGAAGTGCTGCCCGACGGTTTCGGATTCCTGCGCGCGCCGGACTACAACTACCTGCCTGGGCCCGACGACATTTACGTGTCGCCGTCGCAGATCCGGAAGTTCGACCTCCAGACGGGCGACACGGTGTCGGGACAAATCAGGCCGCCGAAGGAAGGCGAGCGCTACTTCGCCCTCATCAAGGTGGAAGCCGTCAACTTCGAGCCGCCGGACCAGGCGCGCGAGAAGCTCTTCTTCGAGAACCTGACGCCCCTTTATCCGCAGGAGGCGTTGCGGCTCGAGACGGTCGCCGAGAATCTGTCGGCGCGCGTGATGGATCTGATGATCCCCATCGGCAAGGGCCAGCGCGGCCTGATCGTCGCGCCGCCTCGCACGGGCAAGACGATGTTGCTGCAGGCCATCGCGCAGTCGGTGGCCACCAATCATCCTGAGGTCTACCTCATCGTCCTGCTGATCGACGAGCGGCCGGAGGAAGTGACCGACATGCAGCGGTCGGTACAGGGCGAGGTGATCTCGTCGACGTTTGACGAGCCGGCGCAGCGGCACGTGCAGGTGGCCGAGATGGTGATCGAGAAGGCCAAGCGGCTGGTCGAGCACAAGAAGGACGTGCTGATCCTGCTCGATTCGGTCACGCGCCTGGCGCGGGCCTACAACACCGTGATCCCGCCATCGGGCAAGGTGCTGTCGGGCGGTCTGGATTCGAACGCGCTGCAGAAGCCCAAGCGGTTCTTCGGTGCGGCTCGCAACATTGAAGAAGGCGGGTCGCTGACGATCATCGCGACCGCGCTGATCGATACGGGCTCGCGCATGGACGATGTGATCTTTGAAGAGTTCAAGGGCACGGGCAACATGGAAATCCACCTGGACCGCAAGCTGGTGGACAAGCGCGTGTTTCCGGCCATCGACATCCAGAAGAGCGGCACGCGCAAGGAAGAGTTGCTCATCCCGCGCGACGACCTGAACCGGATCTGGGTGCTGCGCAAGGTGCTCACTCCGCTGTCGCCCGTCGAGGCCATGGAACTGCTCCTCGACAAGATGGCCAAGACGAAGACGAACGCGGACTTCCTCTCGTCGATGCAACGCATGGGCTGAGGCGGACTTCGGAACAGGAAATTGGGTCAGGTCACAGTATTGCGCGGCTCGAAGGCTGTGTCTCAGAGCAGATGTCCCACGATCTCCGCCCGATCGATTTCCGCCCGGAAGCGGTCCCGAAGTGTGACGCGATCCAATGTTCTGCTTGTCGCGGTCGCGACGTTTGCCGCCGCGTGCGGGACGAGCCAGACGCCGCAGCAGGCCGGTCCGCCGTCAGCGCGAGTTCTGCCGTCGATTCTCCTCGTCACACTTGATACGACCCGGGCGGACGCGATTGGCCGAGACGCGGCCGGGGTCGAAACGCCGGCCTTCAATGCCGTCGCGGCGCGGGGGAGGCGGTTCCGCCAGGCTTACGCTACGGTTCCCGAGACGCTGCCGTCGCACGCGTCGATGATGACGGGGCTCTACCCGGCCGGGCACGCCGTCCACGAAAACGGCCGCACTGTATCGTCGGGCCAGCCTCTGCTGGCGGAGCAGCTTCGGAAGGCCGGGTACCGCACGGCCGCCTTTGTGTCGTCGTTCATTCTGTCGCGGCGCTTCGGCCTCGCGAGGGGCTTCGACCGGTACGACGACGATCTGCCCGCGGGGCGGGAAGAGCGGGTGGCTGCCGCGACGACTGACGCGGCGCTCGCGCTGTTGGGCGGTCAACCTTCCACGCAGCCGCTGTTCCTGTGGGTGCACTACTTCGATCCACACGCCCCGTACACTCCGCCCGAACCTTTCCGCACGACGTACGCCCGAAACCCGTACCTGGGCGAAGTCGCGTCGATGGATGCGCAACTCGGACGATTGGTCGAGGCGTTCGAGCGGTCGGCCAGGGGCCCTGTCGCGATCGTGATCGTCGGCGATCACGGCGAGGGGCTGGGCGACCACGGCGAGTTGCTGCATGGGAATCTTGTCTACCAGTCGACGATGCACGTGCCGCTCGTGATCGCGGGGCCGGGGGTGACCGCCGGTACCGTCGACACGCCAGTGAGCGTGCGCAGGGTGTATCACACGATTCTAGGCTGGGCTGGCATTGATGCGACCGGCAGCCTGAGCAGCCAGGCAGCAGAGATCGTGCTCGGCGAGGCGATGAAGCCGTTTCTCGAGTACGGGTGGCAGCCGCAGACGATGGCGGTCGATGGCCGGCAGAAGTCGATTCTGTCGGGGCGGATGGAAGTCTATGACGTGGTCGCCGACCCGAAGGAATCCCGCGATCTGGCGTCTACTGCCACGCAGTCGCCGCAATTACAGGTGGCCATCCGCGATTACCCGGTGCCCTCGCCGGAGTCGGCAAAGCCGCCGGACACTCTGAGCGAGGAGGCGCGGCGGTCACTCGCGAGCCTTGGCTACGTGAGCGCGTCTGCCGCACCGGTGGTGCGGAAAGACGCACCGCGACCGGTCGACATGACGCGAATGTTCGAGCTGCTCGAAAAGGCGTCCGGGCTGTTCGTGAACGGCGAATACGCGCGGGTCATCCCATTGCTCGAGAAGATCCTGGCTGGAGATTTCGACAACCTGGATGCGTGTCTACGCCTCGCGGTGGCGCACTCATCATTGGGTCACGAGGCGCGAGCTGAGGAGATGTTCCGGAGAGCCGCCGAGATGGCGCCGCGCTCGCCCGATGTGCGAACGTACCTGGCCTTGCACTACGCGCGCAGCCGGAATTGGGCGCGTGCCGAGCCGCTGCTCGAGCAGATCGTGGCCGAGACGCCAGACCGGCTTCCGGCACTCGAGGCGCTCGCGGTGATTCGGGAGCGCCAGGGGCGCGTCGAGGACGCGCTGGGGCTTCGCCAGAAGATCTACGCGCTACGCACGCCGACGGCTGGCGAGCTTGTTCAACTCGGTCAGCTCGCCATGAGCGCGGAACAGACCGCCCTCGCCATCGACGCGTTCGAGAAGGCGCGGGCCCAGCAGGGGAGTGGATTCGCGCACGAACTGGAGCTGGGCGTACTCTGCCTGGCGGCCCGGCGCTACGAGGACGCGCGCGCCGCTCTCGACCGTGTGCCGGCGTCGCATCCCGAGTACCCGATGGCGCTCTTCAAGCGGGCACAGGTGAGCGTGATGCTGAAGGAATCCGATCAAGCGGCCCGAATCGAACGCGCCCGCCGTTACGCCGACCAGACGACCCGTCCCCTCATCGCCCGCGAGCGGCTCTTCCAGGGCAGATAGGATAGTCACTGCCGGAGTGATTGTGCCCTGCCTGCGGGCTGGCGACTCTCGAAGCGGCCCCTCGAACCAAGCCGATGAGCGTCAGTCTGCAAAACAAGTTGCAGGCCAAAGGAACCAGCCGGCGTTTTCGACCGCGGAGCGGCAGCCGGCGTCGAGCGGCCCGCCTCCGGCCGGAAGCGTGTTTTGCCGGCTTGCGTGAGCGGGGACGAGCAGAGAGGCGTCAGCCGGCAGCCCGCAGTCAGGAGTTGCGACCGCTTCACGCAGGCTATGAAACCGTCACCAATAGAATGGGCCCGGCGGAGTGAACCGCCGGGCCCTGGAAGATCAACGACACTGCTCCGCGACGATTCGACGTCGCTCGGATTCTAGAACTGGAACCGCGCCGACACCTGGACACGCCGCGGGCTCAGGTATGACGCAGGCGTCCCGAACAGCGTGCTGTGCGCGCTCTGGACATAGTTGTAGCCGGTCTGTATGTTGAAGACGTTGTACAGGTCGCCAACCAGCTGAAACTTGTAGTGCCCCGTCAGGGGAATATTCTGCGTGTAGTTGAGGTCGAGCTGGTACCACGCGGCGGACCTCCGCGACCCGGCCTTCTCCGCGTACCGGTTCGTGTCGCTGGTGCTGGTGGTCAGCGCGATGTACGGCTCGTAGCTGGTCACCTCCCAGGGCTGGCCGGACTGCGCGAGGAAGAACGCGCCGATAGTGCCGTTCCAGTCGAACTGGTAGTACCCGTACAGCTTCAGTGCGTGCGGGCGATCGCCGCGCAGCGTCCCCTCCTTGAAGTTCCACAGCTGACGCCCGGCGCCGTCACCGATATTCGACGAGCCGATGAAGCGGGCGGCGTCGTTGTCGGTGGAGGACGTGTTGTCCTGGTCGAGGTTGCCGTAGTACTTGCTCCACGTGTACGACCCGCGGACGTAGACGTTCTTGCTGCGGTACTCCGATTCGACAGTCGCCTCGTAGTACCTCGTGTAGGCCCCGTCGAGCTCGGCAATGACGTAGCTCGAGCCATTCAGCGTGCCGTTCCCGATCTGGAGCCGCATGTCGTTCAGGTTCGTGATGTACAGTTCCTTCGGAATGTCCACCGGCGGAGCGAAGAGCAGCCGGGCGTCGTTGTTCGTGTCCTCCCAGAAGTGGTTGGCGTACCGGTAACGGAAGTACGCCCGACCGGTGAGGTGCGGGTTGATCTGCTTGGAGGTGCCAATCAAGTACTCCCGGACGGTCTTCGGCGTCAAGTCCTTCACAAACAGTTTGCCCGACGAGCCGGCCACCGGCGCGATGTCGTAGAGCGTCCCGGTCGCGTCGAAGTAGGCATTGATCGTGACGGCCAGGTTGCGGGCCCACGACGCGGCGCGCGGCAGAGAGCTGGCCGCCGGGACGTAGGTCGCATAGCTGGCGTAGATCGTGTCCTGCCCGTTGTACGCCCAGGTCGCGCCGACGCGCGGCTGGAGCATCTTCTTGAACGGGAGCTCGTACATCTTGTAGACGGTGCCGTTCGACAGCGAGTAGCCGGAGAGCAGCGCCGGATCTTCCTTGAGCCCCTGGCCGTACAGCCGGTCGTTGCTGGCGAGCAGGCCCAGATTGAACGACCAGTTCTTGTGACGGATCG
>Ga0315273_10008245_pt1 | contig 13125 bp, 3 predicted proteins | sample YL17G02_0_MG_FD_205753 | JGI IMG/M metagenome (GOLD analysis project Ga0315273, IMG submission 205753) | Sediment microbial communities from Yellowstone Lake, YNP, Wyoming, USA - YL17G02_0 | ecosystem: Environmental > Aquatic > Freshwater > Lake > Sediment | place: USA: Wyoming | collected...
CCGCCACCGTTGCCCTACGCGAAAGAGACCTATGATGCGGTGGTACTGGCCGCCTTCGCGGCAGAGGCGGTGGGTTCGACGGACTCAGGCGAGATTCGAAATGCGCTGAGACGGCTGGCGAACCCTCCCGGAGAGCCCGCGGGCCTTGCCGACGGCGGCATTGGCCACGCTCTCGATCTGATTCGGGCCACGCAGGATATCGACTACCGCGGTGCATCTGGAATGGTCGACTTCGACGGCAAAGGTGATGTGACAAGCGGGGCCATCGAAATCTGGCGCATCGAGGAGGGCCAGATCGTCACCGTTCGCATTGAGCCGGTAGCATATGCCGGGGCTCCCCTAAGCACTGCCGGCATCGGGTCGGGAGTAGTGGCGCCGGGACACAACGCCACCGTACCCCTAGAAGCGCTGGACGTACCTTCACCCGGCCTCGGCGCCTTCACAATCGACATCGCCTATGACCCGACGGTAGTGAGCCCACTCAGCTACGTCGCAGACCCCGGCGCCCTATTCGACAGCCTGACATGCAACCTCGGTTTCGAACAGGATGGCAGCAACCCGGACGTGGTCAGATGTGGGGGCTTCCGGGCGTCGGCAGGAGCCACCGGCGATCTCTCCCTGGCAGACATCACCTTCGGCGGCATCGGCGCCTCGGGCTCCGAGAGCCCTCTGGCCTTGAACGTCGTCGAACTCGCCGACACGCTGGGACAGGCAATACCAATAACTACGGAGTATGGAACCATCACCGTGGGCGCGCTGGGGGACGCCAACGGCGACGGACAGGCGAGCATGGTCGACGCCATGCTCGTTGCCCAGTGTGTCGTAGGGCTGATCGACTGCGGCAGCATCGACCAGAACATGGCCGATGTCAATTGCAGCGGCGGCGTCAGCATGGTTGACGCAATGCTTGTGGCACAGTACGTGGTGGGGCTCATCCCGGAGTTCTCGTGTGGCTCACCCTAGGTGCCACCCTGCCTACGTGGCGCCACATCGTAGGCAGGTCAGACCGAGAGCGCCCCGCCACGACCGGGGCGAAGGGAGAGCGACTGATGAAGCATAAGATAATCCTGAGCTGTTTGTTGGTTATGGCACTGGCGGCACTAGTGCTTCTGGGCGCCACATTGGAGATCGGGGCAGGGGCTGCGCAGCCGCTGGCCGACCAACACCAGCAGATCGTCGTTCAGAGCGGTGTGCCGCAGCTCCTCGACCCCGACCGCGTCAATTCCGAGCAGGAAGTAGCAATCTCGCGCATGCTCTGGCGCGGCCTCTACCAGTTGGAGGCAACATCCGACGGCAGCGTCGAGGCTGTGCCGGCCATGGCCGCGGGTGAGCCCACGGTGAACGGCAACGTCTACACTATCACGCTGAAGCCGGGGCTCAAGTGGTCGGACGGGCAACCGCTTACCGCCAGCGACTTCGAGTACGGGATCAAGCGGGAGTGCAGCCCTGAGGTTGCCGGGCCCTACCAGTACCTGCTGGGCGGGATGATCCTGAACATAGTCGGCTGCGACGACTACTTCCAGGGTCTGGGCCCCCGTGACGCCGTCGGTATCAGTGCGGTAGGTGACACGACCCTCGAGATTACGTTGGTCGAGCCCAAGCCCATGTTTACCACCATCATGTCCCTGTGGGCGGCCTTCCCGGCCCGCCAGGACATCATCGAAACGTACGGCGATGCGTGGACGGATCCGGGCAACATCGTGACCAACGGGCCATTCATTCTCACGGGCCTGATCCCCGGTCCCGGCGGTCAGGCCATCCTGGAGCCGAACCCCAACTGGGCGCTGGAGCCCAAACCGGCCCTGCACAAGATCACCATCAGGTTCATCGACGACTTGGAGGCGGCATTCCAGGCTTTCCAGACGGGCCAACTGGACATGGCCAACGTCCCAGCGGCGGAGATCCCCACCATCCAGGCCGACCCCAACCTGAGCGAGCAGTTTCTGATGATCGGTCGCTCCCGCATTTGGGCCGTCGAGATGCAACTGGAGCACGGCGTCCTCAGCAACTACGAGGTGCGGCTGGCGCTGTCGCGCGCAATCGACCGTAGCGCGCTGGTCAGCGCAGTCTACTACGACGCCTACCTGCCGGCCACCTATTGGCTGGTGCAGGGGCTACGGGGGTTCCAGGGCAACGCGCCGTTTGAGAACGTCATCGGCTATAACCCGCAGGCGGCGAGGACGGCGTTGGCAGACGCCGGCTACCCCAACGGTCAGGGCTTCCCTACTTTGAGGCTCACGGTGCTCGACCGGCCCGACCGGACGGCCGAGGCCGAGTTCCTGCAGAACGCCTGGCAGGACGTCCTGGGCATCAACGTGGACGTCGAGGCCGTGGACGCTCAGACCAGGTCCCAGATCTTCAACTCCGAGGACTTCGAGCTGTTCATGGGCGGCTGGCAGAATGACTACCCCGACCCCGAGAACTCCCTCATCGGTTTGTTCGACACTGGCGGTGGTAACAACAAGTACAACTGCAGTGACCCGGACATCGACGCGAAGTTGGCGGCGGCGGGTACAGAGACGGACAACGCCGAGCGCATCCAGCTCCTCCAAGAGGCTGAGACCCTCATTGTCACCAAGCTGTGCGGTGTGGCGCCCGTCTACCAGACTGCGTCCCTCTACCTGGTGAACTCCAGAATCGGCGGGGTAAAGCCCAACGCCCAGCTCGACGCGGCCATGCCGGGCGACTGGTGCCCCGAGTGCTGGTTTGTCACGACAGTGCGTATCGGGTCAGAGGTCGTGGCACCAGGGCGCAACGCCACTGTACCCCTAGAAGCGCTGGACGTACCCTCACCCGGCCTCGGCGCCTTCACCATCGACATCGCCTATGACCCGGCCGTAGTGAGCCCGCAGAGCTACGTTGGAAACCCAGGTGGTGTCTTCGACAGCGTGATATGCAACCTCGGTTTCGAACACGACGGCAGCAACCCGGACGTGGTCAGATGCGGAGGCTTCCGAGCGTCGGCAGGCGCAATCGGCGACATCTCCCTGGCAGACATCACCTTCGGCGGCATCGGCGCCTCGGGCTCCGAAAGCCCCCTGGCCCTGAGTGTTGTCGAGCTCGCGGACACGTCGGGACAGGCGATACCGGTGACCACGGAGGACGGAACGATCACCATAGGTTTACAGGGGGACGCCAACGGCGACGGTAAAACGAGCATGGTAGACGCCATGCTCATTGCCCAGTGCGTCGTGGGGCTGATTGACTGCAACAGCATCGACCAAGAGATGGCCGAGGTCAACTGCAGCGGTGGCGTCTCTATGGTGGACGCGATGTTGATCGCCCAGAAGGTGGTCGGGCTAATCGGCGAGTTCCCCGCCTGCGGCCTGTAGCGAGATACACGGCTGTTCGTCAAGCGGAAACCAGCTGGAGGCTGTAGCCAGGTTAGAAAAGAGCGGGAATAGCTCAGTTGGTAGAGCATCTGCTTCCCAAACATTTGTTCGCTACCGCTGTCCCCTAGTCTCGCAGACCCTCAACGAAGACCCCACAGTTATCAACTCTTCACGCGTCAGCCGAATAGCGCATAACTGACAGCCAGTTCCACCAACTACGCGACCCAGACCCACCAATCGCGCCGCCGTCCCTTGAGAGGGAGAGGCGAATGCTAGGCGAGATGCGGTACCTTCGGCGGTCAGAATGAATCCCGGTCGGATTGCCCCTTGACAAACCTTCACGGAAGAGTATAGTGAGGCTCCTCCGGGTCGCTGGTGGCAACCGTAGCTTCGGGAGGCGCACGATGCGCGCTCGAACCTCTATCCGGTTCCTTTCTCTAGGCATTCTGATAGCAGTCTTCTTAGCGGCAATGGCAATGGCGCCGCGCCTCATTCCCCGCGCGGACGACGCGGCGGCGCAAGAGCCCATGACCGTCTCGCTGGACACGGACACGACGGACGGCGATGCCCTTGCGCGGCCAGCGACAAGTGTTAGGAGACGGACGTCATGAAGCGTCTTGTGCTTGTTCTGCTCCTGGTTGGCACCCTCCCCATCTCCGCGTCCGTATTTGTGGGGCCCACCGCGGCCTCGCCTGACCCCTTCAGCCAGGTCAGCGCGGGCTATTGGCACACCTGCGGGCTGAGGACGGACGGCAGCCTGGCCTGCTGGGGGGACAACTACTGGGGGCAGGCGACGCCCCCCACAGGCACCTTCACCGAGGTCAGCGCGGGCGCTTATCACACCTGCGCGCTGAGGACGGACGGCACCCCGGCCTGCTGGGGGTTGAACGGCTTCGGGCAGGCGACGCCGCCCACAGGCACCTTGACCAAGGTCAGCACGGGCTGGTATCACAACTGCGGGCTGAGGGCGGATGGCAGCCTCGCCTGCTGGGGGTACAACAACTGGGGGCAGGCGACGCCGCCCACAGGCACCTTCACCGAGGTCAGCGCGGGCGCTTATCACACCTGCGCGCTGAGGACGGCCGGCACCCTGGCCTGCTGGGGAGACAATTCGCACGGGCAGGCTACGCCCCCGTTCACTGTCGATTCAACAGGCGACGCTCCCGATAGCAATACGAGCGATGGGCTGTGCGACGACGGGACGGGGGCGTGCACGCTACGCGCCGCTATCCAGCAGGCAAACCAGACTCCCGGCGCCGACAGGATCAATTTCGGGATAGGGACGGGCGTCCAGACTATCAGCCCTCTGTCGGCACTTCCAAGCATTGATGACCCCGTAACGATCGACGGCACAACGCAACCAGGCTTCGCAGGGAGTCCCATCATCGAGCTCAGTGGCGCGGGTGCCGGGCCCGGGGTAGAGGGACTCACGCTAGCCGGAGGCGGCAGCACGGTGCAGGGGCTTGCGATCAACAGGTTTACGTCTGCGGGGGTGTCGATCACGAGTGACGGCAACGTGGTGAGGGGCAATTTCGTCGGTACTGACGTAAGCGGCGCCGCCGTCCTGGGGAACGGCGGCAATGCCATCACTATCGATGCCGCGGCGGACAATACCATAGGCGGAACGGCGCCCTGGGAACGGAATGTCATGTCCGGCAACAGCGGCAACGGCATCCTCATTGTCGGCGACAGCGCCACCGGGAACGTGGTAGAGGGCAACTTCATCGGCACCGATGCGACCGGCACCCTGGACCTGGGCAACACCTTCGCCGGCGTAGGCATCCTCAACAGCGCCTCCCACAACACCATAGGCGGAACAGCACCCGGGGCGGGGAACGTCGTCTCCGGCAACGGGACCATCGGCGTTGGAATGGGCGCGGGGGGTGCGTGCACGGACAATGTGGTGCAGGGCAACCGCATCGGCACGGACGTCACCGGGACGCAGCCGATAGGCAACGGACTGGATGGGGTCGGCGCCGGCGGCCTGAACAACACTGTAGGAGGCTCGACGAGCGAGGCGCGGAATATCATCGCCTTCAACGGCCGGAACGGGGTGTCGGTCGACGCGGTCTTCTCAAACGGGACGGGCAACATCGTCCGCGGCAATTCAATCTTCTCGAACACCGCCCTCGGCATAGACCTGTCAGTAGACATGGGCCCCGACGGCGTCACCGCCAACGATGCGGGTGATGGGGACACGGGCGCCAACAACCTCCAGAACTATCCAGTCCTGACTTCGGCGGTCGGCGGGAGCACGACCGTCCAGGGCACTCTCAACAGCACTCCAAGTACGCAGTTCACCCTGGAGTTCTTCCACAGCGGCGCCTGCGACCCCTCCGGCTTCGGCGAGGGCGAGAGCTTCCTGGGCTCCGCGACGGTGGAGACCGACGCAGGCGGGGACGCGTCCTTCTCAGTGGAGTTCGCCGAGAGTGTACCGGCGGGCCGATTCATCACAGCGACAGCGACGGATTCGGCGGGGAACACTTCTGAGTTCTCCCAGTGCATTGCGGCAGCTGCGGCAAGTCCTGGAGACGTTAACCGCGATGGCCAGGTGGCCATGGTCGACGCCATGCTCATCGCCCAGTGCGTCGCGGGGCTCATCGACTGCGACAGCATCGACCGAGAGATGGCCGACGTCAACTGCGCCGGTGGCGTCTCTATGGTGGACGCGATGTTGATTGCGCAGTACGTGGCCGGGCTCATCGATGAGTTCCCGTGCTACTCGCCGGGGGAGAGTGAGGTTTGCCCAGGCCATGATCACACGGTCGCGTTGCTCGTGGATCCGGCGGTATCCGCTGGCATTCGCTCAGCCCTCAGCCAGTTCGAAAGCGACCTATGCAATGAGGGGTACAGTATTGTCGAGAAGGGCGCCGATTTCGCCGCCCCTCCCGATTTACGCAGCTACCTGGCAGGGCTTTACCTCCGCACCGATCAGCGCCTCGCCGGTGCTATCCTCATCGGCGAACTACCGCACGCATACCAATGGTTTACGGTTACCTACACTAACCCCCACATACCGCCATGGTCGGAAGAAGTCATCAGCTTCCAGTACTACGCGGACCTCGATGGCACCTTTGAGGCTTCACCGGAATACGTCTCACCAAGCGGCCACTCGTATTCTTACGATCTGCATAGTGGCGAAATGGACTGGGAGATATGGATTGGAGTCCTGCCCTACTACCGCGGGAACCTGGCAGTCACTGTCGAGGCTATCAACGCCTACTTCGCGAAGAACCATGCATACCGCACGGGGGGATACAGCTTGCCTCGCGGTTTCCTGCAAATCGACGAGCACCAAACCGCCTCGACCGAGAGCGAGTACTTCTCCCTCCTTGACCTGCTCCGGTCAGGCCAATATGCGTGGACTCCCTTCAGCAGTGCCCTGGATGCCCGCATATACTTCAACAGTCCTCCCGGGTATCCCTCCGTTGACCAGGGGTACCAGGACCTATCCGCTGGCGTGGCGGACTTCACCGTGGCCGATGCGCATGGTAGCTGGCGCAGCAACGGGAGGATTGACATCACCTGGGTCGAAAGCAGCCCGGTGCAGACTGCCTTCTTCTGGGCAGGTGGTTGCTCCACGGGAAACCTCGACTACCCGGAGAACTTTCTCACGTCGGTGCTTTACAGCTCCACCAGCATGGTGCTTCTCGCCGAGGGGACAACCAACGAATCGGGGGGTATCGGAACGAACGTCGACGGGTTCTACGGCCACAATATCGCCTCCGCTCTGTCCTCCGGTTACAGCGTCGGGGATGCGCTTCTCACCCATGTCAATGCACCGCTGGCCTTGCCCTGGTCTCTCAGCAGAGAGTTCCACTTTGCCCCACAGGTCATGCTGGGCGATCCAACCCTGCGCATCCGGCAACAGTCCGTCCGCAATGCTCGGAACCACCATTCTGTGAACAGCGGGGCAGTGGGAGACGGGCCAGGAGGTGTCGGCGTTAATCCCGCCGCCTCCACTCACGCCTAAACCGGGTCCTTAGGCAGTCGGTCGGCACGCGGTGGAGCGAGTCGTGCCTGACAACCGCCGTTCAAATCGGCGTTTCTTGCAGGAGGTGCGATCGTGAAACGGCTCAGCATCGCAGTGGTGGCACTTGCCCTGGTAGCGGGCGTCGCCAGCTGTGCAGTTTTTATTGGCCTCGGACCGGCTCGCGCTCAGTTGGCTGATAGCAGCTGGCCCATGTTCCAGCACGACCCTCAGCACACTGGTCGGAGCCCGCATGTAGGCCCGCAGAGCAGCGCGGTAAGATGCGAGTTTCCTGTGAGCGGGGGCGGTTTGGGTTCACCGGCCATCGGCCCCGATGGGACAATCTACGTGCCGACCGGCTTGGTTAGCGAAGGGGTAGGCTACCTCTACGCCGTGAACCCGGACTGCACCCAGAAGTGGGTGTTCCAGCTGCCGGGCGCACCGGCCTCCACCGCTCCCGCGATCGCGGCAGACGGCACCATCTACATACACGCGAATGGGCCCCAAAACCTGGTCTCCATAGAAACGCTCACAGCCGTCAACCCCGACGGCACCATGAAGTGGCAGTTTCAATTCAACGGAGGTATGGGCATATTTACGGATCCTGTTCAGTCGTCCCCCGCCATTGCGCCGGGCGGAACAATCTATATCGGTTCGAAGGACACAAACCTCTACGCTCTCAACCCGGACGGGACCATTAAGTGGGCTGTCTCTCCAACTATCAGTGGTATCGAGTCTTCGCCCGCCATTGGCCCCGACGGCACTATCTACATAATGGATGCTACCTGTACTCTGTTCGCCTTTGCGCCAGATGGCGACTCCTTGTGGAGTTTTCCCCTGTCAGTTGGCACGTGTTACGAGGCGTCTCCCGCTGTTGGCACCGATGGCACCATATACATGGGTGGTCCGTTCGAGCAAAATCTATATGCCATAAACTCTAATGGCACACTGAAATGCACGTTTCTCACCGGGTCGAGAATAACGTCAACGCCAGCCATAGCCACCGACGGCACGATCTACGTGGGCTCGGACGGTCTGTACGCCCTCAACCCTGATTGCAGCCTGAAGTGGAAGTTCCCCTCCAGTACAGTGCTATTCTCCAGCGCGTCACCCGTCATTGGCGCCGACGACACCATCTACTGGCGGGAAAGCTGGACGGCGTATGCCGTCAACCCTGACGGCACGCAGAAGTGGTCGCTGGGCGTCGACGCTTCCCCGTCCAACGATCCCAGCGGGGCCATCGGCGGGGACGGCACACTGTGGTTTGGAGAATCTATTTGGTCAGAGGGTAGCAGCCGGCTGCGGGCCATCGTGGGCGTGCAGGGGGACGCCAACGGCGACGGCGAGACGTCCATGGTGGATGCGATGATGATCGCCCAAGTCGTGGTCGGCCTGCGCCCACCGGAGGATATCGACCAGAGGATGGCCGACGTGAACTGCAGCGGCGGCGTTAGCATGGTGGATGCGATGCTGGTGGCCCAGTACGTGGTGGGCCTCATCGATGAGTTCCCGTGCAGCTCGCCGTAGTTATAGCAACTCGGTCAGTGCGGCCACAGCGAGTGGAGCGTTGTGGCGTTCGGGTGGGAGGTTGAGGACTGGACGGTAACGCCGGCCAATGGCAGGCGGAACCGAAAGTGCCCGGTCGTGACCGGTGAAAGGGGTGGAACTATGGCAGGGAAGACCATCCTGAAGCCATTCCTGCGCGGCGCGCTGCTGGCAGCGGCGCTTGTGGTCGCGACATTCGGCGCCGGCCCGGGGCCCATGCAGACGCCGACGTTGGCGGCAGGGCCGAGTTTCGTGGTGAACAGCCTCGGGAACGAGCCGGACGCCGTCATCAACGGTGTCTGCGCCACAGCGGGAGCCATGTGCACGCTGCGGGCGGCCCTCCAAGAGGCCAATTTCAACCCCGACGCTAACACCATCACCTTCTCGGTGACCGGCGCCATCAGCCCGGCGACAGCCCTGCCGGACCTCTCCTCCGGCAACGTCACAATCGCGGGGGCCAACCAGACGGTGACCATCGACGGCTCCGGCCTGCCGGGAGGGACGCCGTGCCTGCGGCTGAACTCCAACAACAACACCGTCAAGGGCCTAGAGATCGCCAACTGCCCGGGGCACGGCATTCAGCTCGAGGGAGGCTGGAACATAATCGGCGGCACGATGTCGTCGCAGCGCAACGTCATTCGCGACGGCGCGCAGAGCGGCATCGCTGGCTTTGGCAGTGCTGTCACCGGCAACCAGATCCGAGGGAACTACATCGGCGTCAACAAGACCGGCAACCAAGCAGCCCCCAACAACTGGGACGGCATCACCCTTGGCTTCGGAGCCGACGGAAACACCATAGGGGGCAGCACCCCGGGGGCTCGCAACATCATCAGCGGCAACGGCCCGGGGATCAGGCTAGGAGGAGGTGCGCCGTCGGACAACGTGGTCGAGGGCAACTACATCGGGCTGGACGTTTCGGGAACATTCGCCATTCCCAGCTGGAGGGGCGTGTGGATCGACGATGGCGCCTCCGGCAACAGCGTCCTCGACAACGTCATAGGCGGGAACAACGCCGAGGGTATTGCCGTCGGCACCCTCCTCTACAATCTGTCCGGCGACGAAACCGACCCTAACGTGCCCATCGAGCTAGATGGGCACATCGACGTCTTCATCGGCGGCCCGCAGCCGCCAAATTGGAGCGCGGACAGCGACGGCGGGCAAGTGCCGTCGTGGTTCTTCAACGCCAACAAGGACGACCAACTGACCATCCGCCTGACGCAGGTCGGCGGCTCCTGCGGCTCGGGGTCCATCTGGCTCAAGCATCTGGCCACGGGCGAGAACGTGGGGGTCCCGGGCTACTCGGGGAGCTGCCCCGGAGACGGCGAGGTGTTCTTCACCTGGTCGGAGCCCATCGAGATCCCTACAGCCGACTGGTCGGCGAGCGACAACGTCATCCAGGGCAACCGCATCGGCACGAACGCGGCAGGCGATGAGGCGATTCCAAACAACACAGGCATCCGCCTCATGGGCCCCTCCAGCGACACCCTCATCGGCGGGCCCAACCCGGGCGATGGCAACCTGATCAGCGGCAACTGGGACCGCGGCATCGACGCCAGCGGCTCGGACAGGACTGTCATCCAGGGGAACCTGGTCGGCACCGACGCGGGCGGCAGCTACGCCATCGGCAATGGCGGGTTATATGGCGCCATTCAGACGGCCTCCGGCACGACCGTCGGCGGTACCACGCCCGGCGAGCGGAACGTGATCAGCGGCAATAACACTAACGGCGTCCTCATTCCGTTCGGCGGCGGGAGCACCGTCAGCGGCAACTTCATCGGCACCGACGTCTCCGGCACGCAGCCGCTTCCCAATAGCCTGAGTGGCGTCACCATCGTGACCAGCAATGACAACGTCATCGGCGGCTCGGAGCCCGGCTCCGCAAACCTCATTGCCGCCAACAGCCAGTACGGCGTGTTCATCATGTGGGAGGGCTCCAACGGGAACCTCGTCCGGGGTAACACAATCGTCTTCAACGACGCCGGCGGCGTCAGCATCGCCGACGGCGCGGACTACAACACCATCGAAGACAACCAGATCAGCGGCAACCAGGGGGGACCCGGCGTCTCCATCGGCGGGCTCTGGTATACCATCTCCGGCTCGGAGAACTGGAGTGACTCCTTCCAACTCGACGATACACTGAGGTTGGTCGTACATACTGAGGAGATCGGCTGGTTTGGGACCGACAGCGGCGAGATCGGCTTTCAGTCCCTGATCGCCAACCCCAGCGACACGTTGGAGCTGCAGGTCCTCACCAACGGCGACGATTGCGGCAGTGTAGGCCCGCTCTGGCTGCACCATATGCCCACCGGCGAGAGCGTTCAGCTCACCACCGGCGTCGACGAGTGGTGCCCGGGCCAGGGCGAGGAAGTCTGGAGCACCACCTACACTATTGACTTCCCCACTGAGGAGCGCATAGCCACGGGTAACGTGGTGCGCGGAAACAAGATAGGCACCGACTCGACGGGCTCCATGGCGTGGGGCAACAGTCGGTCCGGGGTTCGGATCATCGGCAACTCGGCGGAGAACGAGATCGGCGGCGACGCTCCCGGCGAGGGCAACGTGATCAGCGGCAACAACGGGTCCGGCGTCTTCATCTTAGGCGGCTCGCAGAACGACGTCATTCAGGGGAACCTCATCGGCGTCAACGCGGCCGGCACAGCCGCCCTGCCGAACAGCGGCGGAATGAACGACGGCGGCATCGCCATCGGTAGTCCCTGGACCGCTGCCGTGAGCGGAACGCTTATCGGCGGGACAACGCCCGGCGCCAGGAACGTCATCAGCGCTAATTGGCCGAAGGGCATCGAGCTCTGGTTGGGCACCAGCGGCGTTTCCGTCAAGGGCAACTACATCGGCACCAACGCCGCCGGCGATGCAGCTATCGGCAACGGCGGCCAGGGCATCGAGATCTTCCTCGGCGCCCATGACAACACCATCGGCGGGTCTGGCAAGGGAGGGGCGACGGACGGGAACGTCATCAGCGGCAACTCCAAGGCCGGCGTCCAGATGTGGTGGGGCGCCAACAACAACGTCGTCGAGGGGAACTACATCGGCCTTTCCGCCGACGGCAGCACAGCCATTCCCAACGGCTGGCCAGCCGGCGTGGACATCTACGACGGCGCCAGCGAGAACGAGGTGCGGGGCAACGTCATCTCCGGCAACAACGGCGACGGCGTCTCCGTGGGCCAAGTGCAGTACTCCTTGGCCGGCGCTGAAGACGACTTCTTTGCCCGCATCGACTTGGATGACCACATGGTCGTCACCTGGAACGACTGGCCCATCTTCTCCGGCGACGCCGAAGACGGTTCCGTCGGCAACGTCTTCTTCCGGGGCAACCCCGGCGATGAGCTGGTGATCACCGTGACGAGCGATGACGCCTGCGCCGGCGTGGGGGCGATCTGGCTGCACCACTTCTCCAGCGGCGCAATGGTGGAGGTCACGGCGGGTGCGGACAACGGCTGCACGGGCCAGCCCATCATAATCAACTACGCAATACCCATTCCTGTGGACTACGCGGCCAGACTGAACGGGATTCACGACAACTACATCGGCACCAACCCGGCCCCCGATGCCTACATACCGAACGAGGGTGCGGGCATCGGCCTGCGGGGCAGCTCAAGCACGACACTGATCGGCGCGCCCAGCCACGGGAACGTCGTCAGCGGCAACCGCGGTGAGGGAATCAGGATCGATGGTGGTTCTGAGAACGACGTCATCCAGGGCAACCACATCGGTGGCAACGCCTACAATGGGATCCACTTCGCGGAGGGGGGTGCAGGCGTCGGTACGCTTATCGGCGGCCCCGCTCCCGGCGAGGGCAACGAGATCAGCGGCAACGGCATCATCGGTGTGGACCTCAAGCACGGCGCGCACGACGTGGTCGTCCAGGGCAACTTCATCGGGACTGACCGAACGGAAACGGAACAGTGGGGTAACTCCCAGAACGGCATCCTGGTCCATGAGGGCGCGCACGACAACCTCATCGGGGGCACCGCCCCGGGCGAGGGCAACGTCATCGCCCTCAACCATGCCAGCGGCGTCAGTGTCTTCGGCGCAGGCACCATCGCCAACACTATCCGCGGGAATTCCATCCACTCCAACTGGGGCGAAGGCATCGGCCTGTGGGACGGCGGCAACACCGAGCTGCTGGCGCCGGTCATCACCTCGCTCGGCCCGGTGACAGGCACCGCCTGCGCCAACTGCATCGTCGACGTCTACTCCGATGCGGAGAACGAGGGACGCATCTGGCACGGCTCGACGGTCGCCAACGCGAGTGGCAAC
>Ga0315273_10008248_pt1 | contig 13124 bp, 10 predicted proteins | sample YL17G02_0_MG_FD_205753 | JGI IMG/M metagenome (GOLD analysis project Ga0315273, IMG submission 205753) | Sediment microbial communities from Yellowstone Lake, YNP, Wyoming, USA - YL17G02_0 | ecosystem: Environmental > Aquatic > Freshwater > Lake > Sediment | place: USA: Wyoming | collected...
GCTCGACGAGCGCGACCGCCCCTTCTTGCTCGATGTCCCGCTGGCGGTTCGACATGGCACCCTTTGACTCGCGGACATTCAGGCTCTCAGCGGGCGTCATCCCCGCCGAGCCCGCAATCGCCGCGGCCGTCTCGAGATCTCGTCACGCCTTGCGGCCGAGAAGCGCCTCGGCGGCGAGCGCCGCGACGGCCAGGAAGAAAAGGACGGCATAAATTTCGCGCCCCTGCCTCTCGCGGCGTATGTCGCCCGCAATGTTACCGGAAGCCTCGATGACACGCGCATCGCCGATCGCTCTCTCGTCGAGGGCGCGGGGGTTGAGGTTGGATTCCCGCGTGTCTACATTGACGCATGCTTCCATGATCTGCGTGGTGTCGGCGAGAAGTTCGTAGAAACCCACATCCCTGGGTTGTGAAACAACCGCTTTGATTCCTCCCTCCTGGGTTTGGGAGAAAACGGGCCTGATGTCACCCCCCGTCTGGGCTCGAACGCGCAGGCCTCCCGTCTGAACGCTCCATTTTGGCGCGAGATCGAACACGAGATCGCTCCCGACGAGACACTCCCCGCGAGAGTCGCTCCCTCCGGTGCTCGCGAGATAGGAGACCCCGGCGTGGATGAAGGGGAGAAACATGGGAGATAGGGGCAGGTTCCCGCTCGCCAGATCGGGGGAGGCCGCGACCACGATGATCCGCCCTTCGCCTCTTCGGCATTCCCAGACGCCGGGGCTGCCGTCATCGAAGTAGACGAGCACCGAATCGGCGGGAATGCCGGCTGCCCCGACATAGCGCGTGAGCCGGCTCTGCGACAGGAGCTCGAGCTCTTCCTCGTTGAACAGTCCAAAGATACGGCCGCCGCTCGAAAAGGACACGAACTTCACGCCGTCCGCTTTCTCCCTCGCGGTCATCCTCTCGCAGCCAAGATACCGTTGAAACTTCTCTTCACGCCAGGCCGCGCGCGGACCGTTCCCCAAGAACACCATCAACGCCCCGCCGCCTCGAACGTATCGTTCGACGAGATCGAACCGCCGCGGGTCCGAGCCTTCCGGGTCGGTCCAGACGACGACCCCCCTGTCGGGAAGGTTCGCGACGGCGAGGGTGCTCTGGTCAACGACGTCCACGCTGAACTCGCCCTCCGATGAGCTTCGCGGGTTGAGGGCCTTCTCGACGTAGAACCAGGCCGGGGGGCTGACCGTTTTCCCATCCGCTTGCCATTTCACCCCGCGGACGAGTGTCACGGGGATTTGCCGGGAGACCTCGAGCACGAAACCGCGGTCATCGTCGATGGGGAGACGATCCCTGTCTTTACTGACGCGCCCGCGGTAGGTCCCGGCCTCCGCCATCGTGATGATGAAAGTGACCGTCGCCGAGGACGAGGGAGCGAGGTTGACGAGCTTCTCCGCCTTTCTCTTGCCGCCGATCGAAAGCTCCATCGGAAAGTCGGCGGAGTGTTCGCGCGAGTGGTTGGTCACGGCGACGCCGACACGAACGGCTTCTCCTGGGCGTATGAGCTTTCGCGGAGTGAACACGCGATCGATGCTCACATTGTCTATCGCCCCGCGGTATACGGGCAGAAGGATGAGCCTTGTATTCTTCGGGAGGTCGCGTGCGAGGACTGAATCCGCGGGCTCGCGGAAATCGGAGATGACGTAGATCTCTTCGGCAGCGGCTTCGGGGCCGCCGGCGAGCCCGAGGGCCGTCTCGATCGCCGCGGGGATCGCCGTTCCCTCGGCGGTGACCTCCATTCCACGAATCGCCGTTTTGACGACCTGCCGGTTCCTCGTGCCCGATTCGAAGAGCACGTTCGGGCGCGCGGAGAACGCCACGAGGTTCACGACGTCGTTCTCTCCGCATTGATCGACAACCTCTGCGGCCAGGCTCTGCGCCCGCGTGAACACGGTGCCTTCTTCTTGTTCAGCCCCCATGCTGTAACTCACGTCGAGACAAACCACGACGCTCTTCGGGGCTCCGCCCGCCACGAGCAGGCTGGCGTTCGAGCGGACGGTGGGCCTCGCGAACGCGAGCACCAGAAACACGACCGCGAGCGTCCTGAGAAGAAGCACGATCCACCTGCGGAGATTGACCTTGCTCATCCGCCGCTTGTTGAGCTCGTTGATGAACTCGAGGGAGCTGAAGCGGATCTTGCGCAGCCGCCGTCTGTTCAGGATGTGGATGACCACCGGGAGCACGATGGCCCCGAGAGCGAAGAGAAACAACCCGTTGAGGAAACCCAGGCCGAACACGCCGTCCTCACCCCATACGTACGCGCTTGTTCAGATAGGCGGTGAGCGCCTGATCGAAGGGCGTGTGCGTGGAAAGCAGATTGTAGTCGATCTGATGGGACTTGCACCCCCGGTCGAGCGTTCGGATCCAGTCCCTCACGTTTTTCGAGTACTGCTCTTTGAGAAAAGCGGGCTCGACGCGGATCTTCTCCTCCGTCTCCATGTCCTGGAACTCGACCTCGCCGCGGTAGTCGAGATCCATTTCACGCGGGTCGAGAACGTGGAACACGATCACCTCGTGCCCGCGGTGACGGAAGTGCTTGAGCCCCATGAGCACATCTTCTGGGCGATCCATGAGGTCGGAAATGAGCACCACCAGCCCTCGGCGCTTCACCCGTTCCGCGAGGTAGTGGAGTGTCGGGCTGATCTGTGTCGTCTGCCCCGGTTCGATCTGCGAGAGCGTGCTCAAAAGGTAGAAGAGGTGTTTTCTCACCGAGCGGTGCGGCGTGAGCGCGCGCACTTTCTCGTCGAAAAGGCACAATCCCACGGCATCCTGTTGATGGATCATGAGGTACGCGAGGCTCGCCCCTAGAAGTCCTCCGTAGGTGAGCTTGTCGAGGCCGGCGGTCGGGGTCTGTCCGGACTCGGGCGCCGCTGAGGTGAACCCCATCGACCCGCTCTTGTCGAGGATGATCGTGGCCCGGAGGTTGGTCTCTTCTTCGAAGACCTTCATATAGAATCGATCGGTTTTTCCGTACACCTTCCAGTCGATGTGCCGTGTGTTGTCCCCCTGCATGTACTGGCGGTACTCGGCAAACTCCACGGAGAACCCATGGTAGGGGCTGCGGTGCATCCCGGCGATGTACCCCTCGACGATCAAGCGAGCTTTGAGCTCCATGTTGGCGAGTCGGCTCGCCACCAGCGGATCGAGGAATCGTGTGAACGCGTGTCGTTGTCTGCGGGCCACGAATACTGCCTCACGGGAGATGGAAAGGGGTCGATCGGACGGTTATTCGCCGACTTCGCCGAGAACGGTCCGTATGATCTCGTCCGTCGCCACGCCATCGGCGTCGGCGTTGAAGTTCGTCACGATACGGTGCCGCAGCACCGGGGGCGCCATCATGCGGATGTCCTCACAGCTCGGTGTCGGCCGGCCGTGCATGATCGCGCGGACCTTGCTGCCCAGAACGAGATACTGCCCTGCCCGCGGGCCCGCTCCCCACGCGACATAGTCCTTCACCGCTTTGACTGAGCCGTCGCGTGTGGCCCGGACGATTCGTATCGCGTAATCGAGCACATGGCTCGAGATGGGGATGGTCCTCACGAAATTCTGTATGTAGAGAATATCCTCGGACTTGAGCACGGCGGATGCCGTCGCCGGCGGCCTGGACGTCGTTGTCTCGACGATCTTGAGCTCCTCCTCGGCGGACGGGTAGTCCACGTTGATATGAAACATGAAACGGTCGAGCTGGGCTTCCGGGAGGGGGTACGTTCCTTCCTGTTCGATGGGGTTCTGCGTGGCGAAGACAAAAAACGGGAGCTCGAGTCTGAACGTCTCGCCGCCGGCCGTTACTTCGTGCTCCTGCATGGCTTGAAGCAGCGCCGCCTGTGTTTTCGGCGGCGTCCGGTTGATCTCGTCGGCAAGAATCACGTTCGCGAAGATCGGGCCTTTGACAAACTTGAACGCCCGCTTCCCCGTGCCCGCCTCTTCCTCGAGGATCTCTGTGCCTGTGATGTCCGAGGGCATGAGATCCGGCGTGAACTGGATGCGCGAGAACTTGAGCTCGAGCGCCCGCGCCACTGTAGAAATGAGAAGCGTCTTCGCGAGACCCGGAACGCCGACGACGAGACAATGTCCGCCGCAGAACAATGCTATGAGAAGCTCCTCGATCACCGCGTCTTGTCCCACGATGACTTTTCCGATCTCGCGGCGAATATCATCCGCCGCCTGACGGAACCGTCCGATCTCTTGGATCGGTGTTGTATCTTTGTGCTGTTCGGTCATTCGAACGTTTCCTTTGACGGCGGAGATGTGCGCATCGCCACGCCAGAATCGCCACACCCATGGATCATTGTGAGAGCGAAAGCCCCCGTGATTATACCACTACCTCTGCGAGATTGTTGCGGCGAAATGCGCGCGTCTCGCATCGCTCGACACGCATACAGACGCGGTGCTGTTGCATCGCGCTGTAGTGAAGGTGTCTTCATTCTCTTTGAAATCAACTGATAATCTGCGAAGCATGCACCGGTGTGTGAATCGAGGCTCTTTACTCGTTTTTCTTTCATGTGATAGGACCAGGCGCCGCATCATTTTTGTGGATAACCGGCTGGCGCCGAGAGCCCGGCAAATCATAACACATTGACACTTAACGAGTTCTAGGTTTTCCACAAAACCGGCGATCTTATCAACACCCGTTTTTTCCCGTGTGTGGAAAATCGCCGCAAGGAAAGCCGTCTTCAACTCGCGGCGACGTTATCCGCCATCGCCCCGAAGCCGCGAACTGCAGCCCGCAACCGCCGCTCCGAACAGCGACCGCGAACAAATAGACAGAGGGCTGCGGGCCTTTCGGCCCTCAGCCCTCTGATACGGGTCGTCGCGTGGCGGAGCTTTTACTTCATGATCACTTTTTCGGGCTCTCTCTTGATTTCTCTTTCAGGAGACAACTTCGGGGCGCCCGCGGGCGCCTGTCCCATCTTGCAGCTCCCCTCAAAGAACACGCCCTCATCGATGACCAGACGAGCCGTCTGGATGTCCCCTTCTACGTGGGAACCCGTCTGAAGCTCGATCTTGTTGGTCGCGTGGATGTTGCCGAGGAGCTTGCCGCCGATGACGGCGTTCTTGACGCTCACGTTGGCTTTGACCAGACCTGACTTGCCGATGATGAGGGTGTCAGGGCATTTGATCTCGCCGTCGAAGTCTCCATCGATACGGATCGTCCCCTGAAGCTCGATGTTGCCTTTGACCTTGCACCCGGGGCCGAGGATCGAGTTGAGATTGCCTTCGCCGCCGCCGAGGTTATCGGGTTCCTTGCCGAACATGCGATCATCCTCCTCTTTAGGGTCTCTGGAAAAGATGCACGGAGATTATACACGAATCCCCGCCGTGTGGAAGTCCAATTTTTGCTTGGTGCCTAGTTGAGCAAGTATTTCCTCGGGTCCTCGGGCACATCGTTCTTCCTCACCTCGAAGTGAAGGTGAGGCGCCGTGCTCTTGCCGGTGCTGCCGAGAAAAGCGATCGTCTGTCCCCGGCCGACCCGGTCACCGGCGTTAACGAGGTTGCGGGAGTTGTGTCCGTACACAGTCGTGATCCCGAAACCGTGATCGATGACGACGAGATACCCGTAGGTTTCATCCCACCCGCTCGTCGTAACAACCCCTTCAGCCGACGCTCGAACTGGCGTGTTTCGCTTGGCTGCAATATCTATGCCCGGGTGGTACTGCTCGTCTTTCTCGCCCACGCTCACGCGAAATCCCCGGGTGACGTAACCTTTTAGGGGCCACATGGATGGAATCGCCCTCAACAGCTGTTTCTGGTCCTCGTGCGCGGCCTCCCCGGCCTCGAAGGTCCCGGGAATCGCTGGTGAATTGGCGATCGGCGTCACGTTAGCCACCAGCGAACTATCCGCGGCGGTCAGCTTCACACCAAGCATGTTCTTGATCTGAATCCCGAGCGCCTGCGCGTGCAGGAGCTCCGATCTCAGCGAATCGATCCCCGCGGTGCGCTCGATGAGCCGCCCGTTCTCGCGGGCGAGACGATCCGCTTCGTGAGCTTTGACGAGGACACGGCCGTACGTGCCCAGGACCACGACGAACGTCAAGACGCACAGGACGACCAGCGCGACAAATGCGTACGCGACGGCGTAGGAGACCTTGAAGTTCCGCACGTTCGAATCGTCGTGGGGCACGACGATGAGCGACAGATGCTTTTTCATCGAGGAAGCGGCAGATTCAAGAGGCCCGCCAGCCGTTCGAAATCGTCATGGCTGAAAAACTCGATGACGATTTTTCCCTTTCCCTTGCGGCGCTCGTCAACGGTGACGCGCGTCGAGAGGTGCTGGGAGAACGCGTTCTCGAGCAATGCGATGTGCGCGGGCTTCACTTTCTTCGCCTTTCGCGTGGAGCGATCCGGTTTCCGGCCGCTGATCTCGGCCTCGACCAGGCGGACGGCGAGCTGTTTCGCGACGATCCGGTTCGCCCACGCCAGTTGCTCGGCGCGTGTGGAAAGCGTGAGCAGCGCCCGTGCGTGCCCCTCGCTGAGCTTGTCTTCGATGATGAGGGCGCGGATCTCTTCGGGTAGCCCGAGGAGACGAAGCGTGTTGGAAACCGAGCTCCGGTCCTTGCCCACCAGGGTGGCCAGTTCCTGCTGGGAGAGCCCGAACTTGTCCACCAGCGCGCGGTATCCTTCGGCGACTTCGATGGGGTTCAAGTCCTCACGTTGGAGATTCTCGACGAGGGCGAGTCTCAATGTGTCCACGTCCGCCACCGCCCGAACGATCGCCGGGACAGAGGGGATGCCCGCGAGGCGGGCCGCCTGCAGCCGCCGCTCCCCCATGACGAGCTCGAAATGATCTCCTCTTTTCCGTACCACGACCGGCTGGAGAACGCCGTCGGTCTTGATGCTCTCGGCCAGCGACTGGATCCTCCCCTCGTTGAACCGTTTCCGCGGTTGATGGGGGTTGGCCCTGATCCGATCGATCGGTATGTGCGTTACCTTGTCGCCGTCGAGGCTCTCGATGACCCCCTGAGGAATGAGCGCATCGAGACCTTTACCCAACGCTTTCTTCGACACCGCTGATCACCTCTCTTGCCAGCTTGAGATAAGTTTGCGCGCCCTGCGACTGCGCATCGTAAAGAAGGATTGGTTTTCCAAAGCTCGGAGATTCGCCGAGCTTGACGTTTCGGGGGATCACTGTGCTGTACACCTTATCCCCGAAGAACGCTGTCGCCTCGTCGACGACCTGCCGGGCCAGGTTGAGGCGACGGTCGAACATGGTCAGCAAGACACCCTCGATTTCGAGACTCGGGTTCAAACGCGATTGTACGAGCTTGATGGTCTCGAGAAGCTGCCCCAGGCCCTCGAGGGCGTAGTACTCGCACTGCACGGGAATCAGGACCGAGTCCGCGGCCGCGAGCGTGTTGACGGTCAAAAGCCCGAGGCTGGGCGGACAGTCGGCAAAGATGAAATCGTAGTCGTCTTTCACGTATTCAAGAGCGCGCCGGAGCCTGAGCTCTCTCTTGTCGAGCGGGACGAGCTCGACCTCCGCACCCGTCAGGCGAGAGTTCGACGGCAGCAAGAAGAGATGGGGAAGCGCAGTCGGCATAATCGCTTGCTCGATAACCGTCTCATCGAAAAGAACTTCATACACGGTCACATCGAGAGCCCGTTTGTCGATCCCCAGCCCCGATCCCGCGTTCGCCTGAGGATCCATGTCAATGAGAAGGGTTTTCTTCTCGGCGGCGGCGAGGCTTGCGCAAAGGTTGATGGCGGTCGTGGTTTTCCCCACACCCCCTTTTTGATTGGCGATGGCGATGATTTTCCCCATTCGTTCTTCCTTAGTGACTCGCAGTTACGACGATGTGGGCCGGGTTTCCTTCAAGCGAACAGCTATCACGGCGCCGCGTGCAGCCACGGATATACAATCACACGGACCGCGATCCCGGCGGCGTCTTCCGAATCCCATATCGTCTGCTTTATGACAAGCGAGTCCGTCGCTGGGGTCGTATACGGCGCTCCCCAGTAGTTCTGCCGGGCGCCGAGGGTGTCCTGCGGACCGCCGACGCCAAAGCCATTCTGGAGCCTGATATTGTACCTCTGGCCGACCTTTCCGCGTTCGTTGTCAAACACCGAGTTGTTGTGAATCTCCGGATAACAGGCTCTCACCAAATGGATTGCGGGAAAACCGTTGTTCGAGATCTCGTTGTCCAGGATATGAATTGCGCTATCTCGGCTATAATCCGGAATGTCGATGTATATTGCCGCCTGATTAGTGTACGCTGTGGCGCCGCTGATGTCTCCGTTCAATGCGAGACTGTTGCCCGAGATCACAACGCTGTCGGGCAGCGTCGAGACGGCCGGACCGCCTATCCGTATGCCGCTCTTCACGTTGTCCGTGATCGCACTGTTCACGACATGAAGATCCTGGGAAGACTGAAACAGCACGCCGGACTCTGCGGACAACTTGATCCGGCAGCCGTTGAGACGGACTTCCGAGTCGCCCACGGCGAAGATGGCGTCCTTGGCGTACAGGATGTCCGTGTGGTAGAGACGGACCAACGGCGCTGATCCGTCGGGCGTGACGATCAATCCCGTCCAGTTGCCGGATTCCGGCGTTCTCGTGTTGGGTCGAATGATCACGGGCGCCTGCACCGTCCCGTTCGTCCTTAGCGTCCCCACCACATCGATTTCAAGGTCCGTCTTGTCGACGAGGAGATCGGAACCCGCCTGGATGGTCAGGCTACCCGTGCGGTCGATGACGAACTTCTTCTCGGCCGGCCGTATGATGAAGGGAGAATCGCTCACGTTCCAGGTTATGTTCGCGGCTTGAATTGGGTCGGATTTGAGGGTACCGACACGGATCGTCTCGACAAGGGTTGTCGTACCCCCCTTGCCGTCTGTCCCCGTGATCGTGATGGTGTCCCGGCCGACTGTCGCTGGCGTCACCCATGCGATCGATGGGTTCCCCTGTTGCATTGGGTTCAGCGTGCCGGAAGGCTGACCGTTTCGTGTCACTTGCCAGTTGACGGTCACCGCGTCGCCGTCGGGATCCGTTGCAGTCACCGACAGCGTCGCGTCCGAGCTCTTCGGCACGGCCAGCGCGTCAACGGTGAAAACGAGCTCGGGGGATTGGTTTTTGTCTGGAACCACCCCGTCGTCGTCGGAGCACGCGGCCAAAGCCAGGAGCCCGACCAGGAGCACAAATACGGATAACCGCTTGTTACGCCAGAAATTAAATGTGTCCATGATTCGTCCTCGGGTTGGATCGTGGGGTCTGCCGCCACTCTAATCGGAAGAGGAGCGAAAAATCAAGCGTTTTCGTGCGGAGTTGTCGATTCGTATGGCGCTGTCGAATAGAGGCGCTCAGTGGCCGGATCGTTCCTATGCGGGGTGGTTGTTTCCAATTGTTTCACGTGAAACACATTGCCAATCGATTGATAGGCTGGAAGTTGGGGTGAAGTGATTCTCGAAGGCGTCTGGTGCCCGGTTCGTCCTCATGTCACCCGGTTGCTTCCAATTGTTTCACGTGAAACACACCAGGGAACCGACCGACACGCTGGAGATGGGATGGAAGTGATTCTCGAAGGGACCTCTCAGCGGACGAAAGAGATCGACGAATCGAAGCGCGCTCGTGGCACTCGTCGCGGCCATGAGCTAAGCGGGCTCGGTGTTCCCGCACGTGTTCTTGTAGAGCAGAAACCGCCCTTCGTGCGTGTCACCCCGTGCGATCTCTTGGAGGCACCGTCCGAGGCTCTCCGCCGGGATCTCCTGATTCCGGCCGCGTACGGCGCAGAAGTATCCCGGCACACGGAGGATACGCTCGATGGGCTCGGTGATGTCCTCAGGCGTAGTCACCGCCATCATCACGGCGAGATCGAAAGCATGTCCGTGGCGTTCATACAGGGCAAACTCGCGAAGGTCCGCCGCAACGGGTGTCACGTTCGCGAGTCCTGCCCGTGCGATCACGCGTTCGAGGAACGCGACTTTCTTCTCCTTGCGCTCGACAAGGACGAGATCGAGCTCGGGGCTAATCATCTTCCACACGAGCCCCGGAAAACCGGCTCCCGTCCCGATGTCCGCAACACGGCGAACAGGCGTCGGCGCTGGTTCTACGGCCAGTGCGCCGCGCACAAAATCCCACAGACGGACGCTGCGCTCGATGAGACGCGCGACCACCGCCGGTGTCTCGCGCTTGGAGACGAGGCCGATATCGCGGTTCCACTCGAGGAGCTCCTCCACAAAAAGACGGAGCGCTCGCTCATCGACGCGATGGGACGAGCCCGCCACAGCGGCCAGCACCTTGGAGACATCGTCATCGTGACCGGTGGACATAGGCAACAGCTTTGGAATTCTCGGGTTGGGACCTGCGGTGGCGTTCCAAGTGGACCACGAGTATCGAGAGATCCGATGCCCTCACGCCGGAAATTCGGGACGCTTGCGCGATCGTCTCGGGACGCTTTCTCGCGAGTTTTTGGCGCGCTTCGGTGCTCAAGCCCGCGATGGTCTCGAACTGGAAGTCATCGGGGATCGTTCTGTCCTCCATGCCGCGGAGCATCTGGATGTCGCGCTCCTGACGGTCGAGATAACCCCTGTATTTGATGGAACATTCGATGTGGCTGTCGATGTCGTCTCCGAGATCCGGGTCCTCGCCCATGAAGGGCTCGACATGACGGTAACGGACGTCCGGCCTCCGGAGCACCTGGAGGAGCGACGAAGGCTTGTTGACGGCCTCGAGCCCCATCGAGGCGAACAGGTCATTCCCCGTCTGTCCCGGGAAGGCGGTCTCTCCGAGACGCTCGACGACCCGCTTCACTCCGGCGGCACGGCGCTGGACTTTCTCCCACGCCGCCTCGCGAACGAGCCCCCAGCGAACACCGTAGCTCATGAGCCTCTCATCCGCGTTATCCTGCCGCAGCAATAGACGAAACTCCGCGCGCGACGTGAACATACGATAGGGCTCGTCTATCTCCTTTGTGGTCAAATCATCGATGAGCACGCCCATGTACGCTTCGTCCCTTCTCGGCACGAACGGGGTCTCACCCCTCCATTTGAGAACTGCGTTGATGCCCGCGATAAATCCCTGGGCCGCGGCTTCTTCGTAGCCGGAGGTTCCGTTCACCTGACCGGCGAAGTACAAACCTTCGATGTTCTTGGACTCGAGTGTCCGCTTGAGCTGGTCCGGCGGAAAGAAGTCGTACTCGACCGCATAACCCGGCCGTCGCATGACAGCCGTATCGAGGCCCGGTATCGATTGAAGCATCCTGAGCTGAACGTCGACCGGCATGCTCGTTGAGATGCCGTTCAAGTAGAGCTCCGGGTGATTCCGTCCCTCCGGTTCGATGAAGATTTGATGCCGGACTTTGTCTGGAAAACGAACGACTTTGTCCTCGATGGACGGGCAGTAACGCGTGCCCACACCCGTGATGTCGCCGCGGAAAAGCGGCGACCGGTCGAGCGCACCTCTCAGGATCTCGTGGGTCTTCTCGTTGGTGTATGTGAGATAACAGAGCTCCTGCTCCTGACGAATCGCGGACGTCCGGTGCGAAAAAGGCCGGGGCGGCTCATCGCCGGGCTGCGGGTCGAAACACGAGAGGTCGACCGAGCACCGGAGGATCCTTGGGGGAGTGCCCGTCTTGAGACGTCCCACACGAAACCCTGCAGCTCGCAGCGACTCGGAGAGCCCCCCGGCTTGCGGCTCGCCTTCCCGTCCTCCGGCGATCTTGCGCTCGCCAATGTGCATCAGTCCCCGGAGGAACGTCCCTCCCGTCAGAACGCAGCACCTCGCGAGCACACGGACGCCCTCGCCGAGCATAACTCCTTGAAAACAATAATCTTTACTCACTACCTCCGTGACTTCACTTTCAATAATATCCAGCTTTATCTGATGTTCCAAGACATGTCGCATGAGAGCGCGATACTCGAACTTGTCCACCTGGGCGCGCGGCGACCACACGGCGGGCCCTTTCGCACGGTTCAACATGCGAAACTGTATCCCGGTCACATCGGTCGCTCGGCCGATCTCGCCGCCGAGAACATCGACCTCCTTGACGAGATGCCCTTTTGCGAGTCCACCCACAGCGGGGTTGCACGGCATGTGAGCGATGCGGTCTCTTCTCAACGTAACGAGCGCGGCCCTCGCCCCCGAGCGCGCTGCCACAAGAGCCGCTTCGCACCCGGCGTGACCGCCGCCAATGACGATGATGTCATACTGTCTGGTCATACGTTGAGGTTTCCAACTCTTCTTTCGCGATCGAAGCCCGCTCTCTCGCGATGAACCGCCGCACCGCGATCACTTGCCAATGCAGAACCGCGAGAAGATCGTGTCGAGGAGATCGTCCGAATATCGCCTTCCCGTGGCGTTCTCATAGCACACGAGAACCTCTCGTGTGTCCACCGCGAGAATCTCCAGAGGAGCGCGGTTCTCGAAACCCGACTCGAGCGTGCCGAGATGCTCGTCCGCCGTTTTGAGGAGCGAGACGAGACGCGCATTGAGCACGACTCGTTCGCGGGCGATCCGATCGAGACCCTCTCGCCCTGCGCCTTCGATAAAAGCGCGCTCGATCTCGCGGGCGCCGTGGCCTGTTTTCGCGGACGCGCTCATCACGCGCGCGCCCGGACAGATTGCCGAGAGCGAGTCAGGCATCACATGCACGGGGAGATCCGTCTTGTTCACCACAATGATCGTTTTCGTCGCATCGAGCGCCTCAAGACGACCCTGGACGTCAGCGGAAAGCGCTTCGGATCCGTCCACGACGAAGAGCACTACATCCGCCTCGCCGAGCGTCGTCTCCGCGAGCGAAACACCGATCTGTTCCACACGATCCGTTGTTCCGCGCAGACCCGCGGTATCCTGGAGGATAAAGAGCAACCCTCCCAGGACAACAGGCTCCCTGAGGACGTCCCGCGTCGTCCCCGGAACCTCGGTCACGATCGCCCGTTTCTCGCCGATGATGCGGTTGAAGAGGCTGCTCTTTCCCGAATTCACCGGCCCGGCGATGACCACACGGTACCCCTCGCGGAACGGGCGCGCAAGCGCCGATGACGAGAGGAGCTCTCCCAGGCGTTCGTGATGGCTTCGAACGAGAGCGAGGGCCGCCGCACAATCGATGGTGTCGATACCTTCCTCGATGAAATCGATGTTCGCTTCGACGAGCCCAAGGAGATCGAGCATCTCGCCGGCAAGATCGTTGATGC
>Ga0315273_10008249_pt1 | contig 13123 bp, 9 predicted proteins | sample YL17G02_0_MG_FD_205753 | JGI IMG/M metagenome (GOLD analysis project Ga0315273, IMG submission 205753) | Sediment microbial communities from Yellowstone Lake, YNP, Wyoming, USA - YL17G02_0 | ecosystem: Environmental > Aquatic > Freshwater > Lake > Sediment | place: USA: Wyoming | collected...
GAGTGGCAGGGGGAGATCATCTTCCTGCGGCGGATCGACGAGGGGAGCGCGAGCAAGTCGTACGGCATCCAGGTGGCGCGGCTGGCCGGCTTGCCGGCCTCCGTGGTGGACCGGGCCCGGGATATTTTGAAAAACCTCGAATCCGCCGAGTATAATGAGTACGGGCTTCCGACGCTGGCGGGCTCGCGGGCCGCCAGGGAATCCGGCGACGCCCAGATGGAGCTGTTCTCCCGGCGCGCCCGGGGGGACGAGGACGCGGTCCTGGATCAGATCCGCCGGTGCGAACCTTCGCTCCTCTCCCCGCTGGACGCGTTGATGCGCCTCGCGGAATGGAAGGGGAGGCTGGGGAAAGGGTCGACTTGACACTCCTGCGGCGACACCTCGGCGCGGCGTCCCTCGCCGTCTTCCTCTGCGCGGCGGGTCTTCCGCTCGCCGCCCCGCCGCCCGACGCCGCCGCTCCCGGCGTCCCGCGCGTCTCCGACATCCGGGCCTGGACGAACGAGATCTACACCCGCGTGGCGATCGACACGGGGGACGAGGTCTCCTGGCAGGCGAACACCCTCCGCGCCGACCCGCCGCGCAGCCTTCCTCCCCGGATCTTCATCGACATCCGCGGGGCCGGCATCCGGGACGAGATCCTCCGCAAACCGGTCGAGGTCCGCAACGGCCTGCTTCGGCAAGTCCGGGCGGGGCGGTTCGACCGCGACACGGTGCGCGTGGTGATCGACCTCGAGCGGGAGAGCACCTACCGCGTCTTCGCGCTCCCGGGCCCGTTCCGGATCATCGTGGACATCGACGGGGAAGGGGCGATCCCCGTTCTCCCGACGTCCCCCGAGGCCGTCGCCCCCCCCGGTCCCGTCGCCGCGGGGCCGTCACCGGAGGATCCGGCGCAGCCCTTGATCACTCCGCCCGTTTCCCCCCGGGCATCCCCCGCCGGTTCGGCGGTTCCTTCCGCGCCTCCGGCGATCCCTCCGTCGGTGGAATCGCCGCGCGCCGCTGCGTCGCACCCCGCCCCGACCCGGAAGCACCGCGTGCGGGTGATGATCGACCCGGGCCACGGGGGGAAGGACCCGGGGGCGATCGGTCCGACCGGGCTGAAAGAGAAGGATGTGGTCCTGGCGATCGGCCGGAAGATCCGCGAGAAGCTGTCGGGCTCCGGGGAGTTCGACGTGCGGATGACCCGGGACGAGGACGTCTTCATCCCGCTGGAGGAGCGCACGGCGATGGCGAACAAGGGGCGCGCCGACATCTTCGTCTCCCTCCACATCAACGCCAGCCGAAACCGGAGTGCGGAGGGGTTCTCCACCTACGTCCTCTCCCGCGGCGCGTCGAACCGGGAGGACCTCGAACTGGCCGCCCGCGAGAACGGCGTGCCGATCGGGAAGCTCCAGGGGGTCAAGTTCATCATCGACGACATGTTCACCGGGGCACGCAAGAACGAGTCGCTGCGGCTGGCCAAGACGGTGAACGACGCCGTCGTCCGCCACGTCTCCACCCGCTTTCCGGGGGCGCAGAGCCTCGGGCTGAAACAGGCCCCGTTCTACGTGCTCGTGGGCGCCCGGATGACGGCCGTCCTGGTCGAGGCCTCCTTCATCAGCAACGCACGCGAGGAGTCTCGCCTGCGCGATACCTCGTGCCTCGACGGGATCGCCGACGGCGTGGTGGAGGCGGTCCGCTACTACGGGCGGAACGGGATCTTCGCCCACTCGGACTACTGAGTGCCTCTTCCCTCCCTTTCCCAGGACGTCCTGCGAACCGACCTCCCCGACCGGGACTTCCTCGACCGGCTGAAGGAGTTCCTCGCCGGCACCCACCTCGCGGTGCGCGAGGAACAGCGGCAGTGCCTGTGCGGCGGGGCCGAGGCGTGCAGGAAGATCTCCGGCGCCATGGACACCGTCCTGTCGGTTCTCCACGACCGCGCCCGCGCGCGATTCCTCGCCTCGGCGCCGGACATGTCGTACCGGATGGCGGTCGTCGCGGTGGGCGGCTACGGGCGGCGCGAACTGTGCCCCCAATCCGACGTGGACCTTCTTTTCCTTCACGGCTACAAGGTCGACCGCTTCGTCGAGGCGATGACCGAGTGGATGCTCTACCCGCTGTGGGATCTTGGCCTCGAGGTGGGGCACAGCGTCCGCAACATCAAGGAGACGATCCGGCTCGCCGGCAAGGACGACTCGATCCGCACGGCGCTCCTCGACCACCGGCTCGTTACGGGGGACGGCTCCCTGTACCGCGAGTCGGCGCGGGAGCTGGACCGGTTCCTCTACTTCCAGGGCGGCGACAAGTTCATCGGGAAGAAGATCGGGGAGATGCGCTCGCGGCACGCCAAGGTCGGTTCGACGGTCTATCTGCTGGAGCCGAACGTCAAGGAGGGGCGCGGGGGGCTGCGCGACCTGCAGACGGCGGTCTGGGGCGCGCGGATCAAGTACAAGTGCGACGACCTGGCGGAGCTGCGGAAGAAGGGCGTGGTGGGGGCCCGGACCGTCGAGGCGATCCGGCACGTCCTCGACTACCTTCTCCGGGTGCGAAACGAGCTCCACTACCTGCAGGGGAAGAAAGCCGACGTCCTCGGTTTCGAAGTGCAGGAGCGGCTGGCGGAGCGGTTCCGCTACCGGCAGCTCGGGTCGAACCAGGCCGTCGAGCGGTTCATGCGGGCGTACTATCTCCACGCGGCCTCGGCGGCCCGGCTCTCCGACGAGGTCCTCGAGGAGGTGGGGCGGTTCCTGCCGGAGGAGGGGAGCCGAAAGCCGTTCTTCTTCCTGAAGCGGAAGCTCATCGGCGAGGGGGGGATCCTCTACAAGGGGAAGCTGCAGGTCAAGGACCACGCCTCCTTCGAGAAGGAGCCGATCCGGATCCTCGAGTTCTTCCGGTCGATGCAGAAGACGAAATCGGTCCTCTCCCCGCAGGCCCGCCGGAACGTCCAGACGGCGTTGCCCGCCGTGGGGGCCGCGTTCCGCGAGGACCGGGAGGCGGCGAAGCTCTTCCTCGAGATCCTCTCCGACCCGGTCCACTTGAGGGAGACGCTCCTCGCCATGAACGAGAGCCGCTTCCTCGCCCGGTACATCCCCGAGTTCGCGCCCCTCTACTGCAAGGTGCAGCGGGACATCTATCACGTCTACACGGTGGACATCCACTCCATCCGCTGCGCGAGCGTCCTGGCGGAGATCGAGACGTCCTCTTCCCGCACGAAGGAAGAGGCGGAGTTCCACCGGATCCACGCGACCGTGCGGAACCGCGGGCTGTTCAATCTCGCGATCCTGTTTCACGACATCGGGAAGGGGACGGGACAAGGCCACAGCAGGATCGGCGCGGAGATCGTGGCGCGCATCGGCGCCCGCTGGGGGCTGGCGGAACAGGACGTATCGGACCTCGTCTTCCTCGTGGAGCAGCACCTGCTGATGGCCAACGTTTCGCAGCGGCGCGACATGCACGACATCGAGCTGATCCTCTCCTTCGCCGACACCGTGGGAACGTCCTCCCGGCTGGACCAGCTCTACCTGCTCACCTACGCGGACATGAAGGAGGTGGCGCCGGAGGTCTGGACCCAGTGGAAGGCGATGCTCCTGGCCGAGCTGTATGAGAAGGGGCGCAACGTCCTGGACCAGGGGTCCCTCAAGCGCCCGTTCGAGGAGTGGGCGCACCGGCGGCGGGAGCAGGTGCGGGAGATGCTCGGGGAGGAACCCCGGGACGCGGCCGAGCGGTACCTTGCGCGCGTGGACGACCGGTACCTCCTCGCCACGCCGGATGCCCGGTTGGTCGGCCATTGCCGCACCCTCGCGGCATTCGACGGGAAGACGCCCGTCATCGTGGCGATCGACTCGCCGGAATCGGGGACCACGGAGTTCCTCGTCGTCTGCCCCGACGAGCGCGGCCTCTTCGCGAAGATCGCGGGGACGCTGTCGGCTAACAGCCTGAACATCCTCAACGCATCGATCGCCACCACGGTGGACGCCGTCGCGCTGGACACGTTCTACGTCAACTATCTCGGCAAGTCCCTGCGGGGGGACCCGAAGAAGGAGCGCGTCATCGCGGACCTTTCGCGCGTCCTCCGGGGGGAGACCACCGTGGAGGCGCTCATGGCCGAGCCGCGGGCGGGGAAGTACGTCCGGGACCGTGTCCCCCGATACCGGCCCACCCGCGTTGTCTTCGACAACTCGGTCTCCTCGCTCTGCACCGTGGTGGACATCTTCACCTACGACCGGATCGGCCTCCTCTACGACATCACGAGCACGCTGACGGCGCTGGGGATCGACATCGCGCTCTCCAAGATCTCCACGAAAGCGGACCAGGTGGCCGACGTCTTCTACATCGTCGACCATGACGGGGGGAAGATCCCGTCCCCCGATCGCCAGGAGGAGATCCGTCAGGCGCTCCTCGCGTCCATAGGGGGCGTGGTGGAGGTGGCGCCCTCGTGAAGGTGGGGATCCTCTCCGACTCCCACGACCACCGGGGCGCCGCGGAAGGGGCGCTCCTCCTTTTTCGCGCCGAGAGGGTGGGGATGGTGCTTCATCTCGGGGACGTCTGCTCGCCGGCCGTCCTTTCGGGGTATGGCGATCCGGCGATCCCCCTGCGCGGGGTCTTCGGCAACAACGACTCCGACCGCGACGGGCTGCAGGAGGCGACCGGCGGGGCCTTCCGGCAGGGGCCCCGCATCGAAACGGTGGACGGGCGGAAGATCCTCCTCGCGCATTCCTACGACCAGCTGCAGGGGGAGCTCTCCGGGCAGGGGTGGTTCGACCTCGTTCTCTTCGGCCACACGCACCGGCCGCTCACGATGCGGGTGGGCAAGGCGCTGGTGGTGAACCCGGGGGAGTCGTGCGGCCTCCTGCGGGGGAAGAACACGTGCGCGATCGTCGACCTGGCCACGATGGAGCCGTGGATCATGGAGATCCCCCTCCCGGGGACCGGCTGATGGACAACGACGCCCTCCTCGACGCCTTTCTTCTCCATCTGAAAACGGAGCGGCGTCTCTCGGGGAACACGCTGGCGTCGTACGGCGCCGACCTGCGCCGCTTCTCCGTCTTCCTCGCGGACCGCGGGATCGACGCGAGGAAGTTCACCCGCCCCGACTTCCTCGACCACCTCACGGGGCTCCGGGGCGGGGGGCTCTCGGCCCGTTCCACCGCCCGGCACGTCTCGACGCTGCGCTCCTTCTTCCGGTTCCTCGTGCGCGAGGGGGTCCTCGCCGCGTCTCCCGTCTCCGGGGTCAAGGCGCCGCGGCTCGGGCGATCCCTGCCGAAATACCTCACCCTCACGGAGGTGGATCGGCTATTGGCCGCACCGGATGGGCGCACCCCCGAGGGGATCCGCGACCGGGCGATGCTGACGATCCTGTACGCCTCCGGGCTGCGCGCCTCCGAGGTGGTGACCCTCCGGCTCGAGAACGTCGACGCGAACGCCGGATTCCTGTACGTTCTGGGCAAGGGCGGCAAGGAGCGGGTGGTGCCGGTGGCGGACGTCGCCCTGACCATTCTCGCAGAGTACATCGCCTCCGCGCGGCAGGGGTTCCTGGGGAAGCGGTTTTCGAACGACCTGTTCCTCTCGCGCCGCGGAAAGGCGATCACCCGGCAGACGCTCTGGAACCGGATCCGGCGCTGGGCGCTGGCGGCCGGGATCGAGCAGCGGATCTCCCCCCACACGCTGCGCCACTCGTTCGCCAGCCACCTGCTGGCGGGGGGCGCGGACCTGCGCGCGGTCCAGGCGATGCTGGGCCACGCCGACATCGCCACCACCCAGATCTACACGCACGTCACCCCGGAACGGCTTCGGGACGTCCACCGCAAGCACCACCCCCGGGCGTAGCTGCCCCATGGACGTCATCGCCAGCATGTAACGTCTTTGATTCATAAGGGGGAATATCACCCCTCCGTGCGCCCTCCGCCCGCTACGCTGCGTTCTTCGAGGCGTTCGAGCGGAGCTTCCGCTTGACGGACGGACGGCTGGCGGTGTATGAAATAGCGTTGATCCCACACCCTTCTTGCAGGAGTCGCTGGTGGAACGATCCGACGAACCGGGCGATCGCGACAGCGTCCCTTCAGCAAGCGGGACATCGCCACTTCCCAACGACTCGTCCGTAGGTCATCTGCCCGAAGGCAAGTGGGCGTTCGATGAATCGGTCGCCCGCTCGTTCGACGACATGCTGGAGCGGAGCATCCCGCAGTACGACCTGATGCGTGAGTCGTGCTTCTCGGTCGCAGAACCCTTCATCAAGCAACACGGTACGATCCTCGACATCGGCTGCTCGCGCGGGGAGGCCCTCTCCCGGTTCGTCCATCGGTACGGAGCGCACAACAGATACCTCGGGCTGGAGATCTCCAAGCCGATGCTGGAGTTGGCCCGCGCCCGGTTCGACAACTTCATCAAGCTCGGACTCGTAGAGATCCGGGAGCATGATCTGCGAACGGGCTATCCTGCCGTCCTCGCCTGCGTCACGAACTGCGTCCTGACCCTCCAGTTCACGCCCATCGAGTACCGCCAGAGGATACTCAGCGACATCTATGAGGCGACTATGCCCGGAGGCGCGCTCGTACTCGTAGAGAAGGTCTTGGGCGATACGGCGCGGCTGGATAAGGTGTTCGTGGATCTGTACTACCGGATGAAGGAGAGCAACGGATACTCCCAGGATGAGATCGAGCGCAAGAGACTATCGCTGGAGGGAGTCCTCGTCCCGGTCACTGCGCGGTTCAACGAGGAGCTTCTGAGGAGTGCTGGGTTCAGGCAGGTGGACTGCTTCTGGAGGTGGATGAACTTCTGCGGGTGGGTGGCAGTGAAGTGATCCGGGATGCCCATCTTCCGCGCCTCGACTGAGGCATACGACCGGGCCTTCGAGATCCGAAGATGTAACGGCATCCAATAGTCCATCGGATGTCCGGATTGCATGGTCTTCAATATCAAAATGTAGAAAATGTATCAATGCTTGTCGCCATCCGTCCTTAAGCGGTCGGCTATCCCCGGAAGCCGGGATCGAGTCTATCTCATGGCTCTCGAGCCACGCCGTGCCACGATCCCCTTGCTCTCTTCCTTTAGATTTCGCATACTTATATGACGATGGACGTCATCACCACCCACCTGAACGCCGACTTCGACACGATCGCGTCGATGCTGGCGGCGACCAAGCTCTATCCCGACGCGGTCTGCGTCCTTCCCGGGTCGCAGGAGGAGACGGTCAAGGGGTTCCTCGTTCAGTCCGCCTTCTACAGCTTGCCGATGCGCAAGCCCCGCGAGATCGACCTCGACAAGGTGACCCGCCTCATCCTGGTCGACATCCGCAGCCGCGCCCGCATCGGGATCTTCGGGGAGTTGATCGGCCGCCCGGGCGTCCCGGTCCACGTCTACGACCACCATCCCGACGAGGACGCCGACGTGAGGGGCGACTTCGAGGTGATCCGGCGCGTCGGTTCGACCACTACGATCCTCGTTCAGATCCTCAAGGAACGGGGGATCCCCATCACGCCGGACGAGGCGACGGTGATGATGCTCGGGATCTACGAGGACACGGGCTCGCTCGCCTTCCCGTCGACCACGGTGGACGACTACTTCGCCGCGGCGCACCTGCTCTCGTGCGGGGCGAAGCTCTCCCAGGTGTCCGACATCCTTGCCCGGGACCTGACCTCCGGGCAGATCTCCCTGCTGTACGACCTGATCCAGGGGACGCGGACGTACACGATCCGCGGGGTCGAGGTGGTGATCGCCGAGGCGCGGCGGGAGGAGTACGTGGGGGACCTGGCGCTCCTCGTGCACAAATTGCGCGACATGGAGGCGGTGAGCATCCTCTTCGTCATCTGCCAGATGGGGGATCGGGTGGTGCTGGTGGGGCGCAGCCGGAAGCCGGAGGTGGACGCCGCCGCGGTGATGCGCGAGTTCGGCGGCGGCGGGCACGCCTACGCCGCCTCGGCCACCGTGAAGGACGCGACGACGTTCCAGGTTCGGGAGCGGATCCTGCGCGTGCTGGAAGAGAAGGTGATCCCCAGGCGCACGGCGGAGGAAGTGATGGCCTCCCCCGCGCGCACCGTGGACGCGGGGGAGACGATCCTCGAAGTGCACCAGGCGCTCACCCGGTCCAACATCAACGCCGTGCCGGTGACGCGGGACGGCACGGTGGTGGGGATCCTCACCCGGCAGGTGGTGGAGAAGGCGGTCTACCACGGCCTGGGCGAGGAGCGGGCGGGGGAGTACATGAACGCCGACTACGAAACGGCGGCGCCCGAAACGGAGATCGAGCGGATCGAGGAGATCATCATCGGAAAGAACCAGCGGCTGGTCCCGGTGGTGCAGGGGAAGGAGCTCCTTGGAGTCATCACCCGGACGGGGCTGTTGCGCTTCCTTTACGACATGCGGGACGTGGAGCTTCCCGGCGCCGGGGAGGATGTCGAAGCGGAAGGGGCGATGGCGCCCCGCAAGAGCGTGGCGAACCTGATGCGGGATCGGCTCCCGGCGCGGGTGCTGGCCCTGCTGCGGTCGGCGGGGGAGTGCGCGGAACGGTTGGAGATGAAGGCGTTCGCCGTCGGGGGGTTCGTTCGCGACCTCGTGATGCGGGTGGAGAACCTCGACGTGGACATCGTGGTCGAGGGGGACGGCATCCGGTTCGCCGAGACGTTCGCGGAGGAGCAGGGCGCCCGCGTCCGGCCGCACCACAAGTTCGGCACCGCGGTGCTGGTCTTCCCGGACGGCTTCAAGGTCGACGTCGCCACCGCGCGCGTGGAGTATTACCTCAAGCCGGCGGCGCTTCCCACGGTGGAGTACAGTTCCCTCAAGCAGGACATGTACCGCCGGGATTTCGTCATCAACACCCTGGCCGTGCGGCTTTCCCCCGAGGGGTTCGGGGAGGTGATCGACTTCTTCGGCGCCCAGCGGGACATCAAGGAGAAGGTCATCCGGGTGCTCCACTCCCTGTCGTTCGTCGAGGACCCGACGCGGATCCTCCGGGCGATGCGCTTCGAGCGGCGCTTCGGCTTCACTGTCGGCCGGCACACGTTGAACCTCATCCGGAACGCGGTTCGGCTGAATCTTCTGAGCAGGATTCCAAAGCCAAGGTTATACAGTGAGTTGGAGTTGATCCTTAAAGAGAAGGATCCGATCGGGATCGTCCGGCGTCTCTCCGAACTGGGACTCGGGCCGTCGATCCATCCCGCCTTGTCGCTGGATAAGACGCACCTGGCCCTCCTCGGGGAGGCGCAGGAGGTGCTCGCCTGGTTCTCCCTCCTCTTCCTGGAAGAGAAGGTCGAAAAGTGGGCGGTGTCGTTCCTCGCGTTGCTCGACCCCCTCCCACCGGACGACGCGAAGAAACTGGCGAAGGAACTCGGAGTGCGCTCCCGGGTGCGCGAGTGGGTCAGGATCTGCAAGGGCGAGGGGGAGAGCGTGATCCTGCGGCTGGTCTCGACGTCTTCCGTCTCCCGGAAGATGATCCACGACGTCTTGTCTCCCTTGCCGACCGAGGTGATCCTTTACTTGATGGCACGAGCGAAACATCCTGATATAAAAAGATATATCTCTTTATATTTCACCCAGTTGAAAAACGTCCGCCTCCAGGTGAACGGGCAGGACCTCCTCGAGCTCGGGTACCGCCCCGGCCCTCGCTTCAAGGAGATCTTCGACCTCCTCCTCGAACGGAAGCTGGCCGGCGAACTCCGCAACAAGAAGGAAGAGATCGCCTTCCTCCTCTCCAGCTTCCCACCATCCCCGGATTCGGTGGTAGAATAGGCGCTCCCCAAACAGAGAGGACGAACGGTTGCCCGACATAGCGCAGTTCCTGCACAAGCTGTCCATTTATGCGATCCCCGTCATCCTTGCGATCACTTTCCACGAGGCGGCGCACGGCTGGGTCGCGTACAAGAAAGGGGATTCCACGGCGAAGATGCTGGGGCGGGTGACGCTCAACCCGTTTCCCCACATCGATCCGTTCGGAACGGTCCTCCTCCCGGCCATGATGCTCCTGCTGGGCACGGGGATGGTGTTCGGGTGGGCCAAGCCGGTCCCCGTCAACTTTCGCCTGCTGCGCGACCAGAAGCGGGACCCGATCTACGTCGCCGCCGCGGGGGTCGTCACGAACCTCGGCCTGGCCGCCGTCTCCGGCCTCCTCTTCCGCCTCCTCACCGCCATCGACCCGGCCCTGCTGCTCGAGGCGATGTCGCACGGCGCCGCCCCCCTGACGGAAACCCCGGTACGCGCCGTCCTGGTCCCCTTGACGCTCATGTGCGTCGTCTCGGTGCAGTTCAACGTGCTCCTGGCCGTCTTCAACCTGATCCCGGTCCCTCCCCTGGACGGCGGACGGATCGCCGTCGGCCTGCTGCCGCCTCGCCCCTCGATGGCGTTGGCGTCCGTGGAGCGGTACGGCATGCTGATCGTTCTTCTGCTTCTCATGGTCGGCCCGCTTGGTATAATCTGGCGGTTCGTCGACATGATCTCGACATTCATCCTGGGCGGATAACCCGTCACCGACGGAGGCGAGGCGTTGCGCAAGCGGGTCTTGAGCGGCATGCGGCCGAGCGGTCAGCTGCACCTGGGGCACTACCTCGGGGTCCTGGTCAACTGGAAGAAGCTCCAGGAGGAGAACGACTGCTTCTTCTTCGTCGCCGACTGGCACGCGTTGACCACGGAATACGACCGCACCGCCGTCATCCGCGAGAGCATCGACGACATGGTCATCGACTGGCTGGCCTCCGGGATCGACCCGCGGAAGGCGACGATCTTCATCCAGAGCCACGTCCCCGAGCACGCCGAGCTGCACCTGCTCCTCTCGATGATCACGCCGCTGCCGTGGCTGGAGCGCAACCCGACCTACAAGGAGCAGCTCCGGGAGCAGCCCACCCGCGACCTGCAGACGTACGGCTTCCTCGGCTACCCGGTCCTCCAGGCGGCCGACATCCTGATGTACGACGCCACGCGCGTCCCCGTCGGCATCGACCAGGTCCCGCACCTCGAGCTCACCCGCGAGATCGCCCGGCGGTTCAACTTCCTGTACAAGGAGTGTCTGACCATCCCCGAGGCGTACCTGACCGAAACGTCGAAGATGATGGGGACCGACAACCGGAAGATGAGCAAGAGCTACGGCAACGCGATCCTCCTCTCCGACACGTCGGACGAGGTGTGGGCCAAGGTGAAGCCGATGGTCACCGACCCGGCCCGCCAGCGGCGCACCGACTGCGGGAACCCGGACATCTGCAACCTCTTCTCCTACCACAAGGTCTTCTCCGACGAGGCGACGATCGCGAAGGTGGACGCGGGCTGCCGCACCGCGGGGATCGGCTGCATCGAGTGCAAGAAGTGGATGTTCGAAGGGATGGAAAAGGTCCTCGCCCCCGTCCGCGAAGAGCGCCGGCGGATCGTGGAAAGCGGCGTCTCGGTGCGCGAGATCCTCGCCGACGGCACGCGCCGCGCGCGGAAGGTGGCGGGCGCCAAAATGGCGGAGGTCCGCGACGCTGTCCGGATCTGACGACAAGCCGGATCTCGCTTCGCACGCCGGCGACGCCCCCGCAAGCCCCGTCGGGGATGTCCCGCTGCGCCTCGACGTCTTCGAGGGGCCCCTCGACATCCTGCTGCACCTGGTCCGCGAGCAGAAGCTCGACATCAACGACATCCCCATCGCGAAGATCACCGAGCAGTACCTGGTTTACCTCGACGTGATGCAGGCGCTGAACCTCGAGGTCGCGGGCGAGTTCCTGGTGATGGCCTCCACCCTCGTCCACATCAAGTCGAAGTCGCTGCTGCCGCGCCACGAGGACGAGGAGGAGGAGGAAGACCCCGAGGTCATGCGCCAGGAGCTGTCCCGGCGCCTGATCGAGTACGAGCGGTTCAAGGAGGCGGCGGCGCGCCTGGGCGACCGGCCGGTGCTGGGGCGGGACGTCTTCGTTCGCGATTTCCTCGGGGAGGAGATCCCGGGCGAGGAGCTCGTCATCACCGAGCTGTCGATGGCGGACCTCATCACGGCCTTCAAGGACGCGCTGTCGCGGATGCCCCTCGACGCCGCCACGGAGTTCTCCATCGAGCGGCTCACCCTCGTCGACGCCATCGCTTACCTCCTCGATCGCCTGAAGGACGAAGGCTCCATCCGGTTCGAGGAGATCGTCGCGCATTGCCAATCGAGGAACGAGATCGTATCCTTTTTTCTGGCCATCCTCGAGCTGGTCCGCCTCAAGACGATTCGCGTGTACCAGGCGAACCCGCTGGGGCTGATCAGCATCGTGCCCGCCGTCCGGGAGACCGAAAATGGAAGAGACACCGAAACCGAATCCGCCGACGGCGAGTGAGCCGTCGGCATCCGTTGACCCTCGGACCGTGCCGCAGGCGTCGGAGGAGCCGATCAGCGTCGACGAACTGCTGCGCCCCGCCTCCGAAGCGGAGACGGAGCCGCCGGAGCCCGACGCCGATCTTCCGCGCGCCGCCTCGATCCTGGAGAGCCTCCTCCTCGTTTCCACCGAGCCGATCCCCATCGACAAGGCGCGCCAGCTGCTGGGCCGCCTCAACCGCGCCCAGGTGCGGGAGGTGCTGACCCTCCTCCGGGCGAAATACCCCGCGGACTCCTCGGGGATCCTCGTGGAAGAGGTGGCCAAGGGGGTCCAGTTCCGCACCAACCCGGCGAACCAGGAGCACGTGCGCCGGCTCTTCGACGTGAAGCCGCCGCGCTTCTCCCGCGCCGCGCTGGAGACGCTGGCGATCATCGCCTACAAGCAGCCGCTGACCCGGCAGGAGATCGAGCAGATCCGCGGCGTGGATTGCGCCGGGTCGTTGAAGACCCTGATGGACCGGCGGCTCGTGAAGGTGATGGGGAAGAAGGACGTCCCCGGCAAGCCCTTCCTCTTCGGCACCTCGCGGGAGTTCATGGAGACGTTCAGCCTCGGCTCCCTCTCGGATCTGCCGTCGATGCGGGATATAGAGGATTTCCTCGCCGCCTCCACCGGCACGCCGGTGAAGGAACACCGGGCGACGATGCATCTGCCGGCGATCCCCGACGGCGGAATCGAGCAGGGCGGGGACGAGCTCGCCGCGAGCCTGGCCGAAGCCGGGCCGGCGGCGGAAGGGGCGTCCGCGGCGCAAGAGAAGATTCCGTCGGACGTGACCGAAGCCGAGCTGTCGGACGCCGCCTCGAGGGCGGCAGGGGAGGGGAGCGATCCCGGGAATGGCGACT
>Ga0315273_10008251_pt1 | contig 13119 bp, 11 predicted proteins | sample YL17G02_0_MG_FD_205753 | JGI IMG/M metagenome (GOLD analysis project Ga0315273, IMG submission 205753) | Sediment microbial communities from Yellowstone Lake, YNP, Wyoming, USA - YL17G02_0 | ecosystem: Environmental > Aquatic > Freshwater > Lake > Sediment | place: USA: Wyoming | collected...
CTACGGTTCCTAATTTTTCAAAATTATATCAAATTTCCGGTGGACCTACCGAGAATTGAACTCGGATCTTGGCAATGCGAATGCCACATTCTACCGTTGAACCATAGGCCCCAGCACGAAGTGTCCCCGGGGAGAATTGAACTCCCATCAAAGGCTTCGGAAGCCCTTATTCTATCCGTTGAAATACGGGAACTTGGATCTTTATATTATATCAATCAGGAGTATTAAAGGACAAAGTAAGTAAAAATAGAAAGAATTATTCGATAAACCCCAAAATAGGATAAAGAATTTTTCTGTAAAAATTTGATAAACCATTTTATTGCCAGTAATGCGCTAAAAAAAGCAGTAATCAAACCGATAAGCAAAAATAACGGATTGCTGCCTGAAAAAATTAACCGAGGATCTGTCTTTATAAAATCAAAGAGCGACGCGGCTAAAAGAGTTGGCACTGCTAAAACAAAAGAATATAAGGCTGACTCTTCCCGGTTAAAACCCAATATCATCATTGTCAAAATGACGGCTCCCGCCCTCGACACACCGGGGACAACCGCCAACGATTGACCAACACCAATCAGTAAAGCCTGACTGATTGTCATCTGAATAATTTTTTTGTCAGTTTTAACAATTTTCTTTTTGAGCATTAATTCAAAAACGATGAAAAATAAACCAATTACAAAAAGACTGACTGCAATCAAAGTAAAGCTTTCGAAAAAAACATTTTTTATAATTTTACGAAGTAAAAAACCGACTATAGCGGTTGGAATAAAAGACAGAATAACATTGACCATTAAAGATTTATTCTTTAATACCACTTTCCAGTAAATAAACGCGACTGCCAAAATCGCCCCCGACTGAATAAAAATTTCAAAGAATTTTTGAAATTCTGTTTGAGAAATATTTAGCAGTTTAGAAGAAATAATCAAATGGGCGGTTGAAGAAATCGGTAAAAATTCTGTCACCCCTTCAACAATTCCTAGGATAAAAGCATTAAATAAATTCATTAGATTATTTTATATTATATTTGAAGTTCGAAGATACCAAATTTTTTGCGGTTTGTTGTTTTCCGTCAAAAAATTTTCGGTATCGAGAACTTTTCAAAAGTGCGATATAATTACTTTATGAAAATTGCTTTAGTACACGATCAACTTCGAGAATTTGGTGGAGCTGAACGCGTCCTTGTTTCTCTAAAAAAAATCTTTCCTCAGGCCGATGTTTATACAACTACTTTTGATCTAAACTCACTTGGATCACATAAAAAACTAATCAAAGACTGGAAAGTATACGTTTCCTGGTTTGGAAAGATTCCATTTCTTAATAAATTTTATTCCCCCTTTCGATTTTTGACGCCTTTGATCTGGGAAAGTTTTGATTTTTCAAAATATGATTTGGTAATTTCTTCATCAGGTAGTTGGATGTCAAAAGGGATCAAAACTAAAAAGCCCACTTTACATATTTCCTACATTCATCACCCACCTCGTTATCTTTACGGTTATGAGACGGCAATAGAATGGCAAAAATATTTTTTTATAAAAATTTACGGTTATATTGTTAACCATTTTTTGCGTGTTTGGGATTTCACTTCAACGCAGCGAGCCGACTATCTGATTGCCAATAGCGTTGAGACAAAAAAACGGATTGAAAAATTCTACCGCCGTGATGCAACTGTTATCTATCCTCCTGTCAACATTCCTGGTAAATTCGTTAACTCGTTAACTCGTGAACCGAATAATTATTTCTTAACTGTCTCTAGATTAGCCCGTGCCAAACATATTGATATTTTAATCAAAGCCGCAAACACTGCAAAATTTAAATTAAAAATAGTCGGCTCTGGACGCGATGAAGAAAGATTAAAACAAATGGCCGGACCAACTATTGAGTTTTTGGGAAGTCTAACAGACGAAGAATTGAAAAAAACTTATTTAAAAGCCAAGGCTTTTTTGTTTTCTTCCAAGGATGAAGAGTTTGGTATTGCTCCAGTTGAGGCGATGGGTTATGGATTACCAGTAATCGCTTATAATTCAGGTGGATTGCCAGAATATGTTATCGACAAAAAAAACGGATACCTATTTAACCAATTAGACCAATATTCTCCCATAGAAAAAATCAAAGAATTCGAAAATCTAAATAAAGAACAATTAATAAACATGAGAAAAGAAGCTAGAAAGACGGCGGAGGGATTTAGTGAGGAAAATTTCACAAATAACATACTTAACTTTGTTAACTCAAAAATCAAAGCGCAAAGATCAAAGTCTAGTTCAAAATAAAAAAATTATTCATAGCGCATCGCCTCAACCGGATCCAGAGAAGATGCTTTTCTGGCTGGAATAACTCCAAAAACTATTCCAATTCCTGAAGACACTCCCAAAGCAATTACAACAGACCAAATATCAATATAAGCCGGAAAATATATTCTAATTCCTAAGACAACTAAATAAGAAAACGTTAACCCGACCAGTCCACCAAAAAGAGATAAAAATACTGCCTCGCTTATAAAGTGAGACATAATATCGCGATTAGTAGCTCCAAAGGCCCGTCTAATCCCAATTTCCCTGATTCTTTCAAAAACCGATACGTACATAATATTCATAATTCCGATTCCTCCTACTAACAAAGAAATTGCCCCAATTGAAACTAAAACCAAATTTAACATTGCAAAAATCTGATTGACCATATTTAATATGTCTGTCATCTCTCCTACTGAAAATTCATCCTTTTTATATCTTTTAAGTAAAACCTTCTCAATATCTTCTTTTAATTGTGGGATAGTTTCTTCACTTGATGCTTTAATATAAAAAGCAAAAATTTTTTTATCAGGATTGAATGCACTTGCGGACTTTAAAGGTATATATGCATGATCGTCAATACTAGCCCCCCCTAATCCTCCCCCGCCTTTGGATTTGGGAACTCCAATTAGTTTAAAGTTTTGTCCGCCCAAATCAACTTTCTTACCAATAGAATTTTCAATTGAGCCAAAAAGTTTTTCCGCAATCTTTGGACCAAGAATTATTACTTTTAAACCCCGATCGGCATCGGCTTTATCAAAAAAACTGCCTTGATCAACTTCTAAATTCATGACGGAATATACGTCTGCGGTCGATGCTGCCACTTCAACATATTCACTATCTTTTTCTCCTTTTATCTCCAAAAACTTTATAAAAAATGGCGCCACTACTTCTGCATTTTTTATTCTTTTAATTTTTTCCGTATCTTTATTATCAAAACTTATACCTCCCACCATCGATGAACCCATACTTTTGATACTGCTTCCTCCTCCTCCCGGCATTACCATTATCAAATTCGTCCCTAAGCTGGCAAACTGTTGACGAATATACTCTTTAAGTCCTAAACCCAGTGCTAAAAGAAGAACTACTGAGGAAACACCTATCATTATTCCAAGTGAGGTCAAAAAAGTTCGTAGTTTATTACGTTTAAAATCTTCCAAGGCAAAAGTTAAAAGATGGACAAATTCTTTTATCATTTGAATATCATTATATTATTTATCAGTAGTATTTACTTTTCGATTTTGCCATCTTTAATTCTTATGATTCTGTTTGCTTGTTTGGCAACATTCATATCGTGAGTAACTACAACAACTGTAATTTTTTCTTTATGGTTTAAATCTCTTATTAATGATAAGACTACTTCCCCTGATTTAGAATCAAGATTGCCTGTTGGTTCATCAGCTAAGATTAATTTCGGATTCATTATTAAGGCTCTGGCAATTGCGACTCGTTGCTGTTGTCCGCCTGAAAGTTTGTTTGGGTATGATTTAATTTTTTCTTCAAGTCCGAATCTTTTTAAAAGCTCAAAAGCTTTTTTTTGAGGATCAAAGGCTAATTTTTTTCTTGAATATATTGATGGCAACATAACATTTTCCAAAACAGTTAGCTTGTTAATTAAATTAAACTGCTGAAAAACAAAACCAACAAAGTCATTTCTTAGTTGTGAAATTTCATCATCATTGAGTTTTGAAATATCTTGATCATTAACGATTACCTGTCCTGATGTTGGTCTGTCTAACAATCCAATAATATGCATTAAGGTAGATTTTCCTGATCCTGATTGCCCCATTATAGATACAAATTCCTTATCTTTTATCTCAACATTAACATTGGTTAACGCATAAAAAATATTGTCAGCATCTAAAATATATTGTTTATTGACGTGAGAAATTTTAATCATAAATTGTTTCTCCACTTATTACTCCTGATTTAATCTCTATTTTTCCGTCAATTTCCTGTCCTAATTTAACATATCTTTTCTCTGTGCTGTTATTTTTAGTTATTTGAACATAATTACCTTTGGCATCTTTTTTAATAAATCTTGATGGAACTGAAATAACATCCATTATTTCTCTTAAAACAAAATCCAGATCTCCTGTCATCCCCAATTTCAGAGGTAATTTTTTTATTTTATCATCAAGGTTTAATCTTAATTCGTAGACTGTCCCTGTTTCTCCATCTTTTGGCGCAAAAGAAACATAATAAAGTTTTGCTTTATAAGTTTTGTCTGGATAAGAATCCAAAATTATCTCACCAGTCATTCCTTCTTTTACTTTTATTACATCAGACTGTTCGGCTGTCACTGAAAAATACAAGGTTTTCGGATTAACAATTTCAAATTCCGCCCCTGTTGGCGTAATATTTACTCCCGGAAAAGGAGATGAAACGTGAGTGACTACTCCTTCAATCGGAGTCCATAAATTTGCATATTCAACACTTAAGTTTTGGTATTCAACATCAAGAACTGAATTTTCAAGACTGTATTGATTACTTTGTAAAACACGTTCCGCCTCTTTTCTTATACTTCCACTTAAATCATATTGTAAATTCCAGTTATCATCTTTTGTTTGTTCAAAAGTATTACGAGCCGAAGCAAAAGTGTTTAAATATTTATTGAGCCGATTTTTTAAATCCCTTTGATCAAGAGTAGCAATAGTTTGATATTTTTTGACCATATCTCCTTCTTTTACTCCAACCCAGGCCAGTCTGCCGGAAGTTTGAAATTTCAAATTTACTTTTTCATCAGCTTCTACTTTTCCAGAAAGAGAAAGAATTTCTTTTAAATCTTCTTTTTTTATTTTATATGTTTCAATTTTTCCCTTAATTGAAGTTTGGCTTCGATAAATTAAAAACCCGATAATTAAAACAATTAAAACCAAATACCATCTTTTTTTTAAAAATTTAAGCATATTTAATTTTATCACAAAAATGCTGACCAATCGCTGATCGGCATGACATTATAAAGAAGAAAATTCCAGGCAAATAAAAATATCGCCGGAAGCAAAATTATACCAATAATTAAAAATTTTTTTGATGTAAAAAATTTTTCAAATGCAATTAGCGCTAATGGCCAAAGAGGCAAAGAATAGCGGCTGATATCGCGATGCTGGAGAAATAAAGTAGCCGTAAAAAATACTAAGCCGAAATAAAAAAAGCTTCTGTATTTGCTGTCTTTTAGATTGATAATCGCTAACCCGTACATGAAAAAATAAAATAAAATGTCTTCAAGCCAGGCTGTCCCTACCCAAGGTTTTTGAAAATTAAAAACAGAGTAAGGGAAGACTAAATGAATATTATCGCCGGAATGAAAGTAAGCAAAAAAATCTTTATACTGCATTCCATAAATTCCAAATACTGCCAAAAGCCCCAGCGGAATAAGTAAAATCCCCAGCCAATTCCAATTAATTTTTTTTTCCTTGTCCGCCGAAGCTTTAGCGGAGGCGGATTTAAATATCTTTTCGATAAAAACCAAACTATACGCTCCAAATAAAAGTATTCCAGGTGTTTTAGTCGTCACAGACAAGCCACCAAATAAACCTGCTAACCAGAAGTTATTTTTTTCAAAAAAGAAAAGTGATAATAAAATCAATAACATAAATAGACTTTCCGGTGCGCCAACTGATCTAACTACAAAAAATCGAGGAAGAAATAATAAGATTGATGCTAATAATAAAGGATTATTTGTCAATTTAAATTTCTTGAGTAGATAATAAAAAAATAGCGTTAATCCAATCGTCGCCAATAAATTTACTCCTACCATTGACTTAAGATATGGTAAATTTCCAATTGGTCTAATTAAACTCATGAGTCTAATTAGTACTGGATACAACGGCAAATGTGCGGCAAAATATTTTGGGCTTAAAGTAGTTTCCAATTTTAACTGTTCAATTTTTACTGGGTCATAAAAAGTTTTTGCCGGAACAACGTATAAAGGTCCATCATATTGTTTATATATCGTGAGAAAACCGACACCCCTCCAAAGGACAAAAGTAGAAATTAAAACAATTAATGTTAGAATTAAATAAGAATATATGCGACGCATACTGAATATTTTAACAAATAATTGGGTTTTAGTTATAGTTTTAATAACGGGAGTATTTTTACGCTTTTATAAACTTGCTTGTTTTACTACTTTTTTGGGGGATCAGGGACGTGACGCTATCGTTGTCAAAAGAATTTTAACAGGAGAACATCTTCCAGCTATTGGTGCTCCTACCTCAATAGGTCAAGTATATCTCGGTCCTTTTTATTATTATTTTATTACCCCTTGGCTCTGGTTTTTTCGTTTAAATCCGATTGGATTGGCTTTTGGCGTCGCTTTTTTTTCCTCACTTTATCTTTTAATTAATTATTTAATCGTCAAAGAGTTATTTGATAAAAAAATTGCTTTAATCTCAACGATATTTCTAAGTTTTTCTTCAGTCTTGATAGATTTTTCTCGCTTTTCCTGGAATCCTAATCTTTTACCACTTTTTACTTTACTGACGGTTTATTTTGTTATTAAGAGTCTGAAAACAAATAAGTGGTATTTTTTTGTTTTATCTGGAGCTTTCCTTTCTTTCTCGATTCAACTTCACTATCTTATTCTATTTCTTTGTCTTCCCATTTCCATCATTTATTTAATCGATTTATTGAGAGAGAGAAAACAATTAATTCATAAATTTGTTTATTTGTTTATTTGTTTATTTTCTTTTATTTTATTTTCCTCTCCCTTGATAATCTTTGATTTTCGACATCAGTTTTTAAATAGCAAAAACTTTATTGCTCTTTTTCAATCATCAGGGACTAACTTCTTAACAAAAATTAACAGTTTTTTTGATTCTTTTTATTATTTGAATTTATATTCTTTTAATATTAATTTAAACAAATTTTTTGTTTATCTTTTATTGTTATTCCTTTTTATTATTCTATTTACTTTGATAAAAAAAGGATCTAGTCTAAAAATATTTCTTTTTACTTTTCTTCTAACTATTTTAGGAATGTCTTTGTATGGTGGGCCTAAATATCCTCATTATTTTGTTGTTCTTTATCCGCTTTACTATATTATCATCAGTTATTTTCTTGTTTTTCCTAAGGAGTCTTTATGGGAAAAATATTTAACTATATTTTTTTTAATCGGATTTATTTTTCTCAATTTTCAAAAATATCCCTACTTTCGTAGTCCTCCTAATAATCAAATAACATTAGCAAAAAATATTGCCCAAAAAATTTTTGATAACATTAAAAAAGAAAAATTTACGGTAACAGCACTGCCGGAGAAATATTCCGATTCAACCTATCGTTATTTTTTGGAGATCTGGGGAAGACGAGCAGTTGAAAAAGATTCATTGGATAAAACTGACGAGCTTTTTGTCGTCTGTGAAAAAAAGTGCCCACTTATCATAGGTAACCCTCAATGGGACATAGCTTATTTTGCACCAAATAAGATTATTGGAGAATGGAAAGTAGAAGGTATTAAAATTTATAAACTAATTAGATGAAGATTTCCTTAATAATTCCCTGTTATAACGAAGAGGTTAATATTCAAAAAGGCGTTTTGGATAAAATAGGTAATTATACGGCTCGAGATCAAAGATTCTCTGAAGTCTTAATCGTTGACGACGGTTCAAATGATTCTTCAAAAACCGTTATTAAAAATAAATATCTGAAAATTTATCCTAAATTTCGCTTATTGGAAAACTCTCATCAAGGAAAGGCCTTTGCTGTTTTGACCGGTATCAAACAAGCTAAAGGCGACTATGTCATATTTACTGATATTGACCTGGCTACTCCGATTGATGAAGTTGAAAAACTGATAGCCAAAACAAAAGAAGGTGGCCAAATAATAATTGGTTCTCGAAATAACAGTCGTCAAGGTGCTCCTTTACTTCGTAAAATTATGGCTAAGGGATTTATCGTTATTCGTAATATTATTATTGGCCTTAAAGGGGTCAAGGATACTCAATGTGGATTTAAATTGTTTGAAAGAAAATCGGCTTTAAAGATTATTAATAAACTCCAAGTGTTTCATGATAAAAGGATTGCCAAGGACTCATCGGTATCGGCCGGTTTTGATATAGAATTTTTGTTTTTAGGTCAGAAATTGGGTTATAAAATTATAGAAGTACCAGTTGTTTGGAGACACGTAGAAACTAAAAACGTTAACTTTATCAGAGACACGATTGAAACTTTAATAGATATTTTTAAAATCAAAATGCTTGATCTTAAAGGAAAATATGATAACTTTCTTACTTTATAAATTCTTTTCTACTTTCTTAATCGCTTCTCTGTATTTGCAATAATCACAATCCACCCCCGATTCCGGAAGTTTATCGCTATTTAAACATTTGTGAAGATCTACAATTGTTTTTTCCACCCATGAATCGTCACCCTTATAGGGAATTATTTTAATATCAAATTCTAGTTTTCCATCAAAAGCGGATTTATCTGCATCACCATTACAATAAACAAAATAGCCTGTTGAGGAGACTTTATGATTGTTCTTGCGAAAAAGCCATTGATATATTTCCATCTGTCTTTTATACCCAATTTGCCAATCGGCGTCTAAAGACACTTCTCCAACCTTGGAAGTTGCCTTATAATCAACAATAATAAGTTCTCCTGTCAGATTAATCCAGACATCATCAATTGCTCCTGTAATTAGCAGATTAGTTTCTTTATGAAGATATTCTATCCCACCTCGTAGTGCGTCACGCCATTTATTAATATTTTTATCTTGAAAAGGAATAGCTTTAATTCCGTAAGTTTTCATCAAAGGGTGAGCGGTTTTATCAGCTCGATGAATATCAAATTCTTTTTTAAGAAGCTTATCAACAGCTGAGTTTAGGGAAAATGGATATCCTGGCGGTTGGGCGACTCCGAGCCGTCTATCAAGATAAAAACAACGAGGGCAGTTCAAAAATGAATCTATCTTGGAACGGCTTAAACGAAAAGGAAACAGTGAGCCCGGTGTATAAAGATAATTTTTTCTTCTCGGGTTATAGAATTGAGACATAGAAATAATTATAGTTGATATAATTTACTTTAGCTATGAAAAAAGTTATTCCGATTATAATTTTAACAATTATTTCAGCTCTTCTGATTTTTTGTCATTTTGCAGATATTCCAAAATATTTGGCATATGACGAAGTCGAATTTGCCAAGCTGGCTTTATCCTTGGATAATAAGCCCTATATCGCCTATTCTACTCTCGCTACTGGCCATTCAACTTTGTATTTTTATATTGTGTTGGCGTCATTAAAATTATTTGGAATAAATACTTTTGCTCTTAGATTTCCAGCGGCCGTTTTTGGAATATTAAGTGTTGTAATGTTTTATTTGATAATGAAAAAGGTTTTCCAATCCGCCTTCGCCAAGGCTTCGGCGGACAAGCAATATTTTTCATTATCTCTTATCCCCTTTTTCTTATCGTGTGTTTTACTTTCTTCCCATTGGTTTCTTAACTTTGCCCGTTTTTCATTTGAAGCCACTTTTTTACTTTTTTTAGAATTGACGTCGATTTATTTTTTGTTGAAGGCAAATGCGAAGATGACAAATTTTTTTGCGACTTTGGACTTCGCGACTGCGAAGCGGCTCCAACGGAGTCAAAAAAATTTGACGTCGAGCATTTCATTAAACTTTTATATAATTATTTCCGGCTTATTTGCCGGTCTTGCTTTTCTCTCTTACACCCCCGGCCGAATTTTTTTCCTTTTACCACTATTATTTATAACTTTAGAAACTTTACGAACTTTAAAACTTTATAAACTCGTTTATTTCCTCATTCCTTTCATAATAATAATTACTCCCCTAACTTCTTACCTACTGATAAACAAAGACACCCGTGTTGATCAGCAGTTTTTTTTGAAAAATCATGAGATGACTATCAATGAAAAAGCGAGCGGACTCTGGAGTAATATTTCCTCAACCACTTTAATGTTTTTTACTAAGGGAGATATGAATGGCCGTCATAACTACCCTGGTAAGCCCGCCTTCAATCCAATTCTTGCAACATTATTTATTATTGGTCTGATAATATCAATAAAAAATTTTAAGAATTTATATAACAAGCTGTTTTTATTTTATTTCTTAATCTCTTTATTTCCCGCTCTCATGACTTACCCTTGGGAAAATCCCAATATGCTTCGTACTTATACGACTTTACCTTCTGTCATCTATTTTGTAGGCATTGCTATTTACCATCTTGATACGATCGTTTCAAGATTGTTATTAAACAAAAAAAAGTTTGTTTCTTGTTTTTTGTTTCTTGTCATTTTATGTTCATGCCTTTATGAACTACGCACTTATTTTAAATACCAATCAATTGTATTTCGCCAATCTTTTCAAATAAAATTGCCATTGGAAAAAGCCATAAAAGTTAAGATAAAAATATGATCTTTCGATTTTACTCAGGATCATAGTGAGTTTATTATATTGAGTTAATCAAATATCGAATCTATGAAAAAACATTGGCCGGTAATAATTTTTTTAAGTATCTTTTTTATATTGATTGCTAATAAACTGATCTTTCATTCGACTCCTTTTTATGACTGGGATGAGTCTATCTATATTCAGGCCGGCAAAGAAATGATTGAGCAAAAATCATTTCTTACGCCAGTCTGGCAGGGAACTTACTGGTTAGACAAACCTCCTCTTATTCCTCTTATCTATGGCCTGATTGCCAAACTGACTTTTTTCACAGCGCCGGAGATATCTACCAGGCTTTTTAATCTTTTGGTTTCCGTCGTCGTTCTTGCTTTTGTTTATGTTTTCTATAATCGTGTTTTTAAAAACCAGTGGTTAACCACATTGACGGTTGCTATAATCGCTCTTACTCCTTTGTTTTTACAAAGGACCCAGACAGTCAATCTTGATATTTTTATTCTTTTAGGCTGGCTTGGATATATGCTTTTTTTTAATAGCTTCCTTATGAGTTTTTTCTTTTTGTTTATTGCCGTGATGGGAAAATCTTTAATTGGTTTTTATCCCATTGCCTTAGTTTTTGTTTTTTATTTTTATAAATATTTTAAAAAAGAAATAAAAAGAAAAGAGTTTAAAAAAATAATAAAAAAAATACTTCTTCAGACTTTTATCTTATCTTTGTGGTATGTCATCATGTTAATTATTTTTGGAAAAGCATTTTTCTGGCAACATATCATTGAATCGCATTTTAGACGAGTAACCTCATCTATCGAGTTTCATTTTGGTCAAAGAACTTTTTATATAACCTTAGCTCTTGAACAAATGGGTTATTTTTTTTATTTTGCAGTTATTGGAGGAATAATAACTTTAATAAATTTTCTTAAAAATAAAGCTTCATCTGAAATATTTTTTACAATTTTTTTTCTTCTTCCCTGGTTTATTTTTCTTAACTTAACGAAAACAAAAATCTTTTGGTATTTTTATCCAGCTATCCCCCTATTTGCAAATTTGGCGGTTGTCTGGATAAAACAGATTAAAAAAAAGTCATTAACGATATTTTTTGGATTTCTATTAATAGGCCTTTTGTTTTACCAATCTTTTATCAAGCAAAATGTTTTAGCAACCAGCTATTCGAAACCAGAACCATACTATTATCTTTCCCTTTATGCCAAAAATAGCTGTCAGTCACTTAATCTGTTAATCAACAAAACTAGTCGTGAAAGTTTTGCCACTCTTGATAAACTGGGATTGCTGATTACGACAACAAAATGGTGGGGAGATCATCCCTCAATGGTCTATTATTTCGGGAAAAAAATAAATTTTTATTATGATACTGAAAATTTTAATAAAAGTTTTCAAAATAGCGGCTGTTTTGTCGTTGATAAAGGTGATAAAAATTATTTGATAACAAGCAAAGTCATACAATTCGGAGACTATTATTTAATAAAAAAATAGGTTTGCTGTATAATGTTTAACATAGATTATGTTTGATATTTATAACATTTTTTCATTCTTTAAAAAAAATTTTAATCGCAAAGATATTTTTCTGGGACTGAGTTTAGTTATCTTCTTTTTTCTTACCAGAATTGTCTATTTGGATAAATTACCGATATTTTCCGATGAAGGAATCTATATCCATTGGGCCAGGATTGCCTGGCATGACGCCTCCTGGAGATTTATTTCTTTGACTGACGGTAAACAACCTCTCCAAACATGGGGAACAATTCCTTTTTTAAAATTATTCCCTCAAAATCTTCTCGTTGGAGGCCGGATGTTTTCAGTCGCCACAGGTTTTGTTTCTCTAGTTGGGATATTTAGTTTATTGTTTTATTTATTCAATAAAAAAACAGCTTTTTGGGGTGCATTTTTATATATCTTTACTCCTTTTTTTCTTTTTTATGACCGAATAGCTTTGGCTGATTCTGCCGTTAATGCCGGTTTTATCTGGATTCTATTTTTTTCTATATTGGTTATAAAAACACTTCGACTTGATCTAGCTTTATTTTTTGGTCTAACGGCCGGAATGGCCATGCTGACTAAATCTTCGGTCCGGATGTTTATTGGACTGTCAACCTTAGCACCAGTAATCATCTGGAGAAAAAAAGAAAAAGAGATTATCAAAAAAACTATAAATTATTTTATTTTATTTGCTTTTGTTTTCGTAATGGCAATTGTTATTTATAATATCCAGAGACTTTCCCCTTTTATGCACTATATTGAACAAAAAAACAATACTTTTGTCATGCCATTTTCAGAATTTATTAAATCTCCTTTTGCGGTTCTTTGGCCAAACTTAAAATTAATTCCTTATTATGTTTTTTCAGAGCTAGGCTGGTTGACCGGAGTTCTAGGAATCATTGGTCTAATCATATTGTTAAAAAACGATTTGAATTTGGGTCTGTATTTTTTTATTTGGCTGTTTGCCCCATACTTTGCT
>Ga0315273_10008252_pt1 | contig 13119 bp, 12 predicted proteins | sample YL17G02_0_MG_FD_205753 | JGI IMG/M metagenome (GOLD analysis project Ga0315273, IMG submission 205753) | Sediment microbial communities from Yellowstone Lake, YNP, Wyoming, USA - YL17G02_0 | ecosystem: Environmental > Aquatic > Freshwater > Lake > Sediment | place: USA: Wyoming | collected...
CATCCCAGGCTCCATCAACCGTTCGGAAGCATCTCGGCGATAGATTGCCCCACCATGTGTGTCGGCGCCCTGTGCAGCGGAAGGTAACCCTGGGCTACAAGCTCCGGGGTAGGAATGGTGGCCTCATCCGGCTTGTCCGAGACGGCGATCAGCAAACACCCGCGCCGGCGCGCCCATTGAATCAGCTCGACAACCTCGCGAGTCAGGCAAATCTCCTCCACGAGACGCTGCGCCAGCGGCGCGTTATCAGGCAGGCAGCCCATCCGGCTTACAGTCTCACGATACTCGCGCCGCCGGAAGGCTTTGAACGGCGTGGGATCGTCCTCTCGGACCCGCGCGAGGATCTCATCATGGAGAGCGCGCAGCGCGGGACTCGCCAGCTGGTCACGCTCCCGATCAACCCGCTCCATGAAGTCGCGGAACGTAGTCAGCCGGTTCGCCGCCAGATCGGCCACCAGATCGCCAAGGGTTGAAACGCCGGCGCTCACCATCAGGCAGACGTATGCCAGGTAGTCCTGATTGTCAGCTGTGAAAGGGTGATACTGGGGAACATTCAGAGAGACGTAGGCACGCCGGAAAGTGACCTGGTCGAAGGCCGGGCCGAGCGCTTCGGCGACGGTCGTTTCGATGGCCGTAACGCGTGCGCGGTCGATGGCTGCGTCGTTGCGGCCTCGAGCGCCGAGCGCTGTCTTGTCGATGTCCACGAGCACTGCCGTGCGCGCATCCAGTGCGCCGCCCTCATCCAGCACCATGTTCACGAACTCGGCCAGCGCGCGCCAACGGTTCGCCACGTAGACGCCTTCGTCGACCGTTACGGACAACGCCGCGTCACGCTCCGAGCCGATGAAAGCCCAGCCGCGCCAGGCGCCGGTCGACCGGAGATTGCGAAACGCATTGGCGTCGCTCAGGGCCGTGTCGCCCAGGTAAATCAGCTCGCTGAGCTCTGTGCGCGGATTTTCTAATGCGCGCGCGCGCCGCAGGAACCACGCGAGGGCCTGAGAGTAGGCAGGATCCTGCTTGCGCGGCCGCGCCGGAGTGCTCAACCCCATAGCAGCCCAGGCATCCTTGAAGCGTGGCAGGCGCGGGTCTACCGGGTCCAGGTCGCGGTAGATCACCATGTCGCCGATCAGGTCGTAGAGTGAGACTTTGTTTGGCATTTACTCGCTCGCTTGTGTGCCTACTGCGGGAGATATCCCTGAGCACGCAGCAGTTCGGCGTTAAGAATTGCTCCGCCGGCGGCGCCCCGGACCGTGTTATGGCCCAAGACGATAAACTTGAAGTCGAACACGGGATCGGCGCGCAGCCGCCCGACGTGCGTGGCCATGCCGCTTCCCGCCATCCGGTCCAGGCGCGGCTGGGGGCGGTCATCGGCGGTATGCAAGATGATTGCCGGCTCCGGCGCGCTGGGCAGCCCGCGCCTTTGCGGTTCGCCGCGATAGCCGGTCAGGGCCGCGCCGAGGTCAGCGGCCGATGCCGGCCTGGCCAACTTTACGCTTACGGCTATCAGGTGGCCATTGCGTACCGCGACGCGGTTCGCCTGCGCGCTTATCGCGAAGCCCGCCATTGTGACACTGTCGCCTGCGAAAGTACCGAGAAGCTTGCATGGCTCTGACTCGATCTTCTCTTCCTCGCCGGCGATGTAGGGGATGACGTTGTCCAGGATGTCCAGAGAGGCAACACCCGGGTAGCCGGCGCCCGATACGGCCTGCATGGTGACCACGTTCACTGCAAGGAGGCCGAACGCGTCATGGATCGGCTTGAGGGCACACACGAGATGCGTCGTCGAGCAGTTGGGGTTGGTTACTATGAAGCCGGACCAGCCGCGCCGCGCCTGCTGTACGGGGATCAGGGCCGTGTGCTCCGGATTGACGTCCGGGATCAACAGCGGTACGTCGGCATCCATCCGGTGGGCCGATGCATTGGAACAGACAGCGAATCCGGCCGCTGCCAACTCCTCCTCAACACCGCCGGCGGTGCCGCCCGGCAAAGCCGAGAAAAGAAGCCGCACGTCGTGCGGGATAGCTGCGGGTTCGGTCGACACGACCGTCATGTTTTCGGCACTCGCGGGCATCCCACCGCGCAAGAGCCACTTGCAGGCCTCGCTGTACTTCTTGCCCACCGACCGGTCCGATGCTGTCAGTACGCCGGCTTCGAACCAGGGATGGCTGGCGAGGAGCTGCACAAACCGTTGCCCGACGGCGCCAGTGGCCCCGAGGATGCCCACTCGAATCTTGGCGTTAGCCATGTTCTCTCCTATTCTTCCTGATCGGCAACTGCGGTCCGGCCTGACCGGCTCTACTTGCCGCAGGCCGCGATCGCAATGATATCGGAGTGCACGCCGGCGGCAGCTGCATCCACACCGGCTCCTCTGCCCTGGACTACCAGGGGCTCGTCGGGATAGTAGCGCGTTTGGAAGGCTACGAGGTTGTCGTTGCCGCGCAACCGGCCCAGTGCTGTGTCCGATGGGACGGCTTGCATGCCAACGGCAGCTTTGAAGTCCCGCAATTCGGCGATGTAGCGGAGGACTTTGTTCTCGGCCCGTGCGGCTGCAACCTGGGCGGCAAAAGCCGCATCCAACGCCGGCAGGCGCTCCAGGAATTCGGCCAGGGGCAAACCGGCAAGGTCAGCCGGCACGAGTGAACTTACTGCCACACCGGTTAGATCGAGGCGCCAGCCCATAGTCCGTGCCAGGATCAACGCTTTGCGGGCGACATCCTGGCCGCCCAGGTCGACGCGCGGATCGGGCTCAGTGTAACCACGCCTCATGGCTTCCTGGACCAGAGCCGAAAACGGCCGTCCTGCCTCAAGTCCGGTACACAGAAAGCCCAAGGTGCCGCTCAACGCACCGCGAATGGCATCGATCCGGTCATTCGCACGCATCAGACCGTGCATTGCTTCTATTACAGGTACCGCAGAGCCCACCGTGGATTCGTAGCGAAAGCATCCGGAGCTCACCAGGGCTTCGAACGTCGCCAGCGAGCCTGTCAAAGGCAGTTTGTTGGCCGTGACAGCGCTGTAACCGCGCTTGAGAGCCAGCTCGATGGCGGGAACCGTCGAGTCCGTGGCAGTCACATCCACCACGATGCACCCATCGGTTCCGGCGACGTCCACGATGGCGCATGGATCGTCCTGGCGGTAGCCGGATGCTGTCGCGGACAGTGGTGTGCCGCCGGCTTTGGCGGCCGCGATGGCCGCCAGGGTCGTTTCATCGAGACCGTCTTCATCTATGACGGCGCCGTGGCTGTCGCACCAGGCCACGATTGGCAGAGACACACTGTCCCGCCGGGCGTGCACGAGTGCGGACTCGACCAGCTGTTGCACCAAAGCTCGGCCGACATTGCCGGCGCCGAAAATGAGGAGGGGTATGCGCTTCATGTGACTATTCTCCGCTAAAATCTGCATCCGGAAGATTCGCCGTCCAGCCTGTTTGAACAGGCTTCGTGTATCAGCCGACGGGTTTCAACCCTCGGCGGCCTGTATGACGCCCCATTCAGCTCCGCGCGGCGAGATCGAAAGCGCTGTGGATATAGCGCACTGCGTTGTCTGCATCTTTCGCCGACAGCGCCAGGGAGATGTTCGCCTCCGAGGAGCCCTGTGCCACGGCTATGACGTTTACGCTGTGTTCACCCAAGGCTCCGAATAACCGCGCGGCGATGCCCGGCGTGCCGCGCATGCCCTCCCCAACGACCGCGACGATTACGATCTCGGGCTCGGTGGCCACGCGATCGATCAGCCGGCGCCGGATCTCAGAAGCGAAGGCGTCTTCCAGCGCCTGTGCGACGTGCGGGGCATCCTGTTCGGGCACTACGAAACAGATGCTCTGTTCCGAGGACGCCTGGGAGATCATGAGTACGTTGGCGCCCTGCGCCGCCACGGCTGCAAAGGTCCTCGCGGCGATGCCCGGCACGCCCATCATCCCGCGCCCGGCTACGGTGATCAGGTTCAGGCCGCGGATCACCGTCAATGCTTTGACCGTCCCACCGTTTGCCGCCCGGGCCACCACGCGCGTGCCCGGGAAAGCGGGGTTGAAGGTGTTGCGCACGCTGATCGGAATCCCGCGGTCGATGGCCGGCAGCATGGTCTTGGGGTGCAGCACTTTCGCGCCGAAATACGCCAGCTCGGCCGCCTCGCTGTAACTCAGCTCAGGCAGAGAGCGCGCATCGGGCACGATGCGCGGGTCGGCGGTCAGGACGCCATCGACATCGGTCCAAATCTGGACCTCGTCGGCGTCAAGTGCGGCGCCCAGGATCGCGGCGGAATAATCCGATCCGCCGCGTCCCAGCACCGTCGGCACGCCGCCAGCCGTGGCGCCCAGGAAGCCGGTAACGACGGGGATAATGCCTTGCTCCAGCAAGGGGAGCAATCGACCACGCGTAGCGGTCCGGGTCGCATCCATTTGGGGTGCGGCGGCGCTGTAATTGTCGTCGGTGACGATCAGCTCGCAAGCGTCCACAAACTCGGCGCGCAAGCCATGACTGCGGATTGCCGCCGCCAGTAAAGGCGCCAGCAGCCTCTCGCCAAGGCCTGAGACGACCGCGAGGCCGCGGTCGGTCAGCTCGCCCAGGATTGCGACGGCCATGCACAAGCGCTCGAACTCACGCACCCGCTCGTCCAGCTCCTCGCCGAGGCGGTTCAAGTCGTCGAGATCGCCCACCAGGGTCTCGGCGGCATCATGATGCCTGCCGACCAGCTTCAAACGGGCTTCCCGGTAGCCCTGGCGGTCGCCGGATGCTGCCGAGTGTGCCGAGTCGATCAGCAGGTCGGTAACCCCGCGCATTGCAGAGGTGACTACCACTGTTTGGGGATCGCGCCCTGCCTGGTCGGCCACGATCGCTACGGTCTGGGCGATTGCCTTAGCGTCGCCTACGGACGTTCCGCCGAACTTCAATACCTGCATAGACACCTTGCCTGAATGAGAAAATAGAAAAGCCCCTCGTCGTTGGGGCGAGGGGCCTCGCGGTTCCACCCAATTTGGCCGCGCTTCCGATGGAGCGGGGCCATCTCTGAACGCCGTAACGGGGCGGGCCGGAGTGCCATACTATCCCTGTGCAGCCGCTCGCCATGAGTTGCTGGCTGCCAGCAGGATTTAGGGCACTCGCTCCCGGGGGGTTTTCGGCGGGCTTCGTCGAGGCAGGCTTGCAGCCGGTGGCCTGCCCTCTCTGGCGCTTCCGCGACGCTTACTCGTCCCGGTCATCGTGTTATACTATGAAAGATGGATTGGATTATAACCGCCCTGCGCAACCTGTCAAATCAAGTTACCGCTACACGGGCCGTTCATCACATGCCGATGTAGCGGGAATATAATGTTAAGGCAAGCGCCTCATCGCCAGTGCCCTTGATGATCGCCCGACCATCCGGAAAGATCGTGAATTCGAAGGGTTCGACACTGGCCCGCAGCAAGTACGGATTCAGTTGCACCGGCCCGGTCTGCGCAGCGCGCAATCGCACGGCCAGCGCGGCCAGGTCAAGGCCGCCGGCGCCGGCGACGCTGACCTGTACTGCATCCCGCCCGCAAAGCGCCGTCGTGCGGGGACCGGTCTCGGCATTCAGGAACGGGAACTCGTGCTGGCCGCAAGTTGGGCAGTCCGGGCGGGGAGCGCCGAGGTCGAAACTGTCGAAACTATTGTGCCACAGGTCTGCGTAGATCATGCCCGAGTTGAGCTCGCCGGCCTGATCAGGGTTTGCCTGACCGGCGAGCAACTTGATCGCCTCGGCGGCCGCGATGGAACCCAGCACGGCGACAATCGGGCCGATGATGCCGGCTGTGTCGCAGGTTGGAACGGTACCCGGCGCCGGTATCTCGCCCATCACGCAGCGCAAGCACGGCGTGATGCCGGGACGGATCGTCATCGTCATGCCGTAGGCCGCAAGCACGCCGCAGTAGACCCAAGGCTTGCCCAGCTTAACGGAAATGTCGTTGATCAGGTAGCGTGTGGCGAAGTTATCTGTCCCGTCCAGCACCACGTCGGCATCGCCGACCAGCTGGGCGATATTGGCCGGGTTCACGTCCGCCACCACTTCTTCGATCTCGATGTCGCCGTTGATCCGCCGGAGCTTGCGTGCCGCTGCCAGGGCCTTCGGCAGCAGGCCTGTTACGTCGTCTTCGTCGTAAAGCACCTGGCGCTGCAGGTTGTTCAATTCCACAAAGTCGCGGTCCACCAACCGGAGATGGCCGATGCCAGCGCGCGCCATATGGTTGGCCAGCACCGATCCCGTGGCGCCGACACCGATGATGGTGACGTGTGACGACAGCAGCGAGCGCTGGCCGGCTTCGCCGATGCCCTGATAGATCACCTGCCGGGCATAGCGGGCCAGGATAGGATCAGACATGTCTACATCCTAATGTTTGGCGATGGTCTTCTTGAGCAAATCGCCCAGCCGGCGGATGCCCTCTTCGATCTCGGCGGGCCGGGCGTTCGAGAAGTTCAGCCGCATGGTGTTGTGGCCCCGGCTTGGGTCCGAGTAGAACGCGAACCCGGGCACGAAGGCCACCCGGCGCTCAACCGCATCCTTCAGCAGAGCGCTCGTATCAATCCACTCGGGCACCCGCGCCCACAGGAATAGTCCGCCTTCAGGGTGGGTCCACGAACAGCCCTCGGGGAAGTAGTGTTCCAGGGCCGCGAGCATGACGTCGCGCCGTTCGCGATACACCCGCCGGATGAGTTCTATATGCTCGGAAAGGGAGCCGTCCCTGACGACTTCGTAGGCAACCATCTGGGCAAAGCTGCCGGTGTGCAGGTCAGCACCCTGCTTGGCCATGACAAGCCGGTCCACGACCTCGATAGGGGCCAGAACCCAGCCCAGGCGGAGCCCGGGGGCGAGCGTTTTCGAGAGGGTACCCAGGTAGATGACGTTGCCTGCGACGAATCCCTGCCCGTTCAGCCCGGCCGACGCGTGAAGTGCGGCGTCGAGCGCTGCGAGGGGAGACAGGTGTTCGCCTTCGTAGCGCAAAGCGCCGTATGGGTCATCCTCAACGATCGGGACGCCGTACCTCTCCGACAGGCGCACCAATTCATGGCGGCGCTCGAGGCGCAAGGTGGTCCCTCCCGGGTTCTGGAAGTTCGGCAGGACGTACATGAACTTCGGGCCAGCTCGCAGCGCAGCCTCCAACAAATCGGTGCGCAAACCGTCGTCATCGCACGGCACCGGCACATACTCAGCCTGGTAGGCGTTCCAGGCCTGGAGGGCTCCCAGGTAAGTCGGCTCCTCGACCAGAATGTGATCGCCCGGATTGATGAGAATCTTGCCAACGAGATCAAGCGCTTGTTGCGAACCGTTCGTGATAATGATATTTGCCGGATCCGCTTTCACGCCAATTTCGGCCATCTGATCGCAGATAAAGCGGCGCAGGGGTTCGAAGCCCTCCGTCGGTCCATACTGGAGCGCCGCCGCGCCATGTTCCTGCAGCACCCGGCAGGCAGCTTCCTGGCATTTCTCAGTCGGGAATAACTCCGGCGCTGGCAGGCCTCCCGCAAACGAGATGACGTCCGGCTGCGTCGTCAGCTTCAGCAGCTCGCGGATCACCGAACGGCTCATCCGCTGGGTACGCTGTGAATAGCGTTCCTTCCACAACGTTGTCACGGCTCAACCCCCTTGTTGAGTTGTCGGGCTGTTCGTGGGCGAAGCCAAGAGCAGAACATCCGGCTGCTCAGCCTCTCCAACGGCAGGCACGCACGCGGCGCCGCGCCGCAGTGCTTCCTTGTTGCTCTCAAGTAACTTGCGCTGGCGTTCAGGCAGATGAGCGTCAAGGGCCTGAGCCACCGCAGCCAAAGGCAGCGCTCCCGAAGCCATCAGGTACGCGCCCAACAAGGCCGAGTTGGCTTGTCGAACCGAGCCCAATGCCTCCCCGATCTCGTTGGCGGGTACCGCAATGTAACGCACATCTGCTCGCTTTGGTGAGACCGGAATGAGGGACCTGTTGTACACAATGAGGCCGCCGGGTTTGACCTGGGGCTCGTACTTCTCGAACGAGGGCAAATTGAAGGCAATGACAGTTGACGGCCGGCCCACCAGGGGTGAGCCTATGGGTTCGTCCGAGAGCACGACAGTGCAATGGGCTGTCCCGCCCCGCATCTCGGGCCCGTACGAGGGGATCCAGGTAACGTATTTCCCGGCATCCACCCCCGCGTACGCCAGCAACTGGCCGGCAAAGAGCACCCCTTGCCCCCCAAACCCGGCGAAGATGATCTCTTCGTGCATAGATTTACTCCAGCGCCCTGACCGCGTCAGTGACCTTGTAGTCTCCCAATGGGTAGTACGGAACCATTGTGTCGCGGATCCATGCCAACGCATCGGTAGGCGCCAGGTGCCAGTTGGTCGGGCAGCTTGAAAGGAATTCTACCATGCTGAAGCCCAGGCCGGCCAATTGGCATTTCAAAGCGGTGACCACGGCCTTCTTGGCCTGGCGGATGGTACGGATATCGTACACGGAACGCCGCACAACATATGCTGACCCCGGCAGCCCGGCGATGAGCTCGGCTACGCGCATCGGATATCCGTGCATCCGGACGTCGCGCCCGCCGGGCGAAGAGGTCGTTACCTGGCCCGGCAGCGTTGTGGGGGCCATCTGCCCGCTGGTCATGCCATAGACCGCATTGTTGACAAAGAAAACCGTAATTCTCTCGCCTCGATTCGCGCAATGCACGATCTCGGCGGCGCCGATGGATGCAAGGTCGCCATCTCCCTGGTAGGCGAAAACCACCTTGTCCGGCTGCGTCCGCTTCAGGCCCGTAGCCATGGCCGGTGCCCGTCCGTGTGCCGCCTCCACTGCGTCGAGGTCGAAGTAATGGTATATCAACACCGAGCATCCGACCGGTGCGATCATGATCGTCTTCTGCCGTATCCCCAGCTCATCAATCGCTTCTGCGATCAAGCGGTGGATGATGCCGTGGGTACAACCGGGACAGTAGTGGGTCAGCATAGTGGAGAGTGCATCGGGCCGGTGGTAGACGACTTGGCCTTGCTCCAGCACGGTTTCGGTTGTAATGCCCGTTCTATCTGCCATCATACGCCTCCTGCGCCGGGCAGGGCTGCGCCCACGCTCGTTCCAGCGGGGCAATCAGTAGTCACCCTCTGCAATGCCTGGAGGATTTCCTCCGGCAGGGGCGTGACCCCGCCCATGCGGCCGTAGAACTCTACGGGGCACTGGCCTTCGACCGCCAGCCGGACGTCCTCCAGCATTTGGCCGGCATTCATTTCCACGACAAGCATAGCTCGGACCTGCCGCGCAAGCGCATGCAGGCGTGGTGAGGGAAACGGCCAGAGGCTGATGGGCCGGTACAAGCCCACCCGGATTCCCTCCCTGCGGGCGGCGCGCAACACAGTCTTGCAGGTCCTGCCAACGGTGCCGAACGCCACGACGAGGTACTCTGCATCGTCCGTATCGAGTTCCTCCCAACGGCGCTCGTTCTGCTCGATCACCCTGAGCTTTGCCTGAAGGCGCAGATTCAGTGCCTCCAGGTCGTGCTCATTGAGGAACAGCGAGGTGATGATACGCTTGGGCCGCCCACTGGCGCCGCGCACTGCCCAAGGGCCGCGGCCGGCCTCATTGAGCAATGGGCGCATGGCTGGCATCTCAGCCGGTTCCATCATCTGGCCCAGCGAGCCGTCGGTCGCGACGATGACGAGCGTGCGATACTTCTCCGCCAGCACGAACGTCTCGTACGTGATGTCTACTGCTTCCTGGATCGTCGACGGAGCCAGCACGAGGGGGTGAAAATCGCCGTGTCCGGCCGACCGGGTCAGCTGAAAGTAGTCCGCCTGGCTGGGTTGGATGTTGCCCAGGCCGGGGCCGCCCCGCATCACATCGACCAGCACGACGGGCACCTCTGAACCGGCGATGTAAGAGAGCCCTTCCTGCATCAGGCTGATCCCCGGGCCGGAAGATGCGCTCATCGCCCGCATCCCGCCGCATGCGGCCCCATAGACCATGTTGATCGAGGCTACCTCGCTTTCAGCTTGCAGGAAAACCCGGCCCAATTCCGGCATTCGGGCTGACAAGTATTCGAGCAATTCTGTCTGTGGAGTGATCGGGTAGCCGAAAAAGGCCTCCACCCCGGCCCGGACAGCCGCCTCTGCGATGGCCTCATTGCCCTTCCAGAGTTCACGACGAGTTGGCATGACGTCGTCTCCTGAATGACGCCCAACAAAAAGCGCAGGGCTCAATCGACACCCTGCGCTCGCCTCGGATCGTATCGGTATACGGTAAGAACAACGTCCGGACAAATCATAGCACAAAGAGTGCAGCCTGTGCACTTGCCGTCCGGGTCCATAAGCTGCACGGGCCGGTAGCCACGCGCATTGAAGCGGTCACGGCTCATCACCAGAATGCCCGGAGGGCAAACGGCTGTGCACAACTCGCAGCCCTTGCAGCGATCTACTTCGACGACGACGGTGCCACGCGTCATTGCACTTGCCTCCCGTGCGAAGTACTCGAAGCAGTATTCTGGCCGCTGGATCCGGCGTTGGACCAGCGCCCTTCTTGCGGACTTGGCGATCGCTCCCTACGAGTTCGGCGGCACGTAGATTGGCTCCAATTGCCATGTCTCGGCCAGCCGTTTGCCGAGAGCCCTCAATGAGTCGGTGACCAGCATATGCGCAAGATGCGCGTAACGCAACTTCGGCCCGATTACGTCCAGATTCAGCTCGCGCTTATCGCACACTGTGGACATGTTAACCTGGTCCACTTCGGCCTTGAGACGCTCCATCTCATGCTTGAACTGCGCCGGAGTTGTGGCGCCGATCAGTCGATCGATTTCCGAGATCAGCGCCGTTGCCCGGTCAATCCGCTGCTCGGTGGCCTGCGCCTGCGCCAGCGAGAGAAGCCCGTACTCCGCCTTGATCCGGTTCAGGCGTTTGCCGGCCGCATAAGTTACGTCCACGAGCTGGTCGCGGCTCATCCATTGGGTCTCATAGTTCAAGACGTACTTCCAGCTGGGCGCCACCAATCGCTGCCGGTGCTCTTCGAGCGTCCGGGCAAACAAACGGTAGCCGTGTTCATCCGGGTTTTCGAAACCCCGGCTGCCCGGATCCAGGAAGGGAGCCAGGGGCGATATGAAGGGAGCCAGGCGGCCGTCTCTGCCAAACCGCTTGAGCAGATCCTCGCAGTAATCGATGGTCTCCATCACCGACCCGGGTGTCTGCTGTGGCAGACCTGACATGAAGAAGACGTCCAGGCGCTTCGCCCCCAGGTCGAGCGCATCGGCGATCGTTCGCTCCATGGGGTCATTGCCGTAATGCTTGCCGAAGGCGAACCTCACTGCCGGGTCATGGCTTTCCAGCGATACCTCGAGGGTGAAATTGGGCAATGCTTGGGCCATCTGCTCGAGGAACTCGCGCGAGGCGGGCGAAAACAGCTCCAGCATCACTGGCCCTTTGAACCCGCGAATCGCGTCGAAGAACCTCTGCGCGTAGCCGCGCCCCGCCTGGCGCACATCGCCGAGGACGAAGACCGGGCCGCAGCTCATAGCTGCCGAACGCCGCACGTCTGCCGCAAGCATCTCCGGGGCGCGGAAGGCGGGCTTAGTCCGCCCGTGCATCTCCTTGAACGCGGTGCCCGATCCGCCACAGATCACGCAGCTTTGCGTGCAGCCGCGGCAGCTCAGCGCGGCCATGATGGGGTAGTCCATCCAGCCCTTGAACGGCACATAGCTGTGCAGGTCCATGTCACGCGCGGCCGCCCGGAACACGTAGCGATAGTCCAGCATCACGTGATCCAGGCTGTCGGGCCGGTAAGTAAGCGGATTGACGGTGACCGAGCCGTCGTGCGCGCGCCAGGTCAAGTTTGGGATCTCGCGTAGGGCCGGCGCGTTTCGCATGCCGGTGAGGTGCGCCATCAATTGGCGGAGAGGCTCCTCAGCGGAATCCCCCCGGATGACGAAATCCACGAAAGGATAGCTGATCAGCTCCTGGTGATAGTAGGTGGAGGAGAAACCGCCAAAGATGATTGGCGTTTCGGGATGATGGCGTTTGACCATCTCGGCCACCGCCAGTGCCCCGTGGGCATGCGGCAGCCAATGCAAGTCGATGCCGAATGCCGATGGGTTCAACGCTGCAATCAGCGGCTCGGGATCAAAGGCCTCATCGTTCAACATGCGGATGGCAAGGTTGAGAATCCGGACGCGCAAGCCGTGGCGCTCGAGATACTCGGCCATCGTCGTGAAGCCGATGGGGTACATCTCAAATACAGGGGTCGACGGCACCAGGTCGCTGACGGGTCCATAGAGGATCGAGTGCCGGCGAAAATCGTACACACTCGGCGCATGAAGGAAGACCAGATCGGCTTGATTAGACATGGGGTGGCGTCTGTTCCTTACGAAACCAAGAGGACACCTGCGAGGCTACCCTTCGCAGGTGTTTCCGGCGGTACTGTCATCGCTTGGGTTACTCAGACTGTCTCGATCGGTTCGCGTTCAAGCGATTCGATCAAGAAATCCAGGAGGTCCGTATCGGTGATGATGCCCACAAGCTGCTCGTGAGCGACGACCGGCAGGCCGCCGATCTTGTGGTTACGCATCAGCCGGGCCGCGTCGGCTACAGTAGCAGCCGGCCCGATGGTTAGAGGATTAGGCGTCATGCAGGAACCCACCTCGATGTGGTCGAGGATGAAATTGTCATACCACTGCTCGCGCACGACAAACGGAGAGTTCGCAGCCCGGCGCAGGTCCCGGTCAGTGATGATACCCACCAACTTGCCGCGGTCCACCACGGGCAAGCGGCGGAAACCGCCTTCGCGCATCAGATTGACCGCCGTCCGGATGGCATTCCTCGGCGTCACCGTAACCGGATCGGGGGTCATGATATCTGCCACCAAACGAATGGCCTGCATGGCCAATCCTCCCTTGTGAGGCGGTTGGCGATCGCCAGCTGCGGCCCTCGCCATGATTTCTTGAGCCTGTGCCGGGCCTCACATGCACCTTCAGGATGAGCAAATTGTAGCACGGTCCCCCCGAAATGTTTATGATGCCGGTCATGTCGCCGGGGCGCGGCCGTGGCGCCCGGGGGTGGGCCTTCACCCTCAGGCGCTGGCCCTCACCCCCCAACGCCCTGGCGCCCTCACCCCCAACCACCCTGGCGCCCTCACCCCCAACCACCCTGGCGCCCTCACCCCCAACCACCCTG
>Ga0315273_10008253_pt1 | contig 13117 bp, 12 predicted proteins | sample YL17G02_0_MG_FD_205753 | JGI IMG/M metagenome (GOLD analysis project Ga0315273, IMG submission 205753) | Sediment microbial communities from Yellowstone Lake, YNP, Wyoming, USA - YL17G02_0 | ecosystem: Environmental > Aquatic > Freshwater > Lake > Sediment | place: USA: Wyoming | collected...
CCCACGCACGTGGCCACCAAGTTCGACTATGAGGTGGAGCTCGTGGTGGTCATGGGAAAGACCGCCTACCGGGTGGATGAGGCGGACGCGCTGTCCTATAACTGTCTTTTGCTGACGGTAGCAAACCTTTGCGTGGATTAACCCTTTCCCTTTTTTCATAAGAACGGCCCGAATGAATGCCGAAGGCCCCGGTGGTCGCTTCCACCGGGGCCGACAAGGTTCCTCCGCCCGGATATTATTCATCCCCGCGAAGATCGATCGCACCGGGCGGGACTCAATCGATCAGTCTGCACCGAACTTCTCAGCTCCTATGACTGGAAGATTTTCGGCACCCCCAGTACCTTGATGGGATCCTCGCCGGGTTTGAGGCCCATCAACTTCACCAGTTCGGGCCGGATCTTCTCCCACTGCTCCTTCGCCAGTTCCTTCCCTTTCTCCGTCTTGGCCTCCTCGAATAGACGGAAGAACACGTAGTAGACGATGTGGCCCTCCTCCTTCGTGTCCTTCGCCTTCCAGCGCTTCTGCGCGAGCACCCTCCACTTGCTGCCGTCGGGCACCACGGACTCGTAGACGAACTGGGAGATCAGGTCGGCATCGTGGGCGATCTTGGCGATCTCGTTTTCCGGCTCCGGGTAGATGACCTGCCAGGCGCCCTTCCGGCCCGCCGCAGCGTCCACGGAATCCCGGAAATACCAGTACCCGGTGGAATGCTCCAGGACGGCCACCTGGATCATGTCGATGTCTTTCGCGGAGAATTTTTCCCCGGCCGCGATCTCACCGGCCGTGAGAGCGCCCGTGATGTGGTGGATGAGGCCCAGGTTGCCGCCGACCTTCGGGTTTTCCAACACGGCCTCGTCGCCCCAGAACCCGGGAGAGTTCTTGAAGTATCCCGCCTTCTTCAGCTTCGAGACCATCCCCGTGCCTTTCGCGAGCATTTCGGGGTTCGTCAGGACGGCCGCCTTGTCCTCCTTGCTGATGTTGTGGAGGATGTCCGTTGCCACCGCCAGCTTCCGCTCCGCCTTGGACAGATTCTTCGCCATCTCGTAGGCCAGTGCGGAGCAGACCCGGTTGTGAAGGATGTCGGCCTCGGGGTCCTTGAGTTGCGCTACCGTCGTGCCGATCATGATGTCCATGAGGCCCTGAAGCTCCGGAAATTCCTTGAGATAAGCCTTCTCCAAGGCCAGGTAGGGCTCCGGCATCCCGTACTTGCCCTGGGAGGCGGCCCCTGCGATGCCCGCTGCCCAGAAGACCAAAGCCACTGCGACCAGGCCAATGATGAGCCTCTTCATGGTTCCCCCTTTCCTGCTCATTTTCATGGTTGGCCCTCCTCTCTCAAAATGCATAACCCTGACCTGCCCCCAGTGATCGTGACCTGCGCCCACATATTAGACCAATCGGACGAGGGGATTTTCGCTGCAGGAGTCCGCATGGACTGCAAACCCCGTGCAAACAACGGCAGTGTTAGGGGAAACGGCGTTGTGCGGCTCTCCGCAGGCCACTGATAATCTCATTCTGTCGGCTTCGGTCGCGATGCCAGCACGAACCCCGACGCCGACAGAACGCCCGAAATGACGAAACCGGGAACCGAGATCCAGTGGGGAACGGTCCAACCGGCGATTGCGATTTCCCATCCGGCGATCAAGCGCGCCAGATGTGCTGCAGCGACCACGAAGAACACCGCGCCGCAGACCAGGAAGTACGTCTTCTGGCTCATGTGCAGCCTCCAGTCCGAAGGATTTTGCCCCGCCTCCAACGATCGGCCCACCCTGATCTTATTGTAATAACCTTTCGGGGATTTCTGTTGTAATTTAGAAGGGAGATCCCGCCCGGACTGTAAACCGCGTGCAAACAACTGGCATTTTCGGGGTGAAATAGGAGTTTCGCAGAGGAGCGGTTGACGCTGAATTTCCTTTATAGTACGACACTTTTCCTCTCGGACGCGCCCTTAGCTCAGCGTGTCGCCTTGACTGCGTGAGGTCTTTGTCCTATTCATATTCATAGATACGTTTCTTCCCACGTTGCTTCATCCGTGCAGGGGGACTTAATGCACTCCGCTCCCCCCATCGCAAAAGTTACCTGCCCCACATCGACGGGATATTTCCCGCGGCACCGGCTGTATCGTCTTCTCGACAAGGCTCGCAAGGTGCCCGTGCTCTGGATCACGGGGCCGCCCGGATGCGGGAAGACCGCCCTGATCAGCAGCTACATCGGGTCCCGGCGCCTTCCATGCCTCTGGTACAAGCTCGATGAGGCGGACGCGGACCTGGCCACCTTTTTCTACTACCTGGGGCTGGCCGCGGGAAAAGCTGCGCCCCGCAGCAGGAAACGCCTTCCGCTTCTGACACCGGAACGGATGCCCGGCCTGTCCGTGTTCGCGCAGAGGTACTTCGAGGACCTCTCCTCGATGCTTCCGGTTCCCTGCCTGCTGGTATTCGACGACTGCCATCGCATGCGGGAGGACTCTCCGTTCTTCGAGACGCTCCGGGAGGGGATCTCCCGCCTCGCGCCGGGGATCGGCGTTGTCCTCGTCAGCCGCAGCGACCCCCATCCCTCCTTTGCCCGGGACCGGGCCAACCGGCATATGGAGGCGTTCGGATGGAACGACCTCCGACTGACTCCCGAGGAGGTGGCCGGGATCGCGAGGCTCCAGCGGAAGGAAAAGCCCGCACCGGAGCTCGTGAAGTATCTTTTCGAGCGGACGGACGGCTGGGCGGCGGGCCTCGTGCTTCTTTTGGAGAGGACGGACAAGGGACGCGTGGAGCCCCGGACGATCGGACGACAGGTGTCCGCAGGAATCATCGACTATTTCGGAGGCGAGATCTTCCGGCAACTGGACGAGGAGCGGCGGGACTTTCTTCTCCGAACCGCGTTCCTGCCCAGGATGACGTCGTCGATGGCAGAGAAGTTGACGGGTGTGGAGAGCGCCGGATCGATCCTTTCGGAGATGAACCGGCATAACCAGTTCACCAAGAAGTATCTGCAGCGTGAGCCGGTCTACGAATACCACGACCTCTTCCGGGAGTTCCTCCTCGAACAGGCGAAAGGTGTCTTTTCCGGGGAGAAACTCGCGGAGATCCGCAAAGCCGCCGCCGTTCTCCTGGAACAGGCCGGATACGTCGAGGATGCCGCGGTGCTTCTTCGCGAATCAGGGGATTGGAATGAGCTTTCGCGGCTGATCCGGTCCCAGGCCGGATCCCTCGTTGCGCAGGGGCGGTACCAGACGCTTCTGGAGTGGCTGGGGGCTCTCCCCAAGGAGGTTCTGGACGACGATCCATGGTTGCTCTATTGGAAGGGCGTCTGCCTCATTCCCTATTCTCCCGCGGAGAGTCGGTCCCGTTTCGAGGAGGCTTTGCATCAGTTCGACGCGCGGCGGGAAACTTCCGGGGTATTCCGTTCCTGGGCCGGCGTGGTCGAATCCATCATCACTCCGATGGAAAACTTGACTCCGCTCGACGGCTGGATTGCGCTCCTCCCGCGTCTTCTCGAAAAATATGGCGGCCTCCCGTCCGGCGAGGTCGGCGACGAGATTACGTGCGGAATGTACAGGGCGCTATCCCTTCGGCAGTACCCCCGGACAGACGTTGAGTCGTGGACGCCTCGCGCCATCGCTGTTGCCCAGGCTACTACGAACAATCGCCTGAAATTCATGTTGACCCTCAGTTTCCTCGTTTCCTTTCAAATAACGAAGGATACGCGGGAGGCAGAACGGTTGTTCGCTTACTTGAGGGAGATGCTAAAGCAACCTGATCCCACGCCGTTAATGCGGCTTTCGGTGGATATAGTGGAAGCGGTGTTACTGGTCTTAAGCGCTCAGTACGAGCGGTGCCTTCGCGTTACGACCGAGGGACTTGCCTTTGCGGAAAAGATGGGGGTCCACGTCGTGGATGCCTTCCTTCAGGTCTACGCCGCGGAGGCTGCCCAGAACCTTCGCGATTTCGAAACGGCGAATCGGTTTCTCGACCAGTTGTCCGCCACGCTGGATACGATGAAGCCGCTGCCCTTGGGCCAGTTTCACCATCTCGCAGCCTCCGATGCGTTGCATCGGCGGGATCTGACGCGGGCTGCCTTTCATTCGAGAGAGTGCGTGAGGCTTTGGGAAGAGAGCGGGTTCACCACCCACATTCATGCCGCATGGGTCCTTGCGGCCCGCGTTCACCACGCGCTCCATGAGGACGAGGACGCATTCCGGCTTTTGGCAGAGACGCGTCGTAACGGCTACGAGATCCAGAACTTCTATGGCATCTGGGCGTCGTATCTGACCGAAGCGTATTTCCATATCGAACGAAATGACGACGAGGCTGCGATTACTCCCCTCAGGAAAGGGCTGCAGGTCGGTCGCGAAACCGGGCTTTTCGGAGCATCTCTCGAGATGCAGGACATGTTTGGAAAGGTTTCCGTCAAGGCGCTTAAAGAGGGGATCGAGGTTGACTACGTGCGGGAACTCATCCGGCGGAACCAGCTCGCGCCGGACGATGCGAATCCCGACCTGGAGCAGTGGCCCTGGCCGGTGAAGGTCTACACGCTGGGGCGGTTCGGGCTCCTTACGGAAGACCGTCCCGTGGAGTTCGGTCGGAAGGTCCAGCAACGGCCGCTTTCGCTGCTCAAGGCGCTGATCGCGCTCGGAGGAAGAGACGTGGCCGAGGCCCGACTCGCCGAAATCCTCTGGCCCGAAGCCGACGGAGACTTGGCCCATCACTCCTTTGAGGTCGCCTTGGGCCGATTGCGGAAGCTTCTGGGAAAGGAGGACGCCCTGGTGCTCAAGGAGGGGTGCCTTTCCCTCTCGAACCGGCAATGCTGGGTCGACGTCTGGGTTTTCGCGCGGTTCCTGGGGCATGCGGAGAAGGCGAGGAAGGAGGGGGAGGGGGCGGAGGCGATCCGCCTCTTCGAGAAAGCTTTGTCTCTTTACCGGGGGCCCTTCCTTCAATCCGAGGAAATGACCTGCGCTGCATCGCCGCGGGAGAAGCTGCGGAGCGGATTTCTGCGGGCGGTCGCACACCTCGGGCGATGCTACGAGGACAGGGAGCGGTGGGAGGAGGCGGTCTCCTGCTACGGGAAAGGCATTGAAGCGGACGACCTGGCCGAGGAGCTTTATCGCCGGCTCATGGTCTGTCACATCCGGCAGGGGCGGGAGGCCGAAGCCCTCTCCGTCTATCGGCGCTGTCGGAAGGCGTTGTCGTCGGTCCTCGGCGTGGATCCTTCCGCTGAGACCCGGGCCATCGCGGCCTCGCTCCGGCGCTCCCCGGGATGATTTCTTCCCCAATACGCCCCCAGTCGGGGCACGCTATTTCTTAAGGTTTTTCGAAGGGTTCCCCCTCAATCATCCTTCGCCGTTTCTCTTCCGAATCGGTGCGCAATCCGTGAGCCGCTCTGCGCTACTTTTGTAACCAGAGGGACGACCGTGCCGGAACCTCTGCTTCCTGCCGGTCGGCAACGCGAATGGGAGAGCCATGGACAGCTACGTGGTTCGCATCTATCGACGTGACGGGAAGAAGTCCCTGATTCTGATCGGGACCGTGGAGGAGGCGGGGACTGATAAGAGGATGGGTTTCTCGAATATCGAGGAGCTATGGGAAATCCTCAGGCGCCGGAAGGGCCGGGATCTTTTTGCCCCGCCGTCTCCGCGACGCCGTCTCCGGAAGGAGGTGATGAGCGCGACGGCCACGTCAGACCTCGAGGAATCCGCGGAGGGAGTGTGTAAATAAACCCACCTTAGGACCTTGATAAGGAGGAATACGATGAAAAGACTATTCGCGATTACTCTGGTCATGCTCCTGTCCTCCGCCATGTTCTTCGTGGTTGTATCCGCAGGGGGTGGCTTGGTAACGAAATCCATGACTGCGAAGTGGACCGGGACTCTTTACGACGTGGGCATCTGCCCCTTTGACCCCGACAAAATTCTGACCGTTAACGTCGGGAATGGGGTCGCCAGCGGTCCTTTAGGTTCGTCCAACTTCTTATTCGTGTATTGCATCGACCCCATCAAGTTAGAAGGTTATGGATGGGGGATTATCACCACGGCCAAAGGAGATAAGCTTCACGTATATGTTAGTAACTTAATGGTCAACACGGCCGAAGATCCCCCTAAATGGTCTCAAGTGGAGGTAATCGTCGGTGGGACGGGAATGTTAGAGGGTGCGATTGGTACTAGCTTTTCGGATGGAACTTGGACATCGGGAGCTGCTAGGTTCCCCGGGGTGTACAGTGACGGCCCCCCCCCCGGTTATCCATTACCAACTCCTCCACCGTTGTTCGATCCAGCGCAGGGGTGGGTAGGCACTACTATAGGAGAGATCACGTTCTAAGCTCCCGCTCGCACCACTGGCCGGGAGGGCGACTCATCCCTTCCGGCCAGTGTCCTTCTGGGAGGGACGGCGGGTTCCACGCGTTGGGCGGGGCCGCAAACCCCGCCCTTCTTGTTCGGGGAAGTCCGAACAGACCGCAAACCCGGCGCAAACAGATTTTCTGTCACCAAACCGAAGATCCTTTCGCCGCCCGGGAAAGTACCTACGGGCACACCTCACCGCCAGGCAATGGTTTCTTGGGGGGGGGGAGGTGGGAAAATCCGTTCCGATTCTATTGACACTTCGTATATCTCTCATATATACATAACTCATGAAACTGGCGGACCTGATTGCGAACTGTGTCGGCTTTGCGTGGGATGAGGGGAATCTCCCAAAGATTTGGGAGAAGCACAACGTTTCAGGGGCCGAGTGTGAACAATTATTTTTCAACCATCCGCTGGTCGCCGCTCGTGACGAGAAGCATTCAGGTGAAGAAGATCGCTATTATGCGCTGGGACACACCGATGCCGGGCGGCTCCTTTTCGTGGTGTTCACGATCAGGAAAGAATTGGTCCGGCCGATCTCGGCGCGGGACATGAACCGGAAAGAAAGGAAGGTGTACGAGTCGTCATGAAAAAGATCCCGAAGTTTTCGTCCGAAGCAGAGGAACGTCGTTTCTGGCGATCTGCCGACTCGACGGAATACGTGGATTGGAAGAAGGCGCAGAGGATGGTATTCACGAATTTGAAGCCGTCCCTGAAGACGATCTCGTTGCGCCTTCCGGAATCGATGATCGAGGAATTAAAGCTTCTGGCGAATAAGCGAGATGTTCCGTACCAATCGTTGCTCAAAGTGTTTCTTGGGGAGCGAATTGAACAGGAACTTCGATCGGTCCCTTATAAACGGGCAAAAGCCTGACTACCGGCTGAAGCCATAGGTAGCTCCAGAAATTCGGACAATCGAGCAAGGTTAAATCATTCGCAAATCCCCTCGTGCAATTGGTCTAATACCTGGGGGCAGGTCAACCACGTGTCCCTGGGTGTAGATCTCCCGGCGTATTCTTTCCTCCATTGGGAACTTCGTATAGAATCTTGGGAAAATCGGACGACTGTCGATGGAGTTGCGGAGAACCGCTGAAGACTCGATATGATCGGAGGTGGTTGTGAAGACACTCAGGCCGGCCGATATCGCAGTGGGTTGTTTCCTCGCCGTGCTCGGGCTTTTCATTCTGTACGCATCGTCGCTGATCCGGGTGGGGGTGGCAAGGGCCCTGTCCCCCCGCACCTTTCCCTCTGTCATCGGTTTTCTCATCCTGTTTTGCGGTATCGGACTTGCCGTCAAATCCTGGCGCTTCCGGGGAGAGGATATCAAGATCCACTGGCCGGACCGCGAAGGGATAAGGATCAACCTGGGCAGTCTCGTTATCATGGTTTTATATGTCGTCCTGATGAACCCGCTAGGGTTTCCCCTCAGTACGTTTCTGTACGTGACCTGTTCCATCTGGTTTCTGAAACCGTCGAAATGGATCACGGCGATCGTGATCGGCCTGATCTTCGGGTTCATCGCGTACTATGTGTTCATCCATCTGCTGAAACTCTCATTCCCTTTGGGTTTCCTGTTCGAAGGATTGGAGGGCTGAATGAGTTTTTCCTTCGACTATCTTTACCAAGGGTTTGTGACCGCCTTATCCTTGCAGAATCTTCTCTGGGCGGCGATAGGCTGTTTCATCGGGACCCTGGTCGGGGTGCTTCCCGGCATCGGTCCTGCTTCCGGGATCGCGATCCTCCTTCCCCTGACCACGGTGCTTCCCCCGACGTCGGCGATCATCATGATGGCCGCCATCTACTACGGGGCCATGTACGGGGGATCGACGACCGCGATCGTCGTCAACATCCCCGGGGAGGCTTCCTCCGTGCCGACGGCCATAGACGGCTATGAAATGGCCAAGCAGGGGAAAGCCGGTCCGGCTCTTGCCATCTGCGCCATCTCTTCTTTTGTCGCGGGAACGCTCGGTCTTGTCGGCCTCACCTTTTTCGCCCCGCTCCTGGCGGACGTTGCCGTGGCATTCGGCCCGCCGGAGTATTTTGCCTTGATGTTCATGGCGATGACCCTGATCATCAGCCTTTCCGGCCGCGCCCTTCTGAAGGGGGTAATCTCCATGGCCCTCGGGCTCATGACCGCTTTGATCGGTCAGGACCCTCTCACCGGAGCCGCCCGGCTGACCTTCGGATTTCCGAAACTGTTGGCCGGGATCGATTTCATCAGCGTGATCGTGGGGCTCTTCGCGATCAGCGAGGTGATGATCAATGTGGAGGCGAGAATAACCGCCATCAGTCAGAAGATCGGCAGCTGGATGCCGGTCTGGGCCGATGTAAAGCAGTGCATCGGGGCAATGCTCCGCTCCACGGGTGTCGGTTTCTTCCTCGGGCTCCTTCCCGGGGTCACCCCTTCGGTCACGACGTTTGTGGCTTATGATCTCGAGAAGCGGGTATCGAAGCATCCCGAGCGGTTCGGCCACGGGGCGATCGAGGGGGTTGCCGCCCCCGAAGGGGCGAACAACGCGACCTCCAGCGCCGGATTCGTTCCGCTCTTCTCGTTCGGGATTCCTACGGCGCCCTCGATGGCGGTCCTGCTCGGAGGGCTGATGATGTACGGCCTTCAGCCCGGGCCGATGCTCTTCAAGGAGAATCCTCAATTTGTCTGGACGATCATTGCCAGCATGTACATCGGCAACGTCATGCTGCTTGTCCTGAATCTCCCGCTTGTCGGGATGTGGGCCAGAATATGCGTCATCCCTTTCTATATCCTGGGCCCCCTGATCGTCTTCTTTTCCGTGCTCGGCACCTACAGCATCCGGTTCATTGCGTTCGACGTATGGATCATGTTCCTCTTCGGGGGGGTCGGGTACTTCATGCGGAAGCTGGGATACCCCGTCGCCCCCATGGTGTTGGCGACCGTCATCGCGCAGATGCTGGAGACGTCTCTGGGACAGTCGCTGCTCATCTCGCAGGGGTCTCCTCTCATCCTGTTCACGCGTCCCATCTCGGCCGTGTTCATGGGGCTTGCCTTCCTCTCCATTGGCCGGGGGATCTGGATGGAGACGCGCGCCAAAACACTTGAAGTGGCGATAGAAGACCCGGATTGAGTACTTCACGTGGAGATGTTAAGACCGTCAACCGATTTCCAGACAGGAGGAACGCCATGAAAAGAATTGCCATCGGTCTTGCCGTTCTCTTCGCCGCGATTGCAATGACATGGGCCATCGCCGCCAACGCGGCGGATTTTCCCAAGAAGCGCATCACTTATAACATCTGCTTCAATCCCGGCGGAGAGTCGGACATCACCGCCCGCATCCAGGAACAGGCCCTGAAGAAGTTTTTGGGTGCGGATGTGGTCATCCAATACAAGGTCGGCGGCGGCGGGGCCATCTGCTGGTCGGAACTGGTCCAGACCGCGCCGGACGGCTACACGATCGCCGGTCACAACCTTCCCCACACCATCCTCCAGCCGATGGAAATGGGCGATGCCGGGTACAAGACGCTGGATCTCAAGCAGATCTACATGTTCGAGAGCACCCCGAACGTCCTGATGGTCCGGAAGGACAGTCCCTTCATAACGCTGCAAGGCCTCATCGATTACGCCAAGAAGAACCCCCCCGGCGTCGTCACGGTAGGGGGCAGCGGCACCTCTTCTGCAAACGACCTGGGAACCGCCATGCTCAGCAAGGCTGCGGGGATCCATTTGACGTACGTCCCCTTCGGAGGAACCGGCTCCGCCGTGCCTGCCCTTCTGGGGAACCATGTGACGGCGCTCATGTCCTATTCCCCCATGGTGGTCCAATATAAGGACAAGTTCCGGTTCCTGGCCATCGCTTCGGAGAAAAGGATGGACGTCATCCCCGACGTGCCGACCTTCAGAGAACTGGGATACGACATCGTCGAAGGGGCCTACCGGGGGGTTGCCGCTCCTCCGGGGACGCCGGACGCCATCATCAAGTTTCTTGCCGATGCCTTCGACAAGACCATGAGGGACCCGGAGGTCAAGAAGAAGATGGATCAGTACGGCTTCAAAACCGAGTTCATGGGTCCCGAGGCTTCCCTGGCCCTGGTGAAGAAGAAGACCGTCGAATACGAAGCGATCATGAAGGAACTGGGCAGAATCAAAAAGTAGGCGACACGATCGCCAAACCCGTACGGCGCCATCGTCCCGGTGCCGGCCTCGCCGTGAGGAATGAGGCTCCGGGCGGTGGCGTCTCACCCTTCGAAGGTGAACCGATGAATTCGCGGATTACCGAAGTGAAAACCGAGTTGTTGCGCATGCCTCTACCGCGCCCGATGCAGTCGGGATCCTCCAGCGGCAAAAAAGGCGGCCCGGTAAGTCACATCAATATGCCGATCGTCTTCATCACCACGGAAGGCGGGACCCAAGGGCTCGGGTATGCCTGGAGCTTGTTGGGTGGCGCTACGGCTACCCGCTGTGTACTAAGGGACGATTTCGCGCCGCTGCTGATCGGCGAGGATGCTCTCGACCACGAACGCCTGTGGCACAAGCTGTACAAACGACTGCAGTCGGTGGGCCGCCACGGGCTGGTGATCCAGGCCCAGGCGGCCGTCGATCTGGCGCTGTGGGACATCAAGGGGAAAATTGCCGGGTTGCCGGTGTACAAGCTCCTGGGCGGCCGGCGCGAAAGCGCGCCGGTCTACGGCTCGGACGGCGGGTGGTTGTACATGAGCGTGTCCGAGATGCTGGCGGCGTTCGAAGGGTACCTCGCGCAGGGGATGATGGGCGTCAAGATGAAGATCGGCCATGAAAATCCCAAGGTCGACATCCGGCGGGTCCGCGAGGTCCGCAAGGCCTTGGGCGACGATGCCTGGATCGCCGTCGACGCCAACCAGAAATGGGATTTCCCGACGGCGATGTGGGTGGGCCGCGCGCTGGAACAGCTGGGCGTGGCATGGTTCGAGGAGCCGTTATTGTGCGAGGATATCCCCGGTCACGCCCGGCTCGCGGCCGCGTTGGACATTCCCATCGCCATGGGGGAAACGTTGGGGTCGCGCTTCGAATTCGACGCGTATCTGCGGGCCGGTGCGGTCGATATTCTGCAACCGGATATCGTTCGGGTAGGCGGGATCACCGAAATGGTCAAGGTGGTCACCCTGGCGGATGCCGCCCAGCTGCCGGTGGCGCCGCACCACATGATGGAAAGCACGATCCAGGTCGCCTGCGGCGTCATGGGATCCGGCCCCATCGAGTACATGCCCTGGGTAGCGGGCGCGTTCGCGGAGCCGGCGCGGATCACGAACGGCAATATGATGCCGCCGCAGAAGCCGGGGCTGGGGCTGGAGATTCCCGAGGAAATCATTCAGCGGTACCGGATCAAGTAAAGGAGACAGTGGATGCCGACCGGAAAGAAACACAGGATCGCGGTGATCATGGGGGACGGGATCGGCAAGGAGGTGGTGCCCGAGGGCAGGCGGGTACTGGATGCCGCCGGAAAGAGGTTCGGTTTCCAGCTCGCGTGGACGTCGTTCCCCTGGAGTTGTGAGTATTACCACTCCAAGGGCGAGATGATGCCGAAAAACGGACTGGAGATCCTGAAAGAGTATGAAGCGATCTTCCTCGGCGCGGTCGGTTACCCCGGGGTCCCGGACCACGTGTCGTTGTGGGGGCTTCTCATCCCCATGAGAAGGGGTTTTCAGCAGTATGTAAACTACAGACCCGTCAAAAGCATGAGGGGTATTACAAGTCCCCTGCGGAATATCGAAGGGGGAAAAATCGATTTCTGCGTGGTTAGAGAGAATACCGAGGGCGAATATTCAAATATCGGCGGAAGGATGTTCGAGGGGACCGAGCAGGAATTCGTGGTTCAGGAATCGGTTTTCACCCGCAAAGGTGTTGAACGGATCATGAGGTATTCCTTCGGCCTGGCCCGCAAGAGGGAAAAGAAGAAGGTCACCTCCGCTACGAAGTCGAACGGGATCGTTTTCACCATGCCCTACTGGGACGAGATTTTCTGGGGAATCGCGAAGGAGTACCCGGACGTGAAGGCCGACCAGTACCACGTCGATTCCCTGTGCGCTACGCTCGTAGCTCATCCGGAAATATTCGACGTGGTGGTGGCGAGCAACCTGTTCGGTGACATCCTCTCCGACCTTGGTCCGGCCCTGGCAGGCAGCCTCGGCATCGCGCCGTCGGCCAGCCTGAACCCCGAGCGCAAGTTCCCGTCTTTATTCGAACCGGTCCACGGTTCGGCTCCCGACATTGCGGGAAAGGGGATCGCGAACCCCATCGGCCAGATACTCTCCGGGGCCTTGATGATCCGGCATCTGGGATACCCCAAAGCGGCAAGAACGATCGAAAAGGCCGTGGAGGTCGCGGTGGGGGACAGAAAAATAAGAACCCGGGACCTGGGCGGCGAGGCATCGACACGGCAGTTGGGGAAAGCCATCGCCGAACTGGTGGCGACATTGTAAGCAGGACGAGAAGCGAGGCGCTACGAAACGCGGGCGGGTTTGCCCTCGACGGCCGGTCGGAGGAGGCGGGCGAGGGGAAGGGTGGTGAGGATCACCGCGGCCAGAACCGCCAGCGTCACCGGGACGCCGGCCGCGTCGGAGAGGAGGCCGAAGAGCGGCGGTGCAAGCGCTCCCGTACCGATGCCGATGGTGTAGAACAGTCCATAGCCGCGCGAGCGGCGCTCCGGCTCCACCAGCTCGGCGACGGTGCCGTACAGCACGGACGAGGTTCCGTTGAGTGCGACGCCCAGGATGGGCAGGAGGAACAGCGCCGGCGTCACGGGGAGGGCCAGGAGCAGCAGAATGCCGAGGCCCGTGGCGGTC